>OLRJ01000001.1_pt1 | contig 356294 bp, 313 predicted proteins | sample 1672741 | NCBI WGS metagenome assembly OLRJ01 (sample SAMEA3136719, study PRJEB25190) | human gut metagenome | biome: human gut; feature: human-associated habitat; material: faeces | place: Austria | collected 2013 | reverse complement strand
TCTTTCTCGTCTACGTCTTGCCATAAAAAAATTCCTCCTATGATTTATTTATATTCTATCATAGAAGGATTCTTTTTTACAGACTTTTTCTCACACTCTCCATTTATCTTCCTTTTGCTACCGGCAAATCCTCATCACTTTTGTTATATTTTTCTTTTCTTTTTTTATAGTAATCGCATTTCTTTATCTCCACAAAAATATCATCAGGTATGCCAGTCGGATATAACCTACATGTAACTTCCATAAGATTGTTATATTCACATTCTGTACACTTTGGTAAATTTGCCATAACAAAACCTCTCAGATTATTTTTCGCGTTGTTTCCATAAAGGGGTAATATGTGCCTTGCCTCAAGTCTCGCCAATGCTCCATAAGATAATTTCTTTCTTCTTCGTATTCTTCAACAGACATTCCATCACGCCAAAACGGCGTTTCTTTAATCGTTCCTCTTGCCCAATCTTCCGCCATTTTCGAACTCCTCCTATTCATCGAAAAAGCTAAATTTAGCGTCAATCATATCCTTTACTCTTTTATCCGAACCTGTATAAGGTTCAATTTTCAAAACATCTAATGCAGCAGAAGCGAATTGAGCATTGGACATACCCATAGATACATATGTATCTTTTTGAAGTTCTTTCAACGCCGCTATAATGTCATTATCTTTCATATTATATTTAACCGCACAACAAATGCCGTAATAATTATCACAAAGTCCGCCTTTTAGTCCTTTTAATATAGCCTCTTTATCGCCACGTCTCATTTTCCGTCTATTTTGTTCCGACTCATTTTTTTGCATCATATACGTTATCCCCAATTATCTTCTTATTTCATCATAATGATTTTCCTTGTTCTCCGGATGTTTGTTCTAAATAATGTTTGTAACTTTCTTGAGCCTCTTTAGGGGCATCAGGCTTTAATACTTTTACATAGTTTTCTTTTCTTTCCCACCAATCGGGATTAGTTGTCCAATAAAGATCTAACCTTTTCATAAATATTCCTCAAATCTATTGCAATTTTATTTGTTTTTTATAGCCTTATTTTCAATTAACTAAGTTTCTAAAAGTCAAGCTTGCATTTCTTATAGTTCATTATATTCTTTCCCCATTTCTCTGTCAAGTTTCTCGTTACAAAATCCACTCAAAGATATTATACACTTTTCATATAATGTTTTCAAATGTGCCGAAGGTACTTAACTCGCACAAATGTGGTAGCTACTGCTCACCGTTTTGAGCACGCTTGCAAAAAAAAACAGAGTAAGCGATATATCGCTTACTCTGACGTGGTGCGCCGAGTGATGTCAAATCCGAACCAAGGGCAGAGTTTTCTATTTCCTCGAATGTAATAGTTTCTGTGCCTTCTTTATAGTTACAGTCAATAATTATTTTGTCATCATACAGATATATTGAATTTACAAAGCTGTTTACAAGCCGCCTGCGATGATCTAATCTTTTAGGATTGAGTTTTCTGAATTTATATATCCAAAATAAAATTTGCTCTTTTGTCAGCTTTGGTTTGCTTATTTCTTCTTTTATGATTTGCACTGATAATTCACTTTTTTCTCGTTCAAGCGATTCAAGTCTTTCTTTTGTAGACGGGGTAAAAATCCCTTGCTGAATTGCATTTAGCATATTATCAATGTTTTTCTGAACCTCGGCAAACTGCTTTTGAAGAATCGGCAATGATGTATTTTCTTTGTTAAGATGTTCAAGTAAGACATCAGCCAATCTATCCATTAAGTCATCATCAAAGATTATTTTCATAATGTGCGATATGACAAGTTCTTCAATCCACTCCTTGCGAACCGTCTTTTTGTCGCACCCTCTGTGGTATTTCACGCTGACGCATTTGTAGTAACGATGAACAATTCCGGTGTGACTTGTTCCGCTTTCGCCCGCCATAAGACACTTACATTTTCCGCAAAACAGTTTTGTTGTAAGTATGTATTCATCTTCCGCTTTATGCTTTGCCGGAGCCTTTTTGTTTGCTTTCATCATATCCTGCACCCTTTCAAATAAATCCTCTGGTACGATTGCCGGGATTCCGTTTGGTGTTACAAAACTACTGTATCGATATTCTCCGATATATTTTCTGTTATGGAGCATTCTTGTTACTGTGTTTAGCGTTATAGGCGTATTTTTCTTTGTACGAATGCCTTTTAGATTTAATTCATCAGTTATTTCCTGCATAGTAGAGCCTTCGGCGTAATGCTTAAAGGCCTCCAAAACAGCCGGTGCAGTCAGCGAATCAATAATATAAAATTGGTTTTCGTCTGTTGTGTATCCAATGGGAAGCGTTCCGCCGTTATACTTGCATTTTAGGGCATTTTCTGTAAGACCTCTCGTTACTTTCTCCGCTAATTCCGCAGAATAGTATTCAGCCATACCCTCAAGCAAGGATTCAAGCAATATACCCTCCGATGTTTGGGATATTTTCTCTGTTGCGGAAACGACCTTTACTCCGTTTTTCTGCAACACCGATTTATAATGTGCGGAATCATATCGGTTTCGTGCAAATCGGTCTAACTTCCAAACTATAACTATATCAAATGTGCCGCTTGCACTATCTTTAATCATTCTTTGAAAATCGGGACGATTATCGGTTTTTGCCGATAATGCTCTGTCTATGTAAGTATCGACAATTATCATATCGTTCGATTCCGCAAATGCCTGACATTCACGAAGCTGACCTTCGATAGATTCTTCACGCTGATTATCTGATGAATATCTTGCGTATATTACCGCATTCATAAATTACACTTCCTTTTTTGATATATACTGATTATAGCATTGCTTTGTAAATAAGCCGATTGTGCGGCGATATAGGCACAAGGGAGAACTTTCGCCCTTGTGCCATTAAAGTTATTTTTCTTCTTTATCGTCAAGTTGTATTTTCCATTGCTCAAATTCTTTTTGCCCGTTTTCGCTCTCATAAAAAGCGATAAGGTCTGGCAGCAAACAGCGAGCAAGTGCATCAATCTCGTGCTGTGGAATTTGATTTACATTGCTCTTGTCACTCACTGTTTCAGACTCCCTTCATTAGTATTTCAAAATAAAATTATCGTTCGGGTTCATCACGATGTTTGCGTTTGTAATGTGCTTCGCATAATTTGATGATTACCTCCTCAATTTGTGTGTTGCTATAACTTTTGGGAAAGAATTTTCGCACACGCTCTGTCGGAATTTTTATTCGTTCCTTTTGATTTGCCTTTTCCTCCGACATAATTTCAAGGATTTTATCATCGGCAAGAAGCCCCTGCTGACTTAATTTTTTCATACGCACCGCCTGTGATAATGACGGAGTGCAGTCTTCGCTTTCGATTATTTCAATTAAATCCTGTTGCTCGATGTCATTGAGATAGGAAAGCTCGACTGCCGGAGTGAAGGCAATTCGTCCCTCGTCAACATATTCCAAGAGTTTGGGTAAAAGTTTAGTTAAGCGTATATACCTATGTATCTGATTACGGCTTTCGCCGCTTTCCTCTGCAATAACGTCATAAGTATTTAACCTTTTCCCAACTTGGGAAGAAGTCAAATCTGTACGCTCGCCCTGCCGATTCATAGCCTCAACCTTCATTTTATATGCAAATGCCTTTTCGCTGGGAAGGAGATGTTCACGGTGCAAATTACTGTCTACCAGCACAATAGTTGCTTTATCTCTATCCAATTCAGTAACAAACGCCGGCACTTCTGTAAGCTCTGCCCGTTTGCCTGCAAATAATCTGCGATGCCCTGAAATTATTTCGTACTCGCCGTTATCAATAGGTCTTACAATAAGCGGTGATAATATTCCGTTTTCTTTTATACTTTGAGTTAATTGTTCCATTTCCTCATTCTCCTCAACTCTGTATGGGTGGTTTTCAAAAGCCTTTAATTTATCAATCGGTATCATTTCGGGATTTTTCATTATCGCTGAGCCTCCTTGCTGCGTTTTTTAGCTTCGATTTCCTTACGAATTTCCTCGGGAACCTTTGCATAAAGTTTCTGCAAAGCTTCAACTTGGTTTCTCAGCTTAATTAACTCAAATAAGCGGCTATCTGCCTTATCGGATTCTGCGTTATAGGCTTCACGCAAAGCCATGTTGCCTTTTTGCTCTGCCTGCAGTGATTTAGAAAGCATATTTACTTTTGTTTCAAAGGTTTCTGCCATAGGGACCCAGTTTTCAATCATTTTGATTGCTTTTTTGGTATTCTTTGAAGCATTGGCAAAATTAGTGTTTTTTAATACTTCCTCAATCTCCGATTGCATTTTCTCTAGTTTTGCGGCTGATTTGAATATGTAGCTCGGAATATGCTTTCTTTGGGTAAGGGTTGCCGAGGTTCCTCGCTCTATATCGGGATAGAACATGAGCATATATTCGTGAAACTCATCTTGCCATTTGGAAAGCTTAGCACGATTGCCGAGTATTTCTTTTGCTGTAAGTCTGTTGTCCTCTGTTAAGGGAACAAAACACAAATGCATATGCGGTGTCTTTTCATCAAGATGAATTACCGCCGAAAAAATTATTTCCGGTCTGATTTTACTTTTCATAAAATCAACTGCTCTTTGGAAATATTCAACCATTTTTTCGTGTGTCATATCTTTGAAAAATTCGGGGCTGGCGGTTATTAAAGTGTCCACAAATCTTGTGCTGTCTTTACGGATACGGCATCCCGACTCTTTAATTCTCCTATCAACCTCCGCTTTGTATCTCATCTGCGGTGTGATAAGATGAATATTGTTTTTACTTTTTGATGTGTCAATATCGGGATTGCTTTTGTATTCCTCTTTTGTACGCTCGTGGTGTGCTTCTATCCTTGCAGAAGGATTGCCTTTTTGTTTTGAAAATCTTAAAATTACATAAGCCATTATTATTTATCCTCCATTCCGAATAGTCTCTTTGCCGTCGACATCTTTGTTGCGGCTTCTTCTTTTCTGAAATTTACCCCGATAAATTTTACGGGAACACACATTCCCAACACTCGATCATAAATTCGTTTGTGCTGAACATCTGTAGGGTAATTCAGTTCTTCTAATGTCAAATTTGTTGTTATGATAAGAGGTCTGCCGCTCTTATACCGTGTATCTATAATGTTATATACCTGTTCCAAAGCATATTCCGTACCTCTTTCAATGCCCAAATCATCTATGATCAGAAGATTGTGGTCGTTGAGCCTGTCAAGATATTTATTTTTATCACTCTCGGAAAACAAATCATTGAGAATGGAGGAAAAGTTTGTCATTCTGACAGATACATTTTGCTCTATCAAAGCATTTGCTATGCAAGCTGCAAAGAATGTTTTGCCTGTTCCAACATCTCCCCAAAGCAGCAAACCTACATTGTTTTGCAGAACCTCCGACCACTTGGCAATATAATCTCTTGCAACCTTCATAACTGGATTTGCGCCATTATCCTTATCAAAAGTCCAACCATACAAAGCACCATCTTCAAAACATAGAGATTTCAGCATATTTAACCGTTGAACCCGTTCAAATTCATTTGATGTCATAAGCTTTCACCCTCCTTGCAAGAATAGTTTGCAGTTTTAATGTCTTTACTTAACCAACTGAGGATTGTTGCATAATGATTATTGTAATGCTTACCAGCGGTCTCCATATATTCGGATAATCTTTCTATGTACTTATCTGCATATAGCGGATATTCGTTTTTTAGAGATTCATATTCCGAGAGGGTGAGCGATACATTTCTGTATCGCCCGTATGACTCTCTATCTGAATTTATCTCTGTCTTTATATCTTTTTCTGTTTCTATCTCTGGTGGATGATTGTCGGACAAAGTTCGGACATTTGTCAGACATTCGCCCGTTGTTTGTCCTTTAAGCGCCTTAACCTTTGCCCGAGCAAGTCTTTTTCGGTCAGCTTCGGTTGATGTTTTACCGACCATTCCCTCAATTTCCAACATATAATAGGAATTGTCGGGCAGCTGCTCGACCAATCCCAGCTGCATAAATATTTGCAGTGCCTTTTCGACGGTGCCGACATCATATCTTGTAATTGTTGCAAGCATTGCCGGAGTCATTACAATTTCTTCATTCAGCATCAGGTGTCCGTTGTTTTCCAAAGATGCGGTAAGAAGTTTTAGTAATATAAGACAGTAGACAGCTCCGTTTTGCATACTCTCTAAAAGAATAATATCTTTCCGGTTGAAGAAGTCTGCACGGAGTCTCATATAGTAATATTTTTGATTCTCAGCCATTGTGTGTGCCTCCTTAAATCGTAGTTTTCACAACAGATGTGCACCTATGTTATAATTCGATTAAATCACAAATAACTTGACTTGTAAAGGGATTTAGTGTATACTTTAGGTAATGATAAAAATGCAAAAATATAATTCACATAAAAAGAAGGTGTTACACTTGAAAAAGAAAACGGAACTTCCGAATATACCAATGCTCAAAAAGCCCGTAATAGCTATAAATATAGATTTTAAGAAGAAAAAAGAGCATCTTGTAATCGGTGATTATAACAATGTAAATGTGTTTGTCCGAGGTCAAAAAAATACTCAGATAATTTTTGAGAAGATTCGTCCTCTCGGCTCGTTTTTGCTTGACATTATTGATGAGTCCGAATATTTTTCCGATATAAAAACGAATTTTGCTGAAATTTACAAAGAAAAATATGCCGAAAACCTACGGGTGGTTGAAGGTTTATACGAAGCAGGTAATCCCGTTTTGAAATATCTTGCTTTTGCCTTATGGGATGAATACGGCAGAATCATAAGAGCAGATAAAGAAAAAGACGAGGCTTACCCCGTCTTGGAAAGAATGGAGGATTTAACCTTCCCGTTCAGATATAACCTGATGAATAATGTGCTGACTTGGCAGAGGCATAAGCCCCTTAATCCGCTTATGGATATGCCGACCGAATATTACAGGTATCCTGCATTTAATTTGGTTGTTCCGCAGACAAAAGGAACAATGGAATATATCGCTTCCGATTTTACCTTGTTTCCGCTTATTGTGCATTACCTAAAAACCATATATGAGAAAAAGAAATTTTTCAGCTATTGTAAAGTATGCGGTAAACTGTTTCTTGCACCCGATAACAATAAGACCGTTATCTGCTCGGATAAGTGCAAGGCAAAACAACAAAAGATGAACAAGAAAAGGTATGATGACGCCCATAAAGGCAATTCTACAGAAAAGCTCCATAAATCAGAATATCAGTATTGGTTTAACCGACTTTCCAAAGCAAAACGGAAAAACAATATAGCAGCTATTGCCGACATAGAACAGGCTTTTACAAAATTCAAAGAAGTTTCAAAAATAAAGAAAAAGCAAGTGAATAACGGCTTGCTTTCATATGAAGCGTATTACGGTTGGTGTCTTGAACAAAGAGGCGTTATTGATGATATTATGATGAAGCACGGTCTGTTTGATAGGGGATGACCTCCGAAGCAGAATACACCATTGCCTACTCTGCAAATTACCGCAGTGCTGACCGTCTGCCAACTCCAGCGGCAGACGACCAACCCTTTGTAATTTCGCCGTCTGTTAAAATATGTTGCTCAAATACGGCGAGCAATATATTTTAACACCCGCTCCGTCGGCAAAGGTGTAACACACTACACTTTGCAGGCAAAGAAGTGTGCCAAACTTTCCCTTTGGAATCCCTTAAAAGGAGTATATATCTGTGCCGAGATGCAGATATATACTCCTTTTTCTAATCATCACAAACGCATCGAGCCTTGTGATGATTGCATAGTAATTTGTTGTAGGACACCAATTTACGATGCTTCTTTATCCTCAAATAATAATTTGGGGATAAAGAAAAAAACAACTTCTAATACCGATAAATTTATAATCACCATAAAAAATTGTTTATTTTTATTAAGCTATTAATCTTCAGTAAATGAAAGAAAATTTTTTCGACATATGTTGGTTACAAGATTTAGATTGTCATCCAAAACAGTTCGACAAATTTTAATCCTCATTCCGTTTTCGATACAATCTTTTAACAATGCTCCATATTCGCTCCGACTATCAACTAAACATTTCTTTAAAAATGGGGTGAAAAGCACGAAGTAATATTCCGCATTATATCCCTCTGTTAGAAGATTTTTTATTTGTCTAAGTTGCATCATAGCTCTTTGCGATTTTATATTTGGTAGCAATATTGTGGCTTTATCAGAAATAATACTTTTCACTTCTATGATCTTGTTTTTTTGCTTCAGATAAAAGTCACACTTGTAATTTTTCACTACCTTTTCTGCAAGAATTTCCTGATGTTTTGCCATCAAAATGTTTTTTACAACTCTGTTGGCAAATCCAGAATTTATTATAACATATTCACCTTTAACTTTTAATGCAAATAAAGAATACGGAGATGCATTTTTTTGATAAGTATTATTTGTTATCAAGGCATCTGAGCATTCAAGGTCTAACAGATTTCTAAGTTTACATGTGCTAGGGACATAGCATTTTGTCATTTTATTATTTAGACTTATAGTACATGAAAATCTTGTTTTATCTTCCGCAATAAATTGAGCTTTAGTCAGTTTTTTTATCATATGCATATTTTATTATCCTTTCTGAGCTTGCTTATACATTATATCAAATTTATATATAGAATTCAAGAGTTAGTATCCAAAAACAACCGACAGGTAGGACTTTTTTTCTCTTTTTTCAAAAATCTATTGCAAACTATCGTTTAATATGCTATAATATAATTAAACATATATATCATGAGAGCGAGGTAATTGCTTTGGCTGTATCTTACAATAAACTCTGGAAACTGCTTATTGATAAAAATATGAAAAAAATGGATCTTAAAGAAGCTGCAGGAATAGGTTCTACAACATTATCCAAACTTAGCAAGAATCAGCCAGTGTCGATGGAAGTGATTATGAAACTATGCGGTGTATTAGGTTGCAATGTTGGCGACATTATGGATGTCATAGAAAAACAATAGAATGGAGACTGTTATTATGAGTTTAGCTCAAAATGCATATATAGATGCTTCAAATGTTTATGAAAGCTCACTTGAGAACAACTACAAAAAAGATAATGGTATCTTTTATACAGATCTCTCTCTTGCTGAGAAAATGTTATGTGAGTTGAAATTACCTAAGGATGTTGCGATCATGGATCCTTGTTGCGGTTCGGGTGTTTTTCTCTATGCAGCAAAAAAACACGGTTACATGAAACTTTATGGAATAGACCAAGATAAAAATGCAATTAAATTTTGTTTAAATAATATCAATAACGTTTCTTTTAATACCTACGATTCCATTAGTAGTAGCGGTGAAGATTTATTAAAGGCACTTGAACTTACAAAACCTGATGTAATTATTGGCAACCCACCCTATGTACCTTTGTCAGGAGACGTTGAATTAAACTGTGATTACCTTTTCAAACGCAGAGTGTCTGATTCTGGAAACAATTTGTTTGTAGCAGCTCTAATGCGAGCTTTTGAAATCGTAAAAGAAAACGGCATTGTATCTTACATAATTCCCAAAAATTTCTTACATGTAGCAGGATACAGTTTGCTGAGAAGAACGCTTCTTGAAGAAAAGACAATCCTTTCAATTATAGATATTGGTGCCTATTTCAAGAATGTGCGCGGAGAACAAATCATCATTACCGTTAAAAAATGCGTAGCCGATAAAAAACATAAGATTAAATTGAAGAAATTATCAAGCAATCGTTTTGTAACTATGTGTAGTATTCCTCAGTCGTTTTATAAAGATGAAATACTGATTTTTAACTGCGCAGAAGATTATTCAACATATAAAAAATTAATTTCTTCATATCAAACATTATCTGATTTATGTAATGGTTATGTTGGTAGAGGAAAATCAACTTCTAAAGAAGCGATTGCAGGAAAAGAAATACGTAAGTTTGGATATAAAAACCATATTGTTCCCATGAAAGGAAACAAAGTTTTTATTCAAAATATTTACAGTGCGGAAGCAGGTATAATAGCTGCGTTTGGCGGAGATATGGAAGCAACACAGACAGTTACTGTATTTACAGATGGTGACGAAAAAATGTGCCGTTATATATTAGGTATACTTCATTCTCGGTTGTGTAATCTTTTCTTATACAAATACTGTTATAATTATTCCAAACTTACAATGCACACTGATGCAAAATACTTAAAGAAAATACCGCTCCCATCAACCAACCAACAAACTGTGTATTTCGATTCCATACTTAGTTTGGTTAGTAGATTGGAAAACAATGATTATATGAGCCAAGGATGGTTTGATTGTTTAGAAGAATTAAATCAGGTTGTATACAAGGCATATGGCATTAATAAAAAAGAATCTGATTATATTGATTGTGAAGTAAAAAGAATTCAATCTAAGAGGTGGATTTCAGATGGACAACTCTAAAAAGTGTAATGATCTCACTGGAAAAGAGTGGCTTCAAAACTCTTTTAGCATTTGGCGAGATTTATCAAAAACAAAAGAAGAAAAAGATTTTAAACACCCCGCATCTTATCCTGTATCATTATGTGAAAAACTAATACGAACATTTTCAAGGGCAAACTCGTGCGTATTAGATCCATTTAACGGAATTGGTTCTACAACTGTGGCTGCTCAAAATCTTGGATGTAATGCCACAGGAATTGATTTATCCGAAGATTTTTGCAATATAGCAAGACAACGTGTAGGTGTGGATGATAAAATTGAAATTATCAATGGCGATAGCTTTGAAATATTAAAAAGGCTTCCCGAAAATCACTTTGATATTTGCGTTACATCGCCACCGTATTGGGACATTCTCAATATGAAACGTAGCGCAGATCAAAAAGATGCTGTGAACTATTCAAATAAAGCGAATGACGTTGGAAATATAGCTAACTATAACGAATTTATTGATACATTATCAACGCTTTTCTCTTCGGTTAATAGAGTTTTAAAAAAAGGTGGTTATTGTATCGTAAATGTTATGGATATTCGTAAAAAAAGCAACTTTTATCCATTGCACAGTGACTTGGCTACAGCATTACAAAAAGTCGGGTTTATTTTTGACGATTTAATTATATGGGATAGACAGTCAGACTACAACAATATGCGTCCGCTCGGATATCCGTATAGGTTTCGTATAAATAAAGTGCACGAATATTTATTAATTTTTATAAAGGAGTAATTACCATGCCATTATTAGGCCCCAGAGCACATGACATAGAAGTTAATACGGCAGATTTTTGCTTGATTTTGGGGTATTTATGCAGTCCAGGAAGAATTGGAATCATTGAAGCACAGATTCCAGAAGAAAAAGCATTTATGTTCGAAAGAGAATTTCCCAATGAAGAATATTATCCTATAACCCAAGGTGAAACAACTGGCGGATATTCAATGAAACGGAGTCATCAACTTCGTATTTATTTTAATAATATAAATAATTGTCCCGCTGTTCTTCGTCCCTTTTTAGGAGAGGGAAATACCAGTTATGTAAAAAGAATCAATAAGGGGATGTTTGTCGAGAAAATTGTTAGAGATTATTGTTTTCATTTTGGTGAATATCAAGATGTGACAGCGATACGTGCAGCCGTATCTCGCTTGCACCCTGCAAATGTTGCAGATTTTGATAGGGGGTATAATTTATAAATGGAGGATTTTATGGTAGAAAAAATTTTAGATTTTTTAAATGATATTAAGAGTGATGGCAAAGACTTTTTCATCGAAGCTGAAGCTAAACCGGTAATAATGACAACTTTTATAAATGAATACAATAGAACACACGCTCCTTCTATTACAGTTAATAGCGATGGAATAATTGTTTTACAAGATAACGCTAATAAATGGTCTCTCGAATTAAGACTTTATGTCTCTGTTGCTCCACCTGATGACATTGCACATCTGTTTGGAAGAAACAGAGTATATAAGACTGATTATCCATATCGTCTTAACAATAATAAACTTATTCGAGAACTATTTGATAGAGGGTGCAGAATTGGAATAAATTAAAAAGGTTGTGATTATATGAACAGAGAAATGTCTTACCTCTTAGGTATGATTTGTGGCAATGGAGAAATAAAACGCGGAGCTATAGAAACAACTATCTCTATTGAAATTCCGCACAAAAAATTAGCAACAGAAAACAATAACGATGTTAGAATATATGTGCGTGCAAGTATAACCGATATTCGTACTGTTTTAGAACCTCTTATTGGTACAGGTTTAAACTTTACTCAGCAGGATAATTATTCAATTATTTCTTTTACCAAAAGAAATGACGAATATATGATGAGAGAAATTTTGCGCTATACTGGAAACGCCGTATCTCATGAAAATATAAGGATTGACGAAGAAATTTTTGCATTCACTCGTGATGAAAAGATTTCATTTTTACAAGGGTTCGCTGATGTAACTGGTTACATTCGCAGAAGTAACTACTTCTTTAAAACATATATGCATCGCGTTTACTTAGAGGTGCCGCATAATTGGCATTTAGTAAGTGATGTTTGCCAATTGCTTAAAGATGTTAACATTCCCGTTCAGGCGATAGATTGGGCCCACCCAAATATGCGGGATGGAAATCTTGTTAAATATAATGAAGGCAAACCTGATTTTTGGAAAAAGGAACATCAAATAAAAATATGGGCAAACGAATTTTTGCCCATAGGCTTTGCTGTTCTGCATAAAAGAGAAGCTCTCACTCAATTTGCAATCGAATTAGTTGATGGCATTAAATCAGAAGGGAAAAATCCTGAAAATGTAACTCATAAATTTTATTGGGAAGGGAAAGGAAAGAATAAAGTCAAGCCACACCATCCCAGTGAAAACGACGCTTTTATTCCTTCAGAAATTAGAGGAAGACACTATGATTCTTGGAAGCAAATAGCCAAAGATTTAGGTTACGAGGAGTAATAATATGAAGGAATTTGATTTATATCCGCCAATGCAACATTGGCTTGAATTATACTTGAAGGATAAGTACAAATCTGCCGACGAGATTATCGTGGTTGATGCGCACAGCGAACGATTAGACCGAGTTTTAAGAAAATACGATATTATACAAGAAGAAGCCATTGGAGTTGACATTCAAATTGATGTACTTGGAATCGTAAAGAAAGCTGATAAATTCAAGCTGTTTTTTATAGAGGCGAAAAAAACAAACTTAACGCTCCGTGATTTAGGCCAACTGTGGGCATATTGCAAACTGATTGATCCAGAAGAAGCATTTTTGCTGACTTCTGCTGGAATGGGTTCGTTAAATAAACTTTTGAATGTTTATAAAAGAGAGGACTTGCTGGATTTCGGTGATGGTAAACGTATTAAAAAGATGAAGATAGCTATATGGAATATAAATACCAATTCTCCGGATGCGTCTACTATGGTTCCAAAGATTTGATTTGGATAGCATTGGTGATGTCAACAAGCTCACCGTAGCCATAACCATTTGTCTGTCCGTTAAGCTAATCATTAAATATAATTACATTCGATTTTGCTCTTGCATCGGCATATCCCAATCCGGTTTGGACTTCTGTAAAAATATCGCCCATGAGATTTTCAACAACAGCTATGGCTTCATCGGTAGCATAGCAGGGTGCCGATTCTTTCGGCACCTCTGTTGCATTTACAGAAAAAGAACTTATTAAGATTGATATGATTAATAAGCTGGATATGATTGATTTTTTCATTTTGAAACACATCCTGCATAAACGATGTTCTCAAAAACAATTTCTTCTGCGGTGTGATTTATTTGCTCCATAGCAGAAATCCAAGCAAATTGATCATCGGCTTTGAGTTCTTCTGTAACATCTCGTTGGACAACTAATTCTTTGATCAATCTATCAACCATTTCCTTTGCTGTTGTGTCAATTTCTTCAAGATATGCAAGCCAAGTTCCGTCAATCATCTTTGCAGTATAAAAACAAGGTCTGTTCTCTTTAATAAATTTTGCGTGCATTCTGCCGTACTTCCCGATGTTATAAACTTTGTCATCAGGTCCAGTTAAATTTGGAATGTAGTAATCTCCGTTTCTTACATACTCAATTCCGTTTTCAATAAATTTTTCTTTCATAGCATAAACGCCTCCTTTAAGTTTCGTATCTTTATTTTATCAGAAGGCAATTACTTTGACGAATGTGTGAATACGAAGAATAAAAAAGAGACAAAACCGATTAAAGCCTTATCTCTTTGAAGTGTAACATTATTTTTTCTTACTCTTGCAATTAAAATTGGGATAATCCAAATAAATCAAAAATCCGAACCCTTCACCGATTGGTACAAGGTTCGGATTTTTACTGTTTGGTGCGGATAACAGGACTTGAACCTGCATGGGTTGCCCCACATGAACCTGAATCATGCGCGTCTGCCAATTCCGCCATATCCGCCCGACTTAACTATTATATCAAATGTACATTCAAAATTCAATAGTCAAATCCAAAATCTACTTATATTCTTTCAAAAATTTTATATCTTCCTTGGTAAGTTCGGCTTTTTCAAGCATATCGGGACGCTTTTTGAGTGTATTAATGAGTGACTGTTCCCTTTTCCACTGTTCGATTTTCGCGTGATGACCGGAAATAAGTACATCGGGAATCGGTTTTTCGTGCCAAACTGCCGGACGGGTATACTGCGGATACTCCAAAAGTCCGTTAAAATGCGACTCATTTTCATACGAAGTTTCAGCAGCCAAAACTCCCGGAACAAGTCTTGAAACAGTATCAATAACAGTCATCGCCGGAATTTCGCCGCCTGTCATAACAAAGTCACCGACGGACAGTTCCATATCCACAATTTCATCTATAACTCTTTGGTCAATACCCTCATAATGACCGCAAAGCAAAACGATATGCTCATAATTTGCAAGGTCGATCGCGATACCCTGATAAAACACCTTTCCCTGCGGCGACATATATATCGTAAACGGTTTATAATCAAGTCCCTCCGCAACAGACATATACGCGTCATACACAGGCTGTGCGTTCATAAGCATACCACCGCCACCGCTATACGGATAATCGTCAACCTTTCTATGTTTATTGGTTGAAAAATCACGAATATCAATAAAATTCATTTCAAGAATATTATTTTCTCTCGCACGACCGATTATACTGTCACCCAAAACCGCCTCAAACATTTGCGGAAACAATGTAAGCACATCAAATCTCATATGATTTTTCACGCCAAGTCCTCCAAGCCGTCCATCATTCTGACGGTTATTTTACCGCCCTCAACGTCGATATTAAGAACAACGTCATCTATAACAGGCAACAAAAGATTTTTCTTTCCCTCACGCTTTACTTCGTAAATATCGTTACTGCCTGTGTTGAAAACATCGCTTACAGTACCGATTTTTTCGCCGTCCTCAGTTACAATATCAAGACCGATAAGGTCGGCAATATAATACACGCCCTCAGGAAGCTCGCCCAAAATCTCGCGTTCGGCATAAATCACTTGATTTTTATACTTTTCAGCCATATTTATATCAGTAATCTGAGAAAATCTCACGATAAGATTATTCTTCTGATACTTTATGCCCTTTACGTCAAGTCTTTCATATTCAGACTTTTTCTTTACATAAACAAAATCTATATCTTCAAACACTTCGGGATAATCGGTCCAAGGAACAACCTTAACTTCACCTCTTAAACCGTGTGTATTAACTATTTTTCCTACCTCAAGCAAGTCCATAACTAAATCCTTTCTTCAACATCGGAAATTAAAATACAAAAAGGGCTCACAAATGCAAGCCCCTACTATCCTATTGTAAGATTTCAACCGCAACTTTTTTATTTTCACGACTTGCGGCAGCTTTGACAACAGTTCTGATTGCCTTAGCAATTCTACCCTGTTTACCAATCACCTTACCCATATCGCTTTCAGCAACTCTAAGTTCCAAAGTTACTGTCTGGTCCTCGTTGTTAATTTCCTTAACATCAACCTGTTCGGGATAGTCAACAAGTGATTTGGCTATTATCTCCAATACTTCTTTCATTAGCCTATCCTCCATAATTAGATAATGTTAGACTTCTTTAGAAGAGCCTTAACAGTATCAGTTGGCTGAGCACCGTTTGAGATCCACTTCTTAACTGCCTCTGCATCAATATTAACTGTTGCAGGGTCTGTTAGAGGATTGTATGTGCCAACTTCTTCAATAAATCTACCGTTTCTTGGGTATCTTGAATCTGCAACTACTACTCTATAAAAAGGAGCCTTCTTTGCACCCATTCTTCTCAATCTAATTTTTACTGCCATTGTTCTTTCACCTCCCATAAATTATAAGCATAAATATATCATAAAGTATTTATCATACCTTATTTACGTTTTCTGAGACGTTTGAGCATTTTTGCCTGACGTCCGCCTGACAGCTGTTTCATCATCTTTTGCATTTGTTCAAACTGTTTCAAAAGCTGATTTACGTCCTGTACTCTTGTTCCGCTACCTTTCGATATACGGACTTTTCTGCTTGCGCCGATTATACTCGGCTTTCTGCGTTCTTCCTGTGTCATTGACTGAATTATCGCCTCAATATGAAGCATTTTCTTTTCATTTTCTTCAGTGTCAACGCTTTCAAGCATTTTCTTATCTATTCCCGGCAACATACCGAGTATTTGTGAGAATGAACCCATTTTTCTGATTTGCTTGAACTGTTCAAGGAAATCATCAAGGTCAAACTGTTGTTTACGGATTTTTTCTTCAAGCTCCTGTGCTTTCTTTTCGTCTATGGTTTCCTGTGCCTTATCGATAAGAGTAAGCACATCACCCATACCCAAAATTCTTGACGCCATTCTGTCCGGATGGAACTGTTCAAGGTCGCTCAATTTTTCACCGACCGACGCATATTTTATCGGCTTACCCGTAACTTGTTTTACGGAAAGTGCCGCACCGCCTCTTGTATCACCGTCAAGCTTTGAAAGTATAACACCTGTTATATTAAGCTGATCGTTAAATGATTTTGCGACGTTTACTGCGTCCTGACCTGTCATTGCGTCTACAACAAGAAGTATTTCCGTCGGATTTACTTCCGCTTTGATGTTCGCAAGCTCGTCCATAAGCTGCTCATCTATATGAAGTCGACCTGCCGTATCAAGGATAACAGGGTCGTTTCCATGCTTTATTGCGTGTGCTACCGCTTCTTTTGCGATAGTAACGGGATTTACGTCTGCACCCATTGAAAATACCGGTACTTGAATTTGTTTACCCAAAACTTCAAGCTGTTTTATAGCCGCCGGACGGTACACGTCACAAGCAACCATAAGCGGACGCTTATTCATTTTCTTTGTAAGGTTTAATGCAAGCTTACCTGTTGCAGTTGTCTTACCTGCACCTTGCAGACCGCACATCATAATGACTGTCGGCGGTTTTTGCGAAAATTCAAGTCTTGAAACTTCACCGCCTATCATTTGGGTAAGTTCTTCATTAACTATTTTAACAAGCTGTTGTGCCGGAGTAAGCGACTCCATAATCTCCTGACCAAGTGCCTTTTCGGAAACTATGTTCACAAATTCCTTAACAACCTTGAAGTTTACATCTGCCTCCAAAAGAGCCAGCTTAATCTCACGCATTGCGTCTTTTATATCTTTTTCGTTAAGCTTTCCTTTACCGCGAAGTTTTTTGAAAACTCCCTGCAGCTTATCACCAAGGCTTTCAAATGCCATAAGCTGTGACTCCTTTCCGCAAATAATCTATATCTATATTTCTTTTGATATTTCGTCAATCAATCCGTAAAACTCGTCTTTACCGTCAAAATCGGTATTTTCAAGCAACGCATTTAATTTTTCAAGCTTTGAACTTATATTATGAAATCGTTCGACTATTCCGAGTTTTTCTTCATAATTCGTCAAATGCTTTTCGCCTTGCTTAATCGACTCTCTGACGCCCTGTCTGCTTATGTCGATTACATCAGCAATCTCCGACAGCGACAAGTCCTCGTTATAATACATATCTATGGCATTACGTTGCTTTTCCGTAAGCAACTGACCGTATACGTCAAGCAAAATGGTAACATTCAAGTCCTTTGCCATTTGCATCACCTGTAAAGTTATTTTTATTTACAGGTGATATTTTACACGATTTCTGACAATTTGTCAATATATTTTTTATCAAATTTCTTCTTCCAAATCGTCAATGTTTTGTACAATTTCACAAAACTCATCATAATTAAGCAGTCTGTTGAGCAAATCAAGGAGCATATTCGCGGAAATTTTCATAGGTATTCCGAGAGAATGTGCAAGCGCGTTACGCTTTTCACCGCTGCCCTCTCCCCCCGAAAGACCTGCTTTATACAAATCGGCTTTTGTGATTTCGCGTCCCTCTTTTACCGCCGTCGCACTTCCGTCAATCGTGCAACCCGCTTTTTTGAGGGAATCAAGGATTATATCGTCCTTAATCCCCTCAACACCCAAAAGTCCCTCTTTTCCCGGTTCTCTCTTGCGTTTTTCCTTGCCGTGAACATCGGGTACATAAGCGTGTTTTACCTTTTCTTTCGGCAAAGACTGTTTTATGTAGTTTCTTATTTTAAAGCCGGCACTGTCGGAATCGGTCAAAATAACAATTCCCGTTTCGTCCGCCATCTTTTTTATGCTTTCCAATATTCTGTCATCGGAAAATACGCAAAATCCGTTTGTCACTATTATCACCGCATCTATAAAACGTGACAGCTTTATTTTGTCGTATATCCCCTCGACAACAATCGTTTCTTTTATTTTGTACATAATAAATAATATCCCTTTGTAAATTATATTTCGATATTTATTTTATGCACTTTGTCTTGCTCTGTCAATACTTTCTATTATATAATTTTCCACAATGTCACGAAGTCCCTGCGGTTCGATACGTTTCTTTATAATAGTATCAGAAAATTCCGTTGCGTCTTTGTATCGGTAAAAAATATTATTTATCTGCTTGCTTTCCACTATTTTACCTCCGCCTGCATACACGGTTGTCTTTTCTATCTTAATTCCGTAGCACTTTAAATCACAATAATCTGCCGATATGCTCTCGGGTATAATATAATAATCCAAACAAATGTAAACCTCACTTTCCTTTTTTAAACTTTTGTACAAAATCTCATTATCCATATTAATTCCTCCGTCTTTTTGATATTTATGCCTCCTAACCGAGCCACCTAACCATTATATGCATAAAAATTTTTGAATATTCTAAAAAAAATTTAAAATAGGTATTGCAGTTTTTTAAAAAATGTATTATAATATTATAGCTAACTGAAGATTTGATTGGCGATGACGGCCGAGCCCGTGCGATTGAAACCCGTGAACCTTGTCAGATGGGGAACCAAGCAGCAATAAGCGGTGCTTTCAATGTGTTACGGTAAACTCGGTCGGAGCCTATTTTGATTATTACAACGCCTATATGGCGTTTTTTCGTATAAAGAAAGGTATTGGAGATTATATGGCACATCAAGCTATTTACAGAAAATGGCGTCCTATGGTGTTTGAGGACATTGTCGGTCAAGGCCATATTACACAAACTTTAAAAAATCAGATTTTAAACGACAAAATCGGTCATGCTTACCTATTCTGCGGAACGCGCGGAACAGGTAAAACAACTTGTGCAAAGGTTTTGTCGCGTGCTGTAAACTGTCTTAATCCGCATGACGGAAGTCCTTGTAACGAATGTGAAGTATGCAAAGGCATTTTGGACGGCAGTATTTTGGACGTTAAAGAAATTGACGCGGCGTCAAACAACGGTGTCGACAATATCCGTGAAATTCGTGACGATGTGCGTTATGTTTCCACAAACGCAAAATACACGGTTTACATCATAGACGAGGTGCATATGCTTTCAACCGGTGCGTTTAATGCCCTTTTGAAAACACTTGAAGAACCTCCTGAGCACGTTATATTTATTCTTGCAACGACTGAGGCTCACAAAGTACCTCAAACGATTTTGTCAAGATGTCAAAGATTTGATTTTAAACGCATAAAGCCATCAGATATTATACTCCGCATGAAAGAAATCGCACACGGTGACAAGCTTAACATATCGGAGGACGCATATGAGCTTTTGGGACGTCTTGCAGACGGTTCAATGCGTGACGGACTGAGCATACTTGAAAGAGTCATTTCCGCCTGCGGTAATTCGATTACCGCCGAAAATATAACGGCTACTCTCGGCATTTCGACTGCCGAATCAATATTTCAGATTACAGACGCCATTGAAAAAGGCGATGTAAATAAAATAATTTCCGTAATTGACAATATTATGTCAGACGGTAAAGATTTAAGAGTGTTTATCGACTCACTTATAAAGAATTTTCGCGATATGCTTATTTGTAAAATTACAGAAGATTCTTCCGCAATGCTTGACTACAATGCAGAAGATATGGTAAAATTAAAAGCGTTATCAGACAAAATGTCTTTTGAGAAGATTTCTCACGCAACATCGGTACTGTCCGACGCACAAGCCGATACTAAATGGATGAAGTCGCCTCGTATAGTATATGAGTTGGCACTTATCAAACTTGCCAGACCCGAATATGACGATTCACCGTCAGCGGTTATGGACAGGCTTGCGTCATTGGAAAGCAAAGTTAAAAACGGTGCCGTTACCGATACTTCTTCCCTATCCGAAAGAATTTCAAATCTTGAGGAAAAGGTAAAAAACGGTATAACGATGCAGCCGACCGAAACGGTTAAAAAAAAAGAAGTAACCGAGAAGAAGAAAACTTCGGTCAGATTATATAACCCAATTCCGAAAGAAGAACTCACCTCCGACAATCCTATTGTCAAGGTTGCAAAGAATTGGGACAACATATCGCGAACGATGTGCAACTCGGCAGGTTACTTAAAAGCCGCTTTGATGAACAGAAATATAACCATTGATTCAGACGGTATTATACTTTTGTTCAACCCCAAAGAGAAAGGTGCTTACAATATCGCGGCAGCGTACAAGGATAAAATGCAGGTTATTTTTAAACGTGCGTCCGGTACAGACTTTGCGGTAAAGGTCGCATACGAAAACGACATACAAGAAGAACTCGTTGATTTTTGGAACTTGCCCGGCGGCAACGGTGAAGTAAGTGAACCGATACAAGTATCCGACGATCCCCTTGACAATCTTGTAGCGAATTTCGGTGAAATCATCGAAAATGTAGACGAAAGCGAATTTACGGAATATGATTCCTCTAAGGATAACTTCTCACAGTCATCTCTTGACGATAACAATAGCGAAGATGATGACAATGCTCCCGAAGAATTTTTGGAAGGCAAAGAATTATCCTCTGAGGATGATAATAATTAATTTTAAAAACTAAGAAAGAGGTAAATTACAATGGGAAAATACAAAGGTTTTGCAGGTTCAGGAATGAACGCTAATAAGAATATGAGCAACGTTATCAAGCAAGCTCAAAAAATGCAGGCTGAAATGGAAAAGGTTCAGGAAGAACTTGAAGATAAGGTTGTTGAAGGTACAGCTGGCGGCGGTGCAGTTACAGCTACCGCTAACGGCAAGAAAGAAATTCTTTCACTTAAAATCAGTCCTGACGCTGTTGACCCTGAAGATATTGAAACACTTGAGGACCTTGTTATGGTCGCAGTCAACGATGCAGTCAAAAAGGCTGACGATATGATGGCTGAAGGTATGAGTGCCGTTACAGGCGGAATTAATATTCCGGGCTTATTCTAATATGCACGCAACAGTCATTGAAAATTTAATCGAAAAATTTGAACAACTTCCCGGTATTGGCAGAAAAAGTGCAGAGAGAATTGCTTTTCACATTCTTGAACATATGTCAAAAGAGGACGCAGTTTCAATGTCTAACATAATCACAGAGGCGAAAGAAAAAATTACGCTTTGCCCTGTATGTCAAAATCTGACCGATACATCACCGTGTAAAATATGTTCATCACCGAAACGCGATAATTCCGTTATATGTGTTGTCGAAAGTCCCGAAGATGTTTCGGCAATCGAGGCGACAAACGAATTTAACGGTCTTTACCATGTACTTCACGGGTCATTGTCCCCTATGGACGGTATAACCCCCGATGACATAAAGATTAATGAGCTTTTACTCCGTCTCAGCGACAGTACGGTTAAGGAAGTCATTATGGCTACCAACCCAACCGTAAACGGCACAGCAACAGCAGTCTATATATCTAAACTTCTTGCTCCGTTTGACGTAAAAGTTACTCGTATCGCACACGGTATTCCGATAGGAAGTGACCTCGAATATGCCGATAAGATTACTCTTATAAAGGCTCTTGAGGGCAGACAAACTATGTAAAATATACACAGACTGTAAAACAAATACAGTCTGTGTTTTTTTGTACAAATTTTATGCCAAAAATAGCTGTATTCTTACCCTTTTTTATGCTTGACTATTCGTGTTATAAAATATATAATAATATGAAGAATAATTTTATACTCTACAATATGTGAGGGGGTTACATTGATGAGTAGACTACATATGGGTATTGATGTAGGCTCAACAACAGTTAAAGTTGTTGTGCTTGATGAAAACAATAATACTTTATTTGCAGAATACAGACGTCATTTTTCAGATATAAAAAGCACCGTTAAAGGCCTTTTTGCAGAAGTCAAGGAGGTTGTCAAAAACGAACAGTTCACTGTTGTTATAACAGGTTCTGGCGGTCTTTTGCTTTCAAAAATGCTTGATTTGCCTTTCGTACAGGAGGTTATAGCAAACAAAACAGCTATAAAAACATTTATGCCTGAAACAGATGTTGTTATCGAACTTGGCGGTGAGGATGCAAAAATCCTTTATCTTTCGGGCGGACTTGAGCAAAGAATGAACGGCACTTGTGCCGGCGGTACAGGTTCTTTTATTGACCAAATGTCTATACTTTTAAAAACAGATGCAGACGGTCTTAATGCACTTGCCGAAAATCACACTATTATTTACCCTATCGCCGCTCGTTGCGGTGTTTTCGCAAAATCGGACGTTCAGCCGCTTTTAAACGAGGGTGCGGCACGTGAAGATATTGCCGCGTCAATTCTTCAAGCCGTTGTAACTCAGACAATCAGTGGTCTTGCACAAGGCAGACCTATAAAGGGCAATATCGTATTTCTTGGAGGTCCTTTGCACTTCTTACCTCAGCTAAGACGTCAGTTTGAGGAAACTTTAAAGGACAATGCGAAGTCTTTCAAAACTCCTGAAAACGCACAGCTGTTCGTGGCAATCGGTGCGGCACTTATGTACGAAGACAAGACTTCCGACATAGACACACTTATTTCACAGCTTGCAAACGCAAAATCGGTTGACGCAGAAATCACGCGTATGCGCAAGCTGTTTGAAACAGAGGAAGAACGCAAGGAATTTTTCGACAGACACAGCAAAGACGTTGCAAGACGTAAGGATATTTCAACCGCAAACGGTCCTGTATTTCTTGGTCTTGACGTCGGTTCAACGACTATCAAAGCCGCACTTATTAACGAGGACGGCGATATTCTTTATGATTATTACGGCAAAAACGAAGGCAGTCCTATTACCTGCGGTATAAAAATACTTCGTGAATTGTATTCAAAATTGCCGAAATCGGCTTATATCGCAAACGCCTGTACAACAGGTTACGGCGAACTTTTGTTAAAGACTGCTTTCAGAATTGAAGAAGGCGAAATCGAAACTATCGCCCACTACAAAGCCGCAAATTATTTTTCACCGGGTGTTGATTTTATCATCGACATCGGCGGTCAGGATATGAAATGTATGAAAATCAGAAACGGCGTAATCGACAGCATTATGCTTAACGAGGCCTGTTCATCAGGCTGTGGTTCATTCATTCAGACATTTGCGGAAAGTTTGGGACTTGATACAATATCATTCTCACAAGAGGCACTTGTGGCAGACAATCCCGTTGACCTTGGTACTCGTTGTACGGTGTTTATGAATTCGCGTGTTAAACAAGCTCAAAAAGAGGGTGCGACTGTTGGTGACATCAGTGCAGGTCTTTCCTATTCCGTTGTCAGAAACGCACTTTACAAGGTTATAAAACTTCGTGACCCCGAACAAATGGGTACTAATATCGTTGTTCAAGGCGGTACTTTCAACAACAACGCTATACTTCGTTGTTTTGAACTTTTGACAGGCAAAAATGTTGTCCGTCCGGATATTGCAGGCATTATGGGTGCGTTCGGTTCGGCACTTATCGCAAAAGAACGTTGGAACGGCGGTGAATGTGATATTCTTCGTGTTGACGAACTTGATTCGTTCACATTCGATACTTCACTTACACGTTGTCAAAAGTGTAACAACCACTGTCAGCTTACAATAACAAAATTTTCTGACGGAAGTCAGTTTGTATCCGGTAACCGTTGTGAACGCGGTGCCGGACTTGAAAAATCCAAAAAGCAAATGCCTAATCTTTATGATTATAAATACAAACGTGCATTTGCATACAAGCCGTTAAAGGCAGAGAATGCACCGAACGGTGTTATCGGTATACCGCGTGTGCTTAACATATATGAAAATTATCCGCTATGGTTTACATTCTTTACTGAGCTTGGTTTCTCCGTAAGAATTTCCGGCAGAAGTACGCACGACCTTTACGAAAAAGGTATCGACTCGATACCGAGTGAAAGTGCTTGCTACCCTGCAAAACTTGTACACGGTCATATTCAAGACCTTATCGACAAGGGCATAAAAACGATTTTTTACCCTTGTATTCCGTATGAGCAGATAGAATATTCGGACGCAGGCAATCACTTCAACTGTCCTATGGTAACATCTTATCCGGAAGTTATCTACAACAATATGGACGTTGTGCGTCAAAGCGATATTAACTTCTTGTATCCGTTTATCAATCTTGCCGACAAGCCGTCGTTTAAACGTCAAATGATGAAAGCGTTGCACGATTACGGCTTTACAAAAACAGAAATTGACAACGCTTCTGAAAAGGCTTTTGCCGAACTTCAGCATTACAAGCAAGACATCAGAAATAAGGGTGAAGAAGTTTTGAAGTGGCTTGACGAACACGATGAACGTGCTATCGTACTTGCCGGCAGACCGTATCATATCGACCCTGAAATCAATCACGGTATTCCGGATATGATTACATCACTCGGCTTTGCCGTTCTTACAGAGGACAGCGTTGCACATCTCGGTCATCTTGAACGTGATATCAGAGTTGTTGACCAATGGGCATACCATACAAGACTTTACGAATCAGCGGCACAGGTTATCAAAAATCCGCGTCTTGAGCTAATTCAGCTTAATTCGTTCGGCTGCGGTCTTGACGCAGTTACGACCGACCAAGTACAGGAAATTTTGCAGTCACACGAAAAGATTTATACGACATTGAAAATAGATGAGGTTTCAAATCTCGGTACTGCAAGAATAAGAGTTCGTTCGCTTAAAGCGGCAGTCAAGGAACGTGACGATAACGACTTTATTCCGCATAAAATTGATGATTACACAATTAACAGAGTTAAGTTTACAGAGGAAGAACGCAAAAAGCATACTATAATCTTCCCTCAAATGAGTCCTACCCACTTCGGACTTTTCGAGGCGGTTATGCGTGCAAACGGTTACAATGCACTTGTGCTTGAACACGCAACGGCAGAGGACGTTGAGGCCGGTTTAAAGAGCGTTAATAACGATGCTTGTTATCCGTCAATTATGGTAACAGGTCAGCTTGTCAATGCGTTTACAAGCGGCAAATGCGACCCGAACAACACTTCCGTTATGATTACACAAACAGGCGGTGGCTGTCGTGCGACTAACTATATCGCCTTTCTTCGTAAGGCGCTTAAAGAGGCAGGCTATCCGAATGTTCCCGTAATTTCGCTTAACGTTTCTGGTCTTGAGGGCAATCCCGGATTTAAGATTACTCCAAAACTTGTTGACGGTCTTTTAAAAGCTTGTACTTGGGGTGACTTATTGCTTGCCGTTACACTTCGTATCCGTCCTTACGAGGTAAACGAGGGCGAAACAAATGCGGTACACGAAAAGTGGCAAAAGCGTTTGTACAGCGATATTATTAATAATAACCGTAAACAGCTTAAGCTTAAAAAGGTTATTGATGAAATAATCGCAGACTTTGACGCAATCGAAATTGACGAAACAGTCAAAAAGCCAAAAGTCGGCGTGGTCGGTGAAATTCTTGTTAAGTTCCACCCTGACGCAAATAACAATATTATTGATGTTATTGAGTCTGAGGGCGGTGAGGCAGTTATGCCGGGACTTGCGGACTTTATGCTTTATTGCTTGTATAACAACAACTTCAAGCGTGATAACCTTGGTTCTAAACGTTCAACCGCCGCACTTTGCAATCTTGCAATTTGGGGTATTGAAAGTTTCAGAAAGCATATGGCAAAGGTTATGAATAACAATCCTAAGTTCCGTATGCGTTCACCGAAACATATCGCGGATATTGCCGAGGGTGCAAAGCACGTTTTACAGCTTGGTCACTGCACAGGTGAGGGTTGGTTCCTGACAGGCGAAATGATTGAGCTTATAAATTCGGGTGTTCCGAATATTGCTTGTGTTCAGCCGTTCGCTTGCTTACCTAACCACGTTACAGGTAAGGGTATGATTAAGGAACTTCGCAGACAGTACCCGCAAGCCAATATCGTTGCAGTTGACTATGACCCGGGTGCAAGTGAAGTTAATCAGCTTAACCGTATTAAACTTATGCTTGCAGTCGCTTTTGAAAATATGAAAAAAGACGAAATGTACGACTCCGTTATGCCAAAGAAAACAGAAGTCAGAGAAACTGTTAAAATAGAAAAGTAACATAAAAAAGCACCTTTCGGTGCTTTTTTTGTTATTCTGCTTTTACATACCGTCCCGCAAAATATACATTTCCGTTATCGTCCAATATGTAATATGTAAACGGTTTATCGGCTCTAAATTCTATAACTTCTTCATCTACGGACAGTGCTGACTTAGTTAATACTGCAACAGTTGCGGCAGCAGCCTCTGTTCCCTTCTCATCAACATCTATCATTGCTTTTTGCAGAACAGAATCAATTTTTATACGTTCCGGATAATTTTCAAGCATTAAGCTGAAATCAGCATTTTGATTATCAAAAGCTTTTTCTATTCCCATATTTTTAAGTATGTTTACGTAGTCTATCGAATATTCAGCTTTAAATTTCGGCAACGACACATCAACCAACTTGCTTGTCATTTTATTATTATGAATATCGTTAAGAATATTTTTAGTGTCCCCTAAAACAACAACCATACTTAGTCCGTTTTCATATGGCAATTTTACGGCTTTAGTGTCACCGTTCTCATAATATTTAAAATCTGCCGCTTGATGCATAAAATCAATTTCCGATTCATCACCGTTTATATCGGTGAAAGTTTCTTTATATGTACCCTCTTTTTCAAATTTATTTACCCAATCTGCTTTCATATAAATCGCATTCGCAAGTGCACATACATAACCTCTGTTTTCTTCAGAAAGTATATTGGTTATTTTGCCGTTTGTCTGTTTTTCTACCCATTCATTTACCATTTCAATACTGTCATCGTTCGTAACCGATTGAGCAGTTCCTTGGTAGTCGCTTTGTATTTTCTTTTGATAGTCGTCGGCGAAATAAGCATTTTCCCCGCTGTCCTTGTTAAACCATATTGAATTTGCTATATCAATGCCCTTATTTTTGTTATCGGTTATTATTTGGCTGTATAAACTTGTATTCGGTGAATCAAATGCTTGCGTTATTTCTTGTTTTGTGTCCCCTACTGCCCCCTCTGACGCCATCATCATTGCCATTTCAAGCGAAAACGGAGATATAACATAGTTTTCGTCCTTAGGCAGATTTTCCATAAGTTTTTGCGTGTAGTATTCATTGTACTTGTGAGGTGCTATTGCAACGGTTTTAGTGTCCCCATCCCAATCCACATTACAATCAAGCGACTCCGACACCGCACGAAGCGGCACAAGTGTGCGGTCGTCTATAATTACTGGTGCTGTGTCAAGCCTTACTTTTTCGTCATTAACCGTCATTTCATTACTGCCGATTTCCAAACTGATTGTGTTGCCGTCATTTTTCGCAGTTATAATCTGCTTGCCGTCAATATCGGTATAATCAACACTGCAATTTAGTCCTTCAAATATTGCACGCATTGGTACAAGAACGCGGTCGTTCTGTATTATCGGTGCAACGTCAAAATCCATAGCTTGACCGTCTAACGTAACTTTTATTTTTTCCTCTGCTAACGTCGTACACCCTGACATTACAGCCGTAAGCGCCAATATAATTGATATAATCTTTTTCATTTTATGTCCCTCCTATTTTTCCTTTCGCTATTAATACTTTTCAATACCTCAAAAAGTTTATTAAATGTTAAATATTTCTTTTATAATATCATAAAAAGACAAAATTTTCAAGATTATTTACAAACTCTACACAAAAAGCACCTTTCGGTGCTTTTTTGTGATTATCGATATTTTATAATTATTTTCTTCCCCATCGATTATGATAATAATTTTTGGTATTTATATAATTTCCATAACTAACCTGACGTGATATACGCTTTTGAACTTCATATTGTTTCTTTTGAATTTCAGTTTGATTTTTTTGTTCATGCAAAGTTTCTCTTGCATAACCTAATTGTTCTTCTTGCAATTCTTGCATTCTTTCACGGTGAAGTTCTTCTTCATATAGATTATATGCCTCTTTTGGGCTGTCGGCTCTTCCTGTTTGTAAAACTTCCAACAAGAACAATACCGCTTTTAAATTCAAATATTTTTGAGGAATAACATCACTTAAATTTTTCATTTTCTCACTGTTCATAAAAGCTAATATTACCTTTTCTTGTTGTTTTAATTCTTTCTCAATAGGTGAAATCTTTTGATTATAATATTCTTCATTTATACTACCGTTCTTTCCCTTGTAACGCGCAACAATACCCAATATTACTATTATAATAAACAACGATACACCCAATACACTCACTTTCTCAAACAGAAAATCTTTTAAAAGTGTAAAAATAAATATTACAAGCAATATAACCATAATAATTGTACATATTCCAGTCTTTATTCCTTGTTTTTCATTTCTTATACTTTCTTCTTTTCTGTATTCTTCATACAGTCTACGTTCTATTTCATCATATACTTCTTGTTTTTTTGCCAGTTTTTCCAAAACAACTTTTACTTCAAGCAGATGATTAATAAATTCTTCTTTAGTCATATATCGTACCTTCCATTTTTCATGAAATATTGACATTATTTTTTCTCTATTATACCTCTGAAAATATAAAAAGTCAATATGTCAACAGTTTGATTAATCAAACAATGACACTTGGTCGGTATCCGGCAAATCATCGAAACAGCCGTTTTCTTCAAGGATATTAAGCGGATTTTTACCTATACCTGTACGAATTCTTAAATCTTCGACGTTTCTAAATTCGCCGTTCTTTCTTTCTTCCGTAATGCTTATCGCGTCGTTTTCGCTAAGTCCCGGAAGTGCGGAAAGCGGAGGAAGAATACCGCCCTCAACCTGTCTGAAATCGGTTGCGTGTGATTCGTACAAATCAACAGGCACGAAATTAATTCCTCTTGCGTACATTTCAATACAAATTTCAAGTATCGGTATTAGGTTTTCTTCTTTCGGAGTAACCGTTCCGTCCTTTTTCTTTGCGTTGATTGAACGCATTTCTTCACGAACGCGTTCTTCTCCCCTCGCCATTACCGACGCATCAAAATCGTCCGCACGCACCGTATAATATGCGATATAAAATGCTTCGGGATAATGTACTTTAAAATACGCAATTCTGAATGCCGACATAACGTAAGCTGCGGCGTGTGCCTTAGGGAACATATACTTGATTTTTTTACACGATTCAATATACCAATCAGGCACATTATTATCACGCATTTCCTGTTCATATTCAGGCGTCAGGCCTTTACCTTTACGCACCATTTCCATTATCTTGAACGAATGTTCTTCTTCAACACCGCATGAAATAAGATAAATCATAATATCGTCACGGGCACATATTGAGTGCGACAAGTCACACTTGCCCTCTCTGATTAATTCCTGTGCATTACCGAGCCACACGTCCGTACCGTGCGAAAGTCCCGAAATTCTTACAAGTTCAGAGAATGTTGTCGGCTTTGTATCTTCAAGCATTTGACGTACAAACTTTGTACCGAACTCAGGTATTCCGTATGTACCCAAATTTGTACCTATATCCTTACCCGGAAGTAATTTCAACGCTTTATTTGACGTAAACAAACTCATTGTTTCGGGGTCACCTATCGGAATATCCCGTGCGTGCAGTCCCGTTATATCCTCAAGCATTCTTATAACAGTTGGATCATCGTGTCCAAGCTCATCAAGTTTTAAAAGGTTTTGGTCAATTTTATGATAATCAAAGTGAGTCGTAATAATATCCGAATTCGGGTCGTCCGCAGGGTGTTGAACAGGGCAAAATTCATGTATATCATTTTCAAACGGTACAACAATAATTCCGCCGGGGTGCTGTCCCGACGTACGTTTTACGCCCTCACAGCCTTTTGCAAGTCGTTTCATCTCCGCATTACGCATCACAAGATTTCTCTCCTCGCAATACTTCTTTACATAACCGAATGCGGTTTTTTCCGCGACAGTACCGATTGTTCCGGCTTTGAAAACCTTGCCCTTGCCGAAGAATGTTTCGGTGTATTTATGGATTACCGGCTGATACACGCCCGAAAAGTTAAGGTCTATATCAGGCTCTTTATCGCCCTTAAATCCAAGGAATGTTTCAAACGGAATATCGTGGCCGTCTTTTCTGTACTTCGTTCCGCATTTCGGACACACCTTATCGGGCAAGTCACACCCCGACAAACCGATTTCAGACTCAATAAACTCTACGTTTTTACAATTCGGGCAAATATAGTGACCTTGAAGTGAATTAACCTCCGTTATATCCGACAAATACGCAACAAGCGACGAGCCGACAGAACCACGTGAGCCAACCAAATATCCGTCCGCAAGCGAATGACGTACAAGCTCCTGTGCAATTCTGTACATAACCGAAAAACCGTAAGTCGTAATCGAATGAAGTTCCTTATCAAGACGTTTCTGCACAATTTCAGGAAGCGGATCGCCGTATATTTCCTTTGCTCTCGTTGTCGAGTCGTTTATGATACCCTCTTTCGCACCCTCAATTACAGGAGGACACTTTTTCGCAGGAATCGGTCTGACGTCCTCAATCATATCGGCTACAAGATTTGTGTTTTTAACAACAACCTCATACGCCTTTTCCTTGCCCAAATACTCAAATTCTTTAAGCATTTCTTCCGTTGTTCTGAAATACAGCGGTGCTTGATTGTCAGCGTCCGAAAATCCTTTGTAATTCATAAGGATTTTTCTGTAATCTGCGCCCTCCATATCCATAAAATGCACGTCACACGTTGCGACAACGGGTTTATTATACTTTTCGCCAAGTGCAACAATACGTCTGTTTAAATTTTGCAAATCTTCGTCCGTATTTACCATAGGGTGTTTCGGATCGGTTTTCATATACGCATTATTGCCTATCGGCTGAATTTCAAGATAGTCGTAAAAATCAACTATTTCCTTTAATTCCTCGTCACTGTCACCGTCTATCATCGCTCTGAAAAGTTCGCCAGCCTCACAAGCCGAACCGAGTATAAGTCCCTCGCGTTTTTCTTCAAGCAAACTTCGCGGTATTCTCGGTGTTCTGAAGAAATATTTCAAATGCGATTCCGAAATCATTTCATAAATATGTCTTAAACCGATTTGATTTTTTGCAAGTATGATAATGTGATACGCTTTATTTTTCTTTGACGCACTTCTTAAATCAAAAATATCATTGAAAGTTTTAAGCTCCGTCTTATCTTCTTCGCGGAGTTTTTCTATCATCTTAACGAAAACATCAGCCGTAGCCTTCGCGTCATCCACGGCACGGTGATGATTTTCAAGAATAACGTGAAGATGTTTTGTAAGTGTATCAAGTTTAAAATTCGGAAGTTCGGGATACATACATCTTGCAAGCATAAGCGTATCAAGGTAGCAGAAATTAAATTCAAAATTATGACGCTCCGCCGCCTTTTTTATAAATCCTATATCGAACGCCGCGTTATGTGCAACAAGTATGCAATCCTTACAAAACTCGAAAAACTCACCGAGTATTTCTTCGATTTTCGGTGCGTCAGCCACCATACTGTCCGTAATACCCGTAAGTTCCACAATATTTTCAGGTATCGGCTGACACGGATTAACGAACGTAGACCACTTATCGACAATCTGACCGTTTACAACCTTTACCGCACCGATTTCGGTGATATTGTTTTTGTCGTTGTGAAGTCCTGTTGTTTCTATATCAAACACAACAAACGGTGAGTCAATATTCTGATTTTCCGCATTATAGACAATCTTCTTGCTGTCGTCAATCAAATATCCCTCAACACCGTAAAGAATTTTAATTTTTTCATTAAAGTTAGACGCTTTCATTGCATCCGGGAACGACTGCACAACTCCGTGGTCGGTAACGGCAATCGCTTTATGTCCCCAATAAATCGCTCTGTTGATAAGGTCGTTTACGGAGGAAACCGCGTCCATCGCCGACATCTGTGTATGCAAGTGAAGTTCCACACGTTTTTCCGATGCCTCGTCCATACGAACAGGCGGTTTTTCAATTTCCGCAATGTCGTTAATCATCACAATCGTTTCACCTGCATATTGGTCGAACTGTGCCTTACCACGTGCAACGATATATATACCGCCGCCCTTGACTCCCTTTTTCAATTTTGAAAAAAGCTTGTTAAACGGCTCGTCATCTTCCGTTTTTGTAACGAACATTTTCGCCGATATTGAGTCCTCGTTATCGGTAATATCCATTGTTATAAGGTGAAATTCCTTGCCAGTTTTTTTAGATTTAATATCTCTGTCCTCAACAAAAAATACCTTACCCGAAAACACAACTCTGCCCGAATTATTGTTAATCGAATGAATTGATATAATATCGTCATTAATCGGTCTGCCGTAAAGCATATCCGAAACATTTGCTTTACCTTTGATTTTCGGACCTGATGATGCAGACTGCATAGAGCCCTCTTGACCGGGTTCAACTTCGTAAATCATTACATTTTTGTCTTGCTGTTTAATTCTGTTATCAACCCTAACGATTACTTCCGTAAGATTACAAGCCTTTTTCACTTCACTTTCGACCTTCGCCTGCTGATAAGCGGACGTGTCAGAGCCAAGCAAAATACCTATTTTTCTTCTGTTTTTTGAAACTCTTATTTTTTCTATTTCCAAATCGGCTATATCTTTATCCGTTATCTTTGGAAACACAACACCAATTTTCGGTTTCATATAACATCTTTCTCCTCGTGATAAAACAGGCTGCCGACATTTGCCGACAGCCTTTTTGTATTATTTAAAATATTTAACGCCTGCCTCAAACAGCTTTTGGTCTTTGTTACCCGGAACGTTAAACGATACGTTCTTACCGATACGTTCACTGTGTCCCATTTTACCAAGCACTCTGCCGTCAGGACTTGTTATACCTTCGATAGCATATACCGAACCGTTTGGATTCCAGTCAATATCATATGTTGCCTTATCTTCAAGGTTTACATATTGAGTTGCAATCTGTCCGTTTGCCGCAAGTTCCTTAACCTGTTCTTCCGACGCGATAAATCTACCTTCACCGTGTGAAAGTGCGATTGTATGAACATCGCCTGTATTTACATTTGCAAGCCATGGTGACTTGTTTGATGCAATTCTTGTTCTTGCCATACAAGAAACGTGTCTGCCGATTGTGTTAAATGTAAGTGTCGGTGAATTACTGTCAAGGTCACGAATTTCTCCGTAAGGTACAAGACCAAGCTTTATAAGTGCCTGGAAACCGTTACAGATACCAAGCATTAGACCGTCACGGTTTTTAAGCATATTCATAACCGCGTCTTTAACAAGCGGATTTCTGAATGCGGTTGCGATAAATTTACCGCTGCCTTCAGGTTCGTCACCGCCTGAGAAACCGCCCGGAATCATTACGATTTGAGAATTGTTTATTCTCTTTTGCATTTCTTTCATTGAGTAAACAACGTCGTCACCCGTAAGGTTTCTTACAACAAATACATCTGCCACAGCACCTGCGTTTTCAAATGCTCTTGCAGTATCGTATTCGCAGTTTGTACCCGGGAATACAGGAATAAATACTCTCGGTTTTGCAAATTTTTCTGTTGCAACAGTTATATTTCTCTTATCATAGCTGAATGTTTCAGGCTCACTTGTAAAGTGACCTGCTTTTGTAGGGAATACCTTTTCAAGCGGTTTTTTCCATACTTCAGCCGCCTCGCTAAGCGGAATATTTACTCCGCCTACTGTGAATGAGTCAGAGCCTGTTGTACCGACTGTTACGGCACCGTCAATTTCTTCTTCAACTTCAAGTACGATTGAGCCAAGCGGTGCATAGAATAGCATATCATTTGTAAGGTTCTTGTCAAATTCAACACCGATCATATTACCGAATGACATTTTTGAAACAGTTTCAACAAGACCGAATCCCTTAACAACGCTTGCCGACAATACTTTGCCGTCAAGAATAAGCTGATGAACCGTGTCATACATTTTCTTCAATTCGTCAAACTTAGGTAAATCGTTTTCGTCACGTTTAACTGTGAACATAACAAGCTTTGAGCCTGCTTTCTTGATTTCCTGTGAAATAACCTTATCAGCCTTTACAGGTGCAACGGCGAATGATGTAAGTGTCGGAGGTACGTCAAGGTCGTTGAACGAACCGCTCATTGAGTCCTTACCGCCGATTGCCGCAATACCTAATGCAAGCTGTGTCTTATATGCACCAAGCAATGAAGCAAAAGGCTTGCCCCAACGCTTAGGATCGGTTCCAAGTCTTTCAAAGTACTCTTGGAATGTAAGATAAATTTTCTTATAATCAGCACCCAACGCAACCGCTTTTGAAACAGATTCAACGATTGCATATGTTGAACCGTGATATTGGCTCCAGCTTGAAAGTTTCGGATTATAACCGAATGTCATAACGGTTGCCGTATTTGTTTCACCGTCAAGTACAGGAACTTTAGCAGCCATACCGTCTGACGGAGTAAGCTGATACTTACCGCCGAACGGCATAAGTACACTGTTTGCACCGATTGTTGAGTCAAACTTTTCGCATAATCCCTTTTGTGAGCATACGTTTAAGTCTGAAAGTGTTTCAAGCCACTTTGCCTTTACGTCAGTAACAACTTCTTGCTTAAAGAAACTGTTTTCAGTATCAGGAAGTACAACTTCAATATCAGTATTCTTTGTTGCACCGTTTGTGTTAAGGAAATCTCTTGAAATATCACAGATTGTCTTACCTCTCCAGTTCATAACAAGTCTGTTTTCGTCTGTGACATATGCAACCTTTGTTGCCTCAAGATTTTCGTTATTTGAATATTCTATAAACTTATCTGAGTCCTCCGCTCTTACAACAACAGCCATTCTTTCCTGTGATTCGCTGATTGCAAGTTCGGTTCCGTCAAGTCCCTCATACTTTTTAGGAACTTTGTCAAGGTCAATAACAAGTCCGTCCGCAAGCTCACCGATAGCAACCGATACACCGCCTGCACCGAAGTCGTTACATCTCTTTATAAGTGTAGTAACCTTTTCATCTCTGAAAAGTCTTTGAATTTTTCTTTCAACAGGCGGATTACCCTTTTGTACTTCACTTCCGCAAGTAACAACGCTTTCTTCATTATGCGCCTTTGAAGAACCTGTTGCACCGCCGATACCGTCACGACCTGTTCTTCCTCCGAGAAGAATAATAACGTCGCCCTTTGACGGCACTTCACGAATAACGTTCTTCTTTGGTGCCGCACCTATAACCGCACCGATTTCCATTCTCTTTGCAACGTAGCCTTCATCATATATTTCCTGAACCTGTCCTGTTGCAAGACCGATTTGGTTACCGTATGAACTGTAACCTGCCGACGCACCTGTTGTAATCTTTCTCTGCATAAGCTTTCCGGCATGTGTATCCTTTAGTGATACTCTCGGATCACCGCTACCGGTTACACGCATAGCTTGATATACATAACTTCTTCCTGAAAGCGGGTCACGAATAGCACCGCCAAGACAAGTTGCCGCACCGCCGAAAGGCTCGATTTCTGTCGGGTGGTTATGAGTTTCGTTTTTAAACATAATTAGCCATGGCTCGTCCTTGCCGTTTACGTCAACATCAACAACGATTGAACAAGCATTGATTTCTTCCGATTCATCAATTTCTTTTAAAAGACCTTGCTTTTTAAGCTGCTTAACTATGATTGTTGCCATATTCATAAGGCAAGTATCTCTGTCAGGTGCATACAAATCAGCTTTTGCAGCCTTATATTCATCATATGCAGCCTTAATGACATCGGCATATTTGCCGTTATTTATCTTAACATCATTTATCTTAGTGGAAAACGTAGTATGACGGCAGTGGTCAGACCAATATGTATCAATCATACGAAGTTCTGTAATTGTAGGATTACGCTTTTCCGTATCCTTAAAATACTTCTGACAGAATGCAAGGTCGTCCATATCCATTGCAAAGCCCATCTTTGAAAGAAATTCTTCCATTTTGCTCTCGTCCATTTCGGTAAAGCCGTCAACTGTCGCAACGTCATCGGGAACAACTGTTTCCATAACAAGCGAAGTCGGCTTTTCAAGGCTCGCCTCTCTTGCCTCAACAGGGTTTATAACGTAATTTTTAACAGCCTCTGTTTCTTCATCTGAAATATCGCCGATAAGAACATATACCTTTGCACTTCTTACAGTCGGACGTTCCTTTTCCGTAAGAATTGAAATACATTCTTCAGCCGACGCGGCTCTCTGGTCAAACTGTCCCGGCAAAAATTCAACCGCAAACACTTTGCCCTCACTGATTTCAATTTCTTCATCATAAGCATTATCAACAGGAGGTTCTGAGAAAATAAGATTTCTCGCCTTTTGATATTCCTCATCGCTTACGCCCGAAACATCATATCTGTTAATAATTCTGACGTCTTTAAGACCTTTTAAAGAAAGGTTTTCTTTAAGATCGGCAAGTACACCCTTTGCCTCAACGTCAAATCCGTTTTTCTTTTCAACATAAATTCTTCTTACGTTTTCCATGATTTAACTCCTTTATATTAAAACTAAACTCAATATATATTCATTCTATCACAAAATAAAAGATTTATCAACATTAATTGCACAAGATTTTGTGATTGCGCGTACAATTTTTATTGCAAATGCTTCCGTTATTTTGTATAATAAATTTACATTACTGATTTTGGAGTGATTTTACTTGAAGAAAAAGATTTTTTCCGCATACGATATAATATTTATAATATCGGTCATTGCTGTGTTTGTATACGCGGTATTTGTATCGCCTGTCCATTCGGTTGCCGACCAGGGCGATTTTGAAAGAGTTATGCGTCCGTGCGGACTTGATTTTCCGTCCGACTACTCTTTTTACGATTATGCCGTAAGATTTTTTAATATGAAATTTACGTCGGTCGACTTGTTGTTATATGTGCCAAGACTTCTGTTTTTAGTGCCGACTACGACGTTTATATTCCCTACCGCAACAGCAAGGCTTATATGTCTGCCGTTCGGTGCTTTTGATATGCGGATTTTGGCGGGTATTATGTTTTTGTGGTATGCAACAGTATGCTTTTTTATACAACGCAAATTTAAAATTGAAAATAAGTTTTTGCATTGTATTTTTCTGTTGTTTTTTATCGTTGTATTTTTTAACGGAATTAATTTGACGATTTTAAACAGTCTGTACGGTCAAAGCGTTATGCTTGTATCGTTTGCAACTGTCGTGCTTTTCGGATTGTATATGTTTGAAAATGTACACGATGCTAAAAACAGCGTAATAATATTTTTCACTGTTTCATCTTGCCTGTTACTCGGTTCAAAATTGCAGTGTGCCGTATTTACACCGTTCCTTATTATCGCTGTATTGTATGTCGGTTTTAAAAGCAACAAGCGAAATTTGTGCATTGTGTGTTCAATCGTTTTACTTTGGCACGGAGTCGGCGGATACGTTATAAACGGCGGTCAGCTTAATTTGGATACACAGTATAACAGTGTGTTTTACGGTATTTTAAAAGACAATCCCAATCCGAAACAGGATTTAATCGATATGGGACTTGACGAAGATATGGCGGCCGACAGCGGTAAGCACGCATACCTTGATAAATCAGAATACAAATATCCGCCGCGAAGTGATATTATGAATGAAAAGTTTCATTCAAAAATGAGTAACGGAAAACTTATAAAATTCTACATCACTCACCCCCTGCGTCTTGTATCTGTTATGGAAACAACCGCACAAAATGCTTTTACAAACAAAATAAACCTCGGTACATTTGAGAAAAAATACGGCTATGCACCGAATACGTCCTCATATCGTTTTGATTTATGGGAAAATATCCGTGAGCATTTGCCAAAAACATTGTTCTTTATAATACCGAGTTATGCGGTATTTTTACTGATTGGTATTGTGATGTTGAAAAAGAAAAACAGATATGCCGTTCCGTTTATTTTCGTGATACTTATGGGACTTATTCAGTTTCCTATGCCGTATATCGGCAACGGTGCGGCTGATATTTCAAAACAGCTTTTTCTGTTTAACATATCGTTCGATTTCGGCTTAACCGTGCTGATTTATATGCTGTTTAAAACAGTTTCAAAAAAAATATCGAAAAAAGTTTCAAAAAATAGTTGACAAACCGTATTTCCCGTGCTATAATAACAAAGCAGTCAAGAAATGCGGGAGTGGCTCAGTGGTAGAGCGTCACCTTGCCAAGGTGAACGTCGCGAGTTCGAATCTCGTCTTCCGCTCCATTAAAAAAGCTCCGATTTTATCGGAGCTTTTTTCAGATTGTCGATAAATTGTCCGGAACGTGCAAAATATTATTTTTATATTTTAATTTATATAAATTTATCAAATATACTTTTCAGTAATTCAATATCATCATCTTCCGCACCGGCATAGCCTATGATGATTGAATTGCTTTTTTTATTTTCAGTCATATAATAATCGTCCATATCGTAAAGTTTCACGTCACATTTTAGAGCATACTCTATTATTTCCTTTGCCTTATCCGTTTTAACGACTATATGAAGTCCGACTCTTTCACCGCTTATATCTGCGTTACCGAGCGACTGGATAATCTTATCGCGTCTTTTTTTATAGATATTTTTCACTCTGCTCAAATGTCTTGAATAGTACCCTCCCGAAATAAATTTATTTAACGTATGCTGTTCAAATCGCGGAACGGTTGACGAATATGTACCGAAATGCTTGTCGAATTTTTCAAGCATTTTTTTCGGAAGTACCATATATGCAATTCTGATTGACGGTGCAAGAACTCTTGAAAACGTGCTTAAATACACGACTTTATCACTGCTTGCAAGTCCCTGCATTGCGGGAACAGGCTTAATCGAAAAATTAAACTCGCTGTTATAATCGTCCTCAATTATATATCTGTCCTCCCCTTCTTCCGCCCACGAAAGAAGTTCCATTCTGCGCCATACAGGCATTACCGCACCTGTCGGGAATTGGTGTGACGGTGTGACATACACTACATCCGAATCTGTTTGTTTTAAACAATCCGTACAAAGTCCGTTTTCATCTACGTCTATATAATTTATTTTTCTGTTGTTGTTTCTGAGTATTGCCGATATTTTTTTATAACCGGGATTTTCAACGGCAAACACTTTATCTCTGTCAAAAAGTTCTGTAAGGAGCATTGTCAAATACTCAATACCCGCACCGACTACAATCTGCATAGGCGAACATTTTACTCCGCGAAATTCGTGCAAATATTTTGCAATACTCTCTCTCAATTCATAATCGCCCTTTACATTTCCGGAATTAAGATACTCCGGTGTTGAGTACATAACCTCCTTTGAAAGCTTTATCCAAGTCGAATACGGAAACGAATTTATATCGACTTTATTTGTCTTAAAATCCGCCTTATATGCTGTTACACTCTCTTGTTCTTCTTCATATTCAAAGTTTCTGTCACCAACGGGAATATCAACCTTGCAAACATAAAAACCGCTCCTTGCAACCGCTCTTAAATACCCCTCCTGTACCAAAATCGAATATGCTGTTTCAACGGTATTTACGCTTATTCCGAGATATTTTGCCAGTGCTTTTTTTGACGGCATACGCTCATTTTCTTTAATATTTTTATTTTTTATTTCATCTGCGACATACGAATAAAGCTGTTCGTAAAGCGGTTTTTTTGACGCTTTATCGGCTGTAAAAATAAAGTTAAACATAATCTGACCCCATAAAAAACTTGTATTTTGGCACTTTTAATAGTGTCAATCAGTGGTATAATTATAACCAATCCCAGGGAAAAAGTCAACAGACGGCTGATTTATTTAAGCCGATCAGAAAGGAATGTTAATAACTATGTCAACACAAATGGAACTAAACAGAAACTTTGCCCAAATGCTAAAGGGCGGAGTAATTATGGACGTAACAACACCTGAACAAGCTAAAATTGCCGAGGAGGCAGGCGCTTGTGCTGTAATGGCTCTTGAACGTATCCCTGCCGATATTCGTGCCGCAGGCGGTGTGTCGAGAATGAGCGACCCTAAAATGATTAAGGGTATTCAAGACGCAGTTTCAATCCCTGTTATGGCGAAGTGCCGTATCGGTCACTTTGCAGAGGCAAGAATTTTGCAAGCAATCAAAATTGACTACATAGACGAAAGCGAAGTGCTTTCACCTGCCGACGACAAGTACCACATCAACAAGAACGATTTTAAAGTACCTTTCGTATGCGGTGCAAAAGATTTGGGTGAGGCGCTAAGACGTATAAACGAAGGTGCGGCTATGATAAGAACAAAGGGTGAACCGGGTACAGGTGACGTTGTTCAGGCAGTACGTCATATGAGAATGATGATGTCTGAAATCAGACGTATTCAAAATATGTCGGAAGACGAACTTTATGAGGCTGCAAAGCAACTTCAAGTGCCTTACAACCTTGTTGAATATGTTCACGAAAACGGTAAATTGCCTGTTGTAAACTTTGCCGCAGGCGGTGTTGCAACGCCTGCCGATGCCGCACTTATGATGCACCTCGGTGCAGAGGGTGTATTCGTAGGCTCGGGTATATTCAAGTCAGGCAACCCTGCAAAAAGAGCGTCTGCCATTGTTCAAGCCGTTACAAATTACACTGACGACAAACTTCTTGCAGAGCTTTCAGAGGATCTTGGCGAAGCAATGGTCGGCATAAACGAAAACGAAATTGCACTACTTATGGCGGAGCGTGGTAAATAATGAAAATCGGTATACTTGCACTTCAAGGTGCATTTATTGAACACAAACATTCGCTTGACGCACTTGGTGTGGAATCATTTGAAATACGTCAAAAAAAAGACATTGAAAAACCGTTTGACGGTCTTATTATCCCGGGCGGAGAAAGTACGGTAATCGGCAAACTTCTTCACAAACTCGATTTATATGAGCCGATTAAAAATATGATTGAAAACGGTATGCCTGTTTTCGGTACTTGTGCCGGACTTATCGTTCTTGCGAAAAATATTGAGGGCGAACAGGCACACATAGGTACTATGGATATTACTGTAAGGCGCAACGCATACGGCAAGCAAATCGACAGTTTTTCCGAAGAAGTCGTTATCCCCGAAGTATCGGATAAACCGTTTCCGCTTGTATTTATCCGTGCACCGTGGATTGACAGTGTCGGCGATAACGTAAAAATTTTGTGTAAGCTGAACGGTCATATAGTTGCCGCAAGAGAAAACAATATGCTTGTAACTTCGTTCCACCCCGAACTTACAAAAAATCTTGATTTTCACAAATATTTCATAAATATGATAAAACAGAAAAAATCCCGATGACATAATTCATCGGGATTTTTATAATACTAATACTGCTCCGAACTAAATTTGAGCAGAAAGGTTATGATGTTATGAAAAGGAAATATCCGAATCACGTTATTTTCCGTAACAGTAATTTTGACTTTGACGTATGCAATGCCATATCCGCAACTGACTGTACAGGGCTTATTCCGTGGGCGCCGAATAGTGAAGATCAGCTTGACGCTTATGACGAAATTGTAAACTACTCACCCGAAAGTGCAAATATCTACAACTACGACAAATAGCAGACAAACATTTTATAGTCATCTTCTCCGACCGAATACTCTTTAAAGCAATACGTTTTACCGTCATACCGGGTTGTATCGGAAAGCACCGAAAAGCTGTTTAACGGAATTGTAAGTCCGGTACCGATTGCCTTGACAAAGCTTTCTTTCTTTGTCCACACCTCAAAAAACGCATTGTTTTTATCGGCTGAACAATTTATATATTCGGTTTCTTCCGCCGTAAAAAATCGTTTTGCCAAATTCATATCACATTCTCGCAAGTGCTGTATGTCAATGCCAACATCTTTGTTATGTACGGCACATACCGCATATCCGCCGGAATGTGATAGATTTACATACAAATCCTTGTTTTGCGTTAAGTAAAGTTTTCCGCCGTTTTCTGTGTCCCACTCTACCGTTTTTTTTATATCATCGTTCACAGCATAATTTAGCAGCAGTTCCGCACCTATTGACTGTGCTTTTTTATTTGTCTTTTTTAACCTATTGACTTTTTCAATTCGTTTTTGCGACAAATACTTAAACCATTTTTCATCATCGGCATTTATGCTTTTGACGTTCATATAATATACTTTCATATTTTAAGACTTCCCAAGACTTCGCCTATCGGCTCGCTTATAACAAGGTCGGCATTTTTATCGGCAGAAGTGGCGGCTTTATTGATAATAACAAGTTTACTGCCTCTGAAGTAATTTATAAACCCTGCCGCAGGATATACGTTAAGCGATGTACCTCCGATTATAAGTACGTCCGCATTACTGATATACTGCACCGATTTTGTGATTGTATCATCATTTAACATTTCTTCGTACAGCACAACATCAGGCTTGATTATACCCCCACATTCGCATTTCGGCACACCCTTGCTGTTTTCAATATAATCAATATCGTACGATTTTCCGCAATCCATACAGTAGTTTCTAAGAGTCGAACCGTGAAGTTCAAGCACATTTTTACTGCCTGCCATTTGATGAAGTCCGTCTATGTTCTGTGTTATAACCGCCTTTAACTTTCCCTTTTCTTCAAGTTTTGCAAGTGCGATATGTGCCTTGTTCGGCTTAACACCTTTTACAATCAGCTTGTCACGATAAAATTTGTAAAATTCCTCCGTATTATTCATAAAAAACGTATGACTTAAAATAGTTTCAGGCGGATAATCGTACTTCATATTATAAAGTCCGTCAACACTTCTGAAATCCGGTATACCGCTTTCTGTTGACACACCTGCACCGCCAAAAAATACAATATTGTCACTTGAATCAATTATCTCTTGTAAAGTCATTTAAACCATCTCCTAATTTATAAGATTGTAGGCAAAACCGCTGCGGTTTTGTCTACTTTATTTGTGGGAGTTTGAGGTGCAACCTCAAGTCAAAATCATTTCTGACGACATGTGCGGCAGAAATGGCTTAAAATCTAAAGTTTCGACTTTGGAGGAACTTTATGATTTTTTTCTCTGAAAATACTCAAAAATTACATCGCAGATGTGATTTTTGGAGCTGTCGACATTTTGTCGACAGGCTCTCAGTTTATATCGCCTATCTCATACATTGTCATTGCCAAAACCGCCTCACCGGCTGTTTCCGTGCGTAGTATTCTCTTACCGAGCGTTACTGTATCGATACCGCTTGAATGAAGTTTTTCGGTTTCGCTTAAATCAAAACCGCCCTCCGGACCTATGACAAATCCCACCGACTTAACGTCACTTTTTGAAGTTAAAATCTCTTTCAGTGTTTTCTGTTCTTCACATTCATACGGCACAAAAAACAAATCAAATTCTTTTGATTTTTCAATCACTTCATTGATAGTCATAAATTCAGACACTGTCGGAACAATACCCCTTCCCGACTGTTTCGCCGCCGATTCGGCAATCTTTTGCCAACGGTCGATTTTCTTTTTCTCGTCCTTTTTATTGTCTATTTTCACAACACATCTTGAAAGTTTCACAGGCACAATTTCGGATATGCCAAGCTCCGTTGTTTTCTGAATGATGTACTCCATTTTGGACGCTTTTGGAAGTGCCTGAAAAAGTGTAACCTTTATATTCGGCTCTGTTTCGCTCTTTTGTCTTGATACGATATTCAAAAGAATTTTCTTAGGCTCTATCGTATCGATTTGAGCGTCATAATCCGTTCCCTGTCCGTCACACACCGTAACATTATCACCTTTTTCAAGACGGAGTACCCTTGAAATATGCGTTACGTCCTCGCTGTCTATTATAATTTGATTATCTGATATTTTATCTTGTGTTACAAAAAATTTAGGCATTTTCAAAAATCCTTTCAAAATTTCTATGACTTATTTTCTCTGCTTGTTCTTCAGTATAACCCCTTGCAAGCAGTCTGTCAAATATTTTATACATATCTTCAACACCGCTTATACCTTCGGGCAGACAGTCAACGCCGTCAAAATCCGCACCGATACCGATATTATCCTCACCGCCAAGCTCCATAAAATGCTCAATATGCTTTACAATATCGTCAATACCGCATTTATCTCTGTTCGTTAAAAACGGCGGATAAAAATTCACTCCGACACAACCGCCGCTGTTTTTAATAATTTTAAATTGTTCGTCTGTCAAATTCCTTTTATGGGGACATATAAAGTCCGAGCAAGAATGTGTTGCGACAATCGGCATTTTTGTTACCTTTGCAATATCGTAAAATGACTTTCTGTTAAGGTGTGAAACGTCTATAAGCATACCGATTTTATTCATTTCCGCCACAACCGTTTTTCCGAAATCGGTCAGTCCTCTGTTTTCGTCACTTTCCAACGCACCCGAAGCAATATGATTTGAATAGTTCCATGTTAGTGCCGCGATTTTTACGCCGAGCCTGTGATAATTGCGAAGTGCCGAAAGTGAATATATCCCCTCGCCGCCCTCAATGCTTAAAACAGCTTTAACATTCTGCGGTAGATTTTGCGTGTGCGTGTGGAATGTATCTGTTAAATTCATTGTTCTCTCCGCACCGCACGTCTTATATATCGGATCTATAAAGCAAGCAAAAACTTGCGTATAGCTTTTATATTCCGACATTCTTTTTAAATCAACATGACAGTCATTTTCATTAAGGCTTTTACCGTCATCACGCACGCAACACAATGTATCGCAATGTGTGTCAAATACGGAATAGTTGTTTTTAGTGTCCCTATTCATTTTAGTGTCCCCTTATTAAAAAGCATTTTCAATATGATTAACTTTAACAAGAAATAATTCTCCGTTTTTCTCCTCATAAAATACTTCTATCACATCAAATCGCATATCGGTATTTTCCACATCTGCATAAACCATTGCGGCTTTTTTCACCCGTTCCTGCTTTTTGCGGTCAACATATTCGCTCGGCTCACCGAATAAATTACTTTTTCTCGTCTTTACTTCCACAAAAACAAGTCCGCCGTCCCTTGCGGCGATAATATCAATTTCGCCGAATTTCAAACGGTAATTTCTTTCAAGTATTAAGTAATCCATTTCAACAAGATAATCCTCTGCCGCCTTTTCTCCGAAATCTCCTATTTCCTTTGTCGTCATAATCATTCTCCCAATAATTTTCTTAAAAATGTTCTTCTGTGTATCGGACACGGACCGTATTTTAAAATAGCCTCATTGTGTGCCTTTGTGCCGTAACCCTTATGCTTTTCAAAGCCGTACTCGGGATACTTTTCCGCCATTTGACATATAAATCTGTCACGGCTCACTTTTGCCAAAATAGACGCCGCCGCTATTGAAATACTCTTACTGTCACCCTTTACAACCGTTTCGTGCGGTATTTCCATTCCGCTTATTCTGTTACCGTCTATAAGCACAAAATCTGGTGCAGTGCTGAGTCCGTTTACCGCACCGTTCATTGCCTCGTACGTTGCATTTAAAATATTTATTTCGTCAATTCGTTTTTCGTCCACACTGAATATATTATATGCGATTGCCTTTTCGGTTATTTCTTCAAACAATTCTTCTCTCTTTTTTTCGGAAAGTTTTTTTGAATCGTTTATTCCTTTGATTATAATGTCATTCGGAAGTATAACCGCCGCCGCATATACAGGACCGGCAAGCGGACCTCTGCCTGCCTCGTCAACTCCCGCAACAACCGTATATCCGTTATCGCGGCAATTATGTTCATACTCATACATCGCCTTTACGCGTGCAATTTCTTCTTCCTCTGTAAGTTTCTTTCTCGGCATATTTTTTCTCCTGATTTCTATTTACCTCTACCAATTTAATATTAAATGTGTTATACTGATATTAAATACACGGAGGTGATTTTTTATGTTGTATCAAAGGGAAATTAACGATCCCGTTTTAATACAATTTATTATTCTTTATACATTAAATCAAGCAAAAGATTATGTTCCGTACAATAATCTTATAAACCTTGTTCTTGATAATTGTAACATTAATTTTCAAGATTTTCAAGTCGCACTTGATAATCTCGAACATACACATCACGTTAAAACCTTTCTTGAAAGTGAACACAACGAAAAATATAAAATAACAAAAAAAGGTATGAATGCAAGTGACCTTTACACTCCAAACATACCTGTTTACATAAAAGAACCTATTGATAATTCTATCAATGAGCTTTTCAATACCGAAAAAGTCCGTAATTCCGTACGCAGTAAAATTACCCGTATACGCAAAAACGAATACAGCGTCGAATGTGAGCTTTACGACGATGACGACACCAACCTTTTAAAGCTTTCACTATATGCCGGCTCGCGTGAAGAGGCAGAACGTATGGCTGTGTATTTCAAGAATGAGCCGAATATCGTTTACGAAACAATTCTTACTGCTTTTAACGAGGAATTACATCATATTAGCGAAGATTGACGCTGATATGACAGTCATAAGTCCTGCAACCGCAACCGAAAGACTGCTCATTGCTCCCTCGATTTCACCGATTTCAAGAGCCTTTGTTGTACCGATTGCGTGGGACGCAGTTCCTATCGCAAGACCTTTTGCAACAGGCTCTTTTATTCTGAAAATTTTCAAAACCGCCTCAGCGATTATATTACCGAGTACGCCTGTTATGATAATTACCGCAACGGTTATTGTCTGTATTCCGCCGAGTTCTTCACTCACGCCCATTCCTATTGCCGTTGTGATTGATTTCGGCAAAAGCGTTACATACTGTTCATGCGTAAGTCCGAACAAATACGACATCAAAAGTATACTTCCCATACTTGCCAAAACTCCCGCAAGTATGCCTATAAACACTTCCTTTGCGTGTTCTTTAAGCACGGATATTTGACGATATAGCGGTATTGCAAGGCAGACCGTTGCAGGTGTTAAAAGATAGCTTATATACTTTGCACCGCTGTTATACGTTTCATAATCAATGTGAAATATCTTTATAACCGCGATTACAAAGATTATTGATACAAGCAACGGATTTAAAACCGAAATTTTCTTTCTTAAAAATATTCCTATCAAATATCCCACAACGCTGATTACCGCACCGAAGAATATGCTGTCTGTCATTATATTATTCATCTTTTTTGCCCTCTTTCTTCTTGCCTGTTTTCATAATCAATTCAGTCGCTTTGCCCGTAACCGCCATAACCACGATTGTCGATATGATTGTTATAACGACAACCGGCAAAATCATATCTTTCAAATCGCCCCAAGCCGTTACAAGTCCGACGCCGCCCGGAATAAACATAAGCGGCATTATTTCAATAAGAAAGTCCGAAGTTCTTTCAACGTGTTCAAGCTTTACAACCTTTGTACACAAAAGTATAAGCATTATTATAAGTCCGTATATGCTCGCAGGTACGGGAATAGGTATAAAATAATGCAACAATTCTCCGACAAATGTAACAACCAATATTATAAATAATTGATAAATGTATTTCATAAAAATTCACTCCTACCGTGTTCAAATAAAAAAGGAATACTTCATCAGCATCCCCTTTGGTTTACATCATCATACGTTATTATGTCGTTTATATCACGAATAGCCTCAAGGTATTCTCTGCACGCTTTCTTTGCACAATCAAGATTAAGTGTTTTATAATTTCCGCACTCAATCTCACTCGCTCCGAAAACTTCGCCGTCGTGTTTAATTGTCTTTGCCAAAATATCTTTTACCGTTTCAAGAACTTTTTCTTTCGGAACCACATCGCGTACAAGCAAGTAAAAACCTGTTTGACAGCCCATAGGACCGAAATATAACACTTCATTCTTTATATCAGAATTTCTTACGAACGTTGCAAGCATATGCTCAATCGTGTGCATTGTCACATTATCAAGCACCGTTCCGCTGTTCGGTTTACAAAAACGTAAATCGTATGTCACTATATCTACATCAACTCTTGATACATAAATTCCCACACCGAGTTTTCTGTGGTCAACTTGAAAGCTCTTTATTTTATTCACTGTAATTTTCCTCCGTTTATGCTGTTTAAAAGTTCAAGTATAATCTTGATTGAATTTGCCGCCGCCATTTTTGCAAATTCGGGATAATCCATATGTGAATCGTCGTTTGCGCCGTCCGATATTGCACGCAGTACACCGAAAGGCACACCGTTCATATAACAAACGTGTCCGATACTTGCGCCCTCCATTTCAGCGGCAATAGCACCGAAATTATCTTTTATTCTATCTCTTTGTTCCTGTTTGCTGATGAATTGGTCGCCCGAAGCAATAACACCTCTTTTTGATGTTATTGTGCCTACCTTGCTTACTGCCTGCTCCATTAAATCGGCAAGCTTTTTGTCACAAGGTATATTCACAAGATTAATTCCAGAAATCAAGCCGACAGGGTCACCTATCGGTGATGTGTCCATATCGTGTTCAACAACGCTGTCCGCAACGGCTATGTCGCCGATTTTAAATTCTTCCGAAAGTCCTCCGGCAACACCCACGTTTATCATAATGTCAGGCGAATACTTAAGTATCATAGTCTGTGAGCAGACCGCCGCATTTACCTTACCGACTCCCGCAACCGCAACAACCGTTTCCACGCCGTTAATATTGCCTTTATAAAAATCAATAGTGCTGATTGTTTCCACCACTGCATTGTCCATAAGTCCTTTTAATGCCTGAACCTCAAGGTCCATTGCACCTATTATTCCAACAAGCATATATGTCACTCCTAACTTTCTATCTATTATATAACTAATAAAATTGCCTGTCAATTTATGTTCTGTACAAATAATTACTCTTTTTTGCTTTATCCTTTGACATTCGGCAAAAAAAGTTGTATAATGATATGACGTTAGGAGAGATTATATGGATTTTGTAGCTATTGACTTTGAAACCGCCACATCAAATTATACAAGCGTATGCAGTCTTGGTATATGTGTGGTGGAAAACAACAAGATAACTGACAGAAAAGAAATTCTTATTAAACCCGAACCGTTTGAGTTTAATGATTATAATATAAAAATACACGGAATTACACCCGATATGGTTGTGAACAAGCCTACGCTTGCGGATTATTGGGATAAGTTAAAGCCGTATCTTGACCACAAAACAGTTATTGCACATAATGCAGGTTTTGATGTCGGTGCACTTTGTGCGACTTTGGAGCATTTTAATATACCGTTCCCGACTTTTGATTATTTGTGTACGGTGAAATTGTCGCAAAAAGCATATCCCGAACTTCCGAGTCATAAATTAAATAATCTTTGTGACGCACTCGGTATTCATTTTCATCATCACCGCGCTTATGATGACGCATATGCCTGTGCCGCGGTTATGGTTAGAATACTTGAAGATTACAGTCTTTTGAACCTTGATGAGGTTGAGGAATGTTTTGAAATGGAAATCGGCCACCTTACTCCCGATACTCATTTGAAGTGTAAAAAGAATAAGAAGAAACAAAAGAAAAATTCAAAGAAAGCCGTCAATGAATGACGGCTTTTTTGATGTTAAATTGTTGTTAGCCACCCCTCAGTCGTTTCACGACAGCTCCCCTCAAGGGGCGCCTTAAAAGCCTCTCCTTAAGGATAGGTGGCACGAAGTGACGGAATGGCGGCAAAAAGGACGTCGTGGTGCCGTCCCTTATGAAGTGAATGCGATTTTCGGGCGACCGATGATCACCCCTACAACACCACACAAAAAAAGGGCGACCGATGATCGCCCCTACGAACAATGTTTGCCCCGTTTTTTGGAACTCAATGCACTGTCCCATACGAAGTGAATGCTGTTATAATCTACCATACAAGCAACTTTCTCTGCTCCCTTATTTCAATTCTTTAATTTTAAATTCACCGTTTTCGTATATCATATATGTATGCGGATTACCGCCTTTCGGGATTGAAACAGAACCGGGATTTAAGTATGTAAAATCGCCCATATCATCATTTGCCAGGATATGTGTATGACCGTTCACAAGGTAATCTCCTTTTTTTATCGGAGGCAAATTATTCGGATTGTATTTGTGTCCGTGAGTCAAATACAAGGTCTTTCCGTCAACGAATATAACCGCATAATCGGCAAGTACGGGAAATTCAAGCACCATTTGGTCTACTTCCGTATCGCAGTTACCTCTTACGCAAAGTATCTCGTTTTTAATGCCGTTTAAAAGTTCAATAACCTTTTTCGGTGCGTAATCTTTTGGCAAATCGTTTCTTGGTCCGTGATAGAGTATATCGCCGAGCAAAATCAACTTTTCTGCTTTTTCTTCTCTGTATGCCTCAACTGTTTTTTGAGCATAGTAGTACGAACCGTGTATATCTGACGCAAACATTAACTTCATAATTCATTTCTCCTAATCATGTAATTTTATCGGATCAAATCCCAAGTAATCGCCCGAAACAAGTTTATATTCAATTCCGTTTATTGTCCCCTCAACCGCGTTTCTGTGAGCCGCCGCATGAAGATGACCATAGATACACTTTGTTACAGGGTACTTTTTCATCATTTGTACAAATTCATTTTCCTTAAGCGAAACAGGCATTGGCGGATAGTGCGTGAACACATATATTTCATTACATTCCTTTACGCTGTTTAGTGACAATTCAAGTCTTAAAACTTCCCTGTCAAAAATCTTTCTGTCCTCACCGCCGAAATTATCCCAACCCGGATTTATCCAACCGCGAGTACCGCAAATTGCAACGTCCTCATACATAAACGAATTATTCTGTAAAAATTCTATATCATCAAAGCCATGCTCTGCGGTAAACTCACGCAATTTATTCATTGTCGTCCACCAATAATCATGATTGCCTTTAAGCAAAATCTTTTTACCGTTCAATTTATGCAAATATTCAAAATCTTTAACACTCTGTTCAAGATACGTTGCCCACGAAAAATCGCCCGGCAAAACAACAACATCATTTTTCTTTACGACCGACTGCCAATTATCCGCCAGACGTTCAACGTAATTTTCCCAAGCCTTACCGAATATATCCATCGGCTTGTCTATCCCGAGCGGAAGGTGTAAATCCGCAATAGTATATAATGCCATACATTTTCTCCTTAAAATTTATGATTATTATTATACCTCAATTTTTTAAATAAATCAAGAAAAAAGGCACTCCGTAGGAGTACCTCTTTTCGTGTCGTGTTGTATTATTCTGCAACAGTTTTTACAACTGTGTGAACACCGTTTATGTTACCCGACAGCTTAATCTGCATTCCTGCCTCATAAGCCGGAATTGTCAATGCGTTATCGGCAATATCTGTCGCTGTAATCTGTGTAAAGTATAGAATATCTTCACTCTTTACATCTGTTTCGTCAGCATCTTTCTTCAGTGCCAGAACAACAACTTTTGCACCTGTATCGAATGCAGGAATGTTTGCAACATTTACCGATGTACCGTTCTTAGCCGCTGTCATATTTTCATCAACTGCTGTTTCTCCATCTGATGACAACTTTGTAAGAACAAATGCGTTGAACTTATCATTCACCTTATCAAATGTATCCGGTAAATCCAAAGACATTGTTACCTTATTTGCACCGATTGTAAGTTGATCGCCGTATGCTTTCTTTAATGCGATTGATGTAAGTGCGCCGAGATTATTATATGTTGCCGCAACGAATGTAACTTCATCACTGTAGTTAAAGTTCTTTGTAACATCAATTCTCTTAAACTTAGTCATATCTTCATCTTCAAAACCAAACTTATTGATTTCAAATATATCCGAAGACTTAATTGTAAGTTTCTTGCTGTCATTCATACCGCCGCTTGTTGATGACACTCTTACATATACATCTTGAGCGTCTGCCATTGCGTCAATGCTAATCTTACCTGACGCGTCAATAGTAATCTTGTCACTGCCCAAAGGATACTTGTTCTCTGCGTCATAAATATCATACTTAATCAAGTTTGAATTTAGGTAAGGGAATTCAATACCCTTTCTTGACGCCTTTGTTGATGCCTGTGCGCTGCCGCCTGCAAGAACTGTCTGTGCATCAACTGACAATGTCAGCTTATCAGGAGCTACGTTAAAGCTCATTACGTTATCTACGCAAGTACCTGCACTGATGTTGATATGATTTGCAGAGCTATCTGCAAGATTACGAAGCGCACAAGTCAAGATGTACGGCGTGCCTTCCGCACCTGTTTGAGGATTTACTCTCTTACCGTTTTCGTCATACTTATAAACTGTCATTACTGCATAAGCATTTGCGTTACCCGTTGAACACATAACCTGTACGTTGTACCAAGAATCCTTATCAACAGTCATTGATCCGACTGTCTTGTTACTTGCACCAAGTGCATTCAATGTTGTGCCGGAGCTTGAAAGCTGTAAGCCAAGCTTACCCTTATCGTTACTGAATACTGTCCAGCCGGCACCGTCCTTTGCGAACTTCATATCAGCCGAGTAAATAACGTCTGCTGATGTATTTGCAGGGAATCCTACAAAATCATAAGCGGCTGTTACATTGTAATAAGCCGAACCGTCCCATGAACCTTCTTCAAGAGTTGCACCTGAAACGTATTCTTCACAAGCATTTGATGAAACGTATGTATCTGTGTACTTATCTTCATTACCTGTGTTCATATTTGCAGGAAGTATCTGTACTTTAACAGTACCTTGAACACTGCCCGACTTATTTGTACCTCTTACTGTGATTGTTTGAGGTACTGCGTCTTCTGTAACGCTTAGTACGCCGTCATTTGTGATTGTGATATTTTTGTTGTTTAATGCTCTTAGATTTGCCTCGTTGCAAATAATGTACTTCAAGTCACCGTCGCCCGGTGTTACTGTAGCACCGTCAAGTGATGCAACTGCTGTAATCTGTGTATTTTCACCGACTCTTACTGTTGCTTTATCAGCTGACAAAGTAAGTGTATCGTATGTATCTGTTGATGTGTCAACCGCGTCTACATCAATAGTCTTTGACGCATATACGCCGTTTATCGTTGTTGCACGAACTGTAATCTTTTGCTTTGACGCATTTGCACCGATTGTAAGCAATCCGCTTTCTGATATTGTTATGTTTTCGTCATTCAGAACTGCGTCATTTGCCTCGTTATATACTGACCATGTTACAGCAGGAGCTGTGATGTATTGGTCAAGTCTTGTTGCACCGTAAGTGAACAACATTGTTTCACCGGCTTTGATTGTATCGCTTAAGCTATCAAGTGAAATTGTATCTGCACCAAGATTATACAGTGCTATATTATCAACACTTGTATTTGCAAGTATATTTAGATGTGACACACCGTTTCCGTTAGATGCTGCCATATTTCTGAGAGGCATACCCGTAACCTTTTGTACAAATGTCTTTGTGCCGTCTGAATTGTACTTCCATACATACATATCAACATTTGCGTCAGCCGCACTGTAACGTCCTACAAGTGCGATATGATACCATGTATTTGTATCTGCACCAATCTTTGTATCTGTATAATCCTTGCTGCCTCTTTGCATTTGAATTGTACCGTTTCTTAGTACAACCGCACCTGCAACCTTGCTGTCACCTTTATCTTCCGGTGTAAATCCTGCACCGTCTGCGTCAAATCTTACGTCAAGTGAAAGCATTACGTCAGCCTTTGTATTGGCCGGATATGCACATTCACTTTCAAGACAATATTCACCGTACTTATTATTGCCGTATGAACCTGTCTTAATATACTTTGTTCCGTCAGGAGCACCGTTTTCGATTGTTGCGGCTACAACTTTATCACCCGTGATTGATGTAAGTGTACTTGATTCACCGTTCATTGACGCTGCCAAAGTATCAAGATTTTGAGGTGTACCTACTGTTGAATCGTCCGCAAACAATCCCACAATACCGTCCACGATTGAATTCTTAACACTTGACAGACTCAAAAGTGCATTATCGCCGTCATCTTCTTTGCTGAACAATGCTGTTGTGTCTGCTTTTTCGCTTTCGCCGATTACAACCGGTTTGCAAATCGGTGTAGCCATATCGCTTTTCCATAGCATAATCTTCATATTGTCTGTTGTTAAAAAGCTTGATGATACAGGATAATCATTATATGCACCGCTCTTATCAAGTGTAACTTTCTTTGTATCAATGCTCTTTAGAGTCTTATTTGCGTTATAGCTTGCGAATATCAGGTTTGCATTTTCAATAGCGTCTACAGCCGTAACTCTTGCTGTACCGTTAGCATATTCAAGAACTGCATTTGGAGCATTTTCTGCGTTATATATTACGTTAGCAGTCTTTGTATTTTCGTTCATATTGTAACTTACACCGTCAAGGTAGCCAAGTACAGCACCTATATCCGATACAAGTTCACCGTCTTTATACTCAATCTGAGCATTTAACAGGTTCTTGTCAGCACCCTTGTTTACAAACAAAGTTGTTGAACCGTTTTGAATATCAATTTGTGTGTAACCGTCTTTCAAACCGCCTGTGATTGAAACAATCGGCAAGCTGCCGTCTGTGTATGACGGAACGTCACCCTCTGTTTGAATTGTGTATTCAATATTCGGATTGACTTTCTTTAAAGCCTCCAAAGTCTTGATTGCGTCACACAATACGCCTGTTGTTGTATCAGGTCTGTAAGGTGATTTTGTATATCCTGTTATTGTTGTGCCGTTAAGCTTCATTTCATACTTATCAACATCTTCGTCAGGGTCGATTGTGTATGTATTGCCGTTATCTGAGAAATCAGCAGTTGCACTGCTGCCAAGCGTCTTTAGTGACGGAACTGTTTGTTGAATTACCTGTGCAACGTCGCCTTGTGCAAATGTACGTTGCATTTTTGTTGTCAAACCGCCTGTCATATTAAGGTCGTCTGTTGAGTTGATTGTAGCCGTTACAGGCGCTTGACCTTCAAGAGATGCTGATAGAGTAATTGCACCTGCATTTCTTGTTGAACGAACAAATATTCTGTTTGTACCACATTCTGCATAGCAGTAATCAGTGTTGTTTGTTGTAATCTTGTCGCCTATACCGCTGTTGTAACCGCCAAGAAGAACACCTTCACCGTTTAATGAAAGATTAATCTTGTCATATGCAAGCGGACAAGTATTTCCGTCTTTATCTACTACTGCAACGTCAAAGTATGCAATATCACTGCCGTCTGCGATAAGTCCGTCAGGACCTGCAACAGGAGTAATCTTCAATGTTGTTGCCTCGCCTGTTGTTAAGATATAGTCTTCTGCAACAACTTCATCTCTTGCGTCATATGCAACAGCCTTAACTGTACCCGATTCTGTTACATCAATACCTGAGAATGAATATATAAATGTGCTGTCAGGCTTTGTTGATGTACCCTTTAGCTTATCATTAACGTAAAGTTCAACCTTTGAAAGACCTGCCGAACCGATAACGTAAACTGTCTTGTTCTTAGGATCACGTTTGCCGTATTCGCCTGTTTCTTCCCAATATGTACCGTTGTACGACTTTAGCGGATAGTTGTATGTATCGTCGCTAAGCTGCGGATAATTCCAGTGACCTACGATATGCAATTTAGGTGTCGTTGACTGAATTGTCTGCATTGTATAGAATACGTCTTTCTTTATTCTTACAGGGTCAACCTTACCTGATGTACGGCAGTTTTCACTACCTGTGTTTCTGTTATGCATATTTGAGTCTGACCATACCATTATAGCCGCAGCCGAATAGTAGTCATTACCTGATAAACCGCCTACACGGTCTGAATAAAATTCATTGTAAGCTCTTGCGTCTACCAATGAAAAATCTTCCGATGTAAGGTCGTGTATATCGTAACCGTCCTTCTTTGACGCACCTGCACCAAGCCACTTATTTCTGTAATCATAGTCAGGTGGTGAGAAGTCATCCCATACACGTCTCGGAGCCTCTTCACGGGCATATTCTGTTTCCATAATAGGAACATACTTCTTTATAGCCGCCATTGATGCCTTTGCATTGCTTGCATGTCTGTTAAGCATTGTGCCAACATAATCAGCCGCTTGAATTTGGTCTGTTGATGAAATTGTACGGCAACCGCAGAATCTTTCACCGTTAGTGTCAAGAGTATTCTTTAGGTCTGTCATTTCCTGTTGGTGTGCCGCTGTAACTGCGTTGTTACCTGTTTCCCAGAAAATTACCGATGGCGAGTTTCTGAAATAAATCATTACGTCACGCATTGCCTCAACACGCTGATCCCATGCTCTTCCGTCAACGTCAGCCTCTTTATCACCAGCCGGACACGCCGATACTACACCGTACTTATCACCCGAACGAATTTGTGACGGCTTCGGCGCAACGTGCATCCAACGGATAAAGTTTGAATTTGATTCCTTTATCCATTGCATATCAAGGTCTTGCAACCAATCGTTTGCCACACCGATTACAGCCCACTCATTTGTTGAACGCTGTGCGTAACCTGTAAGCCATACAGGCTGGTCGTTAATCTTCAGACCGCCGTCGTTTATATCATATTCAACCTTACGAAAACCTGTTGTTGTCTTTTGAACGTCAAGTACGTTTCCTTCGCTGTCCTTTAGGACTGTATATACGTCATACAAGTTCGGAGAATCAGGGCTCCAGAACTTCATATCTACACATTTTGCACTTGCAACAATTTTTGTTACATCAACAGTTTCTGTGCTTGTTGCCGCAGGGTTATCGTCATAAGCGTCGTCAGGTACTGTTGTCATAAAGTGAGAATCTGCACCTGTATCTTTTGCTGTCTTAACTGATGTTGCGTCACTTTTAAATGAATATCTCAAATAAGGTTGCTTTGTATGATCTGCGTCAGCATCTGTTGAGTCCTTGTTAGGGTCAACCATTTCAACTACATTTACTTCCAAAGTAACGTCCTTATCTGCATCTTCATTTCTTACTTCGCCCTCAACTGTGATTGTTGCCGACTTTCCTCTTATATCAAAGTCTGTCGCATAAATATAGTTACCTTTTGTTTTAAGGTTATTGTATAGCGGCAAAGTCTGATAAGTCTTACCCTTTGCGTAAAGGATTACGTCACCTGTGATACCGCCTTGAACTTCGTTGAAGTCTTTTGTGTTCCATTGATAACCGTAACCGTCTGCCGCACCCGGTGTACTGCCCGGTTTTGTTTCTTTTGTTACCTTTGTTGTGTCAGACTGACCTCTGTCAGCCGCGTTATCTGTCGCAACTGCTATAAGGTTGTCTTGACCCGGTTTAACATAGTCTGTAATATCAAAGCCTGTTGCCGCGATACCTGCCTCATAGTAACCGACTATTTCGCCGTTTACATATAGGTAAACAGAGTTTCTTACTGCCTCAAATTCAAGGAAAAGTTTCTTTCCTGCATCTGATTCAGGGATTGTTATATGCTTTCTGTAAAACATAAAACCTCTGTAAAGTCCTGCCTCACCGGCATCGTAACAAGCACCGTCAAACGAATCTTCCGCGTTTATCGGATGCGGTACACTGACCGTATCCCAATCGCTGTCATCATAATCTGCATCGTAAAAGTTCTTTCCGTCTTTTGCGACGCTTGCCGATGCCTTAGCAAGCGGATATTCACTTCCGTCTGCCGCTTTTTTGAACTTCCAGTCGACGTTCATATTATATGTAACCGCCGGACTTTCCGGTTCTTCGTATACAGCAGAAGTTAGTTCTTCGTCTGCAAAAACCGGAACTACCGCTAATGACAACATCATCTGTAATGCCAAAAGCAGTGAACAAAAAATACTTATTTTTTTCTTCATTTCTCATTTCCTCCTCTTTTATATGCTTTAACGATTGATTTAATTATATCAAATTTTAAACATTAAAGAATTGCATATCTTGTTTTAAATATTGCAAAAATTGCTTTTCCTTGTGACAACTGTACAGATTGTATATTTTAATATTGTTTTTTTGTGCATTTTTACATACAAAAAAAGCAGTAACCATAGATTACTGCTCTTAAAATATCGCTATTTTGCAAAAGTTGTTTTACATTCTGTAAACTTCTTCAGGTGAAACAACCGTTACATTTTCATCTTTAAGCACTTCAAGTGCCTTTTCGGGATTTTCAACACGAACAATTACAAGTGCACCCTTATCGCTCTTGCCGATAAATGCGTACATATATTCAATAGAAATACCTGCATTTTTAAGTTTTTCAATTTCACCTGCAAGTCCGCCCGGTTTATCAGCAACCGCAAGTGCAATAACGTCCGTAACCTTTACGACAAGATTATTGCTCTTTAGAATTTCAGCCGCTTTATCCGGGTCGTTTACAATCATTCTCACAATACCGAAATCAGTAGTATCCGCAATCGACAATGCACTGATGTCGATACCGTTCTTTCCTATTACATTAAGTATATCCGAAAGTCTGCCCGATTTATTTTCCACAAAAACAGATATTTGTTTAATCAGTTTCATAGCTTTTACCTCCCTATTAATCGTGAAGTTTACGGTTATCTATAACTCTCTTTGCCTTACCCTCACTTCTTGTGATGGTTTTCGGCTCAACAAGCGTTACCTTTGCGCCAAGTCCCAACGTACTGCGTAATTTTGCAACGATATTCTTTTCAATCGCCGCAACAGACTTAACATCATCAGAAAGCATGCCCTCCGACATTTCAACTTGTACTTCAAGAGTATCTGTGTTATTTTCTCTGCCGACAATAATCTGATAGTTAGGAGTAATATCGCCGCCGATTTTCAAAAGTACTTCTTCAATCTGTGACGGGAATACGTTTACACCTCTTATAATAAGCATATCGTCGGTTCTTCCTGCAGGTTTCTTCATTCTTACAAGTGTTCTTCCACATTCGCATTTTTCATAATCAAGTACGCATAAGTCACGCGTTCTGTAACGCATCATTGGCATACCCTCTTTTGTAATCGTTGTGAAAACAAGTTCGCCGAATGAGCCCGGAGGAAGTACTTCTTCCGTATCAGGGTCGATAATTTCAGGAATAAACATATCTTCACAAACGTGCATACCATTTTGAGCAGAACATTCATAAGATACACCGGGACCTGTGATTTCGGTAAGTCCGTATACGTCATATGCCTTTATACCAAGCGACTGCTCAATCTGATGACGCATATCTTCCGTCCAAGGCTCTGCACCGAATATACCCGCTTTTAGACTAAGTTGGTCTTTAACGCCCATTTCGTTTATTGTTTCACCAAGATACATTGCGTATGACGGAGTACAGCAAAGGTGAGTTGCACCGAGTTCAATCATAAGTCTGATTTGTCTTTCGGTGTTACCCGATGATGTAGGGATTGTCATAGCACCGATTCTTTCAGAACCGCCGTGTGCACCCAAACCGCCTGTGAACAAGCCGTAACCGTATGACACCTGGACAACCGAATTTTCATCGCCGCCTGCCGACGCAATCTGTCTTGCCATACAGTCTGCCCACATATCAAGGTCGTTTCTTGTATAACCGGCTACAATCTGTCTGCCTGTTGTACCCGACGATGCGTGTATTCTTACAATATCCTTTTTGTCTGCCGCAAAAAGGTCAAACGGATAATAATCTCTCAAATCCTGCTTTGTTGTAAAAGGCAACTTTGCAAGATCTTTCAGTTCTTTTATATCCTCAGGCTTTACACCCTTTTTATCCATTCTTTCTCTGTACATCGGAACATTTTCATAAACATTCTTTACTTGTTTTTGAAGTCTTTCAAGCTGAAGTTTTTCAAGCTCGTTTCTGTCCATTGTTTCAATTTCCGGCTGATACATTCCCATTGGGTACATCTCCTTTACTTTTTCTTTTTGTTTCTTATAAGCACTGCCGCTATAACAGCCCAAACAACAATAATTGCGACTGTCCAACCTATATAGGTAGTGAATAAATCATGTAGAGTTTTAATCAATAATTGCACTTTTTACTCCTTAAAGTTCATATCCAAGTTCAAACGCTTTAATATTGACATCAAGGAATTTTTCCGGAACAGTTTCCTTTATAACGTCAATCCAAACATTTTTATCTACGTCCATACTCTTTGCCAAAAGTCCGATTAAAACTACGTTTACAGCCTTGATTGTACCTGCCTTTTCCGCAAGAGAAAGTGCGTCAACAGCCTGCAAATTAATCTTTGCACTAAGTTTTTCTTCAATATTCTCAGGATATTCCATAGCACCTGTGATTACAGGCATAGGATTCATTTTTTGAGTATTGGCAATCATCTTACCGCCTTTTTTCAAATAAGGCAAAGCACGCATAGCCTCAAGCATTTCAAATGCCAAAATCAAATCCGCCTCACCGCGGTCTATAATAGGTGAATAAACCTTATCACCGTACTTTACATATGTAACAACACTGCCGCCGCGTTGGCTCATACCGTGAACCTCGCTGACTTTAACGTCATAACCCTCTTTAATTGCAACCTTACCAAGTATACGGCTTGCAAGAAGTGTACCTTGTCCGCCGACACCGACTATCATTATGTTCATTCTACTTTTCCTCCTTTTCAATCGCACCAAACGGACAGACATTTGTACATAGTCCGCAGCCGTTACACTGTGTTGTGTCAATCTTAACAGTATCGCCGTCTAATGAAATTGCAGGACAACCGAGTTTCATACACATCTTACACTTCTTACACTTGTCTGTGATGTGACAGTGACCCGAATACTTTTTACGCATATTCGGAAGAAGTGCGCAAGGTCTTTGTGCGATAATAACCGAAGGTTCTTCTCTTTCAACTTCTTCTTTTACGACCTTTTCAAAATTCTTTACGTCAAACGGATCTGCAACAACAACGTGTTCAATACCTATTGACTTGCAAAGTGTTATCAAATTAACTTGCTTTGTTTCTTCCTTACGGATTGTGTAACCTGTTGTAGGGTTATCCTGGTGACCTGTCATACCTGTGATTGAGTTGTCAAGGATAATAACAGTATTGTTACCCTTGTTGTATACAATGTCAACAAGACCTGTAATACCCGAGTGCATAAATGTTGAATCGCCGATTACAGATACAAGTTTCTTATTAAATTCGGCACCTCTTGCTTTTGCCATACCGTGTGCGGCACTGATTGAAGCACCCATACAAATTGTTGTATCAACGCTTTGCAAAGGAGGTGTTGCACCAAGTGTATAACAGCCTATATCGCCCGAAACAACAAGACCGAGTTTCTTTAGTACATAGAATGTACCTCTGTGCGGACAGCCTGCACACATTACAGGAGGACGAACAGGTGTAGGCTCGTCTATAACGTCAAATTCAGGTGCGTCTATATCCAAAACGGCTTTCTTTATCATTGACGGTGTATATTCGCCTTGAAGTGTAAATACGTCCTTGCCTATTACATCAACTCCGACGCTCTTACAGAAATCTTCGATAACAGGGTCAAGTTCTTCGATAACGAAAACTTTATCATACTTTGACGCAAATTCTTTTATCTTCTTTTCAGGCAGCGGATAAACTATACCGATTTTCAAATAATCAGCCTTATCGCCAAGTGCTTCTTTTGCATACATATATGCGATACCGCCTGCGATAATACCGATTTTTGAGCCGTTTTCTTCAACTCTGTTAAGAGGTGATGTTTCAGCCATTTCCTTTAGTGCGTTTATTCTGTCCTCAACGACAACGTGACGCTTTATCGCATTACCGGGCATCATTACATACTTCTGCGGATTTTTCTCGTAATCCTTTAATGCAACTTCCTGCTTTTCTTCTTCCTCAACAAGACTCTGTGAGTGAGAAACTCTTGTTGAAAGTCTTAAAAATACAGGTGTATCGTATTTTTCGGAAAGTTCATATGCAGTCTTTGTGAACTCCTTACATTCTCCGCTGTCAGACGGCTCTAACATAAGTATTTTAGACGCCTTTGCATAGTGACGTGAATCCTGTTCATTCTGTGATGAGTGCATACCTTGGTCATCGGCAACGCACAATACAAGACCGCCGTTTACTCCTGTATAGCTTGCAGTGAAAACAGGGTCAGCCATTACGTTAAGTCCGACGTGTTTCATACAAGACATACTTCTTGCACCGGCGATTGACGCACCGATTGCAACTTCTGCCGCAACCTTTTCATTCGGCGCCCATTCAACGTATATATCGTCATATTTAACTATATTTTCTGTAATCTCGGTACTCGGTGTGCCGGGATATGAGGAAACAACGCTTACACCGGCCTCATAAGCACCGCGTGCAACCGCTTCATTTCCAAGCATTAACTTTTTCATCATGTAATCCTCCTCGTTATTTAACCATTATTATAATTTTAACAAAATTCGCCTCTATCGTCAAGTACATTGTAGAAAAAAACAACAAAACATATTATACTTTCATATTAAAATACCCATTTGTGTTAAACAAATGGGTATTTTAATCAAGGACTGTTGAGAAATCAGTTCGGATTTTGCGAAAATGAACTCGTCGGCGTACATTGGTACGTTAGAGTTTATTTTCACAAAAAGTGCATAGTCAAGCCGTATATCAAAGATAGGCTTGACTAGTATTTGTTTTATTTTTTAATCAACTCATAAACATAAAAATAACATTTTGCACGTTACGGACAATTTATCGACAGTCCTTTTTATTCAAGTTCAAATGCACCTGTGTAAAGTTGATAATACTTACCTTTTTGCGCTATAAGCTGTTCGTGATTACCGCGTTCGATAATTCTTCCGAGTTCAAGCACCATAATCACATCTGAATTTCTTACCGTTGAAAGTCTGTGTGCGATAACAAATACTGTACGTCCCGTCATAAGTGCATCCATACCTCTTTGAACTATCGCCTCTGTTCTTGTATCAATACTTGAAGTTGCTTCGTCAAGTATCATTACAGGAGGGTCTGCAACCGCCGCTCTTGCGATTGACAAAAGCTGTCTTTGACCTTGCGACAAGCTGCCGCCGTCACCCGAAATAACTGTATCATATCCGTCAGGCAACATATTTATAAATTCGTCTGCATTCGCAAGTCTTGCCGCCGCATAAACTTCTTCGTCCGTTGCGTCAAGATTACCGTATCGGATATTTTCCTTAATTGTACCTGTAAACAAGTTTGTATCCTGTAAAACGATACCGAGCGAACGTCTTAAATCTTTCTTTTTGATGCGGTTAATATTAATTCCGTCATAAGTTATCGTACCGTCGGCAATATCATAGAAACGATTTATAAGATTGGTAATCGTAGTCTTACCCGCACCTGTCGCACCGACAAACGCAACCTTTTCGCCGTGGTCGGCATACAATGTTATATCATGCAGTACAATCTTTTCGGGATTATATCCGAAATCAACATCGAAGAATTTAACTTCACCCGTAAGACGTGTGTATTTAACACTGCCGTCCTTTTGAACTTCTTTCCAAGCCCACATATATGTCTTTTCTTCCGTTTCAACTATATTGTCGTTTCTGTCGTACTTAACATTGACAAGTGTAACATCGCCGTTGTCCTGTTCAACTTCTTCATCCATAAGATTAAATATTCTCTCCGCTCCGGCAAGTGCCATAACGATTGAGTTAAGCTGTTGCGATATTTGGTTTATCGGCATTGTAAATGATTTTGAAAGTTGCAAAAATGACGCTATAACGCCAAGTGTAAGTCCCGCAACACCGTTTAGTGCAAGTGCACCGCCGATAATAGCTATAAGCACATACTGCAGGTTACCTAAATTAGCCATAATCGGCATTAGGATATTTGCGTATTTATTAGCCTCTGTTGCGTTTTCACAAAGCTCTTCGTTAATCTTATCAAAATCTTCTTTTGAATGTTCTTCGTGACAGAACACCTTAACGACCTTCTGACCGTTAATCATTTCTTCGATATAACCGTTTACCTTACCGATGGACTGCTGTTGTTTTACAAAAAATCTTCCGCTCGCTCCTGCAATTTTCTTTATTACAAACATCATACAGGTCGCAAACACCAACACAAATATTGCAAGATAAACATTCGATATAAACATCGCAACGACTACCGATATAATTGTAACCGCTGACGAAAACATCTGCGGAATACTCTGTGCCATCATCTGTCTTAGAGTATCTGTATCGTTTGTGTAGTAACTCATTATATCGCCGTGAGTATGTGTATCGAAATACTTAATCGGCAATTTCTGCATATGAGTAAACATATCGTCACGAATTTTCTTTAACACACCTTGTGCGATTGATACCATTGTTCTGTTATAAAACAATGTAGCAAGTATTCCCACTAAATACACAATACCCATTACGCAGATTGCTTTAAGCAAGCCCGTGAATACAGGGTTTGTACTGCCCAAAAGCGGTGTTATATAGTCATCGATAAGCGTACCGATAAACATTGAGCCGGCAACGTTTGCAACGGCACTCAGCAATATACATATCAATACAAAGATAAATCTGAATTTGTATTTCTTCATATATGAAAGAATACGTTTGATCGTCTTACCGGTATTTTGTGCACCGTGTTTATTCATCGTCACCGCCTCCTTTCACCTGTGAATTATATACTTCCCTATATATTTCGTTGTTCTTCAAAAGTTCTTCGTGAGTACCTATTCCGTTTATTTCACCGTTATCCATAACAATTATCTTATCTGCGTCTTCGACAGATGAAATTCTCTGTGCAATAATAATCTTTGTCGTGTTCGGTATTTCTTCACGGAACGCACGTCTGATACTTGCATCTGTCTTTGTATCAACCGCACTTGTACTGTCGTCCAAAATAAGGATTTTCGGTTTCTTTAACAAAGCTCTTGCGATACAAAGTCTTTGTTTCTGACCGCCCGATACATTTGAACCGCCCTGTTCGATATAAGTATCATACTTATCAGGGAATGTCTGAATAAATTCATCGGCTTGTGCAAGCTTACATACTCTTTCGATTTCTTCATCTGTTGCGTGGTCATTACCCCAACGCAAGTTTTCTTTGATTGTTCCGGAGAACAACACATTTTTCTGAAGTACCATTGCAACCTCGTCACGCAATGACTCAATATCATATTCCTTTACGTTTCTGTCACCGACAATCACTTCACCGTCGGTTGTATCGTAAAGTCTTGGGATAAGCTGTACAAGGCTTGACTTTGAACTTCCCGTACCGCCTATAATTCCGACAGTTTCACCCGATTTAATATCAAGATTTATATTCTTAAGGCAGAGTTTTCTCTTTTTCTTTGAATATCCGAAGTTTACATTTCTGAATGAAATATCGCCGTTTTTAATTTCATATACAGGATTTTCAGGATTTGTAAGATCGCTCTTTTCGTCAAGTATTTCGACGATTCTTTCAGATGACGCTCTTGCCATTGTAATCATTACGAACACCATTGAAAGCATCATAAGGTTCATAAGAATTTGCATTGTATATGCAATAAGGCTTGTAAGCTCACCTGTTGTCATAGTTGACGCAACGATAAGCTTTGCACCGAACCACGATATGAAAAGCATACAGCCGTATGCCGCGAACTGCATAAGCGGTGCGTTAAATGCCAAAAGTTTTTCGGCTTTTACAAAGTCATCGTATATATCTTCAGAAACGTTTTTAAATTTCTTTTCTTCGAAATCTTCTCTTACAAATGATTTAACAACTCTTATACCTCTCAAATTTTCCTGTACAACGTTGTTAAGTTTATCGTATATCTTGAATACTCGTTCAAATATCGGGTGTGCGTGAGTCATTATAAAATACAATCCGCCGCCCAAAACAGGAATTGCAAGCAAGAATACAAGTGAAAGTTTATGATTTATACCAAACGCCATAATAAGCGAGAATATAATCATTATCGGACCTCTTACCGCAATTCTGACTATCATCTGATAAGCATTTTGTACGTTCGTTATATCAGTTGTAAGTCTTGTTACGATACTTGATGCAGAGAATTTATCAATATTTGAAAATGAGAAGTTCTGTACATTATAGAACATATCCTTTCTCAAATTCTTCGCAAAACCTGCCGATGCACTCGCCGCAAATTTACCCGACAATGCACCGAAAACCAATGAAATTACACATGAAATTGCAAGGGCGATACCTATTTTCAATATGTAATTCATATTTCCAGCGTCAATACCCTTGTCAATAAGCATAGCCATAAGAAGCGGTATTACAACTTCCATAATAACTTCAAGAGTAACAAAAATCGGTGCAAGAATCGAATCACGTTTATACTCTCTTACACTTTTTAATAATGTCTTTATCATCTAATTCCTCCTTTAAAAATGTAGTACGCTACATATTAAGGTAAAAATATACCCTATTTTTCACACTTATCATTGTCTTGGTACATATGTTCGTAAACCTTTGTTAAAAGTTTTTTGAGTTCTTTTTCCTCCTCATCATTTAATGCACCTGTTATCAACGAATCCATATACTTTCTGTGTTCTTTCATTTCACTGCCAAGCTCAAAAGCCTTGTCAAACAAAATAACCTGTCTGCATCTATGGTCCTCCGGATTTACCTCAACACGCACAAAATTATTCTTCTCCATACGCTTTAAAAGTCCGATAATCGTGGAATGTCTTAACCCAAATTCCTGTTCAATCTCCTTTTGCATTACAACATTCTTGCCCTTTTCAAGCATATAAAAAAGTATATTTGCCTGCGAACAGGTTATATCGTATTTCTTCAGATGTGCATTTGCCGCCATAGACATAATCTCATCTATCCTCTTAAAATAAAAGCCTATACCTTTCTTTTTCACAAATACACCTCCTCGCAAAAAAATGTAGCGTACTATACTTTTTGTGTAGTACGCTACATATTATACACATTATTAATATTAATGTCAATAAACCTTTTTCAAAGTTCATATTTTGTTCATTAATTGTTCACGTTATTCGGAAACGTAACATAAATAGTTGTACCTTTGCCGACTTTGCTCTTTACGCGTATAGTCGCATTATGGCAGGCACAAACGTGCTTTACTATTGAAAGTCCCAAGCCTGTACCGCCGACTTTTTTTGAGTGGCTTTTATCAACGCGATAAAAACGTTCAAATATTCTTTCCGTATCTTCGGGCGGTATTCCTATACCCGTATCCTTTACGGACAGTTCCACGCCCTTTGCCGACTCGCCGACAAATACGGTTATTTTTCCGTTATCCTTATTATACTTTATCGCATTGTCAAGCAAGTTATATACAAGCTCACTCACCAATGTCACGTTACCTTTTATGAATGTCGGTATCTTCGTATAATAAATCTGAATACCGCGTTCTTTTGCGGCTTTTTCAAGAACACATATCGCCTCTTCCGTAACCAGTGAAAGGTCGATATTTTCCGGATTTTCAATACTTCCCTGTTCGTCAATATTTGATAGATTTATTATATCATCTATAAGAGTAAGAAGTCTGTCGGACTCTTTTTCTATCTTTCTGCCGAACTCCTTGATGTCCTCCGTCTTTGCCATACCGTTGCTTATCATTTGTGCATATCCCGAAATGGTTGTAAGCGGTGTTTTAAGCTCGTGCGAAACGTTTGCGGTAAATTCACGTCTGATTTTTTCCGTCTTTTCTTTTTCCGCATTTTGATTTGCTATTCTTGCAAAAAACGGTTTCAACTCGTCATATATCTCTGCCTTGCCTATATTATTTATATCCACTTCATTGATCGGATCTAAAATATATTTCGTCAAATGCTTTGCACTCACAAACGAAACCGCAATAATGCATATTAAAATAATAATAACTATCGGCATTATGGTCAAAACCATATACATTATTACTTTTGTCGGCTGTGACATTCTTAATATACTGCCGTTATTCAATTTTACGGCATAATAATATATTTTTTCACCAATCGTTTCGGAATTACGGCTACTGCTTCCGTTTCCGTATGTAACGGCTTGTTTAACTTCCGGTCGTTCAAAATGGTTTTCCATTGTAGTTGTATCCGCCTCGTTATCATAAATAACCGTACCGTCTGATTTGATAAGCGTCACTCGAATATCGGATACATTATCATACATTTTGGTTAATATATTAATTTCAATGTCTTCATCATAACCATCTAAACATTGTGCCAATATATTTGTTCTTGATTTTAAATCTGATTTTTCTTTTATCGAATACTGTGTACAAAATGCCACCAAAATAAGCAGCATACTTACTATAACTGATGATATTGTAAGAATTTTCAGCGTGCCGTTTATAGCTTTTCTCATATCTTATATCCTACATTTCTTATAGTTTCGATACACTTACCCTTTTCGCCGAGTTTATGTCTTAAACTTCCTATATGAACGTCCAGCGTTCTGCTTTCACCCTCAAAGTGATAACCCCATATTTTTTCAAGCAAAACCTCTCTCGGCACAACTGTGCCTTTGTTTTTCAGAAGATATTTAAGAAGTTCAAATTCTTTAAACGTTATCGCAATATCCTTTCCGTCAACCTTTACATTCCTGCTTTGGTTGTCCAAAATGATACCCTTGTATTCGATTATATCAGAACCGGCTTGCGGACCGCTCCTGCGAAGGACTGCTTTAATTCTTGAAATAAGTTCCATAACGCCGAAAGGCTTTGTTACATAGTCGTCCGCTCCGTATTCAAAGCCTTTGACTTTGTCACTTTCAGTACCTTTGGCTGTTATCATAATAACAGGAACATTTTTAGTCGTATCGTTGTTTCGTATGTCTTTCAGTATGGCAATTCCGTCCTTGTCGGGCAGCATTATATCCAAAAGCACCATTGACGGCAAACGCTCGCCAAGTCGTTTTTCAAAATCTGAGGCACTTTCAAAGCCCTCTGCCTCAAACCCTGCTGATTTCACTGCATACGTTATTAAATCTCTTATTCCCTCATCATCTTCGACGCAATAAATCAAATCCATAAAGCAATCCCCCATTTATAAATTATTCAACTTCTGACGATACCGAAAACGGCAATATATACTTTTTACCGAATTCAACGCACAATTCTTTATATTCAGGATTGTTTCGTCTGTTACTCATAACGTGATGCACATCATAATTTTCGTCATTGAGTTCAATAATAGCTGCAGCAACGTTTGCACAGTGATCAGATATTTTTTCAAGTGCGGTAATGTAATCGGTAAATACAAAACCTTGATTTACACTGCATCTGCCCTCTTGCATACGCTTTATATGACGGTTTTTAAGGTCATTTCTAAGTCTATCGATAACGTCCTCCAAAGGCTCAACTTTATTAGCAAGTTTAACATCGTCCTTTGAAAATGCACTGATTGTAAGGTCGATAATTTCACCGACGGCATTAACCATTATAGTGATTTCCTGTCTTGCCTTGTCGGAGAAATGAACGTCTTTATCACGTTTTTCTCTCGCCGTAAATACCAAATCGGCGGTATAGTCCGTCATTTTCTCAAAATCTGATATTGCGTGAAGAAGTATTGAAACTTTCTGCGAATCCGATTCATTCAAGCTCTTTGCCGAAAGCTTTACAAGATATGCACCGAGTGCGTCCTCATATTCATCGGCAAGATTTTCTGTTTCTATAATTTTCCTATCTATCGACTCTGAATACTTTGCAACACATTCCTGTGCCATGGTAAAACTCTCTTTTACCATATATGCCATATTTGTAGCAAGCGTCATACATTGTTCAACAGCGAATGACGGAGTTTGCAAAAATCTTTCGTCAAGCAAACCGAATGTGCTTTCTTCCGCACCCTCTTTAATTGTCATTCTTGCCAGTTTTTCAAGTAACTTGTTAAACGGCAACAATACAGCCGTTGCAACAACATTGAATATCGTATGAACTATTGCGATATTAAACGGTGTAACAGAATCGCTTACAAATGCAAAATTGAAGATTGCATTTGCCGCATAGAATAATACAAGGAATAAAACCGTACCTATAATATTGAAATACAAATGCACCATTGCGGCACGTTTTGCGTTTTTGCTTGCACCGATACATGATATAAGTGCAGTCACACAAGTACCTATATTTTGTCCCATAATTATAGGAATTGCCGCACCGAATGTTATTTTACCCGTAGAAGAAAGTGCCTGAAGTATACCGACAGATGCAGATGACGATTGTATAACAGCCGTTAAAACAGCACCTGCAAGCACACCTAAAATAGGATTTTGGAACATTGTAAGTATGTTTGTAAATGCCTCAACATCTTTTAAAGGCTCAACAGCCGCCGACATTGTTTCCATACCGAACATAAGTACCGCAAAACCAAGAAGTATGTTACCGATATTCTTCTTAGAGTCGCTCTTTGCAGCCATTGTAAATACAATACCGATAAGTGCTAAAACCGGAGTGAAGTTAGCCGGCTTACAGAGTTGAATCCAAAAGCTGTCCCCCTGTATACCGGAAAGGCTCAATATCCATGATGTAACAGTCGTACCGATATTTGCACCCATTATAATACCGATAGCCTGTCCGAGTTTCATAATGCCTGAGTTTACAAAACCTACAACCATAACCGTAGTAGCTGAAGATGACTGTATAACCGCCGTAACGGCAGCACCCAAAACAACACCTTTTATAGGATTTGACGTAAGTTTTTCAAGTATCTGTTCAAACTTACCACCGCCAAGCTTTTCAAGACCGCTGCCCATTACGTTCATTCCGTAAAGGAACATCGCCAGTCCTCCGAACAATGAAAATAAGCCAAAAATGTTCATAATTTTATCCCCTTATTTATATATTTTATAAAATCCTCTAAGCTAATTATATATAATCTATGTAAAATTGTATTCAAGCCTATCTTAAATTTATGTAAAATCTTTTAAAACTCGCCAATATTCGATTAATTTTTCAAGCGAAAACATTGCGTTTGCAGGGCTTGTAGACGGCAGTTTTACCGCATTTAAGTCAGAATTGTATTTTACAAACAATTTATACGCGGTATTTCCGTTTGTAAAGATTTTTTTAATTTCAGCCGTTTGTAAAATCCGTCTTAAATCATTCGGCGTAACATTTTTTATAGAGCTGTCGGACGAACCTTCTATGTCACAGCTTGCAATAACATCCCAAACCGCAATATTATGTTTTATCAAAAATGCTTTTTTCTCCTCTGTCGTGCCCGGACAGACGTCATTCATAACATTCGCAAGCACCTTCCAAAACCTGTTCTGCGGATGACCGTAGAAAAAGTTTGCTTCACGTGATTTTACAGACGGAAAACTGCCGAGTATAAGTATTTTTGAATTTTTATCGTATATGGGTTCTATTGTATGAAATTCCATTTCTATCACCTCTTAAATAATACTGTATAAACCTTAAATACACCTTAATTTTATAAAAATATCAGTGAAAATCAAATTTTGTATTGACTATTATATTTTTATATTATATCATAAAAATATTCACAAATAAAGAAAGGATTATAGATTATGAAAACAGCAAACGCACCATTGTTTAAAGACCCTATTCATAACGGAGCCGCCGACCCTGTCGTTATATATAATGAAGAAACAGGCACTCATTATATGCTTTACACCGCAAGACGCGCAGACGTTGAAGAAGAAGGCGTAATGTGGGTACACGGTACTGATATAGGAATTGCGGAAAGTAAAGACAACGGCAATTCATGGGAATATATAGGCATATGCAAAGGCCTTGAATACGGCGAAGGCAAAAATACATATTGGGCACCGGAGGTTATACGTTTCGGAGAGCTTTATCATATGTATGTAAGCTATGTTCCGGGAATTCCTGCCGACTGGAATCACCCTCGTTACATTCTTCACTACACATCAAAAAATTTGATTGATTGGAATTTTGAAAGCAAGCTTAACCTTTCATCAGAAAAGATTATTGACGCTTGTGTATTCAGACTATCGAACGGTATTTTCAGAATGTGGTACAAGGACGAGCGGAACGGCTCTCATACATATTTTGCCGACAGCAAAGACTTATATAATTGGGAAGTTAAAGGCTGTGCCGCCGATGATGTTCCGCACGAGGGCGCTAATGTATTTGGATTTGGCGGTAAGTATTGGCTTATAACCGACTGTTGGAGCGGTTTGGACGTCTATTATTCTGACGACCTTACGACTTGGACAAAGCAAAGCAGTCGTATTCTTGACGTAGGCGGTACAAGAGAAGATGACGGAGTTATCGCAAATCACGCCGATGTATATGTAACAGATAATAACGCATATATTTTCTACTTCACTCACCCTGACAGGCAAAAAAATATGCTTGAAAATAATATCGGAAACGAACGCAGAACGTCAATTCAAGTTGCCGAACTTGAAGTTAAAGACGGTGTTTTGGTATGTGACAGAAATAAGGATATATCAGTTAAACTCAGATAATATAAAAGGCAGACGAAACGTCTGCCTTTTATTTTGCCGTAACTATATTTATACTGTTTCCGTCACTTGTCATTACAATATCGCCGCTTTCATCGGTGCGATACACTTCCACACCCGCGTCACTTAGTTTACTTAAAGTGTCTTCATTAGGGTGACCGTATGAATTGCCTTTTTCTACACTTATCACGGCATACTGCGGCATAACTTCACGCAAAAACGGATATGACGTTGACGTTCTCGAACCGTGATGACCGACTTTAAGCACCGTTGATTTTAAATCCGCACCGCTGTTTAATATTTCTTCTTCCTCGTCGCTTTCGGCGTCACCCGTAAATAAGAATGATGTGTTTCCGTATGTGATTTTTAATACTATTGACGTACTGTTTAAATCCTTGCCGTTTTCGTCAACAGGTCCTAAAAATTCAACCGTACTGCTGCCAAGCTGAATTTCGTCACCGACATTCGGGTGCTTGATTTCAACATTTTGTTCTTCGGCTTTTTTCTTGAAATTTTTATATGCCTTTGTATTCGCCTTTGTTTTCGGTGCATATATGTTGTCCGCTTTTGTTACCGACAACGCACCTGACAAACCGCCGACATGGTCCTCATGAGCATGAGAACACACAACATAATTAAGCTCCGTAACATCTTCTTTCTTTAAATATGCCGCTACCACATTACTGTCCGCAACATTTCCGCCGTCTATCATCATCGTTTCGCCGTCACATTCTATAAGCGCCGAATCAGCTTGTCCTACATCTATAAAATGCACCTCAAAATTTGAATTTTCGGGTATATCCGACGGGTTTACATTACTTCCCGATATTCCGAATGACATAACAAATGCCATTAACATATTTAAAATCTTGCTCATCTTCTACTCTCCCTTCATATATAAAATTATTATAACTTATAATTGACTTAATCTGCAAGTATTTTGTTGATTATTTTGATGTTTAATGTTAAAATATCTGTATAGTATAAATTTGAAAGGATATTGTATATGTTAAATGCTGTGTTTTTTCCGTTTTCGGAAATGTATATAAATCACGTTAAATCATCGGAAAAATATGATATGAAGATACAGCACTACCATGACGCATATGAAATATATTTGCAGGCGGACGGTGAGAGATACTTGTTCCTTGACGATATTTGTTACACGTTAAAGCAAGGCGATTTGGTAATTTTAAAGCCGTTTGACATTCACTATATGGAAAGCCGCGACATTGATTTTTACGAAAGATATGTTTTGAATTTCAGCAGTGATATGCTGAGCGGAATTTTGACAAAAACAGAAACCGATATTCTTTTCGATAACATCAAGTCGTGCGTATTCCATCTTAATGATGAGCAATTTACTCTTATTCTCGATTACTTCAAAAAAATTGACGCATTTTCAAACAGAATAGGTTTGCTTTCCGAAAAACTTGCGCTGAGCAGTGTTTTTCAGCTTGTTTCTGTAATTAAAGACCTTTCAAAAAATGCCGAAATTATCACAAGTCAAAATACTCCGCCCGAAATAGTTACGGCGATAGATTACATAAACAACCACTATAAAGAGGACATAAACCTTGACATTATAACCGACGTCGTGCATATCAGCAAATATCATTTTTCACGACTTTTCCACAAAGCAACGGGTGCAACGTTTCTGCAATATTTATACAATGTGCGTCTTGTAAATGTCCATTCCCTGCTTGCCGAAACAAATTTAAACTTAAACGAAATTGCTATTCGTACAGGCTTTTCGTCAAGTGCGCATTTATCAAGAATTTTCAAGCAAGTGTACAATGTTTCACCGCAAAAATTCAGACGTATGTTAAAAGAGAAATCAAAAAAGCAGTGATTAACACTGCTTTTTATTATTGCTGAAGTTGTTTTTTGAATATTGTTCTGAAAATTAATCTTGCAAGCGGTCCTGCAAAAAATATTTGCCAGCACAATGCCATCGGGAAATTCATAGCTGTTGTTTGCAACCATACCGCAACAATTTCTTTACCCGGATTTTTAAACAACAATGTTGCAATCATACTCATTGTCGGACACATAATACATACAATCATTGACGAAATTGCAAGCGTGATAAAGAACGGATTATCCACTCCCGGTCTTATAAATCTGAATGCAAGCTTTGTCGCAAGTTTTTCGACTGCGAAAAACTCAAGTATGAATGCGGCAGGCCACATTATAACCATTTCGTGAAATGCAAGCAAGAACACCTCATTGCTCATCTGTCCCTTGTTCAGGCTGATATTATAGCATATCATTGCGTACACCATAATAAAAGCCATAATCAGTGTGAAAATAATGTTTTGAAATTTTGTCTTTGGCATAAATTTTTACCCTCTTTTCTTAAATTTACGCAAAAAAACAACACATCCGTGTTGTTCGTTATCATCGTTAAGCACAATGTGTCGTTTCCAATTATATACCAAAGCATTATTAAATTGCGAGGATTATTTTAACATAACCAGTCTGTGTTGTCAATACCTTTCTCTAAAAATAATCAAAAATCACATCGCAAGATGTGATTTTTGGAGCTGTCAACAGGCTTAATTACTTACCCATTCTCCGACCGATTCGTTTGTTACAACATTTACGTTTCCGGAGAAATCGGACGTATAAAGCTTACCGCTTTTTTTATCCACAAAGTAAATTTTATCATTTTCAACATCGAATTTTTTTACTGCTTTATCATAAATACACGTCAAGTCGCTTGCGTCAAGACTGCCTATATAAAGTCCGTTATACGAAGTTATAAGTCTGCCGTCCGCAGTCTTCACATCGTCTGCATAACAAACATAATTATTGTCACTGCCGTCAAGATTTACGCGGTAAACTTCTTCACGGAAAGGGTTTTTATAATAAATCGTATCTCCCCACTGTGCAATAAGTTCAATATTTATCCATGACGCGTCACCCTTTACGACCAAATGTTGATCTGTTCCGTCTATGTTCATACAATAAATATCTTTTCCGTTATCTTGATTTACAAACAGAATTTTATCTGTCGGCGTTTGCTTTTTACAAATAAGCGAATTAATTTGATTTAAGGTCTTAACTTCACTTCCGTCACGGCTAATTCTCATCAAATTACCGTACCAAACACCGTTTTCGACAAACAGATAATCTCCGTAATAAAAACAGTTAAACGGATACAGCTTAACATCATTGTCACCCATGCTTAATTTCACAAGTGACGTTCCGTCAAGAGTAATTCCGTACATTATATTGTCATTATCCAAGTTGAAATATATGTAATCCTTGTACTTTTTAGGGTATCTGACCAAATTGTCCGTAAGTCGTTCAACGTCGCCGCTGTCAATATTCATACGATAAAGAACGCCGCTCTTTTTTCCGCCGTCCGATTCCTGATAATATATCCACCCATCATCAACGGCAATTTTATTGACCGTTTTATTGATAAGTTCCTCTTCACCCGATATGTCATTTGCTCGGTAAAGGTGTCTGTCATTTTTAGACAAATAGTAAACATTATTGTCATACATCTCAAGTTCACAGACGCTGTTATCAGATAATTTCTGTCTGTTTGCACTGTTTTTGTCTACTGAATATAGCTTTTGATAGTCAGAATCGGATGCATAGTATACCGTACCGCTTTCGTTTATACGGCTGTCTATAACAACTCTGTTGTTTTCACCGTCCCAACCGACAGTTGCGCCTAAAGTTTCGGAGACCGCTCTTACCGGAACATATGTTCTGTCATCAATTATTTTAGCAGGTACGTCAAGCTGAATTTGGTCAACCCAAATTGCCGAACCGTCTGAATTATATACTCCCGTACTCATAATTTGATTATCAACAGGCACGCATATAAATTCGCCGTTTCTTTCAGCCCAAACCGTTCTGCCGTTATTGTCCCACGACACATTTGCACCAAAGGCCTCAAATATCGCTCTCATCGGTACAAGCACACGTTCGTCAATATTCTTCGGATTAACGTCACATTCCAATTTTTCGCCGTCAATATATACTTCTATAACGTCATTAGCAAAAGCATTTACGCACGGCAACATAATTATTCCGCTTATCAAAAGTGCAATCAGTTTTTTCAAGATAATCGCTCCTTTATTACAGCATAAATATCATCATTTATATCTTCGACACTTCTTATTTTTCCGTTTTCAACACATGAAATATGTTTCCAGCCGAAACGTTTTGATACGTATACTGCATTATCATAGCTTTTTTGAAGATAAGATATATCACTCTCGTGTATATCCTTTTTATCTCCGCCGTTTGACTTGTTAGCCCTGTCTTTCATTAATTCTATGCCGTACTTTGGCGGCATATCAAGAAATATCGTAACGTTCGGACGCGGAAGTCCGTAAACATTGTATTCAAGGTCGTCAAGCCACGTTAAAAACTTGTCTTTTTCTTCTTGATTTTCGATTTTGCTTGCTTGATGTATAAGATTTGATGACACATATCTGTCCGCTAAAATCAATGTGCCGTTTTCGTAATCCTTTCCCCAATCGGTTTTATACGTTGCAAATCTGTCAGCCGCAAAAAACGTTGATGTGGCATACGCATTCACATCTGACGGCTTGTCGCCGAATTCACCGTTTAGGTACATCTTTACAAGTGTTGACGATGGGTTGTCATACGCCGGAAACGACACAGACTTTATTTTTAATTCGTTATTTTCAAGACGTTTTTTTAAAAGTTCCGTCTGTGTTTGCTTTCCGCTTGCGTCAACGCCGTCAATCGCTATAAGTATCCCCATAATTTCTCCTAAAATCAGTCTTGTTTGTATTTTTTTCCTTTTGCAATTACCGTTGCCGCAAATTTAGGCAATTCCATCATTCTTCCTATACGCCAAGGTTCTTTGCAAAGTCTGTAAAACCATTCCATACCTGTTTTACAGAATATTTCAGGTGCGCGTTCAACTTTTCCGGCAAATACGTCAAGACTTCCGCCAATGCCCATCGCAACGCGTACTTTAAGTGCATCTCTGTTTCTTTCAATCCACTGTTCCTGCTTAGGTGCACCCAAACATACAAAAACAATATCCGCACCGGAATTGTTGATTTCCTCAACAATTTCAGCCTCTTCTTCCGGCTTGAAATATCCGTTTCTTGTACCGACAATATTAAGGTCGGTGTATTCTTCCAAAAGCTTTTTCTTTGCCTCTTCCGCAACACCCGGCTTACCTCCGAAAAGGAACAGCTTGTGGTCTGTGTAGTTCATTTTTTGCAAAACCTGTCTTGCAATGTCATACCCTGCCGCACGTTCGCTTATAGGCTTTTTCAAAATCTTTGACGCATGCACAACGCCTATGCCGTCGGCAGTAAGCAAGTCAGCATTATTAAGAAGTTTACAAAATTTTTCGTCTTTGTATGCAAGCATAATTATTTCCGAATTAGGCGTGTATACCGCATGAAACTTATCTTCGTCCAAAAAACGCATAATGCAGTCAGTAGCCTGTGAAATGTTCACCATGTCAACGTGAACACCAAGTATGTTTACTTTATCCATGTTCTTCTCCTTGCTTTGAATATATTTTATTTGCCACCACTCCGTCACTTCGTGACACCTCTCCTCAAGGAGAGGCTTTTCGGCTCCCATTGAGGGGAGTCGTCGGCATTGCCGTCTGTGGGGTGGCTTTTTTGGGGGCGACCAATGATCGCCACTACGAGCATCCTCATTTGCCACCACTCCGTCACTTCGTGACACCTCTCCTCAAGGAGAGACTTTTCGGCTCCCATTGAGGGGAGCTGTCGGTATTACCGACTGCGGGGTGGCTTTTTCGGGCGACCTATGATCGCCACTACGAATATCTATTATCTGTTATCTATTTTTGTATACTCCTTACTGTGTACCATCGACTTATATGCCGGTCTGATAATTCTGCCGCAGCCGATAACTTCTTCAAGTCTATGTGCGCACCAGCCGACAATTCTTGAAATAGCGAAAAGCGGTGTATACATTTCGGTAGGTATGCCGAGCATTTTATAAACAAAACCCGAATACATATCAACATTCGCACACATAACCTTATGATTATTTTTAACTTCCGCAAATACACCCGGTGTAAGACGTTCAACACTGCAATACAGTTTAAATTCCTTTTCAAATTCAGGGTGATTTGAAACAAGCTGACCTGCTTTTTCTTTAAGCAAAATACATCTTGGGTCACTGTATGTATAAATAGCGTGTCCCATACCGTATATAAGTCCCGAACCGTCAAAAGCCTCTTTACGAAGAATTTTTGCAAGGAATGCCTTAACCTCCTCATCATCTTCCCAGTGCTTAACGTTTGCCTTGATTTCTTCCATCATACCCATAACTTTTGCGTTTGCACCCCCGTGCTTAGGGCCTTTAAGTGAGCCGATAGCCGCCGCAATAGCAGAATATGTATCAGTATCCGATGAAGAAACAACTCTTGTTGTAAATGCCGAATTGTTACCTCCTCCGTGTTCAGCGTGTATCATAAGCAATACATCAAGCATTTCCGCTTCTTCACGAGTATATTTATTATCGGGTCTTATCATATAAAGCAGATTCTCAGCTGTTGACAATCTTGGCTGCGGTGTGTGAAGATACAGACTTTTTCCGTCATGATAATGGCTCTTTGCCTGATAGCCGTATGCCGCCATTACAGGAAGTCTTGCAATCAATTCTATTGACTGACGCAAGATATTACCCGTTGAAATATCATCCGGATTTGAGTCATACGAATAAGAGGCAAGTACAGAACGGGCAATTTTATTCATTATATTCTTACTCGGAGCTTTCAAAATCATATCTTCCGCAAAGCCTTCCGGCAATACACGAAGATTTCCGATAAGTCTTGAAAAATCGTCCAAAGTCTTTTTATCCGGAAGATGTCCGAATAACAGCAGATATGCTACTTCTTCAAAACCAAATCTCTTCTCTTTTTCACAGTTTTTAACTATATCTGTAAGGTCATAACCACGGTATCTCAAATGACCTTCCATAGGAATTTTTTCACCGTCATCAATATAGTAACCCAAAACCGCACCGACAGAAGTAAGTCCTGCCATTACACCTGTACCGTCATCGTTTCTCAAACCTCTTTTAACGCTGTACTGCTTAAAAAGTTCCTTTGAAAACGGCTGATACACATCTGATGCTTCTTCTTGAAATCTCTCTTGTAATCTCTTTTTATCCTCTTCCTTTAACATATCTCCACTTCCCTTCCGCTCCGCTATATCAGAGCTTGAAATTTATATCAGACTTATTTGATTGTCCTCTCCCCTTAAAATTCCTCCGGCTGCCGGAATATTTTTCGGTCTGTAATGCTCAATGTCCTCAACTGTGCATTGTTCTTTGTCTACAACCTTAACAACCTTTGCGTCTTTTTTACGCAACGTTATTACCTGTATACCCTGTGTACTCTTTGTCGCTTTAAGCGGAATTTTTTCCGTATTAACCAATAACACTCTGTTATTATCCGACATCAGAACAACATCTTTATCTTCATCAAGAAGTCTTATATCACATATCGGCGACTTATTTCCGTATGCACCGATAAGTTTTTTACGGTTTGTCTTAGTTTCATAATTTGAAAGCGCAACTTTCGCCATTTTACCGTTTTCAAACGTAAACAGCATTTCGCCCTTATAATCCGTTGTTACAACAGTATACACTATTTTTTCATCTTCTTCAAGTCCAAGTATTCCCGGCAGGTACTCGCCCATAGTGCTTACCTTTGCATCTGCAAGGTCATATGTTTTCATTTTATATGCAACGCACTTATTTGAGAAGAATATAAGTTCGGATTTATTTGTCGATTCCATTGTCTGAACAATTTCATCTGTTTCCTTTAATTTATGCTCCGTTGTGCTTGAACGAAGTGATACGGCTGAAATCTTCTTAATATAATTATCTCTTGTTACGAAAATTGTAAGCGGATAATCGTCTATATTTTCCGTTTCGTTATACTCCGTTATTTCCTCACCGCTGATTAAAGTCGTCTTTCTTTCCTGACCGTATTTCATTGCGATTTTCTTTAACTGGTCTGCGATAATATTCTTAACCTCGTTATCGTCACCCAAAATACGGTTCAGTTCTTCAAGTTCCTCCATAAGTTTTTCAATCTCTGCGGTTCTGTTTATGATATATTCCTTGTTCAAACTGCGAAGTTTGATTTCCGCAATATACTCTGCTTGAACTTCGTCAATGTCAAAGCCCTCCATAAGATTAGGAACAACATCGGTATCTTTTTCCGTATGACGAATTATTGCAATCGCTTTGTCAATATCAAGCAAAATCTTTTTAAGACCTGTTAAAAGGTGAAGTTTTTCGCTTTTTTTATCAATATCATATTTAATACCGTTTTTAACGCAGTTCATTCTGAACAGTATCCACTGCTGTAAAATCTGCTTAACGCCCAGAACCATAGGTCTTGCATTAATCAAGATATTGAAGTTACAGCTAAAACTGTCCTCAAGCGGTGTCAGCTTATAAAGCTTTGTCATAAGCATATCGGGATCAACGCCGCGTTTTAAATCAAGTGCGATTTGAAAACCGTCAAGACCTGTTTCGTCACGTGCGTCTGAAATTTCTTTCAGTTTGTTTGCTTTTACAAGCTCCATAATCTTGCCGATTATCGCTTCGACTGTTGTTGTATAAGGAATTTCGTTGATTTCGATACAGTTATTTGCCTTGTCGTAAGTATATTTTGCACGAAGTTTAAAACTTCCGCGGCCTGTTTCGTAAATCTTACGCATTTCGCTTTCAGAGTAAATAAGGTCTGCTCCCATTGAAAAGTCAGGTGCAGGCATATATTTAATCACGTCCGCATTTTCGTTTTTCATACAAGCGATAGTTGCGTCACAAACTTCTTTAAGATTGAATGAACAAATATTACTTGCCATACCTACGGCAATACCTTGATTTGGATTTATAAGAATATTCGGAAACGCAACCGGCAAAAGCGTCGGTTCTTTCATTTCACCGTCATAACTGTCTATAAACTCAACCGTATTCTTATTAATATCCTTAAACAGTTCCGCACATATCGGATCAAGTCTTACCTCCGTATATCTTGACGCCGCATATGCCATATCTCTCGAATACTGCTTACCGAAGTTACCCTGCGACTCGACAAGCGGGTGCAAAAGTGCCTCGTTACCGCGTGTCAAACGTACCATTGTTTCATATATGGCACTGTCACCGTGAGGGTTTAATTTCATTGTCTGTCCGACTACGTTAGCCGATTTTGTAAGTTTTCCTCCCAAAAGTCCCATTGTATACATTGTGTACAAAAGTTTTCTGTGAGCAGGCTTAAGTCCGTCTATTTCGGGAATTGCTCTCGATACGATAACACTCATCGCATAGGGCATATAGTTCTGCTCAAGTGTTTCGGTAATGGGCTGTTCGTCTATCGGAGCATATATAATCTCTTTTTCTTCTACTTTCTTTTTCTTCCTTGCCATAAAATTCTCCTATCCTTTATGATAAGTCAAGCATTTCCATATATTTTCCGCCGTTGTCGGCAATGTATTCTTTTCTGTCCGTAATATTATCGCCAAGCAATACGTCAAACATTCTCGATGTGCTTTCCGCATTTTCCGGCGTTACTCTTATAAGTCGTCTTGTTGACGGATGCATTGTCGTAAGACTCATCATATCAGGCTCGTTTTCACCAAGACCTTTTGAACGTTTAATATCGTATTCGTCACGTTCTTTCGACAATCCGTCCTCTGTAAATTTCTTTAATATTTCTTCCTTTTCGCCGTCTGTATACGCAAAATGTTTTTCACCCTTACGCTTTGTCTTTGTAATCGTTATTTCGTAAAGCGGTGATTCGGCAATATACACCTTGCCTTTTTCGATAAGTGTAGGCATAAGGCGGTATATCATTGTAAGAACAAGCGTTCTGATTTGGAAGCCGTCAACGTCAGCATCTGTACAGATGATAACCTTGTCCCAACGCAAATTGTCAAGATTAAAACTTTCAATATTTTTATTATGAGCAGACTTAATCTCCACACCGCAGCCAAGCACTTTTACAAGGTCGGTTATAATATCGCTCTTAAAAATTCTCGGATAATCGGCTTTCAGACAATTCAGTATCTTACCTCTGATCGGCATAATCGCCTGAAACATCGGGTCACGCGCCAATTTACACGAACCTAAAGCCGAGTCACCCTCCACTATATAAACTTCACGCTGTGAAACGTCCTTACTTCTGCAATCAACGAACTTTTCAACTCTGTTCGTTATATCCATTGTACCCGTAAGTTTCTTTTTTATATCAATTCTTGCCTTTTCGGCATTTTCACGGCTCTTTTTATTGACAAGAACCTGATTTGCGATTTTTTCGGCATCTGTTTTGTTTTCTATAAAGTAAACTTCAAGCTGTTGACGTAAGAATTCCGTCATTGCGTCTTGAATAAACTTGTTGTTTATCGCTTTTTTTGTTTGGTTTTCGTAACTTGTCTGAGTTGAGAATGAGTTTATAACAAGTGCCAAACAGTCCGCTACGTCCGCAAATGTTATTTTTGAATCGTTTTTATTATATTTGTCATTCTGTTTCAAATATCTGTCAATCGCATATACGAATGCGTTTCTTACCGCCTTATCGGGTGAACCGCCGTGTTCAAGGTAACTTGAATTGTGATAATATTCAAGCATATTGACTTTGTTTGAGAAACAGAATGCAACTTGCATTTTCATTCTGTAATCCTCTTTGTCCGCCCTGTCACGTCCCTCACGTTCCATTTCCCACGTTTCAACAGTTGTAAAACCGTCATCGCCGACAGTTTCTTTAACATAGTCAACAATACCGTTCTCGTAATAATACTCGAACATTTCCATACCTGTTTCGGTTTCGTTGTAAAGAACGAATTTCAAGCCTGCATTTACCATAGCCTGCTTGTTTAAAACGTCTTGGAAAAATTCAATCGGTATATTTATATCGGTAAAAACTTCTGTGTCAGGTTTCCATTTTTGTACCGTTCCCGTCTGAACGCTTCTTGTTTCAGACTTTTGAAGTCCTCCGATGTTTTCGCCTTTTTCAAAATGCAATGTATACTGCGTTTTGTCACGCACAACGGTTACATCCATATATTCACTGCTGTACTGTGTTGCACACGCACCAAGACCGTTAAGACCCAAACTGTACTCATACATTCCGCCTTTATTGTTGTCATACTTACCGCCCGCGTACAATTCACAATATACAAGCTCCCAGTTAAATCTGCCCTCGCCCTCGTTATAGTCAAGAGGTATTCCGCGGCCATGGTCCTTTACTTCTATGGATTTATCCATAAAACGCGTAACTTCTATTAAACTTCCGTAGCCCTCACGAGCTTCATCTATTGAATTTGATAATATTTCAAAAAAAGAATGTTCACAGCCTTCAAGACCGTCTGAACCGAATATTACAGCAGGACGCTTTCTTACTCTGTCCGCACCCTTTAGACTTGTTATGCTGTCATTTCCGTATTCCTGTTTCTTTTTCGGCATAAACTAACCGTCCTTTCGTGTATTTTCGCTTTCAGCTATAAAAATACTATTATATCTTATTAATTATACTACTATATAGGTTGTTTTGTCAAACGCCGTAAGGCAACATTTAGATTAAATGAATGTTACACACTTCTTTATTATTTGTTCAACATTGATAAAACAACCAAATGATTACAGAGAAAATGATACATTGCGTAAAAAAATTATTTTCCTATTGTTTTACGACATTTTTTATGCTAAAATTATACTGTATATACAATGTATATACAGTTTATTAATACATTAATTTTAACGATTTGAGGTTTTAACTATGAATACCGCATATATATATCTTCAGCTGTATAAACTTTTTGACGACGTAACGCCTGTTCCGGTTGACTGCGGTCAACTTTGTGACAAGGCTTGCTGTAAAGGTGACGACAGAGGAATGTTTCTTTTTCCGGGCGAAAAAGAAGTTTTTAATCTGTTAAATCCCGATTGGGTACGAATTGAAAAGACAGACTTCACATATGATTATAACGGAAAAACATATACCACGCCTATAGCTATGTGTCAAGGTTATTGTGACAGATATCAACGTCCGTTAGCCTGTCGGATTTTTCCGCTTACACCGTATCTTGACAAAAACGGTCATATGGATATTATCGTTGACCCACGTGCAAAAGGTGTCTGTCCTATGGCTAAAGGTTTTTATCTTGAAGATTTTGACGCGGTTTTCATAAAAAATATTAAAAAGGCATTTTCTTTACTTATGAAAAACAAGCAATTTAAAGCCTTTATGGTTGAATATTCAAAATACTTAGATGAATTTAAGCGTTTTTATAAATAATTAAACAGTATTCAGAAAGGATATAATTGTAATGCAGGAAAATAACAACGAGAATAAGAAAACTCTAAACGAAAATGACGCAAACGATGTAATGCAAAATTCCGAAAATACAGAAACAAATGATACAGAAGAAACAGATGTTACTCCTGTCAGTGAAGAAAATGTTTCCGAAAGCGAATTGACGGAAAATAACGAGTCTGATGTTTCCAATACAATCAGTGAAGAAGAAACAGCCGATAATTACAGTTTTGACGATGAGGAAGACGATTTTGCAATTTCTCCCGAAGAAAATGACGAAACAGCTCCGTCTGAGCAAGACGACAATGCAGACGACGATACAGAAACAGATATTGAAAAAGAACAGAGAAAAGCTGAACTTACAAAAAAAATCAAAGCAGGATTAAAAAAAGCGGCTGTTCCCGCTTTAATCGCAGTTATCGTACTGATTTGTACTTTCATTGCATTTTTCATATATTCCCTTTCTACTATAGAAGAAGATAAGGTTATGAAAAATGTGTACATAGAGCAGTTGGACGTTGGCGGTCTTACATATGACGAGGCACTTGATTCAATAAACGCAACATATCTTTTACAGAATACTGCAATCACATTGACTTCAAACGGTCAGACATACGAAATAAACGGCTCAGACATCGGACTTACAGCAATTGCGGAAGATACCGCAAAAAAGGCTTTCGATTACTGCAAATCGGACAGCACATTAAAAAATGCATTTGCCGCTATTGAACTTATGTTCAAGCCACACATAATCGTTCCTGCCGTACAAGTCGATACCGAACAGCTTGACGCAAAACTTAACGAATTCGGTAACATTGCACTTGGCGAAAGAAAACAGCATTACGTTGAATTTAACGATGACGGTACACTCACAATATATTCAGGTCAGACAGGTTATAATTTGGACCCGTCAACCGCCGAGCAGGAAGTTATTACCGCTCTTGACAATGAAATTTTTAATAACATCGCGGTAACATTCGCTTCTGCCCCACCGGACGAAATGACTGTCGAATCACTTGACGCACTTGTATACAAAGACCCGACAGACGCAAGATATGAAGTCAACGGAAATGATGTAAACATAGTTGCAGGCGATACGGGACGTTATATAAATAAAGATGAGGCGGCATCAGTTATAGGAAATGTATATGAAGGCTGTGAACCTGTCACATTGCCGTTCTACGTTTCATATCCGACCGTTGACGAAAACACATTAAGAGAAAAATTATTTTCGGCAACATTGAGCAGTTATTCAACATCATACGGCGGTTCAACCGCAAACAGATGTGCCAATGTTGCAAGAGCGGCAAGCCTTATAAACGGCAAAGTAATTGCACCGGGTGATGTATTCTCATTCAACGACACAGTCGGTCACCGCACAATCGAAAACGGTTTCTCTACCGCAAAAGAATACGTTGACGGCAAGAGTGTTGACGGTATCGGCGGAGGTACTTGTCAAGTCAGCAGTACTCTTTATTCGGCGGTACTGTATGCCGACCTTTCGATTGTTGAACGTCTTAACCATATGATGACCGTAGGTTATATTCCGCTCGGTCAAGACGCAACCGTTTCGGACGGCGGAGTTGATTTCAAATTTAAAAACAACACCGACTATCCGATTAAAGTTTCGGCTTACACAAGCGGTGCGACAATCACTGTAAGCATTATCGGTACTGATTGGGAACCTCACAGAGAAGTTAAAATTTCAAACACTTCTTCAACTTCCGGCAAAAATACCGTTGTTCATTCAACAAGATATGTATATGTCAACGGTGAGCTTATCTCAACCGATACACTTAATACAAGTACATATATGCCGCACGAGCCATAATGCAAATTGCATAAATGAAAATAATATAAAACTTAATATTTTTTCATTTTACCCCTTGCAAACATTTTTAAATTATGGTATTATAATATTAATCTTACAGCAAAGACGTTGTATAACAGAGCAAAAGCTCTGTTATATTACGTCTTTTTTTGTATAATAAAAACATTATACAAAAACAAAATATTTAAAGAACGGAGAATTGATATGTTTAACTCAGATTTGACAAAGCACCTCGCAGAGCTTTCAAAGCTTGAATTTACAGATGAAGAGCTTGAACAAATGACGGCTGATATGACAAATATCATAGCTATCATGGATAAAGTATGTGAATTTGATACATCAAAGCCTGCCTATGCACTTGATGCGGTTGACTATAAAGATTTAAGGGCGGACGAACATCGAAATTCGTACCCTACCGAAGAAATTGTTAAGAATGCGAAGAATGTTAAAAATAACAGTTTCGTAGTTCCTAAAGTAGTTTAACAGTCAAGAGAAAGGATTTGATTAACGTGGCTTTAAAAAAACTGAGAGAAATGCTTGACAGTAAGGAGATCAGTGCGGTTGAACTTACCGAGCAATATCTTGACAGAATAGAAAAATCAGATAAAGAAATAAACAGTTATATAACAGTGTGCAAAGAAAACGCACTTGCAGACGCAAAGAAAGCACAGGAAGTTATCGACAGTGGCAACAGCGGTGCATTTACGGGATTGCCTATTTCGGTTAAAGATAACATATGTACACTCGGTGTCAAGACAACCTGTGCATCACATATGCTTGATGACTTCATTCCTCCGTATAACGCAACGGTAATGGAAAAATTAAAGGAAGACAACATCGTTATGCTCGGCAAAACAAATATGGACGAATTTGCAATGGGCGGTTCATCTCAAACATCATATTTCGGCGGTGTTAAAAACCCTTACGACTTAACTCGTGTTACAGGCGGTTCTTCCGGCGGTGCCGCAGCAAGCGTAAGTGCCGACCTTTGTGCCGCCGCACTCGGTTCGGATACAGGCGGTTCTGTTCGTCAGCCTGCCTCATTCTGCGGTGTTACAGGTCTTAAACCGACATACGGCACTGTTTCAAGATGGGGACTTATCGCATTTGCATCTTCACTTGACCAAATCGGTGTTATCGCAAAGTCTGCCGAAGACACAGGCTATATGCTTGAGGGCATTTACGGCTATGATGAAAATGACGCCACATCAAGCAAAAAATCAGAGGGCAACTATAATTCACTTATCGGAAGTGATGTAAGCAAATTAAAAATCGGTGTACCGAAAGAATTTTTCGGTGACGGTCTAAATGACGAAGTTAAAACGGCTGTTTTAAACGCTGTTGAATATTACAAAAAACTTGGCTGTGAAATAGTTGATGTTTCACTTCCGAGTCTTGAATATGCTGTTTCGGCTTACTACCTAATTTCATCAGCCGAGGCGGCAAGCAACCTTTCACGTTTTGACGGTATCAAATACGGTCTTAGAAGCGGTCTTGGTGAAGACTTTAACGACCTTATTAAAAATTCACGCCGTGAGGGATTCGGTCAAGAGGTTAAAAGAAGAATTATGCTTGGCAACTACGCACTATGTTCGGGTTACTATGACGCATATTATAAAAACGCAACGCGTATAAGAACACAAATAAGAAACGAATATGCCGATATATTCAGCAAGTGCGACGTTATGCTTACACCGACCGCACCGACTACGGCTTATAAAATCGGTGAACAGGAAAACGATCCCGTTAAAATGTATCTTGCCGATATTTATACAGTAACCGTAAACATTGCAGGACTTCCCGCAATTTCTACAACCTGCGGTTACGATTCAAAAGGTTTGCCTATCGGTATGAGCCTTATCGGAAAAGCATTTGACGAAAAGACAATAATAGCAGTATGCGACAGATTTGAAAAAGACTTTGAAAGAAAGGAGATTGTACTATGAGATACCAACCCGTAATAGGACTTGAAATTCACGCGGAATTGTTGACAAATTCAAAAGTATTCTGTACTTGTCAGAATGAATTCGGCGGCAGCGAAAACACTCGTGTATGTCCAAGATGTTCGGGACTTCCGGGTACACTTCCCCTTTTAAATCAAGGCGCGGTAAGGCTTGCCGCAAAGGCAGGTTTTGCACTTGACTGTACCGTAAATAATTACAGTGCATTCGACAGAAAGAATTATTTCTATCCCGACTTGCCTAAAGCATATCAGATAACACAATTTGACCACCCGATCTGTACAGGCGGTTATATAACCGTCACAGGCGGTAAGGACATCAGAATTAACCACATTCACATTGAGGAGGACGCGGGTAAGCTTGTGCATGACGATTATGAAGGCATTTCAATGGCTGACTATAACCGTTGCGGTGTACCGCTTATCGAAATCGTAACAGAGCCGGACTTCCGTTCAATCGAAGAAGTTCAAGACTTTGTTGAAAAACTTGCTTTGCGTTTAAAGTATGCAGGCGTGTGTGACGCAAAAATGGAGCAAGGCTCAATGCGTGTTGACGTTAATATTTCAATTATGCCTGTCGGCTCAACCGAATTCGGTACCCGTGCCGAGCTTAAAAATCTGAACTCATTAAAAGCAATCGGTCGTGCGATTGAATATGAAATAAACCGTCAAGCGGAAATTCTTGATAACGGCGGTACTGTTATTCAGGAAACAAGACGTTACAACGACAACCACGGCGATACAAAGGCATTACGTTCAAAAGAGGATGCACACGATTATCGTTACTTCCCTGAACCGGATATTCCTCCGGTATTCCTATCGGACGAAGAAATTGAGGACATAAGAAAGTCAATGCCGGAAATGCCGCAAGACCGTTTTGTACGTTATACGGAAAAGTACGGACTTCCGACAGATGACGCTAATCTTATTATATCAAGCAAGGAATTTTCGGATTTTTACGATGAGTCTGTAAAAATAAATCCGGACTACAAACAAATTTCTAATCTGATGCTTGTTGAACTTAACAGAAACCTTAACGATTCCGAAAAGACTATTTCAGATGTAACATTCTCCCCTGCCGATTTGGCAGAGCTTGTTAAAATGTCAACAGACGGCGTTGTTTCAAAAAATGCCGCAAAGGATATTTTGAAGATTATGTTCAATAACGGCGGTAAGCCTATTGATATTGCCAAAGAAAACGGCTTTATTATGGGCAATGACACATCGGGTCTTGAAGAAATTATTGATAAAATTATAGCCGAAAACGCAGACAGTGTTGAAAGCTACAAAAACGGTAATCAAAAGATTTTCGGTTTCCTTATGGGACAAGTGGTACGCACAACGGGTAAAGGTGCAAACCCTAAACTTGCTAAGGACTTATTGACTGAAAAATTAAAATAAAGGTGGAATTAATATGCAGAAAATAGATGGTTCACAGCTTATAAGCGAAATCACTCTTGACGATTTGCAAAAAGCTGTCGGCGGTTCAACAAGCTTTTGTGCTTGCGTGCATAAGCTTAGAAAAATGAGCGGTTTCTCATTTGTAATACTTCGTACGGGAAGATATATTCTTCAATCCGTTTATTCAAAGGACAAATGTACAGGCGATTTTGACTCACTTTGTGAGGGTGCTTATATCAAAATCACAGGTGACGTAAAAGAAGAAAAACGTGCTAATCACGGCTATGAAATAACTCTTTCTTCGTTTGAAATACTTTCAAAACCTGCAGAGGAATACCCTCTTCACGTTTCAAGCAAAAAGCTTGGCTGTTCAATCGAAACTTCAATGGTACACAGAAGTGTCGCACTTCGTCACCCTGAACAGAGAGCGGTATTTAAAATTTCAGAGGGCGTTGTGTCGGCATTTCGTGAATTTATGTTAAACAATAACTTTACCGAAATACATTCACCAAAAATCGTTGCGGCAGGTGCTGAAGGCGGTGCTAATATATTCAAATTGAAATACTTTGATAAAGACGCATATCTTGCACAAAGTCCGCAGTTCTACAAACAGACTTGCGTAGCATTCTTTGACAGAGTGTTTGAAATTGCTCCTGTTTACAGAGCCGAAAAACACAACTCTACACGTCATTTGAACGAATATATCGGACTTGATTTTGAAATGGGATTTATCAACGATATGCATGATGTTATGGCTATGGAAACGGCTATGCTTAAATATGTTGTTGAGTATTTGCCGAAACATTACAGTGACGAGTTGGAGCTTTTAGGTGCAACATTGCCTGTTATCAATGAAATCCCTTCGGTAACATTCTTTGAGGCACTTGATATTCTCGGCAAGTCACATAATCAATTTGACCTTGATCCTACAGATGAAGTTAAATTGTGCGAATACGCAAAAGAGAATTATGACAGTGAATTTATATTCGTTGAAAAGTTCCCGGGATTAAAACGTCCGTTCTATGCAATGGATTCGGCAGACGACCCTAAACTTGCCGAAAGTTTTGACTTGCTTTTCAGAGGTCTTGAAATCACAACAGGCGGTCAGAGAATTCACGATTATAACGAACTTCTTGAAAAAATGAAACGTTATCATATGGAGGAGGGTGACCTCGGTGCATATACCGATATATTTAAGTACGGTATGCCACCGCACGGCGGACTTGGTATCGGTCTTGAACGTGTCGTTATGAAAATGCTTGGTCTTGCAAATATCCGTGAGGCAAGCTTGTTCCCAAGAGATATTCACCACCTCGATCCTTGATGATATGATTATTTAATGTACTTTCGTAGGGGCGACCATTGGTCGCCCTTTTATTTTGCTCATTTGCCCCCTCTGTCGTTTCACGACTGCTCCCCTCAAGGGGCATACAGCAGTGGCAATATTACACATTAATTTTTAAAACTCCAAAATTTTTGTTTTTTTTATCAATTATGGATAAATCAAAAAAACAATGCAAATAATATTTAACACAAATATAAATTTATTTTGGAGGAAAAGCGATGAAAGCAACAGGAATTGTAAGAAGAATAGATGATCTCGGAAGAGTTGTTATTCCAAAGGAAATACGACGCACTATGCGGATCAGAGAGGGCGATCCTCTTGAAATTTATACAGAAAAAGACGGTGAAGTTATTTTTAAAAAATACTCCCCAATCGGCGAGCTTGGTGATTTTGCCGCTAATTATGTTGAAACACTTGCCAAAGCAAGCGGACACGGTGCTTGTATAACCGACCGTGACAATGTCATTGCAGTATCGGGATTACCGAAGAAAGAGCTTATCGAAAAGCCTGTAAGCAGTGAGCTTGAAAATGTAATGAACGAAAAAATCATTGTAAGCTACAAAGACGGCAAACCCGTTTCAGTCGCTGACGGTGTTGAAAAATACAATGCGGGCGTTGTTGTTCCGATAGTATCGGAGGGTGACACGATCGGCTCTGTTTTGTTCATTTTAAAAGAGGGTGAAACTGCGTCTGAAGTCGAAGAAAAATTAGCAGAATCCGCTGCCGGTTTTTTAGGCAAGCATATGGAAGGCTGAAAAGGTTGTCTGCAATGTAAAAGGTGACTGCAAAAATGCAGTCACCTTTTATTTATCTTCTTCGTTTATCAAATTTACGTCGTTTTTTAAACTTTTCACGTTCTTCATAACGTCTGTGTTGTTCTGTCCTTCTATGCTGTTTTGCCTTATATATTTCGTTCTTCTTTTTCTTTTTCGGTGCAAGATACTTAAATATACCTTTACCCTCAAATTTCTTTGTTTTACCGAGATACAATACAACCGCTATTGCCGCCAAGCAAAGTACCGCTACTATGCTTACAATCGCAACCGCCGCTCCTCCGCTCTTTCTGTCGTGATGTCCCTCTTCCTGCGGAAGTGCTTCATTCGGTTCAAATGACGGCATTGGTCCAGGCATCTCAACCGGTCCTACAAGTGCCGGCTTTTTGGTCGGTCTTGGTGTCGGAGACGGCTTTGGTGATGATGATTCCATAGGCGAAGCCGTTTTTGTCGGTTTCATCGTTCCCGTCACCTTAGTCGTTGTCTTTGGTTTTGTTGTCGTTTTAGGCTTTGTTGTTGTTTTCGGTTTCGTTGTTGTCTTTGTTGTCGTATTTGATTTTGATGTACTTGATGATGTCTTATTTGATGTATTGCTTGAAGATTGTGCTTTCGTCGGTGCAGGTGTTTCAAACACAACCGAATCATTCGCGTCAAAATTAAAGAATGTCGCTTTATTCTGCAACTTTCTCAAATGGCTTGTAAGTGCGCACACTGCCAAAGACGTTGCCTCACTGTTACTCTTTCCCTTACCGGTCGAAAATCCACCGTCTTTTTGCTGATACTGCATTAAGCCGTCTACCGCACTGCCGTTTTTAGCAACAAATCTGCCGTCACTGTCAGCATTAACACCCAAAGTATCAAGTGCGATAACAGTCATTGCCGTTGATTCAAGGTCACCCCAATCACCGTCTTTGTCCTGTTCTGCCGACAAATAATTAAGTGCGTCCTCAACCGCGTCTTTAGGGCTTAAATCAATCACATAACCCGTCTGATTTTGCGTTATCGTATACGCACCGCTTGTTTCGTAATAAGGTGCAAGTGCCGTAATTGCAACTGCGGTACTGTACACGCTGTCATCAAAACTGCCGTTCGTATTTTGATGTGACAATATCCCGGCAAGTATATCGTTTCTGTTTGACAATGCCCATTCAGGAGTTTCAAAACTCTTTGAATCAAGAGCAATAAGTCCCCACGAATATCCGTCTACGCCCTCTTTTCCGAGTGGTGAAACATTATCTCTGTAATAAATACCGTCCGCAACCAAGTCACGTCCGCCGACATTTCTCGGATCACCGCCTGACGCTATCGTTGCAAGCACTGTTCTTTGCATAGATGAGGCATTATGTTCTTCGCCGTAACCTGCCGCAACTCCGTCAAGACCGGCCAAATATCTGCTGTAATCATAGTTTTTACCCATTCGGTTCAAAGCCATAATATAAAAATCAGAACTGTATGATCCGATTCCGTAAAACGGACTGTCCTTATCAGCTTTCCATTCTATTGCTTTTTCTATAGCACTTTTTATGTCGCTTTCACTTGTTTCCGCATTGACGCACACTGTCGGAAACAGCATTGAAGTGCATAAAACAGCCGCCATGATTTTTTTCTTCATATTAAAAATCCCTTCTGACTTTAAATACTCTATATCAGTTTATCATTATACCATACATTGCTAACAGTTTTCAACCATTATTCTTTACAAAATTCATTATATTTTCGTTACAAATTTTATCGTCATATTAAACTAAATTCACTGTTATTTAATTATCAATTTTAACCGATTTATGATATGATAAAATTTAAGGGAGAATTGGAGGTATTTTTATGAAAAAACTTTTATGCACGGTACTTTCGACAGTGCTTGCTATATCATCGGCAGCGGCTTTAAATATGTCTGCGTATGCTGACAGTGCAAACACGCAACAGGTAAGCTACAACTATTGGTATAATTCTTCTACAGGATATACCGATGAAAATGTGCACACACGTCAAATGGAAAAGCTTGACCGCGGTCTTATCGCAATAAAAACAGACGGCGGTGTATATTTAAGCTGGCGATTATTTGACAGTGAGGACAACATTTTCGGCAGTGCCGATAAAAATGTGTCATTTAATGTATATCGTGACGGCAAAAAAATAAGCGAAGTCGCAACCAAAACAAATTATGTTGATTCAACCGTTGGCACAAATTACAGTGTCGCACCCGTTATAAACGGCGTTGAGGGCGAGAAATGCGATGCCGTAACGGTATACAACAACAGCTATTTTGACATACCGCTTTCAAAACCTGATGATGAAACAATTTATGACCCATCAGGCAATGAGCTTGCTACATATTCATTCTTCCCTGCCGACTGTTCAACGGGCGACGTTGACGGCGACGGAGAGTACGAAATAATCGTAAAGTGGACATCTTCCGAACGTGACGTCGGTTCACCGGGTGACCCTGCATATTCCGGTACGGTACATCTTGCAGCATACAAATTAGACGGCACAAAGCTTTGGAAGAACGATATTGAACTCGGCAAAAACGTATATTCAAGTGCGCACACAGTTCAGTTCCTTATATATGACTTTGACGGCGACGGCAAATCGGAAGTAATGTGTCAAACTTCACTTGGTTCAAAAGACGGACAAGGCAAATATGTTTCAAATGCCGCACAAACCGATGAAGAAATTAAAGCAATAACAGATGAAGAAAATTCAACTGCCGATTACAGAGGTTACGGCAGAATTACCGAAGGTAAAGAATTTTTGACAGTATTCAACGGTGAAACAGGTGTCGCAATGGACACTATTAATCTTCCGACAACTCGCGGAAGTGAAAACGGTGTAGACTACGGCGACGATTTCGGTAACCGTTCAAATCGTTTTGTATCTGATGTTGCTTATCTTGACGGCGAAAAACCGTATGCAATATATTTAAGGGGCTACTATTTCGGCAGAAACGGCAAACAGCGTACAAGTATTGCCGGTATAAGCTGGGACGGTACAGCTTTATCCCCTACTTATCGTTTTGATACGCAAAAAGGTCAAGAGGGATATTACGACGGTGCTTATCAATATGTCGGAAACGGCAACCACAACTGTACCGTTGCCGATGTGGATAATGACGGCAAAGACGAATTTATCACAGGCGCATTATGTATGGAAGTCAATGACGACAATGAATTTCGTCCTAAATGGTGTACATATTTACAGCACGGTGACGCGCTTCATATAGGAAACTACGACCCTACACATACCGGTTTTGAATTTTTCACAGTCCACGAAGATAGTGGGACAAACAATCTTAGCGGCAATGATGTAACTATGGATTTCGGTATGTCTGTTATTGACGCCGAAACAGGCAATATTATGTTCCACGAAGGTGCATCCGACGACACAGGCCGCGGTGTTATGGCAAATGTCAGTGCCGGCGGATACTATCAAATTTGGAGTGCAAAAAAACTCTGCAAGACAGTCAAACGGCGGCACTGATTTCACAACTGCCACTTCGCTTACAGGCAGAAATACACCTTCAATGAATTTCCGTATTTTCTGGGACGGCGATTTATACGACAACTTGCTTGACGGTGCAAATATCACCGATTGGAACGGTCGTAATATGAGCAATATATTCAGTGCGAGAAATTATGATTGTGTTTCAATCAACGGTACAAAGGCAAATCCGTCACTTCAAGCCGACCTTTTCGGTGACTGGAGAGAAGAAGTTGTCTACCCTACAACAGACGGAACGGCTCTTCGAGTATTCTCAACAACCGATACGACAGATTATAAAATAAAAACACTTATGCAAGACCCTGTATACCGCAGCGGTGTTGCGGCGGAGCAAACGGCGTACAATCAACCTCCTCACGTCGGCTTCTATATGGGTAAAGAAGTGTTTGAAACAAGAACACTTACAAGCATAGCCGTAACAACACAGCCTACAAAAACTTCATATGTTCCGGGCGAATCGTTTGACAGAACAGGTATGGTTGTAAAGGCTAATTATTCGGACGGCACTTCGGATGAAATAAACACTTACACAGTTTCCGAAATTGATAAAGATATAATCGGCGAACAGACTCTTACCGTTTCATATTTAGGCAAAACGACAGATTTAAAAATAACGGTAAAATCTGTTTCAAGAATTACCGCACAGACTTCAAAATCAACATACTATCTCGGTGAAAATATTGATAAAAACGCAATTACAGTTACCGCATATTACTCTGACGGTACTTCATCGGTGCTAAACTCAAACGAATTTGAAGTGACAGGTTTTGAAAACGCACTTGGTAAGCAAACTCTTACAGTAACGTATTTAGACAAAACCGCATATTTAACAATTCAGTTATTGGACGCAAACATTGCCGCACTTAATAAACTGTATGAAACATCAAGCACAACATCAGAATTAACAACGGCTCAAATAGGCAGTTATGCGGGCGATTTCACGATTGAACACACAGTTAAAATCAATTCAATCCCTGCAGACGGTGATGACAATAAAGGTTCTACAAACGGCTTTTTTGTAAGATTTAACCCATCTGACGGTATAGGAGCGGGTTGGTATCTGACAGCTAACAGTAATAACACAGCGAATGTATACTGGAAAGGCGGCAGCAATCGTAACAATGCCACTGCACTTGCCACAAATAATTCCGCTTTAACATTAGGTCAAACTTATATATTCAAATATGATTTCACAAATGTTGCTACGGGTGACGGTGCATATGTAACCGTAACAATAACCGATGAAGCGGGAAATCAAATAAACAAAGTAGAAAATCTTAACCTTAGAAATATGAGTTTTGATAAACAAAAGACATCTCCGCTTAGCACAGTTCAGATTTATAATCAAGCCAACGCAAACTCAACATCAAGTGTTGAATTTGCAAATGCAAGATATTACACTACAAGTGAAATAGCCGTAAACGGTCAGAATGTTGTTTTAAACATCGGTTGCCTGACAGATATAAAAGGATATGCCGCAAAATATTCAAACGGTATTTTGACAGACTTAGCCGATATTACGCCTACAACAACAGGACAATCTACTGTTTTACTTCAATTTGAACCTGATAAAGTGTTTATTTGGAACGATATGACTCCTGTTGATTTTTGGCAAAAAACAGAATAATTAAATCAAAAGGTGTTGCAATATGCAACACCTTTTTGATTTATAAATACATATTAATTATCAATAACTTCCTTAGCCATATTAATAAGTCCCTGCTTATCAAGCGGTGAATCTATTGCCGTAATATTGTAATAAATTCCGTCCTGTTCCCACTCAACGCCTTGCACTTGTGAAATTTCAACCTTCTCCGCGCCGTAGCTGAATACATATTTACCGCTTTCCTCGTCTTTCATATCCTGTTCAGTCTGCTGATAATCAGCCGGAACAACCTTATTTACATACGATATATATGCTATTGCTATGCCGTTATAATCGCTTACTTCGCTGTTGCCTTGGTCTTTATGACTGTCTGCGTAAGTGTCGGCGCTTAACATAACTTTGTCACCGTCTTTTTCATAATCAGCCATAAATGATTTATACTTTTCTTCTGTTCCGTTTTCTTCGTCAACATACTTATTTTTTCCGTTATGTCCGCCTTTAAATGTATAGCCGTTTGAAAATTGTTCAACAATCTTCGGTGAAAAGCCCACATTTTTATTAAGTGTTTCCGTAACGGGAATGGTTGTATAATCAGGCTTTGTTGATGTACTTCCCATAACATAATTGACTGCACCTTTTGACGCAAATGCCACTGTGCCGACAGCCAATACTGCCGCCGCAATAATGATACTCTTTTTAAAAGATACTTTTTTCATTTTTACATTCTCCTTTTCAAAACTATCCAACGTCATACAAAGTTTATTATGAAAATTTTCACTTGGTTTCGGAAAGGCATTTTTCCAATCATATTTATTCATCTTCAAGTTCCTCCTTTAAATTTTTACGACCGATATGCAGACGGCTTTTAACCGTTCCGACAGGAATTTTTAATATATTCCCTACTTCTTCGACAGAATAACCTTCTATATAGTGTAGCATTATTACTATTCTGATTTTGTGTTTCAGCTTTTTAACCGCATTATAAAGCTCGGTGTAGTTTGAATTGTCCTTATATTCAAAACTGTTGTTACAGTCCTCTATCGAAACAACCCTTTTATATTCACGCAACTTTTTATAACATTCGTTTATTAAAATTCTTATAAGCCACGTTTTGAAATACTTTTCTTCTTTAAGAGTGTGAATTTTCGTATATGCCTTTAAAACAGCCTCCGAAACAACATCTTCACAGTCACTTTCACTTTTAAGCATACCCTTTGCAATATGGTACATTGTATTCTCTGATTTCAGAACTTCTTGTGTAAATTTTTCTCTGTCCATTGGATTTTACCTTTCTGTATAAACATCAGCGCTTTTTGTTTGTACATTAGTTAGATAGTCATGGGCGGCATTTGGTTCATTTTTATATAAAAAAACCGACGAAAAATTTTCGTCGGTTTAAAAACGTATTTAAGCTGTCATCACGGTTGTTTACCGATGTAAGCAAGGATACCGCCGTCAACATATAGAATGTGACCGTTTACAGCATTTGATGCATCTGAAGCAAGGAATACAGCAGGACCTGTAAGTTCTTCAGCTTGTAGCCATCTGCCTGCAGGAGTTCTGCCGCAGATAAACTGGTCGAACGGATGTCTTGATCCGTCAGCTTGCTTTTCTCTTAGCGGAGCTGTTTGAGGTGTAGCTATGTAACCAGGGCCGATACCGTTACATTGAATGTTGTTAGCACCGTATTCTGAACAGATGTTTCTTGTAAGCATCTTTAGACCACCCTTAGCAGCAGCATAAGCTGATACAGTTTCACGGCCAAGCTCTGACATCATTGAACAGATGTTTATAATCTTACCGTGACCCTTCTTAATCATTGAAGGAATAACTGCCTTTGATACGATAAACGGAGCGTTAAGGTCAACGTCAACAACCTGTCTGAACTCGTCAGCAGTCATATCGCACATAGGAATTCTCTTAATGATACCTGCATTGTTTACAAGAATATCGATAACGCCTACTTCAGCCTCGATTTTCTTAACCATTTCCTGTACCATTTCTTCGTTAGTTACGTCGCAAACATAACCCTTAGCGTCGATACCGTCAGCTGTATATGCAGCCATACCCTTATCAACAAATTCCTGCTTAATATCGCAGAAAACAATCTTAGCACCTGACTTTGCATATGCTGACGCAATAGCGTAGCCGATACCGTATGATGCACCTGTTACAAGTGCAACTTTACCTTCAAGACTAAAGTTTAAATACTCACTCATCTTAAATTTTTCCTCCTTGTATTTTTATATTTAATATAAATATTAACTAATTTAATAATTCTTAAAAAAGAATTACATTAACGGTTCGGGACGATAGATAAGGTGTGAGAAATTGCCTTCAATATCTCTGTACCAATATGTCTTTAATCCCTTTGCATTTTCAGATACATCGTGTACTTCTTCAACTCTTTCATCAGCCTTTAGCTTTGCAACGATTTCGTCAAAAGCCGCCGGAGTTACAGAAAAAGCAAGGTGTCTGATACCTGCCTGTTTTTCAACGTCAGCGGTTTTATCGTCTGTTGCCGTAACAAACTCAATCATACTGCCGTCGGCAAACTGAAGAAAATATGTACCCTTACCATTGTCATAAACAACTCTGCCGCCGTACATTTCCATATACCAATCTTTAAGTGCGGCTGTGTCCTTTGAAACAACAGCAACGTGTTCAATACCGTTTACCATTATAACCACTCCTATTTAACATTAATAACTATATCTATTATAGCATATTTTCTGTATTATTTCAAGTGATTTATATAATATTTTTACAAAATCTCTTTATCTCCGATTGTCATTGAATTTCTGTGTACGTTCATAAAACCGCCTTTGAAATTATCGCAATATTTTTCCATTGCGTCAATAACACTCTGCGGTTTAAGATTATACGCACTGCCTACAGAAATACACATTTTAAGCACAAGTATGCCGTTATCTTCGCTTATTTTTTCAATGCTGTATATATACGGACGTATATCCGACTCTTTTACACCGCTCTTTGATTTTTTCATTACTTTGAGTTCGTTTTGTGCAAGAAGTTTTTCAATATCCGCACTGCCCTCATATTCAAGTTCAACCGTATACACCGCTCTGTCAAGTTTTGTAAGGTCAATTTCCTTGCCCTCAACTTTTTTTGCGGCAAGGATTTTATATCCCGGCGGAAAAGCATTATTGATTGTATCGACAAGTTCTTGTTCGCTGTAATCGCCGTCAAAGCCTACTTTCATATACTCGCAGTCAGAAGTCACGCCTACCGACAACGGCTGTGCAACCATCATAATCGGGTGAGGATTAAATCCGTTTGAAAACATAAAATTCATACCTGTACGACGTACTGTTCTGTGGAACAGACGCACAAAGTCAAGGTGAGAAATATATTTTACTCTTTCATCTCGCGAATATTTCAATATATAATTACTCATAACAGACCCCCGTACCGAATGATTTAACACCGCAGCCTGCACATTTTTGACGGCAGTTCGGTGTTGTTACAGATTGTTTTGCTTTTTCATTTTCACGCATCAAGAAATTCTTTGTAACGCCTATGTCGATATGGTCCCAAGGAAGAACTTCTTCATAACTGCGTTCACGCGCCGTATAGAAATTAGGGTCAATTCCAAGTTCGTCAAAAGTCTGCATCCATACATCAAACTTAAAATGCTCTCCCCAACCGTCAAACTTACAGCCATTTTCAACAGCCTTAATTATAACCTCGCTAAGACGTCTGTCGCCTCTTGCAAAAACACCTTCAAGATAACTTGTCTTATTATCGTGCCAATTATAACGTATTCTTTTTGACTTGATAGCCGATTTTAATGTATTCTGCTTTTCGATAAGCATGTCACGTGTATCCTGTTTTGCCCACTGGAACGCAGTAAAAGGCTTTGGCACAAAACTCGACGTACTTACGGTTATATTTATCTGCTTTGCTCTTTCCTCTTTCGGGATTGCAAAGTAAACTTCAAGCACCTTTTGCGCAAGGTCGGCTATGCCGCAAACATCGTCCATAGTTTCGGTAGGAAGTCCAATCATAAAGTACAATTTTACGTTTGTCCAACCGCCTCTGAAAAGCATATTTGTTGAATTTATAATATCTTCTTCATTTATATTTTTATTGATAACATCACGAAGTCTTTGAGTTCCTGCCTCCGGTGCAAAAGTAATACCTGTTTTTCTGACTTTCTGCACTTTTTCCATAAGTTCAAGCGAGAAATTATCAATTCTAAGTGACGGAAGCGACAAACCGATTTTCTTTTCTTCGGTTATTTTAAGCAGTCCGTCCGTAAGGTCACGAAGTCCGCTGAAATCACTTGTTGAAAGCGATGACAGTGATATTTCGTCATATCCGCTGCACGCAAGCAAGTTTTCCGCAATACCCAACAGTCTTTCCGGCTTTCTTTCTCTTAACGGTCTGTATATATAGCCTGCCTGGCAGAAACGGCAGCCTCTCAAGCAACCGCGCATAACTTCAAGCATAACTCTGTCGTGTACAACCTCACCGAACGGTACAATAATCGTTTCCGGTGCGTATGTAGCATTAAAATCTTTCATTATACGCTTTCTTACTTTCGGTTTAGCATGAGGATTGTTCGGTGTAACACTCTTTACCGTATTATCGTCATTGTATTCCACATCATAGAATGACGGCACATAAATACCTTCAATTTCGGCTATTGCTTCAAGATAATCACGTTTATTTTTCTTACCGCTCTTTTTCCACTTAACATACTCTTCAACAACCTCATGTATCGAATCTTCACCCTCGCCGAGCATAAAGAAATCAAATATATCCGCCACAGGTTCTGCGTTATACGCACAAGGACCGCCGCCGCAAACAATAGGATAGCTCTCGTCTCTGTCCTTTGCTCTTACCGGAATATCCGCAAGCATAAGCATATTCACTATATTTGAATAGCTGAGTTCATACTGCAAAGTAAATCCGAGCATATCAAAATGAGTTATTTCGTCACCTGTTTCAAGTGCAAACAACTTCATTCCATGCTTTTTCATTTCTTCTTCCATATCCGTCCAAGGTGCAAAAACACGCTCACAATATGTGTCCTCACGGTCGTTTAAAGTATGGTAAAGAATTTTAAGCCCCAAGTGCGACATTGCGATTTCGTAAGTATCGGCAAAACAAAAACCGAATCTCACATCAACATCGGCAGGATTTTTTATGACGGAGTTAAGCTCTCCGCCCGTATATCTTGTCGGTTTCATTACTGCCGACAATATCTTATCTCTTGTTGTTATCATTTTATTCTCCCTGATTAATTATTTCGTCTGCACATTCATTTTCTTCAGCTTTTTTCTGTGCTTTTCTTTCGCGTCTTTCCGCAAAAAATCCGTTAACCTTGTCCACAACTTCGGGTACAAGGTCGATTAGTTTGTCAACAGGCGAAGAACCGCCCTCCATAGGAATCAAACGCACGTTACCGTTATTTATAACAAGAAACGCCATTGCGTCAACCGACGCACCGCCGCCCATACCGCCGCCGAAGTTTTTATCGTCAAGGCTTTGAGTATCGTTTTTCTTTCTGTCAAATTCACAGCCGCCGCCGCCGAAACCAAATGACACCTTTGATATAGGCACAATCATCGTTCCGTCATTGACTATTATCGGCTCACCTACGACCGAATTTGCATCAATCATACCTTTGAAATTATTTGTTAATCCCTCAAACATTTCACTAACTTTATTAGCCATTTTCTTTTATCCTCCTATTGATTTTCTGTATTTTCAAAACAACTTTTACCGTTTTAAATCCTATTGTCAAAACATATAAACAGTTTGTCCTAAGTTTGCAATATACGCCCACATCCAAGCACGCATTATTAAAATCAGCGTCAAGCGACACATCCCACTTTTCAAGTTTCATTCGTCTGTCAATCCAGCCTACTGCATTATATACTCCCGCATTGACCGCACCCGTCGCAATTCCCGTATACATTGGATTTCCCGTACCGAATTTTGACGATACATTCAGTTCCTTTATCTTAATTGCGTGACAAATTATATAGTCAAGTAAATTTAATATATCTTTTTTTAACTGTTTATATACTTCTTTTATGAGCGTTATTATCCCTAAAATATCCGATTTTTCTTTCTTTTCTTCTTTGTCGGTCGTTTCTTCTTCGTTTTCAACTTCTTCTTCAACCTTGTCATTCGGAAAAATCTTAAATTTTAAAAACACATACTTTATAATTACAGATCCGTTATTTTCCTTATTATTATACGAAAACTCAAGAATACAGTCTGCCGGTATAAGCAAAAGTAACATTATAACAGCCACGACGGCTAATATTATATATAAAGCTGTCATATGCTGTCCTCCTTTTGTTATTGTTCAGTGTTTTCTTCGTTTTCCGCAGCAATATTTTCACCGTTCTCATCGATTTCAAGCTGCAGTCCCTGTGATGTTTCAAGGTTAAGACTTCTCAAATCAAGCGGTGGTAAATCGGTAGGCTTTGTAAGTCCGAAACACCTTAAAAACGTGTCTGTCGTCACATATAAAATCGGTCTGCCCGGTGCGTCCAGTCTGCCCTTTTCTTCAATCAGTCCGCGTTCATAAAGTCTGTTTACGCAGCCGTCCGAATTTACTCCTCTTATATGTTCAATCTGACCTTTCGTTATAGGCTGTTTGTAGGCAATTATCGCAAGTGCCTCCATTGCCGCATTTGAAAGCGGCTGCCTTCTCTGTTCTCCTAATATTTCCTGTATATAGGTATAATATTCAGGTCTTGAACAAATTTGATAACCCTCAAGAATATCAATTATATTAAATCCTCTGTGATTTTCGCTGTATTCTTTTTTCAGTTCATCGACCGCCTTATTGACTTCGTCAATGCTCGTATCAAGCACAACAGCCAATTTTGCCGCCTTAACAGGCTCCCCTGCCGCAAAAAGTATTCCCTCTATTGCATATTTAATATTATCCATTCTTTTTCTCCGTTGTAAGAATAAAGTCATCTGACTTTTCGTCATAATCCGCATACAGCTTGTTCAGCTTTATCATTTCAAGTACTGCCAAAAACGTTGCAATCATTTCAGGCCGTGAATCGTCCGCTTTAAAAAGTGATTCAAACTGTACACGTTTATTATGCTTTAACACTTTACATATCTTTTCAACCATATCGTCAACCGAAACTTTTTCTCTGCCGACAATTTTTGAAAACGCACGTTTTTCGGGTTTTGCCTTGCGAAGTCTGCGTTGAAATATGTTGTTAAACGCATCAATCAGTTCTTTTGTATCGTGCTTTATATCGTATTCGGGCATAGGAAATTTAATTTTTTCAGGCTCACGAAACACCATTTCTTTTGTTGTAAACTCACTTTTCCTAAGCTCCTTTGACGCCTCTTTAAACTGCTGATATTCAGCCAACCTACGCGCAAGTTCTTCTCTCGGATCTTCCTCGTCCTCTTCTTCCTCATTTTTAGGAAGTAACATTTTCGATTTTATATACAAAAGATTGGACGCCATAACAAGAAATTCGCTTGTATTATCAAGATTAGCCTCTTCAATTCCGTCAATCGCCTCAAGATACTGAGCCGTTATCTCAACAATCGGTATGTCGTATATACTGACCTTGTTTTTCTGTATAAGCGTCAAAAGCAAATCAAGCGGACCTTCAAACGTATCAAGCTTATATAATATCTTATCCATTTTTCACCCTATAATATCAAGTTAATCGCACTGTTTAACAGGTTGATAATTCCGTTAAAGAAGAAATTCACACCTGTTCCGATTATGCCGTTCAGAACGCCGGTAAGCGAAAGCACCATAATTAAAAGCATAGAATATCTTTCGTATCTCAGCATAGTGTAATATGCTTTGTTCGGAAGAAACATTCCAAGTACTTTTGCACCGTCAAGCGGTGGTATCGGAATTATGTTAAACACCATAAAGCATAGATTTCTTATCGCAAAAAGCTGTGCAAAAGTTGCAACACCGTTTAGAACGCTTGTACCGAAACCGAGCTTTATACATAAAACGTGAAGTATCGCATATATAAGCAATGCCGCAAATGCCATAATCAAATTGGCAAGCGGTCCTGCAATCGCGGTAAGTGCCATACCCTTTTTTGTATCTTTATAATATGACGGATTTACTCCGACAGGCTTTGCCCAACCGAAACCTGTCAAAATCATCAACAACGTACCGACAGGGTCAAGATGCGCAAGCGGATTTAAAGTCAATCTCCCCTCACGTTCAGGTGTCGGATCACCAAGTTTTGTCGATACCCAACCGTGTGCAAATTCGTGTCCCGTCAACGCTATAAGCGTTATAGGCACATTGATTATTATGTTTATTAAATTAAAACCAACCATATATTTTTTCTCCTTAAATACAGATAATTATATTATATAATTATTTTCAGAAAAAGTAAAGTAAAATCGCACAAAAAATAGCCTCTGAACAAGTATGATTTGTCAGAGGTTATTTTATTTATTCTTCTCGTCTTTTTAAATTTTTCGTTTTATAATACAAACGTTTGTTTTCGTACATCATTGCGTCGGCACGTTCCATTGTCATAGAGAAGTTTCTGTCTTTTTCCGCGTCAAACTTAGCGTAACCGATTGACATAGAAGTCTTAATTCCTCCTCGATTAATACTGTCTGCCATTCTTGCAATTCTGTCCGCAAAATTCTTAACCATATCAATATCGCAGTTTTTTAATACAACAGAAAATTCATCGCCGCCGACTCTGTAACCGATAAAATCAGTACCTTCCATCGCTTTTCGTATCGCGTCGGCACCGTTTTGAATATAAATATCACCCATTTGATGTCCGCGGCTGTCGTTTATATTCTTTAATCCGTTTAAGTCTACCGTAACAATAGCATACCGCGATTGGTTTCCGCTTTCTATGTTGTGCATATCAACCGTAAATGAGTTCTTGTTTTTCAAACCTGTAAGCGTATCCGTATTAGACATATCCTGATACAGCGGATTTGAAATTCTCTTGAATATCGCCATTGAAAAACGTACTGAAATCACGCAACACAAAAGTATAAGTATTATTACTATAACGCGAAGTATAATCTTGAAAATATATACCCTATTAGCGTCAATCCCTATACAAGCAACGCCCTTCACTGTTCCGCCGTCCATTATCGGATAAAAATTCAAATATCTAAAGCCGTCCAACGATGCATAAAAAGCGCCTGCATCGGCATAATGTGTTGTATACAAGTCGTTTATTTCTTTTTCAATCTTTCCTGTTATCTTTTCGTCATTTATAACAGTGTTTATCTTGTCATTTTTCGTATCGAGTATATATTGGAAATCGCCGTTTTTATCTTTTCTCACAACAAATATTTCTGAAATCGCCATATTGTCCTTTACCGCGGATAAATAGCTCAGTGCCGCACCGTATACGCCGTCAGGCACATCTTCAGTAAAAAGTCTGCTGTCAAAATGAGATTCTATGGTTGTAAAAGTAAGATTTGCACGTTCATTGTATGCATCGGCAAGCATCGAAATCATAACGCCCGATGTTACGAGATATATAACCAGGCAAGAAAATATGATAAGTCCGCAAGTCAGCATTGAAACTTGCACGTTAACTTTTTCTATTTTGTTCATAATAAACTTTTTTAATTTTCCCATAATTATCGCGCCATCTCCTTTTATACATATTTTACATTTTTATTATACCTAATTTTTTATAATTTATCAATATTTTCGTCGAAAAAAATCGGATTTTTGTTGATTGTTCACTATTTTAATAGTATAATGTTAATAAAATCGTAATACAGAATGGAGATTAATAATGCAAACAGCGATACTTATTCTTTTAATTATACTTATTATATGTGTACTTATAACTCTGATTTTTACATTAAAAAACAATTCAAAGCCGTCTGATTCGGGACTTGAACAACGTATAAACGGTTCTGTCAAATTTTTTTCCGACATAGTATCGGAAAATCAACAGGTAATCGGCAATATGCAGACAAACCGTTTTGCACAAATGGACAACGAAATCAAAAGTATGCGTCAAAGTATGGAAAAACACCTTGCCGATATGTACAAAGGTTTCGCCGATATATCCGCACTTTCATCAGGTGTAAGTGATTTAAAAAAAGTCCTTTCAAATGTTAAAACACGCGGTATACTCGGTGAAATACAACTCGGTGCAATCCTCGACGAAATACTTGCACCGGAGCAATTCGACACCAATATTGCAACCATACCGAACAGTTCCGCAGTTGTTGAATTTGCGGTTAAACTTCCGCACGACGACGAAGGATTTATATATCTTCCGATTGATTCAAAATTCCCGCTTGACGCCTACAACGATTTACTGAACGCATATGATACCGGCGACAGCGAAATTATAAACCGTTCTTCAAAAACGCTCGTTCAGCGAATAAAGCAATTCGCAAAAGATATTCACACAAAATACGTTGAACCGCCGTACACAACCGATTTTGCAATAATGTTCCTCCCAACAGAAGGACTTTATGCCGAGGCAGTTAATCTCGGTCTTGTCGAAGTTTTGCAACGTGAATATAAAATAAATATAGCAGGTCCAAGCACTATGGCGGCTATGCTAAATTCTTTGCAAATGGGTTTCCGTACTCTTGCACTTGAAAAACGTTCAAGCGAAGTTTGGCAAGTCTTAGGCGAAGTCAAGAGTGAATTTGAAAAATTCTATTCAGTTCTTGAAACGGCACAAAAAAGAATTACCCAAACAGGTGACGAACTTGATAAACTTATCGGTGTCAGAATGCGTGCAATGGAGCGAAAGCTCCGCAGTGTTGAAAAATCCGAAAGCAATAGTTTTGACGATATGTAATAATATATTTGATAAAACCATTATTTATTCTTTAACCACGCAAAAAAAGCCACGAGTAAACTCGTGGCTTTTATATTACTTAATTTTTAAATTATCTGCCTGGTTTAAAGAAGTCGGGAACATCTATACTACCCATTCCCGGCTTTAACTTTCTCTTGAAAATTGCATTATCATCATAATCAGAAACTGATGAAGAATAAGACGGAGTCTTTCTGTCGCTTGATGTTGAAGAACCTGCAAACTTAGGTGTAATATTCTTTACATCATTAGCTTTATCTTTACCGCGTCTTAATGAACCGTCAAGACCTGTTGCAATAAGAGTAACCTTAATTTCATCTTTAAGATTATCGTCCATAGCAGTACCGACAATAATATTTGCCTCTTCACTTACAAGGTCACGAACAATGCTTGATACTTCGCCCATATCAACAAGTGAGAATTCACTTCCGCCTGTGATATTAAGAAGTACGTTTTCAGCACCCTCAATGCTTGTTTCAAGAAGCGGACTTTCAATAGCCGCACGAACTGCGTCCTGAGCGGCATTTTCACCCTTGCCGACACCGATACCCATATGTGCGACACCGCTGTCTTTCATAATTGTTCTTACATCGGCAAAGTCACAGTTCATAATACCTCTTTGAGTAATTACTTCAATGATACCTTGAACACCTTGACGAAGAACATCATCTGCAAGTTTGAATGAATCTTTAATTGTAACCTTTTTGTCTGCAATCTTCAATAGAAGATCGTTTGGTATAGTAACAATAGCGTCAACCTTTTCTGCAAGGTTCTTAATACCTTCTTCAGCGTTTCTCATTCTTTGAGGTCCTTCAAAGAAGAAAGGCTTTGTTACTACCGCAACTGTAAGTACGCCAAGAGATTTCGCAGCCTCTGCGATAATAGGTGCGGCACCTGTACCTGTTCCGCCGCCCATACCTGCTGTTACAAATACCATTTCTGTATCTTTTACAAGATTCTTGATTTCATCTTTTGATTCTTCAGCCGCTTGTCTGCCGATTTCAGGCTTTGCACCTGCTCCCAAACCGCTTGTAAGCTTTCTGCCGATATTAAGTACAGTCGGTGCTTTTACATTTGCAAGCTGCTGTGCATCTGTATTGACGCAAATAAATTCTGCCTTTGTAACGCCGGCCTCGATCATACGGTCCACAGCATTGTTACCGCCGCCGCCGACACCTATAACCTTTATTCTTGCGCCGTCTATTGTAGTGTTTTCTTCCAAACCGATAGGCATATCACTCATCTAAATATCCTCCTTCGTAGTTTATCCCCAACAAATCCAACAGGGAAATCTCCGCATATATATTATTTTACTATGTTTTTTCAACTTATTCAATAGTTTTTTCCCACAAATTTTCAAAACGCCGAAAATTTTTACACAATATTATAGTCGTTTTATTTTCGATTTTTGTGCAATTTTATTTTTACGGTGTATATATCGCCTTTCCAGACTCGCTTAAATCCATTGTTCCGCGGGCATTTTCAGTCAAACTGTTACTCATAACGGTTTCTCTGAACAGTCTTATTTTACGTTCAAGATCCAACTGCGTACCGCATTGTACGGTTATTCGGTTATCGTAGTTCATTGTTATGTCAGTCACATCGGTAACATTTATTTCGATAACCTTATCAAGAATACCCGTTGCCTCAAGCGTTGACAGCAAAATTTTTGTAATATCGAATTTTTCGTTTTCGTCGGTTTTTAAAATTTCACCCAATTTATAGTCCGTAACCGTCAATCCGGTTACTGTCGGTAATGTTTCACCGTTGTTGCCGGTATCGGTTAAAACTCTCAATTCAGAATTTACAAGCAATGTCTTACCGTCAATTTTTATATACGCAGACGGTGTATATTCCGTCACCGTAACTTTTACCGACGGTGGGAATAACCTTTTCTGCACATCAACGGTATCTATATATGGTATTGTTTTTAACGTATTCCTTATTTTTCGTCTGCCACTGCGGAAAAGATTTTGACCGACAAGCGGTTTTAGCTTTTCTTGGAACTGTTCGGCTGTTACGAGAACATTTCCCTCAACCGATACGGAACGAATGTTAAATATCGGTGTCATAAATAAGAGCACGCTTACAAGAACCACCGCCAAAACAAATCCCAGCAATGCACGTCTACGCTGTATTTTAAGACGCTGTTGCTTTTGTTTTTTTTGGTAGCGAATTTTTCGTTCAAGCTGTGTAGGTTCACGCCGAACACTTCTTTCGGGAACATCTTTATGTTCTTTCAAGGTTCTTTTCTCTAACCTGCTCCAATCATATTCAGTTGTAGTTTTTGTAACCTTACGACCGCCTGTTTTGACGACTCGTATATTACGATTATTTTCATCCATACTATCACCCTGAATTATTCTCGTCTGATTTTCGCTCCGCATTCAAGCAGATACTTTTCTATATTTTCATAACCTCTGTCTATAAATTCTGTGCCGCTAATCGTCGTTGTACCGTTTGCGGCAAGTGCCGCAACAACAAGTGATGCGCCTCCGCGCAGTTCCCTTGCAACAACATTTGCACCCTGCAAAGTGTTTACGCCTCTTACAACGGCACTTCTGCCTTCTACTTTTATGTCAGCACCCATTCGTGTAAGTTCATCAATATGCTGAAATCTGTTTTCAAATATATTTTCTATAAATACACTTGTTCCTCTTGCAACAGTTGCAAGCGCCATAAACGGCGATTGTATATCCGTCGGAAAACCCGGATACGGCATTGTTCTTACTATATGTATACTTTCAAGTTTCTTGGGAGCTTTCTGAATAATTTTATCTTTTTCTATTCTGAGCTGTACTCCCATATCCAAAAGCACATGGAGCATTGCTCCCATATCGCGTGGATTGACATTTTTAAGACATATCTCTCCGCCCGTAATCGCAGATGCGGCAAGATATGTTGCGGCAACAATACGATCGGGCATTATCGTATACTCCGCACCGTGAAGCTTGCTTACTCCCTCTATTTTTATTACACTGCCGCCCATACCGCGGACTTTTGCACCCATACAATTCAGGAAGTTACCCAAATCAACAATCTCCGGTTCACGCGCCGCATTTGTAATAGTTGTAAAACCCTCCGCACAAACTGCGGCAAGCATAGCATTTTCGGTTGCTCCGACGCTTGGAAAATCAAGATGTATGTTTCCGCCGACAATCTTATCAGTACTGCATTTTATATAGCCGTGTTCTTCCTGAATATCGACACCGAGTTCACGCAAAGCCTTTAAATGCAAATCAATCGGCCTTAAACCAATCGGACAACCGCCGGGCATACTTACAACCGCTTTTTTGCACCTTGAAATTATCGCTCCCAAAAATATGATTGAAGAACGCATCTCACGCATTAAATCTTCACATATTTTACAGTCACACATATCTCTTGTATCAACCGTTACGGTATTACCTGCCCTATGCACTCTGCAACCCAATCTTTCAAGCACCAAATCTGTTTTATCTACATCACGAAGATATGGACAGTTTTTCAAAGTACATACTCCGTCAGCCATAACCGTGGCTGCAAGTATCGGCAGTACGGCATTTTTCGCACCTTGTACACCGATTTCACCGCTTATCTTATTTCCGCCGTCTATAACAAGTTTGCCCACTTTAAACACCTCGCATTATAATATAATTCTCATATGATTATAATACGAAATATCTATAATTCTGTTACAGTCTTATTATTATAGCACATTTCAAAAAATTTTTAAAGGGTTAATTTATAAAAATAATATACCTTTAATATCAATGTAACAATGCAAAATTTGTCGGTTAAAAATTTCATACTATATAATAGATAAATCAAATTTTTTTCTTTTTTTACAAAAAAGTTCTTGACAATACCCACACCTTTATGGTAATATATTATGCGTAGCTTAAACAGATATGCGTCCGTAGCTCAGTTGGATAGAGTGAACGGCTACGAACCGTTAGGTCGTGGGTTCGAATCCCTCCGGGCGTACCATAAGTTACAATATCCGAACCTCGGTTCGGATATTTTTTTGTTTTTCTATAAAAAACAATATTTTTTGCAAAAAAGTATTGACAAAATAATTTTAATGTGCTATTATACTATTTGTCGTCAGACATTAAAACTGAATATGCGTGATTAGCTCAGTTGGTAGAGCACCTGACTCTTAATCAGGGTGTCCAGGGTTCGAACCCCTGATCGCGTACCACAAGTTGTAATATCCGAACTTTGGTTCGGATATTTTTTTGTACAAAAACAAAATATAGCCTCTTAGAACTATATTTATGCAGAACTATATTGAGTTCATTAAACGAGATTTTAATGCAATGTCAGTCTTCTTCTATTATTTGCATACTATTAATAACATTTTTATATTCTTTTGCAACTTCCCCAAATTGCTTATCAATCAAAATTTTATCACAATCTTCTCCATTATGATTAATGTTATAAAGAGTTTCCGTAAGAGCCGAACTTGCCTTATAAAGCTTTCCGAAATCAAGACTTACTGACGAGCCTTTCAGAGTATGCGCACAAAGATACGCTTTTTCATACAATTCTTCATTCAAAGCCTTTTTCAATTCATTAAAAGCGGTATCGTTTTTAAAACACTGTACAAAGCGGACAACATATTTTTCATCAATGAGTCTTCTTTTGACTACTTCAAAATCACCTCCGACTTTATCATAAAAAATTTTCAGTCTCTTGGTTGTTCCTGCAATATTACCTCTGTATTCAATATAATTATAGTATTCTTTTTTTATTTCATTCAAATTTCGAGTTCTTATCGGCACAACATCGCCCGATTTCATTGTAAAATCATTCTCAACACTCTCTATCTTGTTCATATTAACAAGATAACTCTGATGACATCTCAAAAACGCTCTATGATTTATTTCTTCCTCAATATCATTAAGTTTCTTATATATTGTGTACTCGTTTCCGTCTGTGCGATGAAGAATACATTTTGAATTACTGCTCTCAATATATTCAATCTCACTGTACAACACTTGAATTACGGAATTGCGTTTTTTTATTTGGTATGTATGCACATTTTCATAATTGCTCAGCACTCTGTCAAGTACCATGCTGATTTTATCTATATCGTGCGGCTTAACCAAATAGCCGCTCGCCTCAACGTCATAACTTTCAACCGCATATTTTGACGTTACGGTAAGAAATATAATCTTACCTTTATAATTCATATTTCTAAGCTTTTCCGCAACTTGTATTCCGTTTAACTTGTCCATATACATATCAAGAAATATTATATCATAATACTCTCCATCTTCTATCGAATAAATTAAATTAACGCCGTTTTCATAGCTATCAACATTGTATTCAATAAATTTATCTGAGAAATAGATACTTAGTTGCTGACGGATTATTTCCCTATCACTTAGATTGTCATCACAAACTGCAATATCCACTTTTTGTGTTCACCTCACAAGGAATTATTCTATCATAATTATACCACAAATATGTATTTTTTGTCAAATTCATCGTAAACACCTTCATTTTCAATAAATTCATATTTCTACGGTTATTTATGCTATAATTTTATCATACAAAAGGATAAAAGGAGAAGTATAAAATGGTAAACTACGGAGTGATTGAAGAAAAAATGTGTGATTTATGTATGGGAGAATACATCACCTATGGGATAGGTGCTTATAATACACAGGCTCACGAACTAATAACTTTTGTTTCAGATGTTTTTCCATGTAAGGATGACGCCGAAAAATTTGTGAATGTTTGTAATGAAAACGAACTTTCATTACATCATTTAAGAGATGTTATCGAAGATTTCATTTGAAATAAAAAAGCACTGAATAAATTAAACTTTGTTCGGTGCTTTTTTATTGCAATTCACTTTGAAAGGTGCTATACTTGATATGCAAAAAATATACAAAGGAGCATATATATGAGTAAAGCACCTTCGGATAATCAGTATTTCGGCACTGAAAAAACAATGAAAATTTTATTTAAGCTTGCGCCGCCCGTTATGCTGGCACAGCTTATTCAATCTTTATATAATATAGTAGACAGTTTTTTCATCGGTAAATTCTCAGGATACGCCCTGACGGCACTTTCTGTAATATACCCTATGCAACTTTTGATATGTGCCGTTGCAGTCGGAACAGGTGTCGGCGTCAATACCGTTATGGCACGGTTTTACGGTCAAAAGCGAACTTCCAAAGCGATTAACACCGCCGGAATAGGAACTGTTATGGCTGTTGTGAGTTGGTTCATATTCGCTTTGATTTCATTTTTCATCATAAAACCGTATGCCTTAATCTCGGCAGAATCTGAAATTGTACATGAGTATACTATTACATATGGTAGAATAATCGGAATTTTCAGCTTGGGAATATTCCTTGAAAGCACTTGGACAAAGATTTTGCAGTCGCAAGGAGATATGAAAACACCTATGATTGCTCAGATTGTCGGTGCATTGACAAATATCGTACTCGACCCTATTTTAATTTTCGGAATGTTTGGAATTAAACCGATGGGTGTCGCAGGTGCGGCTATTGCAACTGTCATAGGTCAGTCGCTCGCCGCCGCCATAACAAGTATTAAAGGATTTTATAAGCCGCCGAAATTAAATATATTTTTGCCGTATGTAAAACAAATATATGCAGCAGGACTGCCGAATATTATTATGCAAGCATTGTGGACTGTATATATTCTCGGACTGAACGTACTTCTTGCGTCATTCTCTGATGCATCCGTAACCGTGCTCGGTATTTATTATAAACTTCAAAGTTTCTTCTTTATTCCGCTTAATGCTCTTGGCGTCTGCATAGTGCCTGTATTGAGCTTTAATTATGCGATAAACAGAAAAGACAGATGTAAACGCGTGTTTTGGGAAACTGTTGCCGTATCTGCCGCATTTATGCTTTTAGGAGTGGCGATATTTGTGCTTTTGCCCAAACAGTCAATCGGAATATTCTCAAATGATACAGAAGTTTTGAATATAGGTAATGTGGCTTTCCGAATAATCGGAGCAAGCTTTGTACCCGCCGCACTCTCGCTTACATTCCCTATTTTGTTTCAGGCTATCGGAAAAGGTAAGGAAAGTATTTTTATAACAGTGCTAAGACAAGTTGTACTTCTTGTTCCTCTTGCTTGGGTATTTTCGTTCGCAGGACTTAATTATGTATGGCTCACTTTTCCGGTTACAGAAATTATAACTTGCAGTGTCAGTATGATTTTTTATAAAAAAGTTTTTCATAAAAATGCGTAATTTTTGACTGTCGATTAAAAAAATCGACAGTTTTTTGTTATGAAAAATGGCTTAAAACCTATGGTTTTGAAAGTTCACTAAAAAAAGTTTAATTTTTTTCAAAAAAAGTGTTGACAAAAGGTATATGTTCTGCTATAATAATTTTTGTCAGTTGAGCTGATGAACAAACATCTGGAGAGATGTCTGAGTGGTTGAAAGAGCCGGTCTTGAAAACCGGTGACGGTTCCGCCGTCCGTGGGTTCGAATCCCACTCTCTCCTCCATTTAAAATTTTATATTTTGTACTGCATACAAAGCTAATTGCTATTTAGAACGGCAGCAATTTTAACTTGTTGTATGCTTTTCTTTTATGGAGAAGTACTCAAGAGGCCGAAGAGGCGCCCCTGCTAAGGGTGTAGGTCAGGAAACTGGCGCGAGGGTTCAAATCCCTCCTTCTCCGCCAACAATTCCCACAGTTTTGGGACACAGAAACACTATAAACCATGAGGTTTGTAGTGTTTTTTTGTATTATTTTTTATGCAACAGTTCACTGTTTTTTTACAATTTAATTTTATATTATTTTAATTTATATTAATCTATACTGCTCTATCCGAATTTACCTGTTATATAAATATATATTCTTAACTTAATAACTATCTTATACTTATGGAGGTAAAAATGGACAAACATACAGAAAAAGTCAATGACATTGAGATTTGTACTGCTCCAAAAGGTGTGCTACAATACACTCATGAGGTGATGGAAATGAGCGAATACGACAAAAATTTATTCCACAAGGTGTACAGAGAAATCAGTGAACAGCTTGGAATTGAAACAGCTTTAACCATTCATCAAATGTTCAAAGGTACACAGGTAAACTTCCCTGTGCGATTTTTTGATACACAATGTGTAAAGGAGATGATAATTAAAGAGTATGACGGTACTAATGTCAAAACATTAGCGAAAAAATATGATTATTCCGAAAAATCAGTCAGACGAATAATCAAAGAAAGTACGAAAAAGAAATAAAGGAGGTATTTCTAAATGGATAAACCATCAAAAACAAGAGGTATAATAACTTTTATCATTGCAATAATTGCTGTTATCGTAATGATTACAACAAGCGGTTTATTGGGGTTAATTCTGTATTTATTTGCTGTTGTAATCTCTTTCTTATCTATTGATAAAGAAAACAGACATTCTGTATCTGCACTAATAAACTACACAAAAAACACTGTATGCAATACTCACAAAGAAACATTGCTTTCAAATGATATATTTGCAATTATTATAGCACTATTCCCTGTTATACTATTAATCAGCTGTTTTATGATATTCTACATAGACCCATTAAGAGCGGCAGAAAATGCTTTAAATGATGCATTTGACGAATTAGACAGCCTATTTTAAAACCGGCACACTATAAAAAATATAATTAGGAGATGTAACTTATGATAAAAATTAATAATTTCTTTGACAATTCCAATGTAAAGTGCATTGCTGAAGGCGGTGTATTCTCAATTTACGAACACCAACATGATTTAAGCGTTGATAGCAATACTGCAATGAATTCTTATTTTATGGAACAGATGAATGTAAAGAAGCGTCAAGTACTATGTAAACTTGATAATAGTACAGTCAAATTACAAGCAGGAGCAATGCAATGGATAACAGGCGATGTTGAAATGGATTCAGGTGTATCAGGTGCTAAAGACTTTTTCGGTAAATTGGTAAAAGGTGCCGTAACAGGTGAATCAGCCGTTAAACCGCTTTACACAGGTACAGGTTGTGTTATGTTAGAGCCGACTTATAACTTCCTTCTTATTGAAGATGTTGCTTCTTGGGGAAAAGGTATTGTATTAGATGACGGCTTATTCCTTGCTTGTGAAGGTAATATACAAGAGTCAATTAATAAAAGAAGTGATGTTGCCACAGCATTATTATCAGGAGAAGGTATTTTCAACCTTACACTTTCGGGTAACGGTTTTTGTGTGCTTGAATCACCTGTTCCGAGAGAAGAATTAGTTGAATTTGAATTGGATAATGATGTCTTAAAAATAGACGGTAATATGGCAATAGCATGGTCATCATCATTGCAATTTACAACAGAAAATGCAAGCAAGTCCATAGTCGGCTCTACTCTTTCAGGTGAAGGTGTAGTAAATGTCTATCGCGGTACAGGTAAAGTTCTTGTTGCTCCAACCATGAACGGTACAGTTAATCCATCATCAAACGGTCCTGAACAAACAACTGCAAATTCAGGTTCTGACAGTTTAGTTGGCAGTATCGTCGGCGGAATACTAAAATAAATCATTTTTATCAATTTTAAAAGTAATACAGCCAAACCTATGGCAGTATTCTCTATTTTATAGAAGGAATTTGATACTCGCCAAAACGTATAAACCGTATAAATACTTGAATATCAAGTATTTATACGGTTTATATTAGTATTACAATAAATTCGGTATACTTATTTTAGAAGAACCTTTAGATAGCGGGGTTTTTATAGTGAACCCTGCTCTGTTAGGAGACCAGTTATTCTTTTTATTGTATATTTATCTATATATGATATTTTTAGGAATTTCTTTATTCAAATTATACTCTTTCGTAATCAATACTCTTGATAGATGATATGCTGACTTACAATCATTACACCATATTTCACCATATCCGACTCCTCCGACATTTCCTACAAAAGTATAATCTGTATTATTACTGCCGCAATGAGGGCATTTTCCGCTTGTTTTTGTTATTGCTATGCTTTCTAAGTTTTTAATCCATTTCATGTCACAACACCCCCATAATATATAACACCATAATTTTATTATATCACATTTTTATTTTTTTCAACTGTAAATTTGCTTTACAAATATAATCATATTGTTTATAATAGTATTATAAACAATACACAAAACACAGGAGCATATAATGAACAAAATTGAATTTACGCAATTCTTACAAAATACAAAAGACAATATACAAGAAAAACTCAATCCGAAAAAAATCGGTACAAAAATATCAGTGAGTTTAAAAAGTAAAAAAACACGCAAAAATCTAATAATCTATGCGTTTTTAACATTATTCTGCATAGCATTTCTGTTACTTCTGTCTGCGTCCACAAGTCCGCTATACAAGGACTTATGCGACGGTGATTCAAGCATTTTCATATTCTTCGGAAAAGCGATAACGCTCGGCAAGGACGCATACAGAGATTATTTTGACCACAAAGGTCCGATTTTGTTTTACATAAATGCATTGGGATATTTCCTGACAAAATCAAAAGTAGGCGTATTCATACTACAATGTATATCCCTTTCAATATCTTCGATATTTATGTACAAAACGGCACGTTTTTTCACAAAACCGATACGCTCGGTAATTTGTGTTATAATCACCATTCTTGCATTCGGTGCGACAATCAGCGACGGCAACTTAACGGAAGAATACTGTATTCTCTACTGTATGATAGCGATTTACACCGCATTAAAATTCATCACAAAGCACCCAAAAGCACCTCACCCTCACAAAAATATGGTTATTTACGGAATATGTTTTGGAATTTGTGCATTTATCCGCGTAAACAACGGACTGATTATCTGCGGTATTGTATTCGTTACGATTATGACCGACTTTATAAACGAGCATATCAAAGAAATATTTAAAAATATACTGTATTTTATAGTCGGTGTATTGATAGTGGCAGTGCCTGTATGCCTTTTCTTCCTTATTAAAGGGACGCTGTCGGATATGTTGTTTTCTACTTTCGTATTCAACTTTCTATACGCGTCGGAAGGCTCATCAGAAAAGACATCATCAGCCATATTACTGCTTCTGCGATGGGTTGCACCTGTCTTGATGATGATATTCATATCGTCATTTTTCGCAAAACGACTTGGTCCAAAGGTTGCGTCATTTATCACAACAATATCCATATTCGCACTGATACCTATATTACTCGGTTTCAGTTACACGCATTATTACACAACGCTTATACCTTTAATACCGATTTATTGCGCTGTATTCTTCTATATTACATCAAATAAAATAAACATTCTTGCAGTAATACTTTGCGTAATAATGGCATTTCCGTTGGCAAATTACTTTGTTCAATCAGAGTCAAATATAGTGCATTACTCAAAGAAGTTGTATTCGCAAAGTCACCCTGCCAAAACAAGCGACGTATATTCGGATATTTATTACAGTGCAAAACAGCTTAGCTCGCAAATTCCCGATGAAGACAAAGACAGCGTATACTGCTACGACATTTCGGCAACTTGGCTTTTGCAAGCCGACATTATGCCTTGCTTTAAGATATTTATTCTTCAGGAATGGTGGTCGGAAATGTATCCCGAGTTCGGTCGTCAAATTAATCAAATGATGCTTGAAAAACAACCTAAGTGGGTCGTTATACACAATATCGACATTGTAAACAGTAAGCAGTTTATGAATATAATCAACAATAATTACGAGCTTATCGATGAATACAGTTATGACCGATTATACAAATTGAAAACTCAATAAAAAATAGCTGTTGCAATTAGCAACAGCTATTTTCATGTTTATCTTTGTCATAGACAATGCAAAATGATTCTGTAGGATTTTTCACAGTCTTTTTAGCTTTCAAAGCCTTATCCAGCCCCACTCCCACAACTTCATTTGTTTTAAGCACATAAATTCCTGTTTTAACAATAATATGCGCGCCGGGATATTTTTCATTAATCATTTTACTGAATTGTTTATTTAACGCATCTATCTTATCAAAGCTTTCTAAATTTTTAAATCTGAACGCACTGAAAAAAATATCCGCACCGTCAATGTGAGTTATAATATTATAATCATTATCACTTGGCAAAATACAGTTTACAAACTCTGTAAAAACCTTATCTCCCTCAATCTGACCGAACCGTTCGTTGAAATCAAGCATTCCCGAAAAATCGGTATGTAACAGAGCAACCTGTTCGTCTTTTTCCTCTGCAAATTTTCTCAGTCTGCCTATCTGTTCATAAAACTTTGCAATAGTATAACAACTGGTTTTGCGGTCATAATCAATTATTTTTCTAAGCTTTTTCTCATTTTCCGTTTCCTTATCGCTTTGAGAAATGTACATCGTCATAAGCTTAGTCGCCATATTCAATTCAACGCATTCTTCTATCTGCCAAGGATTTTCATATCCGAATCTCGTACAAACAAACATAAAGAACGAATCTCCTGTTGTAATATTTGCATTATATACCACTTCACCATTCTTTTTATTCTTTTCAAATTCACGTTGAAACTTTAACGAAAATCCGTTTATTTTTTCATTTGAAAGAATAAATACAGGATATTTTTCAAAAAATTCTTTGAAATGCTCAATGTCAGAATGAGCATAATATCCTCTTTTTCCCGCATTATTCTGAAATTTCGGATCACTGCACCATTCATAGCTTATTGTGATTAAATCTTCCTTGGTATTGACCTTCATTATCTGAAACCAGTCAATATCGAACTTTTCAGCCACATACCGAATAATCTTATACATTGCGTCATCGCTGTTTTTCGCACTTGAAGAAAGTTCAAGGAATACTTTCATCATATCGCGTGTCTTAAATAATTCCGTACTGTTTTCGGCGTCCTCAGCTTCATAATCAATCGCATGGCTTGAATTGTCGTACACAATATTTTCATTGTATATCTCCCAGTGAGCCTTGCCATTCTTTTTTGTACTGTACAGTGCCTTATCTGCTTTTGAGAACAACGCTTTATAATCAGGCACTTCTTCAAATATTCTGCCGTCTGCCACTCCGACACTGCACGTTATTCTCTTATCGTCTGAAATATTAATCTTACATACATTGTCAACAACTCTGTCGGCATTCTCTGCTATTCTGCTACTTTTCAAAAACACGAAAAATTCATCACCGCCGTATCTTCCGACAATAGTGTCATCATCGGTTGCCTTGTTCAGCATTTCCGCAACCATGGCAATAACGGTATCACCGTATAAATGTCCGTATGTGTCATTTATATTTTTAAAATCATCAATATCAATAACAAACAGTGCGTAATCTCTGCTTTCGGGATTGGATTTTATATACTCATTAATCCTCTCGACGCCTGCATTTCTGTTATAGACATGAAGTACCGGGTCAATCTCGATTTTTTCTTTTAATTCTTTTTCATGATGTTTTTCGTCCTCGATATTCGTTATTGTTCCGAAAATTCTTTTAAGATTACCCTTTTCATCATGTTCAAAATTTCTGAAAACGCGGTGCCATTCATAATTCTTATCGCCAGGCAACTTCATTCTGACGCTTATATTTTCTACTTTTTCATTGAATATGTTTTCTTTAAGATAACCGTAATCTCTTTTATCCGCAAGCTCATAAACAGCATCTTCCGTATTATTGGGAACAGACAGTTTTTTCAGTTCGGTTTGACCTTTCACCGGAATATATAAAGTCATATTATCGTCCGCTACGTTATGTTCAAAAACAATGTTTTTTGAACTTTTAAGAGCAAATGTAAAACATCTTCTCTCATCTTTCATCCTGACAAGATTCGTATGCTGTTCCGTAACGTCCATAAGAATACCGAGAATATCATTTTCATTATATTTAGTCAAATGCATACAAATATAACGTATCGATCCGTCCGAAACAATACATTTGTATACCACTTCATTTTTATCTTTCAAATCAGCTATAATATTTTTGTCTTCTTCGCAAATATTAAGACTTTCAAAATTTCCGTTCGCATAGGTCGAATAATAGTAATCATTCGCCGAAATAATTTTAAGCGTACTGTCATTTTGAAACGCAACAACGCCACATGGCATTATATTATAGCTTTCGTCCTTAAAATATTTTTTCAACATTACAACTGCCTCAACCTTTTTATAAATTATCGGTATAAATATTCTATCACAAAAAATGTATCAAGTAAATATTTTTCGACCTATTTTATTATAAAAAAACAACCGTATCTATATAAGAATACGATTGTCTGAGAGAGAGATTTATTTTACGGTTATATAATAACACAATAATTAAATTTATTCCATTGCATTTGTTGTCCAAAATATTGCAAATATTGTCCTGTTATGCTATAATAATTGTGTAGGAGGTGTATTTTATGGATGCAATTTCATATAAACAGAAAGAATATCTTTACAGTTATTTCCGTTCAAAGCCTCCGGAGCTTAACTTGCACCTTCATAAATATTATGAATTTCTATATTTTATATCGGGTGATGCAACGTACATAGTCGAAGATAATCTATATAAAATTCACCCCGGCGATATTTTGCTTACAAGACCAGGAGAACTTCATACGATTTTCTTTCAGTCAGAAAAGCCGTATGAACGTATTTTTATGCAGATACATCCCGACTTTATCACCGAATTTGATTTGTTTGATAAAATAAATTCTTCACCTATTGGCGAAAATAACAGAATACCGTCAGACATTGTTCAGTCTTTCGGACTTTACGATTATTTCAAAAATGTTGAACATTACATTTTAAACAGAGTACCCGAAAGTGACGCTATGATAAAATCGTATTTTTTACAGTTTCTTGTCGCGGTAAATCATGCACTTGACAACACCGTTTTGCCGATAAAACCGACAAATAATAACCGTATTGACGATATAATAGATTACCTTACCGATAATATTTCCGCAGATATAACACTGGATTTTTTAGCAGAGAAATTTTTTATTAATAAGTATTATATGTGCCATACATTTAAAAAACAGACCGGTATTACAATAAAAGAATTTATGAATACAAGAAAAATCACTAAGGCGAAACAAATGCTTTCCGAAGGTGCGGATATTATGGGGCTTTGCTATGAATGTGGGTTTAATGATTATTCCACGTTTTATAAAGCGTTTAAAAAACTTACCGGTAAATCGCCGAAAGATTTTTTGACTGGTGATTAATTTTTGCCACTCCGTCACTTCGTGACACCTCTCCTCAAGGAGAGGCTTTTTGGCTCCCCTTGTGGGGAGCTGTCGGCAACGCCGACTGCGGAGTGGCTTCTCGGGACATCGTGGTGCCGTTCCCTACTGCCTTAATATCTAAAAAAGGGCGACCAATGGTCGCCCCTACATACAATATTGTTTAACATAAGCGGTCATCTGCCATTCATATTCGTACGGGCGGTCATTGGCCGCCCTTTAACATTCCACACATAAAAAACAGCGGTCAAAGACCGCCGTTTTTTTACATCAATGACTCTACATATATTTGAAGTATTTCATCTCTTGACGGAACGAACATACTGTTTAGTGTACCGCCTGCATTTTGAGCAATTTCTGCATACAATTCAAGTTCTTCTTTTTCAAACTTTTCTTTATCATCCAAAATTTTCGCAAGAATATTTTTAAATTCTTCTGCACTGTCTAAATTCATACAAGACAATATTTCCTTAACTCTGTCCTTATCATTTCTTTCAATATACTTTGTAAACTCACCGAGCAACAATCCGTTTGCTCTGCCGTGGTCGATATTTTTGAAATATGTAAGCGAATAGCCCATTGCATGTACCGCCGTTGTTTTTGTTTGCGATATAACAACACCTCCAAGCATTGACGCATAAAGCAGTTTTTCTCTGTCGTCTTCCGTAAGTTCACCGCTAATTAAATCATCAAATGTTGACGCAATAATTTTAACAGCCTCTTTAGCTATTATATCAGCCATTATATTCGCCCTCTTTGACATCATTCCTTCAACCGAATGTGAAAGTGAATCTATTGCGGTATTGACCGTAGTGGCAAGTCCGAGATTTTTTGTGTATTTTGCGTCAAGCAATGCGTATGTTGGGAAAAGGCATGGTGACGCAATACTCTTTTTTGTCTGTTTTTCGTGGTTTGTCAAAATCGCATACGGTGTAACCTCCGAACCGGTTCCGGCAGTTGTCGGAATATGTATCATAGGAAGTGCCTTATTGCCTATGTTGCCGTCAAACAAATTCTTTCTTTCAATGTCCGATACTGCCAGCAATGCAATAGCCTTTGCCGAGTCCATCGGCGAGCCGCCGCCTATGGCAATGACAAAATCAACTTCTTCCTCCATCGCCGTTTCCGCACCGTCATACACACACTCAACTGTCGGATTACTCATAACCTTATCGAATATTACATATTCAATATTATTCTTTTCAAGCGCATATTTGACATCGTCAAGTGCGCCGCTTAATTTTGCGGAATTTTTGCCTGTAACGATAAGTGCTTTCTTTCCTATTTTGAAAACGTCACTGTTTTCTCTGACACAATCCTTTCCCACAATAACCTTTGTAGGCATATAAAATCCCAAATTCATATTTTCACAACCTCACATTCTCAAGCAACAAAAGCAAGCTATTTTGTTGTATAGCTTGCTTTAATTCTTATTTCTTCAATTCTCTTATTTCTTCTCCAAGGAAGCAGAAACCAAAGTAACCCTTTGCCTGAATTTTATCAAGGAATTTAGACAATTTCTTTGGCTTTTCATAGATTACAACATCATAATCCTTACGCAGTTTTTCTGCCTCTTCTATTGCATTTACAACGTCTGCTTTATCGTGAAGCAAAGCAATTCTCTTTTTAGTATCGGGAATTGTATATCCAGCCTCTGTAAGAAGTGAGAAAATTCTTTCAAAGCCTATTGAAAAACCTACCGCAGGAATATTTTCTCCCGTAAATTTACCGATTAAGTTATCATAACGACCGCCGCCGGCAATAGAGCCTTTAAACTTATCGCTTACGATTTCAAAAACAGTACCTGTATAATATCCCTGACCTCTTACAAGCGAAATATCGAACTTAATCTTATACGCACCGTCCGAAAGTTTTTCAACGGCATTAATTATTGTTTCAATACTTTCGGCAGATTCTTCACCGCAAACATCTTTTACGCTTTCAACAGTAAGTGGTTTTGCGATGACTTCACCGAATTTTGCGATAGCACCGCCGTCAAAGCCTTTATCGGTAAGCTCACCGATAACGCCCTCAGCACCTATTTTATCCATTTTATCAAATGTAATACACACACTGTCAAGCTGACTTTCTTCAAAACCTACACCTTTAAGCAATGCTCTTAAAATTCTTCTGTCATTAATTTTTACGGTAAAGTCCTTTATATCAAGCGACAAAAGTGCTTTTGCTGTTGTATGAATAAGCTCGATTTCAGAGCTTATAGAAGATGAGCCGATTATATCAATATCACACTGCACAAACTCACGAAGTCTGCCCTTTTGCGGTCTTTCCGCTCTGTACACCTTATCAATCTGTATACACTTTGCAGGAAGAACAAGTTGTTCACGATTATTTGCATAATATCTTGAAAGCGGAAGTGTAAGGTCATATCTAAGTCCCATATCACAAAGCTTATTTGTATCACCGCTGTCCATTGCTTTCTTTAGCTTATCTCCACGCTTTAAAATTTTAAATATCAAATTAAGATTATCACCGCCGTCACTCTTATCAAGATTTTCAATATCTTCAACTGCAGGCGTCATAATACGTTCAAAGCCGGCATCCTGATATGTATTTAAAATTTGATTTTGAAGATAATCTCTAAGTCTAACTTCTTCAGGAAGATAATCATTTGTACCTTTTACTGTTGTGATTTTCATTTTCTATCTCCTTTTGCCATTTTTATCATAAGCTCATATATTTTTTCAAGTGCATCTACTTTGGCAAGCGGTTTCAAATTTTCCGACATTTCTTTCAATCTCTCCTTATCGCTTACCATAGACATTATTTTATCGTATAATGCGTCAGACGTCAAATCTTTTTCTAAAATTAATTCTGCCGCATTCTTATTTTCAAATTCTCTTGCATTCTGCTCTTGGTGATTACGGACAACATTCGGTGACGGAATAAGTATTGACGGTTTACCGAGTGCAGCAATTTCGCTTACGGTTATCGCACCTGCTCTTGATACAACAACGTCTGCCGCCGCCATACACTCCGCCATATTGTCAATATATGACACAATCTTTATGTTATCCGAAAGAGTTATTCCGCTCTCCTTAATTTTATTCATTATTTTATCATAATTTCTGTCACCGGTTCCGAACAGCAATTCGATTTTATTGTCCTTTGATATTCTGTCAAGCATACCTATTACCGTATCATTAATTCTGTCTGCACCCAAACTGCCGCCGAAAATAAGCACAAACGGCTTTTTTATACCGAGCTTTTCTCTTGACTTTTTATAATCGGAATAAAGTATTTCACTTCTGATCGGATTGCCTGTTACAACACATTTTTCCTTATGCTGCATATGATTAATTGTTTCTTCAAAGCTGAGTGCAAGATATGTAACATAATTTGCACTGCCTTTTACCGTCATACCCGGATACACATTTTGCTCATGTATAAGCGACGGCACTTTCATTTTCTTTGATGCCATAGCAACAGGGCCGCTTACATATCCGCCCGTACAAACGATACAATCGGGTTTAAATTCCTTTATAATCTTATTGCACTTTCTTCTTGCGGAAATAAGTTTTTTTACCGTTTCAAAATTTCTGAAAATATGCTTTCTGTCAAAGCCTTGTATTTCGATATATTCAATATCATATCCTGCTTTCGGTACAAGTTTTGTTTCAAGTCCCGATTTTGTACCGACAAACAAAGCCTTAAAATCCTTATCCTGTTTAGCTGCATAATCGGCGATTGAAATAGCCGGATTAATATGTCCGCCTGTTCCTCCACCCGCAAATAATACTCTCATAAATCTTCCTCCACATTAATCTTTTACGGAATGTCTTGATATATTAAGCAATACTCCCATTTCACATAAAAGTGTTATTATCGCCGTACCGCCGTAACTGAAAAACGGCAATGCTACACCTGTATTCGGTACGCTCGATGTTGCAACGGCGATATTAAGTATCGTCTGAATAGCAAGCTGAGCCGCAATACCCACCGCAACAAGTGAGCCGTATGTATCGGGTGCATTCATAGCAATTCTTATTGCTCTTATAATAAGCGCCGCAAAAAGCAAAATTACAACAGCCGCACCGATAAGACCAAGTTCCTCACAAACAATCGCGAATATAAAGTCATTATACGGTTCAGGCAAATACGAATATTTCTGTACACTCTGTCCCAAGCCAAGTCCGAAAATACCGCCCGAGCCAATCGCATAAAGTCCTTGCACAACCTGATAACTTTCGTCACGAATATCCGCAAACGGATTCATAAAACTTGTTACGCGTGCCCATCTTACACCGCTGAGTGCGCGGACGCCGATTAAGCCGATCGGCAAAAGAATAAGTGCTCCGATAAGTACGGGTTTAATCGGTGTACCGCCTGCAATCATAACGCTTACACCGATACCGGCAATAACTATCGCACCGCTAAGGTGTGTTTCCATAAGCATCAGTCCGACAACTATAAGCATAACTCCTATATACGGCAAATTACCCTTAAGATGTTTCAAATTATATTTTCCCGAATCGACAAGTCGTGCAAAATACATCGCTATAACGGGTTTCATAAATTCCGACGGTTGAAGCCGAAGAAACGGAGTATTAAGCCATCTTCTCGAACCGTTCAATTTTACACCCAAACCCGGTATAAGAACGCAGACCAAAAGTATTGTACATACAATCATAAACTTCGGAACGGTATTTTTATATTTGTTGTAATCAATCCTTGAAATAACCCACATTCCGATAAGTCCCAATATTGCACAAAGGAATTGTTTATTAAAGAAGTAGTACGAATTGTTATGTAAAGTATTTCCGGCAGGTGCAGACGCCGAGAGCAGCATTACCAAACCGAATGAAAGCAACAATATTACTATAAACAAAAATGTATAGTCTATCTCTCCCATTCGTGCAAGCTTAACCGGTTTTCCTATTTTAGCACGAGTTGTTCGTCTATTCTGTTTTATAGCTCTTTTAGGATATGCAGTCCCTGCCATATCTAAATCTCCTTCCGATTAATTCGTCTTAAATTGCAAAATATGCAACAGCACAAGTAATTACCGTTACCAATGTAAATACCGCAACGATTTTCTTTTCTTTCCAACCGCACATTTCAAAATGGTGGTGAATAGGGCTCATCTTGAATATTCTTCTTCCCTCACCGTATTTCTTCTTTGTATATTTGAAATATGCAGTCTGCATAATTACAGAAAGTGTTTCCATAAAGTATACAAAACCTATCAATATAAGGTGTATAGGCATTTTTAGGTCAATCGCCATAAGTGCAACCGACGCACCCAAGAAAAGTGAGCCTGTATCACCCATAAACACCTTTGCAGGATATTTATTATACCACAAAAATCCTATCAAACCGCCGATTAATGCCGCTGAAAATACAGTCACGCCATACTCTTTAAATACGATATATGACACAAGCATAAAGAATATTCCAACTATTGTCGTTATACTTGATGCCAAACCGTCAAGTCCGTCTGTAAGATTTACAGCATTTACAACACCTACGACAACGAACATTACGAACGGTATGTAAAGCCATATCGGCATTGTCCATTCAATACTTGTAAACGGTATTTTAATCGCCGTATCAAGCTCGCCTATGAAGTAAAGCACTGCAATATAAATTGCCGCAAGCACAACTTGCATTATGAATTTCTGCGGTGCTGTAAGTCCGAGATTACGTTTTTTTACTACTTTAATGTAATCGTCCACAAAACCGATAACACCGAAACCGAGTGAAATTACAAACAATACAATACATCTTGCGTATGTTGTGTTAAAATTACCGTTCATTGCAAAAATGACGGTTGTTACAAGTATCGCAATCGCCATTGCGACTATGAACATAATACCGCCCATTGTCGGTGTACCCGATTTTTTCTGGTGCCACTTCGGACCTTCTTCTCTTATTTCCTGACCGAATTTAAGTTTTCTGAGCCACGGAATAAACACAGGTCCGAACACAAGCGTTACAACAAGTGCAACGACAAGTGTAAGCAATGATGACATTAACATTTCTTTTATCAATTCCATTTTTTAATCCTTTTCCTCTCGTTATTTATTTTTAATTGTGTTATATACTTCTTCAAAGTGCATTCCTCTTGACGCCTTTATAAGCACCGCGTCACCGCTCTTGATTTCGTCTTTGACATAGTTGCACACTTCAAGAGTTTTATCAAATGACACTATATTTTCTACACCGTTATCCTTTGCACCTTGTGCAAGATATTTCATATTTTCACCGGCTGTTATAAGCAAGTCCACTCCGTTCTCCTTGACAGCCTTACCGAGATTGTAATGTGCGTCTTTTGCAAAATCGCCCATTTCAAGCACGTCGCCCAAAATTGCGACTTTTCTGTTTTTATCTGTATCCGCAAGCACTCCGAGTGCCGCTTTAATCGAATCCGGTGACGCATTATAACAGTCATTGATTATCGTAATACCGTTATATTCTTCAACAGCCAATCTCATTTTTGTAAGTTCAAAACTGCGTATTCCCTCTGCAATCTTATCCATAGGCACATCAAATTCACGTCCTACGCATATTGCCGCAAGTGCATTGTACACATTATGTTTACCCGGAATATTTACTTCAATAGGATATTCGCCGCCGTCAACAACTGCGGTGAATTTAATTCCGTTAAGTCCGTTATTTTCAATATCCTTTGCGTAAACATCATTTTCGGGATTTGTTATACCGTAATATACTACCTTGTATTCACCCATACCCTTTGTTTTTGAAAGGTAATCGTCATCACCGTTTACTATAAGTGTATTATCCTTTGTAAACAGCTTTGTCATTTCCATTTTCGCCTTGAAAACGCCTTCGCGTGAGCCGAGATTTTCAATATGCGACTGACCGATGTTTGTTATAACCGCAACATCAGGTCTGCCTATATCAGCAAGATGTTCTATTTCACCGAAATGGTTCATTCCCATTTCAAGAACAGCCGCCTCATGTTCTTTTTCAAGTCCGAAAATCGTAATAGGCAAACCTATTTCATTATTGAAGTTGCCCATTGTCTTAAGTGTATTATACTTCTGTGAAAGGACTGATGCAAGCATATCTTTAGTAGTAGTTTTTCCCACACTGCCCGTAACGGAAACAGTCGGAACATTATACTTTTGCTTGTAATACTTTGCAATGTCGCCGAATGCTTTTAATGTATCTTCAACCTTTACGATTGTCTTATCTACTAAAAGCTCGGTATCTCTCTGTGTCAAAACAGCCGAAGCACCAAGGTCGAAAGCCGCCTTTATAAATTCGTGACCGTCAAACTTTTCACCGACAAGCGGCACAAAAAGCACACCTGCCGTAACCTTTCTCGAATCACTGATTACATCGTTAAAAGTTTGGTGTATGTCACCGCTTAAAAGTGTTCCCCCAGTTGCTTTTAATACATCTTCAATCGTCATTGCCTGCATAATAAATTAAATCCTTTCTCTCTTTTTGTCCTATGCTCAAAAATAAGGGCGGTAGTTTTTCAGCCGCCCTTTTCAATTATTTATTAAGGTGTTTATATACAACAACACGTTCGTCAAAGTCGTGTTTCTCTTTACCAATTATCTGATATGTTTCCTGTCCCTTACCCGCAAGAATGATTACATCATCTTTCTTTGCGTGGTCAAGAGCATATGCGATAGCATCTCGTCTGTCGACTATTACTTTATATTTTCCGTCTGTGCGTTTCATTCCGACTTCTATCTGTTCTATAATAGAAACAGGGTCTTCCGTACGCGGATTGTCTGACGTTATAATACTGTAATCCGAAAGTTTTCCGGCGATTTCACCCATAATCGGTCGCTTCGTATTATCTCTGTCACCGCCGCAGCCGAACAATGTTATAACCTCACCCTTTGCAAAATCTTTAACGGTTTTAATTATATTTTCAAGACCGTCCGGTGTATGTGCATAGTCGATTATAACCGTATAATCGGTATTTGTAGGAACAACCTCAACACGTCCGACAACTCCTGTTGCATTTTCAAGACCTTTGATAATGGTATCCATATCAATACCCATCTGCAATGCCGCACCCATGGCGCATATTGCATTATACACGCTGAACTTGCCCGGAATTACTATATGAACACGATATGTCTTACCGTCATATTCAACATCAAAATCAGCACCCGATGATGAAATTTCAATATTTTTCGCTTTAAGGTCACAGCCGTCCGAAAGACCGACTTTTAATATATCGCAGTCATTGTTTGCAACAATCTTCTTACCGCCGTCATCATCGAAATTAACAACGCCCTTATCGCTGATTTTAAACAGCTTAGCCTTTGCATTTAAGTAATTTTCCATAGTCTTATGGAAATCAAGGTGGTCACGCGTAAGATTTGTGAACACACCCACGTCAAAGTGACAACCGTGTACTCTTTCAAGTTCAAGTGCGTGACTCGAAACTTCCATTACAACACATTCCGCATCACTGTCAACCATTTCCGCAAATAGCTGTTGAAGTTCAAGTGCATTTGGTGTTGTAGGTGTTGTACTTTGCGTAACAAGCACCTTGTCACCGATAATATTTTGATTTGTACCGATAACACCGATTCTCATACCGGCTGTTTCGATTATACTCTTTATTAAATATGTTATTGTAGTCTTACCGTTTGTGCCTGTGATACCGATAAGTTTGAATTTGCTTGACGGATTGCCGTAATACTTACAAGCCATTTCCGCAATTTCAACTCTCGAATTTTCAACATACCAAACAGGTACATCTACATCTATTTTATCTTCGGCAACGATTAGTGACGCACCGTTTTTAACTGCCATTTCTGCATATTTATGTCCGTCCGTTTCAAAGCCTTTGATACATACAAAAATGTTTCCCGGAAGTACGTTTCTTGAATCGTACGCTATTCCGGTTATATCTATATCTTCATGCTCATCAAGCCATTTACTGCCTAATAATTCACTTGCTAACATTTGATATTTCCCCCTGTCCTATTAGTCTGAAGTTACTTGGCGGAATTCCACGCCTATTACTGTCGCAGGTGTAACCTCTTCGCCTGCCGCTATGCTCTGATTTACCGCATACGCACTCGACACTTCACTGTGTCCCGCACCGACAATCTCAAAGTTCAGTCCGCTCATTTCAAGAGTATATTTCGCATTATCCACGGACATTCCTTTAAGATTAGGTACTGTTACCGTATGTGTTTTGTCAATTTCTTCTGTATATAATATTACCGTTGAATCTTCATTAAGCATTGTACCCGGTTTCGGAAGCTGGTCAACTACCGTATCACCGTCACCTCTCACTTGAACATTCAACTTTTTGTCAACAATGGCTTTCTTCGCCTCTGTCAAATCCATTGTTCTAACGTCAGGTATTTCCTGCTTAACGTCAGGTTCTTCATTTTCTGTGTACTGCTTTTCAACACCGAGATAGTTTAGTACATCTTCAATAACTTCACCTGCCAAAGGTGCGGCTATTGTACCGCCGTACTTGTTATCAACCTGCGGTTCGTCAAGCATTATAAGACACACTATTTCCGGATCGTTTGCAGGAGCAAAACCGATAAATGATGCAATACGTTTTTCTTCGTCACGGTTACCTTTTTCCGAAGTACCTGTTTTACCTCCGATACGGCAGCCTTTTACATACGCATTTTTACCTGTTGATGTCGGCAACGATACAACCGATTCAAGAATTTCTCTCATTTGCTGAGATGTTTCTTCCGAAATAACTCGGCTTATAACCTCCGGCTCATACGTTTTCAAAATTCCGTTTGAGTTTCTGATTTCCTTTACAATCTGCGGTTTCATTCTTTCACCGCCGTTGATAACCGCCGAAACGGCTGTTACAAGCTGTATCGGTGTTATTTGGAAACCTTGACCGAATGAACTTGTCGCAATATCGACTTCACTCATTTTATTATGGTAATAAATACTTGACGCCTCACCGACAAGTTCGACGTTTGTCTTTTCGGTAAGACCGAATGCAGTGAAATATTCCATAAATTTCTCATATCCAAGTCTTTCGCCCAATTCCATAAATACAGGGTTACAAGAGTTTCTTACACCCTCTACAAATGTTTGAGCGCCGTGACCGCTCTTGTTTGCACAGCCGATTTTTCTGTCGGCAACAATCTTAAATCCCGGACAATAGAATGTTGAATTAAGGTCTACAACGTGTTCTTCCAAAGCCGCCGCCGCAGTAATAATCTTAAATGTCGAGCCAGGTTCATATGTATCCGAAATAACCTTGTTTCTCCACATTTTATTTCTTATTTTCGCAATGGCCTCGTCACTTAAATTATTCGGATCTTCTGTCGGTTTCGGTGTTGCATCGGGATCGTCACTTGTGTCATCTGATGTATCATATCCCAAATCTATCGCATATTTTTCAAACTGGTCAATATCATACGGATTATTTACATCAAAATCAGGCTTAGTTGCCATTGCAAGTATTTCGCCCGTTTTCGGGTTCATAATAATACCTGCCGCACCCTCTTTAAGCTTGTTTTCCGTAACCGCCTCTTCAAGGTGCTTTTCAAGGAAATGCTGAATTGTTTCATCAATCGTAAGCACAACGTCATCACCGTTTTGAGAACTGTTCAAATACTCATTTTGTTGGTCTTTAAGTGTTGTACCCTTTGCCGACTGATTAGTTTCTATACTTCCGTTACGCCCCATAAGCTCATCGTCGAAAGTAAGCTCAATTCCCTGCAAACCGTTATTGTCATATCCCGTAAATCCCAAAATATGCGGTGCAACGTTGAACGGATAATATCTCTTTGAATCATTTTCAAAATATACCCCTTTAAATGCTTTTGCAATCGTTGCGTCAACATCTGAATCTCTTAATTTCTTTACCGCCTCGGTCTGTTCGTTCGTAAGACGTTTTTTTATAACTTGGTATCTTGAATTTTTTGTTATAATCTTAAGGATTTCGTTTTGATCCATATTCAAAACAGGAGCCAATCTTGCGGCGATTACTTCACTGTCACCGTCCGCCTCAATATCCTTAGGATTGCAAATAAGTGTGTTTACCGTTGCACTTTCCGCAAGCACCTTACCGTTACGGTCGTAAATATCTCCTCTTGACGCTGTAACAATACTGCTGCCCTGTTGTTGTGCCTTTGCCTTGCTCGAAAGCTCGTCACCTCTTATTATCTGCCAATATGCCACTCGCAAAACAAGCAACGCAAGCAGTACAGCAACGATACACACCATAAATATCGTTTTCTTTTTAATTTCATTTAATGATGGTTTCATTAATTTATCAATTCCTTTTAATACTTTAATAAATGTACATTTTTCATAATTTTATAATTATAGAAGTCCATTTTTATTTTATGCTGAAAAATTGTACAATATTACCACCAATCTTTTTCAATACAGACACAATACCGTGTCCAAACCCCTCTACTTCACCGGCAGTTTTCTCTGTCATATCATCTTGCTTTACGTTTACATATATTGTCTGATACTTTTCAGGTCTTTGCATACCCAATCTTGTTGTTGCCTCTTTTTCAATTTCTGTAAGGTCAACACTCTGTTCAAGGTCAAAAACCATCTGACTTGTCGCTGATTCAAGCGTTGTAAGCTGACTTTTAAGTGACGCAACCTGCTGGTTCATTTCATTCACAGCAACGAATTTTGAAATCATAAATCCTGCTGATACAGCCAAAAGCACTGTCACGCATATTCCACGAAAAATTGTTCTCTTATACTGCATTTGTTCATGATTCCTCTTGTTACTGACTGCTGTGGTATTAACTGTTTTCTCTTTTCTCTTTTGTGGTTTTCTCTTTTTTATCGGTTCATCATACTGTTCCGGCAATTTATATGCCAAATTTCCGTATTCCACAATAATTCTCTCCCTTAATTATCCTTTAGCCTATCCTATAATTTTTCGGCAATTCTCAATTTTGCACTTTTTGAACGTGAATTATGTTCAAGTTCTTCTTCCGACGGTAAAATCGGTTTCCTTGAAATAATTTTAATTTCCGGTTTCTTGCCGCATACGCATACCGGAAATTCTTTCGGACAAGTGCAGCCCCTTGCCAAATCCTGAAATGTTTTTTTGACAATTCTGTCCTCAAGTGAATGGAACGTTATAATCGCCAATCTGCCGCCCGATTTTATGCTTGACACAAAGTCTTTAATAGCATTTTCCAATATTCCGAGTTCGTTATTGACTTCAATTCTTATCGCCTGGAACACTCTCTTTGCAGGATGTCCGCCTTCCATACGGGCTTTTTTCGGTATTGCCGCCTTTATGATTTCAACAAGTTCAAATGTTGTTTCAACAGGCTTTGTTTTACGTTTTTCACAAATAAATTCCGCAATACGCTTTGACCACTTTTCTTCGCCGTAGTCATAAAAAATACGCATCAATTCCTCACATGAATATGAATTTACAACGTCATATGCCGATTTCGGCGAAGACGTATTCATTCTCATGTCAAGAGCGGCATCGTGCATATAGCTGAAACCTCTTTCGGCATTATCGAGCTGATATGAACTCACGCCCAAATCAAGTACCGCACCGTCAATTTCATCAATATCAAGTTCTGATAAAATATCCTTAATCTCGCTGAAATTGCGATTTACGAATGTCACTCTGCCGTCAAATTCTTTAAGACGTTCCTTTGCCGCCGCAATAGCCTCTTTGTCTTGGTCTATACCGATAAGTCGGCACGAATCGTTTGTTGACAAAATACCGTGCGAATGTCCGCCGCCGCCGAGTGTGCCGTCTGCATATATACCGTTCGGTTTGATATTCAGCGCATCAATGCTTTCCCCAAACAATACTGAAATATGTTTAAATTCCATTTTGATTCCCTTTCAATTAATTTTTTGAACCGTCAACACTTTATCGACAACCTCAAATCAAATATTAAGTCCGTAATTTAATATTCCGTCCATCATAATATCGTCTGAAAGTTCATCTTGGTATCTATCCCATTCTTCACTGTCCCATATTTCAAGACGTGTGTTTGCACCTACAAGCACAACATCTTTTTTCAGGTTAGCATATTCCATCAGACGCTTTGCGATTGGCACTCTGCCTTGCTTGTCTATAACGGCTGAAGTAGCCTTACCGAAAAACAAACGTACAAAAGCCGCAGCATTTCTGTCTGTGGCAGTTGGGAGTTGATTAATCTTTTCAGAAATCTTATCCCATTCCTCTTGTGTGTATAATTGAAGGCATTTATCTGACATTGAACGTGTAACGTACACTGTTTCGGACATATTTTCTCTAACTTTGGCAGGCAAGATAATTCTTCCGCGCTCGTCAAGCTGACGCGGATATTCGTCAACAAAATTTACCATATTCAATGTCACCTGCCTTTTTATTGATTTATGGGTTACTCTCTCCAATTTGACCGTTTGTCACCCCAAACGCTCCAATCCGCTCCCATTAACTCCATTTTACCCTAAATCAATCAAAAGTGCAATAGGTTTTTTGTATTTTTTTCAGCTCATACATCTCATTTTAACTCATTTTACTGTTTTGCTTGTAAAATTAAGCTAAATGGGATATAATTAGCTTAACTGCATTTTTAATCACATATATATTTGGTGTTGAGTTTACATAATTGCACACTATATATTGTGGTTGTTACTATTATATCACAAATATTTCAGTTTGTGAATAGAATTTTTAAAATTCATTTGCAGAATTGTTACAAAATAATTTCAAAGCAAAACATTATTTTTTGGAGGATATACATAATGGAAAAATCAGAAGAAAAAATCATAAATCAGCTTACGTCTGAATTTAACTTACGCCCCGAACAGGTTACAAACACTGTAAAACTGATTGATGACGGAAACACAATTCCTTTCATTGCCCGTTACAGAAAAGAGGCAACAGGCTCTCTAAGTGATGAAATATTACGAGATTTTTACGACAGACTTTCATATTTACGTAACCTTGAAGATAAAAAAGAAGAAATATTGCGTTTAATTGACGAGCAAGAAAATTTGACCGTTGAAATCGCAAAATCAATCGAAAATGCCGTAACATTATCAGAACTTGAGGATATATACCGTCCGTTCAGACCAAAACGCCGCACAAGAGCGACTATCGCAAAAGAGAAAGGACTGGCACCGCTTGCCGAAATTATCCTTGCACAAAATCCGAATGATAATATAGAAAGTATTTCGCTTGATTTTATCGACGCCGAAAAAGATGTTGAAAGCAGTGAGGACGCAATGGCCGGTGCTATGGACATAATCGCCGAAGAAATCAGTGATAACCCCGAATACAGAAAAGATATTCGTCAAAAAACAATCGACTTTGGTCTTTTGGTTTCAAAAGCGTCAACAGAAGACGACAGTGTATACCGTCTTTACTATGATTTTGCCGAACCAATAAAAAAACTTGCAAACCACAGATTGCTTGCGATAAATCGTGGCGAAAAAGAAGGATTTTTATCGGTAAAAATTGATATTGACGAAGAAAAAATCACAAACTATCTTTTCAGACGACTTACTCCAAAACACGAATCACCGTCTACAAAGTACGTCAAACTTGCCGCTGAGGACAGTTATAAACGACTCATCGCGCCGTCCATATCAACAGAAATACGCAATATGCTTACGGAAAATGCCGAGGAGGCATCAATAAAGGTATTCACTCAAAATCTTTCGGGACTTTTATTGCAACCGCCTATTAAGGATAAAATCGTTATGGGCTTTGACCCCGGTTACAGAACAGGGTGCAAAGTCGCTGTTGTGGACGAAACAGGCAAAGTTCTTGACACCAATGTTGTTTACTGCACATTGCCTAACCACGACAAAGACAAGGCTAAAAAAATTCTTACGGATATGATTTTAAGAAACAATGTAAACTTAATTTCAATCGGTAACGGAACAGCCTCAAAGGAAAGTGAAATATTTATTTCAGACCTTTTAAAAGAAATTGACCGAGAAGTATTTTACATTATGACAAACGAGGCAGGTGCGTCGGTTTACAGTGCGTCAAAGCTTGCAACCGAAGAATTTCCACAGTATGACGTTGCACTCAGAAGTGCCGTTTCAATAGCAAGACGTGTGCAAGACCCGCTTGCAGAGCTTGTAAAAATTGACCCTAAGTCAATCGGTGTCGGACAGTATCAGCACGATATGAACCAAAAGCGACTTGGTGAGGCACTCGGAGGAGTGGTTGAAAATTGTGTAAACAGTGTCGGTGTCGACCTTAACACCGCCTCTCCGTCACTGCTTGCATATGTTGCCGGAATTAACAAAACCGTTTCAAAAAACATCATCACATATCGCGAAGAAAACGGTAAATTCAATACAAGAAAAGAACTTTTGAAAGTGCCAAAACTCGGTGCAAAAGCATTTGAGCAGTGCGCAGGTTTCTTGCGTATAACAGACGGTGACAATGTCCTTGACAACACCTCCGTCCACCCTGAAAGCTACAAAGCCGCCGCGCAGCTGCTTAAACATATGGGATATACTGAACAAGACGTTCAAGACGGCACTGTTGCGGATTTAAAGCAACGTCTGTCGAAAGAAAATACACATAAATTAGCCGAAGAACTCGGAATAGGTGAAATAACTTTAAAAGACATTGCCGACAGTATTATAAAGAAAGGTCGCGACCCGCGTGAAGAATTGCCGCAACCCGTTTTAAGAAGCGACATTCTCTCAATGGAGGACTTAAAACCGGATATGGTACTGACGGGAACGGTGAGAAACGTTATAGATTTCGGTGCATTTGTCGATATAGGTGTTCATCAAGACGGACTTGTACACATATCGCAAATATGCGACCGATACATCAAGCACCCAACCGACGTACTTTCAGTCGGTGACGTTGTGAAAGTTCGTGTACTTGAAGTTGACGTACCGAAAAAACGTATTTCACTTACTATGAAGGAGGTATGATTATGAACAACATTGCTTTTCCTAAACTCGGTATTTCTCTAAACATTTCACCTGTCGCATTTTCAATAGGCTCAAAGCCTATTTATTGGTATGCGCTTATCATTCTTTCGGGTTTTCTTTTGGGATTATTTTTCGTTTATAAAACTTGTGAAAAGCGTGGTGTGAAAAAAGATAATGTATGGGATATCGCCTTGTTCGGACTTATTTTCGGAATAATAGGCGCAAGAATATATTATGTGCTTTTCGCACTCGATGAATTTGACTCGATAGCCGATATGTTTAAAGTCTGGAACGGCGGACTTGCTATTTACGGCGGTATTATCGGTGCGATAATCTCAACCGTTATATACTGCAAAGTTAAAAAGCTGAATATCGCCAAAGTCTTTGACGTATGTGCACCAGGTCTTTTTATCGGTCAAGCAATCGGACGTTTCGGAAACTTTGTAAACGTCGAAGTGTACGGCGGTGAAACAAACAGCCTTTTCGGTATGTCCATAAACGGTGCAACACCTGTTCACCCATTATTTTTATATGAATCGATATGGAATGTTATCGGACTTGTGATACTTCTTCTGATTCGTGACAAGAAAAAGAATGACGGGCAGGTATTTTGTTTCTATATTTTCTGGTATTCATTCGGCAGACTGTTCCTTGAAGGTATGAGAAATCCGAATTATATATTATATGTAATTCCAAATGTTCTCGGCATTTCTCAGCTTGTTGCAATACTGTTTATGATTGCCGCTGTGTCAGCTTTTGTCGTTTTACAGGTTAAAGCGAAGAAAGACAGTGAAATTTAAACGGTTGTGTCGTTTTCTGCAACACGAAAGTTGCTCCTTTTATACCACAATATATTGACAAGTTTTATCATATATTGTAAAATAAATACAACAAGCAGTGGTTTACATATAACCGTGTAATCGAAAGGAGCATACATAAATGAACAACATTAAACAACTGAAAACAGATTTTGATAATCTTATAATTGAAAAAAATTATTGTCTTTCCGACCCCGAAGTCGTATCAAAAGCAATAGAACTCGAAAACATACTAAATAACACATTAAAAAAATCGCAGACCTTATAGTCTGCGATTTTTGTTTTTAAATTTGTTATTGAGCATTTTCGCAAAGTGCTGTCATACCGCCAAGCGAATCCCACATAAATACTTTCAAATTATTTTCTTTGATACTTTTGTCAAAAGTAATTTCACTTTCCAAATATTTGCCTTTTTCAACATTGGCAACAGGGACTGTCTTGATTTCAACAAGTTTACCGTCCTTGCCATACAATGCACCTATCAATGAAATGTCATCAACATCTTCATCAACAACCGCATATGTTACCGTAGCAGTCTTATCGTCTTTTCCACTTACTTTCACTTCTGAAAATTCAAGCGGTTCTTCACCTTGAACAAATTGTGACACTTTAATTCTGTCGATACCGTTCGGAACAGCCCAGTTAGGTGCCGCACCGGCACGAGTAAATCCGAATTTAACAGCATTTGTTGCGTTTTCTGTAGTATAATCGCCTACTTTTGTTCCGTCAAACCAAAGTGATGCTACACCTGTAGCAGTATTAACCGTCACTTTAACATTCTTAGTGTATGTTTGATTTGCACCGTTGAATATGCTGTCATTTGTGCCGTCACTGTCGCTGTCAAGCCATGTTGCTCCGCCGTCTGTGCTTAGGAACATCTTATAGCCATTCGTCCAGCCAAGACGAATATTACCGATTTGAAGATACTCAAAGTTACCATCTCTGCCTACTGCACTTCCGAAATACCAATCAACATCATAAGTTACAACAGCATTATCTTTCACGGCAAAAGTCTTTTCTGCACTGTATTCAGCACCCGGCTTTTCAGGATTGTATAAAATACGGTTATTGTCACTGTCTAAAGTAAGTGTCGCCGTATCTGTGCCTGTCTGTGTCCAATCTGTTATATCACTGTCAGTAAACTTACTGTCACCGCCCTTGTTATACAATTCCTCTGTTACACCCGAAGCAGTCGTTGACTTACTGTATGCAAGGTTTTCGATTTTCGGCGACGCTGTTAAAGTAGCCGAAGCATAATCTTCCATTTTTTGAGTATACAAACTTAATGTCTTGAATTTAGCACCCTTTAGTGCAAATGTTCTTTGCATTACGCCGTCATCATTTGCCCATGTTTTGTCTGTACCCATAACCTTTACAGTACAATTATCATTATCATAATCCAATGTGACTTTTACTTTCCAACGCTTTGAACTACCTTTAATATTACCCTCAACGTTACCGCTGTTTGACCAACCCGAACCTGATGCGGTTACAACAGCTGCCGCAGAATCGGCAGAAGTTTGTGCCATCAAGTCTTGAGCCTTTGTGGTATACGGCTGATATATAGTTACAATATTGTTACCCTCACTGTCAAGAAGTTTCATTCCCATTGTATATTCATGTCCTGTCCAGTTCCAATTTGAACCGTCAACCTTTACACCGCCTGTTGTAAGTCTGTATTCAAGCTCAACCTTACCGCTATCATAAACTTCAAAATCTTTATGTGCCTCCGCACCGTCAGACGCACCTGTTTGTGAAATCATTGCACTGTTGGCACTTCCTGTAAATGAAGTATTTGCATCAGTGTTTTTCGATACAAACTCATTGTTACCCGTTGCGTCAACTACATCTATCGGTTTAACTCTTACCACACACTTTGCGGTATATCCGCCGTCTGTTGTAGTCGCGGTTACAACCGTTCTGCCGTAGCTTTTACCGGTAATTGTTCCGTTGTCCGAAACCGCTGCGATTTCAGGATTTTCAGATGTCCATTCTACAGACTTATCCGTAGCGTCATCAGGCATTATCGTTGCGGTAATTTGTTTTTTGTAACCCATTCCCAAATCAATTAGTTTTTCTGAAATTCTTATGCCCGTAACTGCATTTTGCATAACAGTCACTTCACAAGTATCTGTAAAGTTGCCGTCTTTGGTTGTTGCCGTTATAGTTGCAGTTCCGGCTGAAATACCTTTCACAACACCGTTTGTAACAGTTGCCACGTTTGTATCGGACGAAGTCCAAGTTATACCTTTTCTTGTCGCATTTTCGGGTGTGATAATCGCATTGATTGTTTCTGTCTTGCCTTTTTCAACTTCTATTGACTTTTTCTCCAAAGTCATTCCCGTAACCGCTACTTGCTCCGGTGCCGAATATGTCACCTTTGTATAAGGTACTGCCGGTGCAAGATAGTTAAGTGTATTGCCGCTTTCGTCTGTTGCAAGTGCCACAGAACCTATATAATAGCTTGCGTGTGTCGGTTGGTTATATCCGACATTCTGCCACGCTACTGACAATCTGTATTGACAGTCGTGCATTAATGTTGTAATTCTGTAATCTGTAGGCATTGTAGAGGTATATATTCTCAAATATGCCTGATCCGTTGCCGAGCCTTTGTTTACCGGCATTATAATTTCTTCACGCCAGTCGCCCCAAATATCGGCAACAAGTGAAGGATTTCTCTTTGAGTAGTTGTTTGTAGAACCGCCTGTAAGTGTGTATCCGTCTGACGGACCGTAAAATCTCTTTGTTGTACCTGTTGCGGCATAATATTTTTGGATAATGTTTGCGTCAAGCAACTCACGGCTTAGATCGCCGTCCCAATATACAAGGAAATTATCAAAGGTACCACTTCCCGCACCAGCCGGTTTTGCGGCAACATCATCACCGTTTAAGTCGTGAGCATTCGCAATTCCGCTGCTCCAACCTATCGCCAATGCATTTGAATGTTCCTTTGCGTAGCTATCATCAATGTTGTCCATAACGCCTCTGCCATTATCTTCTGATGTAACAAGTTTTCCGGAACTCCAAAAATGCTTTCCTGTGCTTGCGACTCTTAAATCTTCGGCATACTTTTTAAATTCCTCCTCTTTTACCGAAAATACTTCTTGAGTGCCGTCATTATTAAAGTCGCTCATATGCATTGCGTCACCGTGTCCAAGACCTGTATTTCCGAGAACTGTTTTACCGTCATCATCAAGTGCGGCACTTCCGTAAACAATTTCGTCCTTGCCGTCATTGTCAATATCGCCTACAGAAAGATTATGATTTCCTTGTCCGTACAGTGTCGTTGAACTTGCACTCTTCTTACCTTTATGCTCCCACTGCATTGTAAGTTCAGTACCGTCCCATGTATATGCACGAATTACAGAGTCGTGATAATAACCTCTGCACATAACGATACTCGGATGAACACCGTCAAGATAAGCCACTGCCGCAAGGTATCTTTCACTTCTGTTATACTTTGCCCTGCCGTCGCCCCAATATTGATCTTCTGCCGCATCATACGGAATATAGTCCGTTGTATAAAGTGCGGCACCTGTTTCGCCGTCAAATATGGTTAAATACTGCGTAAACGGATTTTTACCCTTTAATCTTCCGCTTGTGCCTATATATGATTTTGTATTGTCGGTATTTCTGATTTCGTCAGTATCACCGACTTCCGTAACGTAACGACCTGTGCCGTCAACCGTACCTGGTGCTGTTTTCATTGCCACTTCTGACTTTCCGTCACCGTCAAAGTCATACACCAAGAATTGCGTATAGTGTGCACCTGATGTAACATTTTTACCCAAATCAATACGCCACATATAACCGTCATTGTTCGGATCAATCTTATATGCGTCAATATATGCATTACCTGTAAAATCCGCACCGGCACTGTCTTTTGAGTCTGTCGGGTCCCACTTTAATACAATTTCATAATTGCCGTCACCGTCAAGATCGCCGACAGACGCGTCATTCGCACCGCCTTCGTGGCTTTTGTCAACAGTGTAATAATTTGAAATCTTGCCGTCACCCATTCTTTCTACCGGATCAGGACGTGAAATAGGAATATCTACATATGTAAATGAATTTTTCTCACTGTTTCCATTTCCGACCTCATTTGACTTTGCACAGTTGTTGTTTGAAGTAGGTGTAACTTCAGTTTCCTTAGATGCGTCCTCACCCGCTTTTACAACCTTGTATTTATCCGATGCAGTACCCGATGTATCAATCCAGTTTGTAGCGTCATGTACACCTGTTGTATGTATTTTTGTACCGTTTTTATAAATATCAAATGCTTGATTTTCAAGACTTTCGTCACCAAGCAATCTCCAACTCAAATATACACCGTTAACTGCCTGACCTCGTGTATCTGCCGTTGTCTTAACAGCAATCAATCCACGATTAAGCTTTTCCATTTGACGTGCGTTTGTTTGATATTGCGGAGTTTTAACTTCCGCGGCGTTTGCCGGTAAGGCAAAACTGCTCATTGTGGCGGTCATTGCAACTGCAACCGCCGCACTTATCACTTTTCTGTTCATTATTAAATCTCTCCCTCAAAAATAATTATAATAATATTTTATAACTTTTTTCGAAATTTCTCAATATAAAAAACAGTCATATTATTTTTAAAGTCACAAATTTTTGCATTGCTTTTTGTGCAATTTTACCTGTTTTCTATTTCAACACCTGTATAATAAGTTTTTAAAATTTCCTCATATGTCTTTCCCTGCCTTGCAAGGTAATCTGCACCATACTGGCTCATACCGACGCCGTGACCGAACCCTTTTACGCTCATTTTTATATTGCCGTTTTCTTGCGATATTTCAACATTTGCGGAACGCAGTGAAAATATATTTCTAAATTCTGTTCCTTTTATATTCACTCCGCCTACATCAAGTGTTACAATACCGCCTGCATTTGAGCGGTTAATGTTCGATACAAGTCCATTATTCCAATCCACACCGTCAATTTTTTCTTCCGCAATATTTTTAAATTCCTGTTCACTCAATGTCAATTCACTGTGATACTTCGGTGATTCTTCATCTCCCGTACTTGCAACACTTTGCAAATACGGCACGTCCGCCCCCCAAACGTCAACTGCCGATTCCGTCATACCCGACGAAGTTGAATGAAATACCGCCGATATTATTTCATCGTTGTATGTCATTATCTGTCCTGTAGTTTCGTCTACCGCTGTGCTTATTTTGTTCCAATTTTCATCGGCACCGGCACCCCAGCTTTCTCTCCGCTTATCCTCCGAAATATACGCCTGACAGTGCGTTGAATCGGTGCATATCACCGCACCGTTGTGACTTTCGGCAATGTTGCCTTTGTCTTTTTCGGCAATATGTGAGTACAGATAAGTTCTTGCCGCAACGGCTTGTGCCTTTAATGCCTCTTCCTCAAAATCGGCAGGCATTTCCGCCGCCACCACGCATTTTAAATATTCATTAATATCCATATCTTTAACACAATCTTCTTCCGACACATACACACTTACCGTTCCGCTCTCAATCGGACTTTGTCCTTCTCCACTGCCACCGATTAACCAAACTATCGCAAGCGGCAAAAGCAACGTAATAAAAATGATTATAACAACTACTAAAAGTATCTTTTTCACACCCAAATCCCCTTTTTAGTTTATGTATATGGAAGCAGGCACAAAAAAAGAACTTCCCGAATGGGAAGTTCTTTGTAGTTAATTAGTTTTGATTTGCGTTTGCTAAATCAGCACTAATAATTTCATATAGAGATTTTACGATACCTTTCGCATCTGCACCGTCACCGTAGCCCTTAATCATAAGTTCAGCGGCGATTGTACCGTTTGAATAGTGGTTATGGTCACTAAAACACTTAATAATCGCTTGTGCGGCAGCGTCCTTTGAGGCATAACCGTTTGTCTCATAATCATTTACATATGCATTAAATGCAGCGTCTGCCATCTTACCGATGTCAACAAATCCAACAATATTTGCATCGTACTTATCGCCTTCTGCCGTTGTTCTTTCAGCATAAATTTTACGAACAATATTATCATAGTCGTCTTGACGATATGAAGTAAATGTGTTAGTTGATGAGTCGTATACTTTTGCATACTCTTGTACTGCACCATGAGGTGAGTATGAGTTAAGAATTATCTTAGCACCCATTGCTTCACAGGCATCTATATAGTAGTTAAAGCTTGCTTCAAAAGCTGAACCCATACCATTAGTACCCATATCACCAATCATTACATAGTCACCAGGTCTAATATTAACCAAAACTCTGTCAATTAATTCTCCACCTGTGTAGTATGTTGATAGATTCTTACTTCCTCTACCATTGTTAGAGAATGTTGCAATGTCAGGAAGCTGCGAATATGTAGCATAATCTCTTGCCATTACATACGCCCATGAACCGTTGTTTGCGATTGTTGAGTCACCTACTGTATAGATATGTGGTTTTACGCCTGCTGTCTTATCAGTAGTCTTTTCAATTACGATTGATGCAACCTGTGCTGATTGTGTAAATGATAAATCAAGTACATCATCAATTACAGGAACTGCATATGTCGCACTTGTTAACTTATCGTTTGTACGTTCTACACCTGTTAGGTCAGCATTTACTTTTTCCGAAGCAAGCTTACCCTTGTAAGTAATAGTTACATTATAAACTTTCTTAGGAGTAACCTTTGTCTTAAATATAAAGTCACCTGCAAGATAATCGCTGTCAGCACTTTCTAGACTTGCTTCACCGCCTATTGTCGGTGTACCGCCCTCAATACCGTATCCTGTTGTATCAGAATATGATGTTGTAGGTGTTACGGCTGTATAGCCTTCCATAAGTGCGTCTTCACCGTCACCGCCGAAGTCGAATGCAAGACCGTGAATTGTTACTTTTACAGCCTTTGTGATTGTTTCATCACTTCTGTTTGTACTTGTTGCACGAATGTAAAGTGTTGTTGCAGAAGCAGCTGATGAAACTGAAAGTTCACCCTTAGCAGCGTCAAATGTCACACCTGTCGGCATTGTTGTAAGTGGGTTTGTGTTATTCTTGTCATATACGGCATATGTAACTGTTTTACCAGGAATGTCCATAGGTGTCTTATCTGTTGAAGATGTAGGACCTACAACCTTAGCCGCATATGTATACTTATCTGTTACACCCTCTGTTAGAGGAATTGAAATACTTGATGTTGACTGTGTAAATTGAACACTGTCTTGTGAACTTGTCAAGTTTACATTTACAGTCTTTGTAACTCCGCCGATTGTAACCTTAATCGGAAGTGTACCTGCCGGTGCATCGGCTTTTACTGTAAGAATTGCCTTATGTGAATCTGTTGTATCAGGTGTAATTGCAACGCTTGATGTATCTGTAACGCTTTCATCAAATGCCCATGTTGCTTCACCAATCATATCATAACCTTCAGTTGAAAGTGCTTTTGCAGTAAGAGTTGTTGTTACATCACTTTCACCTGCTTCCGGAATTGAAATAGTTTCGTCTGCAACAGTTGTTGTAAACTTAGTTCCGTCAATTTCCGGTGTATACATCTTTACGTTGTTAAAGTCTAATTCGCCTTGTGAATTATCAGGTGTTCTGTAGCATAGATATACAGGAGCTGTTGCACCTGCGTTTACAAATGCAGTTACATCTGATTCACCAAGTAATGTACCCTCAGCATCATAAACCTTTGCAAAGCATAGCTTTGAAGTTACGTCTGCCGAAAGAACTATCTTATACCATGTACCCGGAACAGCGTCACAAATCTTTTCGCCGCCGTTTAGGTTAAATTCAGTACCTGTGAAATTAAAGCTGATTGCTGTTGCATTAGCTGACCAAGTTACAGGATTATCTTGCTTAAACAAGATTGATGAGTTATTATTATAGAACTTAACATCTTGAGTAATAATAACCTGACCTGTAGGAGCATTGTCAAGCTTATTTACTGCAAAGCTTGAACTGTTTGTACCTGTTGATTTTAGCTTCAAGAACTTCTTATTTGTTGTCGAATCCTTAGCAAGATACAGACCTCTACCTGTATTACCGCCGTAAGCAGCCCAGTCACCTGTAACTACTTCTGTTGCACTCTTATTATCTGCTGATGTTACAGCTTTGTATCCTACCATATCATCCGAATACCAATCAAAGTTTGTAACATATCCTGGTTTCGGAAGAAGAACACCTGATTCGGCAGTTTTTGTAGGTACGATTGCCATAGGCTTTGAAATTGTTATTGTTTTACCGTTATATGTAACAGTTGCTTTTACTTGTCCGTAGAAGTTGAATGCCTGACTCTTTAATGCAAAGTTTACACTTGTTGGATTTTCTGCATCTTTAATAACCTCAGCATATGAATCACAATATCCATTTCCAGTTGGATCATCTGAAGTTACAGCACTCTGTCCATCTGCAGCCTTAGAGGCAATATGTCTGAAACCGTCAAATTCCCAATCTACTTTAAGGTCTGTAACTCTTGAATCAGGATTTGCCACAAGGTCTGTTCCTATTTCACCGATAAGTTTTACAGAAATCACATTGTTTGCAGCTGTATTTTCATCAGCACCTGCTGTAGGAATACCGTTTTCAGGGAATGAAGAAAATTCTACTGATTGAAGAGGTTCGATATACGCAGGGTCCTTATGATAAACTGCAGTATATGTAGTATCAGCTGTTACCTTAGCTGCAAGAACTTGTTCTGTTGTAAATAGATTTTCTGTATCTCCGTCTTTGCTCCAACCGTCAAACAAGTAACCTGTCTTTGCAACATCAGGAACTTTTGTTACACTTTCATCTTTCTTTACTGATGTTATAGTATTCTTACCGTCAACAGTGAATGTAACATTGTAATAAGTATCTGTAATATCATCAGATAAAACTTTACGAACTATTACATTATCCATACCAATCGCACCTTGTGATGCACTTGGAGCACCAAGGAATAGTTGTGAAAGTTTTGTAGCAGTAGTTCCTTCACTCATAGGCACTTGAGCTGTTTCAAAGAATGTTGTACTTCCGTCAAGTGAGGTTATTGTAAGAATAACTGCTTTTGATTCAAAATTCATTACTGCTTTTACATGTGCCCATTGATCATTTTTAAAATCATGAGTTTTTGCAGTTGCATTAGCAAGAGAATCTCCTGAATCATTTATGATAAAGTCGCCACCATCGGTAGATGCTTGGTTAAACTTCAAAATAGGTGCTGTACCTGCCGGCTTTTTGCTCGGATCATAAATATCATTACCTATCGGTGTATTTGAATCACCTATCAAAACAAGTTGATTTGTTCCTGAGCCTGCATGGAACTTGAAGTCAAACTCAACAACGGCTTGATTGTCAACCATAGTACCGGCTTCCTCAGGAAGAATACAGTATGCTGTTCTTTGACCTTTTCTTGCAGTCATAGTGTTATTATATAATATGTACTTATTAATTTCTGAATTCGAATCATTTGCTACTGATAATCCTGCAAAATAATACTGAGATGCCCATTTTTCGATTTCTTTTGTTGTACCTTCTGCTGTATTTATATATGTTTTTGAGCTGTCTTCAAAATCAAGCTTATAATATATTGCAGACGGATCTATTGTCGGCTTAACTGTCGGTGTTGCAGTAGGCTCAGCCGTCGGTGTTGTTTCCGGCTGGCTTGTAGGTGCAGTCGGCTTTAGAGTAGGTGCCGGATCAACAGTACCTTCAACACTTGTTGTTGCAAATAAAGGTGTCATTGTCTTTATATCATCCCAAACCATAATTTTAGCCGCTTTACCTTGTAAATCGTAAGCAACTTCACCGCTACCGTTTTCAAGTTTAACATTTTCCTTTAGTTCTACGCCTGCTAAAGTTTTGTTATCGTAATACTTTGAAATTACGATTGTTACTTTGTCAGCTTTAGCATTTGTAATTTTGATTTTTTGATCTTCGTAAACAACGCCTGCCGCCTCCGGAGTTGCAGCTGTAGCAGGTTCGTCTGTTGTAGTAACTCCAGCCGTTGTACTTGGTGAAACAGTCGCAGTAACTTCTTCACCGGAATTTTGTTCACCCTCTGCGCTTGCTGATAAAGGCAATGCAGTGAACGCACTTGCAATCATTGATACAGAAAGTATCGCAGACAGCAATTTTTTTCTTTTCTCCATTTTCTTTTCTCCTCTCTCTCTTAGCTTGATGATCGCTAATCATTAATAACATAATTATACTATAACAATTAAATTTTGTACAGTCCTTTTTTACAATTTCACTAAAATTTTTATCTGAAAAATATTTTTATAATTTTTTTAAAAAAAAGTGTTGACAAATGTATGTGTATCTGATATAATTCACTATGTTGTTTGCAGATGTGGCGGAATTGGCAGACGCGCTAGACTTAGGATCTAGTGTCACCGACGTGGGGGTTCAAGTCCCTTCATCTGCACCAAAATTTATAAACCGTATAAATGCTTGAATATCAAGTGTTTATGCGGTTTTTTAGTGCTTGCGAGAAGAAAATCAACGTGATAAAAAGTGATAAAATGTGATTGATGTCACTTTGCTATCAGAAAAAAGCAATGAAATTTTATCGTCAGACATTTTAGGGTCAAACACATAAAAGCCCCCCTTATCCGTTCCGTGATACACCACTTTAGGGGTTCCGTCCTCATTTACAACTTTACTTGCTTTACTCGGGTTATTTTCCCAATCTCCAAACCAATTTTTAAAATTACCGGATTTAATCTGCACATTATCAGTATTATTTTCAACTGTATCAAGGCTACTGCTATCTAAGCTCTTTAATGAGAATTTTCCTTGTGTTCTGTCTTTTTCTGAGTCCCTTCTACCATTCTCATATACTCTCTGAATCTCCGCCTTTGTTCCTCTCTTCTTCGACAGAAAGCTGTCAACTCTTCTTTTGTCAGCTTTCTTTCTGTACTGTCTGATAAGTTCTCGTGTTTCTCTTTCTGTAAGTCCGTTTCTTGATATTTCACGTCTTATCCCCTCGCTTTCTGCAAAATTTCTAATCTTTTCAATTCCGAATTGTTTAAGCTTTTCCCAAGTTTCATCTGTAGTAATCATTTTTTCGGACATATCCTGCCCTGTGGTCATTGCATAATATCCAACAACTTTACAACCGTTATCCTCTATAAATCCTTCAAGCCCTTTAATGAGATTTCCCCTTCAATTTGCTGATTTCCATTGCTTTGGATAGCAATTCTTCTTGTGTTGCTTTTTCGTGACTTATCATATAGTCTATCATCATTTCTGTTTGAAATGCTTTCTGTGTCATCAACATTATTACTATTATACACTCCTCGTCCACTCTGAATATCTTCAATCCACGCAGTAAATCCTTTTGTGCTTGTGTCAATTTTTTTGTTTCTTCATTATGTAATTCCTTCCTTAGATTATCAATAAAATCTTCATTACCATCAATTTCAATCTGCATTAGGACCTTAAAATCTGTTTTGCTATTGTTTCTCCATATATAAAAATTATTTCCGATTTCTTTGTAATCTAATGTTTTTAATTTATTTGCTCTGTTGTTTGCCGATATAACATATTCATCAAGTTGTTTTTTTGCGATAAGGTATATCTATATCATCATTATATCTTATACCCATATCTTCGTCAATATTTGCATCACCATATTCGTTGCTTTTGCTATTTTCCCAAAATACAATGTCTGCATTGAGATTAGGTTTCATGCTTTCAGGGAATGTATTAAGCCGTTCTTCTTTGCTCATACTTTGTCTTGCCTTAACATCGTCAGCCTCGATTTCTCCTGCGCTTCGGTTTCTGTTTTCGTTATCGGAACTTTCACCGACTGCAAATCCCTCTCTTACTTGTATTGCGTGCTGAACTTCGTGAATGAGTGATTTTAATTTCTCTTGTATATGTCATGCCATTATCTTTAACAGGTACTCCCGAATTTTGATATGCCGTTATAACAAAAGAAGAACAATCATAATGCGGTCTCCATCTCACCGATTAACTGTAACCGTGACTGTCATCATTTGCACTATCTGTCGCCCATTGAACTGCATTATCAATTACCCTATATAAACCTCCTTTTCGACATACAAAAAAGTACATCGAATTTCGATGTACTTTTTAAGCCTTATTTGAAATTTTTAATTTGTCTTTTGAGTAATTATATATCCGTTTGCGTTATCTGTCGGAACAAGGCGGAACGTGACATTTCCGAAATCAGTTCCTGTTGAATCGGTATTTTTAAATACTACGTCCATTCCGTCACCGACATTTTCGGCACTTATAAATTCATATCTGCCGTCTCCGCGATTTGAAACACTGATTTTATAATTACCGTTTTCATATAAAACACTGCCGTTATCGGTTGGGTGATATTCGGGCATATCTGCACCGAAAAGCAATTTATAAGTATCTCTTACGGAATTTTCGGACCATTCAAAATATCCGTTTTTATATTGAGCAGACGTATCCGCACCGTAACCTTCTGTGTAATAATAGAAGATAAAACTTCTTACAAAATCTTCACTTTGTAAATCGTTCTGTGTAAAATACGGTATTACATAACCTTGCTCCGCAAGAAACGATTTTGCATTATCGTCTAAAACAAAAGCCTTTTTTAGTCGCCAAAACAACCTGCGTCCATTATACGCAATCTTCCGTCAAGCCACTTTTCATATATCGCATTCTTCACCGTATCACGGTCAAAAAAGCACCGTTTCATAGGTGCTAAGGCGGGGTAAACCTCGTATATTCACTTATCCCACTCTCCTTTTTCGTATCAAAAAAGCACGCCCTAAGACGTGCTTTAATTCTTATCTTCAATTATCTCCGTTACTAAAAAACAAAGCTTCTGCTTCTGCATATTTTCTTTTAAACAGCTCTTGTTGTTTTTGATATGCTTTAACTGCCTCGTCTGGTGCATCAGGACTTAAAGCCGGTGTTTTTGTATAATCATAGTACGGTGCATATATTTTTTCCAAATTTTTTTCTTCTTCCGTCTTTATTAATCTCATCGCATTATTCCCCCTTCTATCCATTTCTGCACCCTATACTCTGTATATGTTTCGTCATACTCAGTAGCGTCCAATGTTCCTATCGCATACGAACTTACATTAATATTATATCCTTTCTCGATTTCTCTGTCAAGTTTCTTCTTGCAATATTCACGCAAATACGCTATATAGCTTTGTTTATATAGCCTTTGTCAATAAGTTTCACAACAATTTTTCCTTGCGATTGTTCCCATTTCGTCACTTTCGCAATCTTTCTCAATCTTGCCGTGAATTTCACCTCGTTTTTGTTACTTAACAGGAATGTCCTTATTTTGTAGATTATTAATCAACTTTTTTAATAATTCTAAAGCAAAGTTGACAAATAGTCTACATTATGATATATTAATAATGACAATAAATGTTTAGACAGGAAGTGATATTTTATGGAATTATATAAGAGAATAAAAGCACGCAGAGAAGAACTCGGAATGTCACAAGAAGAACTTGCAACTAAGTTAGGTTATAAATCCCGTTCAACTATAAATAAAATTGAAATGGGCAAAAATGATATAACTCAATCAAAAATCATAGCTTTTGCCAATGCACTTCAAACAACTCCAAGCTACTTAATGGGACTGGACGAACACGAAACGGAAATATATACAGATGATAAATTTCCAAATCCGAATATAACAGAGGACTACACAACATTCCCCGTTATAGGTGACATAGCGAAAGGATATAATCATATCGCTATTGAATCATGGGACGGAGATAAAGTCGATATTCCTAATTCATATTTAAAAGGACATACTCCGAAAGATTTCTTTGTACTGTGCATTAAGGGTGACAGTATGTATCCTCAATATCAAGACGGCGATAAAGTATTAATCTTACGTCAAAGCACCGTTAATTATAGTGGTGATGTCGGAGCAGTGATATACAATGACGAAATATCAACATTAAAAAAAATCGAGTTTGTAGAAGATGAAGATTGGTTGAGGTTAGTTCCTGTCAATCCGAATGTTCCGCCAATATTAATTGCGGGTGAAGAATTAAAGCACTGCCGAATAATAGGTGTTCCTAAATTGTTGATTAGAGAAATGTAAGTTTAATTTGAAAGGTATGCCCGCCTAACTGCAAAAATATAGCTATTAAGGAAAAACTTTAATGACGTTGTTGACGCTATAACCGATTGACGTTGAACAATATCTAAATTACTTTGTCAGCTGAGATTATTCCTCTGACTATTAGGAGAAAACAATGCAAAATAAAACAAAACTATTTAAAACAGCAATATGTATTATAACCACGTTAATATTAATTTTCGGGACTATTCCCTGTGGTGCGGTTTTATCGGACGAATCAAACGCACCAACTTTCACAAATCTTGTTGTATTTATGAAATTTTCTGACGAGGACGAATTTATCAACAACACTTATGCCGACACAACTGTCCGCAACATTTTAGACAATACATATAATAAAAGTGTATATAATGTCGCTGACTATTTCAAAACAGTAAGCGGCGGAAAAATGAATATGCAAACGCTTTATCTTTTTGACAACAACAATTCGCTCACACTTTCAAAGCCACGCGGTTATTATGCCGAAAAAGATGACCAAAACCCTTACGGTTACGAGAGTGGAGAAGAAAATTCCAGAATGTATGAACTACAGACTGATTGGGCGAATACAATTTCAAACGCAATCACGAACGGAAACAAACCAAAAGATATAGAAGAAAATCAATATAATTTTGCCGATCTTGACCGAAACCGTGACGGAAAAATTGATTTAATTACTGTGATTTACAAAAATACAACGCAAAATATTTCGGTTGGTTGGAATTCACCTCTTTGGGACTATCACTCATATTCAAATATGATTTCAGTGCAAGAAGGAGTTAATACTTATCAGAGCGGAGAATATTTACAGCTAACGTGCAACTACGAAAACGTAAACGGACTTGTGCTTTATCGCGGTGAGGATAATCTGCCTATTTTACCGACAGGTAAAATATGTCACGAAACCATGCACGCACTTGGCTTGAAAGACTTGTACCGCTCCAACCAAACAAGTGCGGTGTATTATATGTCACTGATGGCAAAACATCTAACCCCTATCGGACAGTATATTTCCGTTAAAGAACGCGAATCGCTCGGTTGGCTTGACAATAATCAAATTAAAACCATTGATAAAAACGGTACATATACACTCTATCCTGCCTCAGCTCAAAATGAAGTTGTTGCATATAAACGAGATTTGTCTAACGGAAAAACTCTTTATTTGGAATATCGTCAATTCGATGACAATGGTAACAAATATGATACAAAAAACAAGAAACTCTATTCGTGCAATACCGGTGACTTGATAAAAGGTGTAACACTTAAGAGCGGACTGATTTGCTATCTTGCTAACACAGGTGTACGTTTTCCCTCAAATATAAACACTACAGGCGCTAACTGGAATATGCAGGTCGTTTCTAACGGTCAATACTCAACTATGTCAGATTGTGCAGTCGGTGACGGCGAAGAACTTTATATTGGTAACGACATATTTGTTTATGTAACAAATATGTCAGCAGATAAATTAGAGTTTGAAATTAGCGGAATTGCAGAAACAACCCCTACTCCGACTTTGACTCCGAGTCCTATTCCGAGTCATACTCCTACTGCGACTCCACGTCCTACTCATACAACGAGTCCGACAGCTACTCCGACAATAACTCCGACCACGAGTCCGACAGCTACTCCACATCCGACCCCGACAATAACTCCGACCACGAGTTCGACAGCTACTCCACATCCGACCCCGACAATAACTCCGACAGCTACTCCGACTGCAACTCCAAAACCCACATCAAATCCTACTGCAACTCCGACAGAGAGCCCGACACTAATTCCGACTTCTACCCCAAAACCTACACCACGTCCGACTGCACAACCAATTTCAAGTCCGACCGCGACTACAAATCCGACAATAACTCCTGCAACAAGCCCAACTGCTACAATGTGTCCTACAGCAAGTCCTACACATGATATTAACTGCAACATTGAAGGCAACAATATATCTGTTAAACTCACAAACAGCACTTCAGTCGGAATTATCTTAATTTCTGAATTTAATTCGGACGGCAGATTATTACGTTGTACTACCCATTCACCACAAGAAAATATAAGTGTTTCCTTACTTTCTGAAACTCATACCGTAAAAGTTATGTGGTGGAATTCTCTAAACAATCTTGTTCCAATCACCGACTCAAAAACGGTAACACGATAATCTGATTTTTCAAAAATATAATCAGCAGCTGAATTCTATTATTCAACTGCTGATTTTTTGCACACAAAAAACGGAGCAAAAATGCTCCGTTTATCTTCTAAATGTATCTTTTATTTTCTTTACCAATCCCACACATCTGCCGTTACGCAGTTCGTTCATAAATTCGGCTTGTTTTTCCACATACCAAAGTTTTGACGAATCCATACACTTAACCGTCTTAACCGTATCCGCAATCATCACAAATGCAATTACGCACGTCATAATATGTAACGCCGGCAAACTCACGCTGTCAATCATATCAATCGTCACCGGTGCAATAAGCTTAATAAGTGCAACGGTAAATGTACCGAATGCAATTCCGCCTATAAGGCAAACACGTCCGTTTATATTACCGGGCCAACCTGTATAATCCCACCATCTTTTATGAAACAGCGTTTCCAAAAGCCACGATACAAAATATTCAAGCGAGCAGGTAACCACCATTCCCGCAAAAAACAGTATCAAAGGATTTTCAATCCATCCAAGCAATATCAAATCAAGCATTGCTCCCATGCCGTATATAGGGCAAAAACAAGTGCTTAAAAAGCCGCTGTTTACAAATTTTCTTTGTTGTATGCTGTAATATACCGTTTCATAAGCCCAGCCAATAAAGCTAAATACCGCAAAGCACAAGAAATATCGGCAAAAACTCATCATTTACCCCCCTTGTTTAAATCATTTGTATCTCCTTGTACAATTCAGCATAGTCCCCCGTAATCTTTGTATTTATCTTTCTGTACGCTTCTTTTTTAAATGTTTCATAAAGAGAACAATATTTATCCGCCAAACATACTATCCAACCTTCTCGGCAAGTCGGCGGAATTACAGTAAGCGGGAACATATGCTTTTTTATAATATCGCGTTCTGTATCTGTCAAATCAAAATCTCTGTCAGCATTTCTAAGAGCCGTCATAGGATGAGTAAAACCGTGTATTCTTCTCTCCTTTTCGCCGTCATGCCAATCATATAAGAAATAATCGTGCAGCAATGCTCCTCTTATAAGGTCACGCTTTTTGTACTTTATACCGAAAAACTCGGCAATTTTAATACTGTAATACGCAACCGCAATCGTATGCAAAAGGCACGAAGTGTCACCGTGCTGAGTAAACTTTTCCATACGTCTTAAATGCGATTTTTGTGACAAATTATGCAAACAATACAAAACTGAATTCATTTATTCTACCGCCTTTTTTAATTTACACATAGCCTTCTTTACCTATTATTATAATCACTGACATTTAATATGTCAATATATCTGCCGTCAAATTTATAAAATTTTAATATTACGCAAAAAACAAGCGATTTTCATCGCTTGTTTTTCATCTTATTGAGCTATTATTATACGAATTCTGCCACCCAATGTCTGTGCCTTATCGTAATAAGCAGTAAGCTTATAATTTCCGTTTATAGCATCATCAAGTGTTATCTTCATATATGTATTAATATCCGTCTTATGATACACAATTACCTTATCACTGAGCAAATATGTCTGATTATTAATCTTTGCTTCCGTGCGTGTGAGTGTATCTATTCTTGACGAATATGCAGTAAGCTGACGCATACTTTCAATACCTGTTTGGTCCATACTGAATCTGTGCGGTCCTTTTATATTCGTCGAAAATGACGTCATATATGTATTCTGTGTACCGTCAATATCTACAGTATACGAATGTGTTGTTGAATCGATTTTTGTGATTATACCGTACTTGTAGGCGTCACCTGTTACGTCCTTTAAGATAAGTCTGTCGATTTCGCCCGCTTTGTTCTTCGAATAATATGCTATGCTTGACGGGTTTATCGTAACACCGTCAAGACGCTGCGGATAAATTCTTGTGTACATTGCTAAGTCGTCACTTGCAGTTCCGGCAGTGTCAAGAATCTTCACATCGTCTGCAAGGGTATAATCGCCAAATTTATTCTTTTCGGAATTAAACTTACCGCTTACGCTGTCATAACCCTTTGCTCTTGAAAGACTTGCTTTACCGTTTGTAAATGATACATTTACTACAGCACATTTAAGCGAACTGCAATCTGATGAAGTCGCATATTCATTTTCTGTTCCGTCAGGTGTAACAACCTTTGCATAGTAACTTGAATATACCGTATTATCAGGGTTTGTGAATTCTTTTTTGCCTGTTTCCGTAACAAATCCTACTGTTGTGTGTGAAGATGTGCTTTCACTTCCTCCGACAACTCCGGCTGCTTCGCCGTTTCTGCCAAGAAGAAGTGTTACGGTATCACCGTACTTAAATGTTCCGCTTGATGAAAGTGCATTAAATGCGTCTACGCTTTCAACAGAATACTCTTTACCCGAAATTGTAACGCTTGTCGGCGAATCCTTTGTCGGTGACGCTTTTTCGTACACGCCTGTAACTTTATCCGTGTAAGCAAGCACCATATTCAAATCTTTACAATAGTAAATAATATCGTTAAGCTGAATTTCCGACGCGTCAACCTTATTACCGCTTCTCATTACTGTTGTCGAACCGTTTGTATCGAAGTTCGCGATCCAATTTGAATTTGTAACCTTGACCGGTCCTTCCATATTACCCTTTTCATAGCTTACATAATCAACATTACTTCCGTCCATCTTTACATAAAGAATGTCGCCCATTGCCATTTCATTCTTTACAGCACCGTATGTACTCTTATTCTTATCCTTGTAACAAGTTGTGCCGTCTGTTATATCAATCTGTTCAAAACTGCCGTTTTTATAACATATAACAGCGTCTGAAAGAAGTGAATAGATTACATATTTATCAAAGCTGTCCGTACCTGTTTCGCTGTCTTTTGCAACAAGCATTGCATAGTCAACAGAACCGTTTGAATTTTTAAACAGCTTGAATGTATCGCCTTTTTCGGCTTGCATTGCGGCATTTTCGTATGTAAGTGCCTGTGACTTGTAATATGTAGTTGTGTTTGAATTGATGTTATACATATCGCCGTCAAGAATTATATCGGAACCGATTACGTTTGAAACAGTGTATTCTTCAACTCGCTGGTCACGCGGTGTAAATGACACAAAATCTTCATCGTTCTTTACGACAATATCGCCTTTTCTGCCGACATAATCACTGTTGAAATTACCGTCAAATTCAAATGTTCCGGCTGTTGTATAGATTTTGTCAGTACCAAGTGAGCTGTCCTCATTGTGTGACGCAATAATCGTAACACCCTCAATAACTTTACTGTCAAACACTGAAGTTATAAGTTTGCTTTGATTATCTTTTATTTTTGTGTCAAGTGTATTGTAAATAAGTCTTGCAACCTGACGTCTTGTAAGTGCCTCACCTTGCTCGGCATTTACGTTCTTTGTAATTTCAAGACTGTTTGCAAGCCCCATTTGACCGTAAGGCCATGAATCGCCGAAATCCTGTGTTGTGTATCCAAGCACCTTTAATACCATTGTAAGTGCCTCTTCATATGATACCGTATTGTCAGGTCTGAATGTTGAATCAACATATCCCTCCGCAATTCCGGCTGATACAGCGGCCTTTATGTAAGGTGCTGACCAGTGAGTATATGTAACATCTTTAAAAGGTGATACTTTTAAACCTGTTGCTACTGTATCTTTGTAGCTTGATGACGCTACTGCAATTTTCGCAAATTCCGCTCTTGATACATTGTCATCAAGTCTTAAATTGCCGTCATCATCGCCGACCATTATATTAAGTTCCGACAAAAGCGACATAATATCTTCGTCATTGTTCCAGTCTGCCAATGCAGGCAAAGTCGATAATGACATAGCCGCCGCCAAAACAAAAGAAATTATTTTCTTCATAACTTACTTCCTTTCCGTATATGTTATAAATCCGAGAAAATCTCAGTCCGAGAGAAAATCATTCGCATTGCTGAGTTATCAATCATAACGTAACGCATCTATCGGATTTAATTTGGCAGCTTTTTTAGCAGGCATATAGCCGAAGAACACACCTATCATCGCCGAAACCGTAAACGATACTACAATAGATGTCGAGGTCGGTAATATATCCATCCCCAAAAGTTTACCTGCCAGTATTGCCAAAAGTGAGCCTACAATAATACCGATTACACCGCCCAAACAACTAAGCATACCCGCCTCAATAACGAATTGAGAAAGTATATCTTTCTGCTTTGCACCAAGCGATTTTCTGATACCTATTTCCCTTGTACGTTCCGTAACCGACACAAGCATAATATTCATAATACCGATACCGGCAACAACAAGCGATATAGCCGCGATTGCGATAAGCATAAGTTCCATTTTATCAAGAATATCGGTTACACTGTCTGCCATAGACTTCATTGACGTTACAGTATAGTAATCACTGTCACCTATATCTTTATCACAAAGTGCTTCCAAAAGTGAAACCGCCTCCTCAACCTTTTCCTGGTCAACCGCATAGACAACATAGCTGCTTACGGTTGATGTACGGTTTGTGTATGACGCCAAAGTGTACGGTATATACACACAGTTATCCGAAGAATTTTCTGTCGAGTCGTCCTGTTCTTCAAGTATTCCGACAACTTCATACGGCGTACCCGTTATTTGAATAGACTTACCGAGTGCGTCACCGCCGAAAATTTCTTTTGCTATATAAGTACCGATAACGCAGACTTTCTGTTTTCTCTCAACGTCAACATATGTAAGCTCACGTCCGTATGTAACGTTATACTTTTTCATTCCGAGATAGTATTCGTTTACACCCGTTGCCTGTGTTGAAATTGTATCACTGCCGTTTTTTATAAATGCAGGCATTGAAACTGTCGGTGACTGACCTGCAATAATATCGGAATGTTCTTCCGCAAGTTGTTCCATTTCTTCAGGCTTTACTTCCTTTGTTGAAGAACGGTCTTTTATTATAACATTGATTGACTCAATACCCATTTCTTCAAACGTGTCTGTTATTTCCGATGTCATACCCGACATAAGACTTACAAGCGCAATAACCGCCGTAATACCGATTATAATACCGAGCATTGTAAGTATCGAACGCATTTTGTTGCCGACAATACTTGACATTGCCATCTGAAAACATTTCCAAATACTCATAATCAAGTCGCCCCCTTTGCTCTTTCATCTTCGGGAGCTTCTTCGCCCGCACCGTGCTGGTTCATTACTGTTACGTCACCCTCTGCCGGACCGTCATAAACGATACGTCCGTCTGTTATACGAATGATACGTTTTGCTTTTGCCGCTATCGAGTTATCGTGAGTAATAAGAATAATCGTATTACCCTCCGCATTAAGTTTCTGCAAAAACAGCATTACTTCACGACCTGTACGGGAGTCAAGTGCACCTGTCGGCTCATCGGCAAGTATTACCGACGGATCGCCTGCTAAAGCTCTTGCTATTGACACTCTCTGTTGCTGACCACCCGAAAGCTGTGTCGGGTGGTTTTTCGCTTTTGATTTAAGTCCTACTCTGTCAAGTGAATCAAGTGCTCTTTTCTCTTGTTCCGCGTCGCTAAGTCCCGCATACAAAAGCGGCAGTTCAACGTTTTCCAATACTGTTAATTTCGGCAGTAAGTTATATTGCTGAAATATAAATCCAAGCATTTTATTTCTTACATCAGCCAATTCATCTTGACTGTAATTATTAATTTCTCGTCCGTTTAATCTGTAAACACCCTTTGTTGCCACGTCAAGGCAACCTATAATATTCATACAAGTAGATTTACCACTACCCGACTGACCTACTATCGCAACAAATTCACCTTTGTTTATAGTAAGAGATATTCCGTCAAGTGCGTGAACTTCCGTATCACCCATATGATAAATCTTATAAACATCTTTCATTTCTACCAATGGAGGCATTTTACTTCACCTCCGCTTTATCTTCCGCCCGGCATTCCGCCACCGCCGCCGGACATACCTCCGCCGCCCGGCATTCCGCCACCGCCGCCGGACATACCTCCGCCGCCTGGCATTATGACTCCGCCGCCTGACATTCCGCCCATATTGCCATTAGGAACTACATACATATCTTGAGCATTTGGATCACCGAATGACGCATTCGCACTTGACGATTCTGTGTCAAGCGTTCTTACCTGGTCTTTTTCTGTTAAACCTGACTTAATTTCGATATAGTCTGTATCGTTAATTCCTGTTTCAACCTGAATTGCACGGTAACCGTCAGGTACATCTATATTAGTAGGTACACTTTCTTTAGTCACCGAAATTTCATCCGATTTATCACCGTTCGGTGTATCGACGCTTACAACCGGCATACCGCTTGACTGTGGCTTATCGTACTTATCATCGGCTTTCTTCTTATCGTCCGTTTTACCCGATTTATCTTTATTACCCTTTATAATATCCGTAACATCATTTTCGTGAGTTGTTCCGTCGTCCTTTACAAATACAATATTGCCTCTGTTTACACTGTTTACAGGTACTGCAATTACATTGTCAGCCTCTTCAACAACAATTTCGGCGTCAACATTCATACCCGGCAACAAATCACCGTAATTTTCTATTTGAATTTCGATAGTGTATGTTGTTACACCGTTTTCGTTTACACCGTCTACAGGAACTTTTGTAACCACACCTTCAAATTCACCCTCTACCGCGTCTGCCGTTACAGTAGCTTTTTGACCTGTCTTAACAAGTGCTATTTCCGTTTCGTCAACATCAATAGAGAATTTAACGCTTGACAAATCGTAAATTACACAAAGCGGATCTGTTGCATTTGAAGAATCTATCGTATCGCCTGCTTTTGAGTTTTTCTTAACGACTGTACCCTCAATCGGTGCTTCGACAACATAATCATCAACTGCGTCCTGTGCTTTTTCAATACCAAGTTCGGCATCGTCAAGTGCAAGCTGTGCGTTCTTTATGCTTGAATCCTGTGAGAAAGTATCGTTTTGCAATACTTGCTTTTCAAGTGCCAAAACCGCATCATTATATGAAAGCTGTGCATTGCTCATTGTCGAGTTTTGATTATCATACTTAACATATCCGACTTTTTGACCGCTGTAAACAGAATCTCCTACCGCAATATTAAGATTTTCAAGTGTGCCTGATGCCGTTGATGTGATTGTTCCCTCGCTTACATATTCAAATTGTGCCGTATTTGCACAAGCAACTCCGTTTATTTCCGCACTGCCGTAATCATTTGTTGTAAGTGCGCCCGGATTTGTGACTTCAACCGTTACATACACAACTTTAGCGTGTGCGTCTGTTGAAACGGCTGACGATGATTTTTCTTTAACAGTTCCGTAAATCGTATCGCCCGAACCTATAACAGATACTGTTGCGACCGCGCCTGTCTGAATACTTTCGGCATCAACTTCATTAAACGGTATTCTCAGTTTCATATAAGAATCGTCATACAATGTTGCAACCGTTGCACCGGCATTGATATGGTCCCCTTCTTTTACGGATAATTCTTTAACTTTACCTGCTGAATTTGACTGTATGTACTGATTGTTTTTAGTATCATTAAGCGAATTTAATGCCTTTGTTACTGCATTTTGTGCAGACTTTGTACCGATATTGTTTGAAGAAACGGTCTGTGCCTTTTGCTTTACTGCGTCAACATATGCCTGTTGTGCTTTTGCAAGTGCATTTTTTGCCGTACTCAAAGAATTTTGAGCGTCGCTGTCCTCAAATTGATAAAGCTTATCACCTTTCTTAACAACGTCACCCTCTTTGAATGTATCACTTGTTATATCGCCCGACTTGATAGTTGTTACTTTATACGAATCATTCGGCTCGATAGATGATGAACCTGTGATTGTATTTGTGATAGTACGACGTTCAACCGGCGAATCGGTATACATAACTTTTACGGCACTGTTGTTTTTAGACTTTATAATAAGTCCCGAACATATACCTGCAAGTATTGCTATTACAAGAATAATTATAAGTAATTTCTTGCCTATCTTAAACTTACCGATAAAGAACTTCTTGTTTTGCTTGTCATATCCAATGAATTTCTTTTTCGGTTTCTTTTCTTCATCACTGTTGTCATCATCATCTGAAAATCCAGATATTTCTTCAAAAGTGAGTTCGTCTGCATTTGTATCTTCTGTGTTAGATACTTCTGCTTCACTTTCCAAAAGCTTTTGCTCCTTTTCAGAAGTAAAATCTCCCATATTTCTTGCCTCCTGCACCTTTATATTTTTAACTTATCTGCTCTGCGACTTTAGTTAATTTATCGCAAAACATTTTAAGGTCTGCTTCATCTACATCTCTGAAACATTCCTGTAAGTTTCTGATTATAACTTTCCTTTGATTATCATATGCTTTTCTGCCCTCGTCAGTAAGAACTATATAACTCTTACGCTTATCGGTTGTATCCGATATACTTTTAACCCAGTTTTTTTTCTTCAAAGCCTTTATGCTTTGAGAAATAGCCGCCTTACTGACTTTTAAAATGTCACTCATCATAGTGACCGTCATCATTTTTCCGTCATTTGCGGACTGAGTAAGTAAATTCAACATCATATAATCGCCCCTTGACATTTCCTCAAAAGGACACTTTGAAAGAAACCACAGCTCCATCCTGCTTACGATTTCCCAACATTGAAGAAACATTTCTTCTTTCACCGTGTATCCCCCCACACACCGTAATATTAAATTTTGTTAATTTACTTAACCATTTTACCACCACAATTATTCTAAGTCAATATTTACACTTTTGATACAATATGAATTTACACTTTATTCACATTTCATTTGAATATTATTAACTTTTAGTATATAATAACTATATCATAATTGTACGAGGTGATATTAAGTGAAAAAAACATATATTGATACGGCTATGGAACGTATCGCACCTGATTTAATACTTAAAGGCGGAAACGTTGTCGATGTTTTTTCGGGCAGAGTTATTAAAGCCGATGTTATTATAAAAGACGGTATTATCTGCGGTGTCGGTTCATACAGCGGTGAAAACGAACAAGACGTTTCCGGCAAATATGTTATGCCGGGTTTTATTGATTCGCACGTTCATATTGAATCATCTATGACGCAGCCGTCCGAATATGCAAAGGCAGTTATGCCTCACGGTATTACAACCGTTATTGCCGATCCTCACGAAATAACAAACGTATGCGGTGAGGACGGTCTTGAATTTATGTTAAAGTCTGCGAAAAATATTCCGCTTGACGTAAATCTTATGTTGCCGTCATGTGTACCTGCAACGCCTTTTGAACATACAGGTGCTAATCTTGACGCAAAAACAACTCAAAAACTTGCACCTAAGTTCTTCGGTATCGGTGAAATGATGAATTATCCCGGTATTGTTTCAGGTGATGATGAAACACTCGGTAAGTTGTGTCTTGACATTATCGACGGTCATGCACCTTTGCTTTCGGGTCATGAGCTTGACGCATATACAAGTGCCGGTATAAAAACCGACCATGAATGCAGTGTCGTTGAAGAAATGACCGAAAAAATAAGCAAAGGTATGTATATTCTTCTTCGTGAGGGTACGCTTTCGCTTGACGTTGCAAAACTTATCAAGGGTGTAACCCCTTATACGTTAAGACGTTGTGCGTTTTGTACCGATGACAGATTTGTCGGCGAAATTATTCGTGACGGCAGTATTGACCACTGTATCAGAAAAGCCGTTTCACTCGGTCTTAACAATATTGACGCAATCATTATGGCAACGCTTAACGCTTGTGAAATGTACGGTATGAAGAATAAAGGAGCAATAGCTCCGTCATATGTTGCCGATATTGTCGTTGCCGACGATTTGAATTTAAGTTCAATATCACAAGTCTACAAAAACGGCAAACTTGTATGTGAAAACGGTACAGCATTGTTTGAATGCGAAACGGTTGACAATTCAAAAGTTACAAATACCGTTCATCTGCCGAAAATATCAGCCGACTTCTTCAAGACTGATGTTAAAGACAAATTTGACGCTATCGAACTTATACCCGAAAGTATTATCACAAAAAAGGTTACTGTATCGTATTCCGACAGCCTTTCTAAAGTATGCGTTATCGAACGTCATCATAATTTAGGTACAAAGGGTATCGGATTTGTAACCAATTACGGAATTACAAACGGTGCTATCGCCACTTCTATCGGTCACGACAGCCATAATGTAATCGTTATCGGCGATAACGACAGCGATATGGCACTTGCCGTAAATACTCTCGGTACAAGCGGCGGTATTGCAGTTTGTTCAGAGGGTAAAGTTATCGCGTCAATGACTCTTGATATTGCGGGACTTATGTCCGTAAAATCAGCCGATGAAGTTACAAGAGAACACGATAACCTTTACAGTGCCGCAAAAGTGCTTAATATAACAGATAAAATCGATCCGTTTTTGTCACTTGCATTTTTGCCGCTACCTGTAATCCCCGAAGTTCGTATTACCGATTCGGGACTTTTCGATGTTATTAATTTTAAATTTGTGGAATGATGTTTTATTTTGCGGAGGGGCGATCATTGGTCGCCCTTTTTCTGTTCCTCTATCACCACCCCTCATTCGACTCTGTCGACAGCTCCCCTCTATGGGAGCCTTACTTGCCTCTCCTTGAAGAGAGGTGGCACGCAATGTCGGAGTGGTGGCTGTTATTCGACGTCCTTTTTTCACATTTCAACACGTTAAGGCAAGCCGATATGGCTTGCCTTATTTATTAATTTGTTGCACTTGTGTCAGTTGTGTTATCCGCTGTTTTTTGTCTGTGACCGCCGCCGAAACCAGAATTTGACTTTGTTCCTATCTTCGTTATACTGCTTTCAATTTCGGCACTTCCGACTTCTTCACCGCTTGCGTAAACCGTATACGTTTCACCTGTTTTAAGTTTATCCGATGAGTACACAATCTTACTTCCTCCTTTAACTGCTGTATACTCAGCGATTGTCTTACCGTTTGAATCAGTTATCTTAACTTCATCACCCGCGGAAATCTGTGAAGTTGTGTATGCCAAAATTACGTTTTGAGCAGAGTAGCTGTTCGGACTTTCGTCCATACCGCTGCCGCTTACACCTATAATTGTACCGCCGTTTACTATAAACGCACCGTCTGTATCAAAAGCACTTTCTGCACCCATTGCCTGTGCGTCAACCGTAACAGTACCGCCATTGATGAACAATGAACCGTTTGAATCAATACCGTCTGCATCGGCAACTATTTTAATATTACCGTCGTTGATTTGGATATGATGTTCACTGTCCTGTTCATTACCCTCGGCCTGTTGCATATTCGGAGGTGTCATTTGTCCGCCGTTTTGGTCGCTTGACATATCCGGCGGTGTCATTTGATTACCGTCCTGTCCGTTTGACATTTCCGGCGGTGTCATTTGTCCGCCGTTTTGGTCGCTTGGCATTTCCGGCGGTGTCATTTGATTACCGCCCTGTCCGTTACTGTTTCGTCTGCCAATTTGACCTCTGCCGCCCTGCTGACCGCCTTGCATATTAGTACCGCCGCCGAAACCGCCGTTTTGATTTGCACCTGTACCGCCTGAATTAAATCCGTCATCACTTGCAGTTATGTCAATATTACCGCCGTTTATCGTCAAAATCTTCTTACTTTCAATACCCTCGGTTGATTTTGTTATCGTTATATCACCATCATCAATCGTTACATCACCATGACCTGATATACCTTTTTTTCTCTCCGACGATAAATTAAGTGTACCACCCGTAATATTTATATCAGACGTGCAATGAATAGCATGGTCTGTCGAATCAACTGTAACTTCACCGCCCGATATATCAAACATCCAATCCGCTTTTATACCTTTGCTTGAAGTATCTTCACTGTCGTCACTTTCTTCTGTTTGCGTAAATTGATTATTATTCATTTGTTCACGCATTGATTGAATTTCATCATCTGTCATTTGTGACGAATCTTTCATTTCACCTCGACCGCCGAAGTCATTAGATGTACTTGCCTTAACCTCGCCTGTTGTCGTAACATTCACTTCACCGTCCGATATATCAAGTATTTCTTCTGCTTGAAGTCCGTCACCCTCTGCAGTAACATTTACAGTACCTCCGCTTATCGCAAGCGTGTCATTTGCATGAATACCGTCATTTTTTGCATTTACGGTAACATTTCCGTTACCGATTTCAATGCTGTTACTGCTGAAAATACCGTGATTATAATTTCCGTTTACTGTAAGTGAGCCACTGCCCTTAATTTCAAGATTATCTCTTGATGTTATACAGCCTTTTTCATTTTCATCACCGCTTGTGTAATTTTCTCCGTCCGTTAAAGTATTTTCGGTATTGTCCGTCAAAGTGATATAAGCCTTGTCGGCATTCTTTACATATACAGCCGAGCCGTTTTTATTTGTAAGACTCATACCCGACAAACGAAGTTTAACTTTTTCTTCGGTGTCAATAACAATTTGGCCGCCATCAAGTGTGCCTGTGACTTCAAAGTCACCGCCCTTTGAAATTGTTATAATGTTATCCGATACGCTTATACCGTCACCTGTAACTTCAACATTGTCAAGATCAACCGTTCCTGTGTTGTTTTTCCAAGACTCGTCCTCATCATCTTGCGGAGTGGTTATTGTAACTGTGTTGTTCTTTTCGTTCCACTCAACATCAAGTCCGAGCATATCGCTTATTGCACGAATCGGAACAAGTGTTCTTCCGTCCTCAATTATAGGTGAAACATCAAATGAATATGTTTCGTCATTCTTAGTCATATCACTGCTGCCGATAGTCATTTGTATAGTCTTTGACTTTTTCTTTGCTGTTATCGTCTGCGTGTCGCTGTCCCATTTAACCTTTGCACCGAATGTTTCAAATATGGTACGCATAGGAACCATTACTCTGTCATCTACGATTTCAGGCTGAACGTCAAAGCTGATATTTTCACCGTCATATGTAACCGTAATATCATTGCTCTTTGCCAAAACACATCCGTTGCCGATTGTTGCGGTAATTGCAACTACTGCTGCTATACTTATTATCTTTTTCTTTAATCCGATATTCATTCTTATTACCCCTTTCCTTTATGTTGATTTCATTATACATTTAGTTTCTTAAATAAACCTTAAAGGAAGAATTTTATTTATGAATATTTTGTTAATAAAAAAATGGCTACGAATATGTAGCCATCTCAAATTGCAGACAAAACCATAATGGTTTTGTCTACTTTATTTTAGGATGTTTGAGGTGCTAACCTCATTGAAAATCATTTCTGGCGACCTGTGCGGCAGAAATGGCTTAAAATCTAAAGTTTCGACTTTGAAGGAACTTTATGATTTTTTCTTTGAAAATACTCAAAAGTTACATCGTAAGATGTGATTTTTGTGCAGGCGACAAGTTGTCGCCTGCCGTTCTCTTTATATTATATATCCGAAGTACCTCGCAACAAAAATCCAAAACGTAAGGCACAATGACGACATAAGCGTCGTTGCAACGACCACGCTTGATGTAAGCACACCCTCGTGCCCCATATTTTTAGCCATAATATAGCTTGACGGAGTTGTCGGTGAGCCAAGCATTATAATAAGTGCAACAAGTGCTTGGTCACGGAAACCGAGCTTTATTGCTATCGGCAAAAATACCGCCGGCAGGACAACGAGTTTAATCATAGTTGCCGCTATTGTCGGCTTAATTTTCGCTATCGCTTTTCGTCCCTCAAAGCCCGCACCGATTGTTATAAGTGCAAGCGGTGATGCCATTTTTGCAAGCGATGCTAATGTTTTATCGATTATTTCGGGAAAATCAATTTTCAAAAGTGACGCCGCAACACCTAAAACAATACCTATTATAATAGGATTTTTAACAATATTAATAAGTGAATTTATAATATTGCCTTTGCCACCGCCGTCCTTTTCCCCCTCAAAAGTCAAAACAAGCACCGCAAATATATTGAAAAGCGGTACACAGCCGATAATCATAACAGGCGCCATTCCGCTGTCGCCGTATATATTTTGAATAAACGCAACACCCAATATCGCCGCACTGCTACGATAACCGGCTTGTACAAACTCACCCACTATCTTTTTATCTTTAATCAAAAACTTTGCCGCAATCCACAATCCGAAAAATGCCACTGTCGTAACAAATGCACAATACAAAACATATGTAATATCAAAATCGCCGATTATATCGGTAGTTGACAAGTCAACGAACAACAGCACCGGCAACGTCACAACAAAGTTAAACTTATTCGCCGTCTTAACAAATCCGTCATTTAGAATTCCTATCTGTTTCAGAACGTATCCGACCACTATAACAAGGAATACGGGAAGTGTCGCATTAAGACTGTAAATTAAACTATCCATTTAATCTAATCACCTCTGATTTAATTTAAAAGAGAGTGTTGCACCGCAACACCCTTTCAGACTGTCGATAAATTGTCCGGAACGTGCAAAATATTATACTATAAAAACTAATTTGCAATTATAACAAATAACAGGCAAGCCTATCATTGATATACGGCTTGCCTGTGCACTTTTTGAGGAAATAAACTCTAACGTACAAACGTACGCCAACGAGTTCATTTTCTCAAACTCCGAACTAATTTCTCGAAGTCTGCTTTATCTGTTATTTCACAACTATATTAACAAGTTTACCCGGTACTGCAATCACCTTGACAACGTTCTTACCCTCGATAAGTCCTTTTATCTTTTCAGTATTCATTGCAGCCTCTTGTGTGCCGTCCTTATCAAGACCTGCCGGAATCATAAGTTTATCCTTAATTTTACCGTTAATCTGTACAACGATTTCAATTTCATCATCAACAGTCTTGCCCTCGTCATATTTCGGCCATGGCTGAAGTGAAAGAAGTTCGCCGTTACCGTAAGTCAGCCACAATTCTTCTGTCATATGAGGCGCAACAGGGTTTAGAAGTGTAATAAGCGTCTTATATTCGCCCTTTGTTACACTGCCTTTCTTTGAAAAATCATTTACAAGACTCATCATAGTTGCAATAGCCGTATTGAACTTCATTCTCTCGAAGTCCTCGCCGACTTTCTTTATAGCCTTATTTATATTCTTTTCAAGGTCAGCACTGTAACCTTCTTCGTCATTTACGATTGACTGCAAGTTCCATACTCTTTCAAGGAACTTATAACAACCTTTCAAACCTTGCTGTGACCATGGAGTTGACTGATCGAATGCACCGATGAACATTTCATATGTTCTGAATGCGTCCGCACCGAATTCTTCTACAACTTCATCAGGATTTACAACATTACCTCTTGACTTAGACATCTTTTCATTGTTCTCACCAAGAATCATACCGTGTGAAGTACGTTTCATATACGGTTCTTTTGTAGGAACTACGCCTATATCATATAGGAACTTATGCCAGAAACGTGAATACAAAAGGTGAAGTGTTGTATGTTCCATACCGCCGTTATACCAATCGACAGGTGACCAATATTCCAATGCCTCTTTTGACGCAAGTGCCTCGTCATTATGCGGATCCATATATCTTAGGAAATACCAGCTTGAACCAGCCCACTGCGGCATTGTATCTGTTTCTCTTTGTGCCTTACCGCCGCAGCACGGACAAGTTGTTTCAATCCAATCATATGCTTTTGCAAGCGGTGATTCACCGTTTTCACCCGGTTCAAATGTTTCAATTTCAGGAAGTTCCAAAGGAAGTTCACTTTCAGGAATAGGCACCCAACCGCACTTATCACAATGTACAAGAGGAATAGGTTCACCCCAATAACGTTGACGTGAAAATACCCAGTCACGAAGTTTGAAGTTTACTTTTCTCTTTCCAAGACCTTGCTTTTCAAGCCATTCAATCATTGTAGGAATAGCCTCTTTTACTGGAAGACCGTTTAGGAACTCGGAATTTACCATATTACCCTTGTATACATCTGTATAAGCCTCTTCTTGTACGTTCTTACCGCCTGAAACAACTTCAATAATAGGAAGATTAAATTTCTTTGCGAAATCCCAGTCACGGCTGTCGTGTGCAGGAACTGCCATAATTGCACCTGTACCGTAAGTTACAAGTACATAGTCAGAAATAAATACAGGAAGTTTTGCACCGTTTGCAGGATTTACCGCATAAATTCCCTCAAGTTTAACACCTGTCTTTTCCTTTGCAAGCTCTGTTCTTTCAAATTCAGACTTCTTTGCCGCCTCTGTCTTATATGCAAGCACTTCGTCATAATTTGTAATTGAATCTTTCATCTTTTCGATAAGCGGATGTTCAGGTGACATAACTGTATAAGTTGCACCGAAAAGTGTATCTGCACGCGTTGTGTAAACAATCATTTCATCGCCTGTTGAAAGTTTAAACTTAACCTCTGCGCCCTCACTTCTGCCTATCCAGTTTTTCTGCTGTGTTTTAATCTTTTCAAGATAATTTACATCGTCAAGGTCATCGATAAGACGTTGTGCGTACTCGGTGATTTTAAGCATCCATTGGCTCTTTCTCTTTTGAACAACTTCACTTCCGCATCTTTCGCAAACACCGTTTACAACTTCTTCATTTGAAAGTCCTACTTTACAGCCGGTACACCAGTTAATCGGCATTTCCTGCTTATATGCAAGTCCGTGCTTAAAAAGCTGTAAGAATATCCACTGTGTCCATTTATAATAGCTCGGATCGGTTGTGTTGATTTCTCTTGACCAGTCGAATGAGAAACCAAGCATTTTAAGTTGACGTGTAAAGTTAGCAATATTCTTTGCCGTTACGATTTTCGGGTGTACCTTATTTTTAATAGCAAAGTTTTCAGTCGGAAGACCGAATGCGTCCCAGCCTATCGGATAAAGTACGTTGTAACCCTCCATACGACGCTTTCTTGCAATAATATCAAGTGCCGTATAACTTCTCGGGTGACCTACGTGCAAGCCCGCACCTGACGGATACGGGAACTCTATCATTGTATAAAATTTAGGCTTTTTGCTGTTTGTTTCAGCGTGGAATGCACCTGTTTCTTCCCACTTATCCTGCCATTTTTTTTCAATAGCTTTAAAGTTGTAACTCTCCATTTGTATATTTGCTCCTTTAAAATTTATTCTTCTTCTGATTCGTCTACGTTACCGACGTCGTCCCAAAGACGTTCGATAGCATAAAATTCACGCATTTCGTGCTGCATAACGTGAACGATTACGTCACCGCAGTCAACCAAAATCCAGCTACCGCCTCTGTAACCCTCTTTATGATTTATCTCAAAGCCTGCCTCTTCAAGCTTTTCTTCAATTTCATCAACACACGCTCTTACCTGTACCGTTGACTGACAAGACGCAACAACAAAGTAATCCGCAAGAGATGTCTGTTCTGCAACGTCAAGCACTTCTATATTTGTCGCTTTCTTATCTTCAAGTGCCTTTTGAATAATTTCAACCTTAGTCATTTAGTGTCCCTCCTTTTATTTTCCGTTCATCAGCATATAATTCCATGCCGATAATGTATTAGGGTGTATTATTTTATTTTTCTGTGCATTAAATACAATGCTTTGTTTAAGTCCAAGAATAAATGCCTTATCAATATTTTCGTACGCTGCTTTTCTAAGCTCGTCCACTCCGTCAAAATCACGCATAGGCTCAATCATATCCGCAATATAGATTATCTTATCCAAAAGCGACATATTTTCCTTTGCGACCGTGTGGCACATTATCGCGTCAAGCACGTCTTTGTCGTTCACTCCGTACTCAGCATTTGCAATTTTTGCACCGAGCGGTGCGTGAATGACAGGCTTACACGCAAGCGTTATATCATCAAGCACAACACCGTACTTTTGACAAAGTTTTATCTGTTCGTCTGTGTCATAACCCTTTGCACAATCGTGCAAAATTCCGGCTGTATATGCCTTTTCGGTGTCTGCACCGTACTTTTCGGCAAGCTTTACCGCCTCGTCACACACTCCAAGGCTGTGCTTATATCGTTTTTCGCTTAGCGTACTCTTTAATTTATCCTTGTAATTATCTATCATTTTAGTTTTCCTTATAAAGATGATACTTATTTATATAATCCCTAACATTTTCAGGCAGCATATATCTTACCGTCTGACCGTTTTTCACTCTGTTTCTTATATCCGTTGAAGATATTCTGAAAACCGGTGCTGATACAGGAAATATCCGACCGTTCATTTTTTCTTTTACGGCCTTTATCGTTTCCGTAAGCGACTTTAGCGATTTTCTCGGGAATACAAGCAGCGAACACATTTCAAGTATTTTATCAGGCTTGTACCACTTATCAAAATCATTAAGCGAATCTTCACCGATTATAAAAAACAAATCGTCATTCGGATATTTTTCTTTTAAATATCCAAGCGTGTTTACCGTATACGATTTTTCACTGCGATTAATTTCAAAATCGTCCTCCTCAAAAGCACTGTTATCCGCTATTGCAATATGCGTCATTTCAAAGCGTTGTTTTGCCGTAACGTTTGCACTCTTATGAGGCGGATTGCCGTCCGTTATAAATATCACACGGTCAAGTCCGTATTCCTCCCTTGCCATTTCCGCAATTAAGAGATGTGCGTTATGGATAGGATTGAACGTACCGCCCATTATTCCTATTTTCATTTCCTCGGCAACTCGATTTTTCTGTATTTTTCTTCATCGGATTTACGATAAATTATAAACTTATTTCCGATTGCCTGCACCGGCTCCGCTCCAAGGCGTTCCGCAACGTAATTGCAGGTGTCGCGAGTATCAAGCATTGCAGTTTCAAGTATATGCACCTTTAAAATTTCACGTTTTGTAAGTGCTTTGTTAAGTCCGTCAATAAATGCGTCGGTAACACCTTCTTTGCCTATTTGGAATATAGGTTCAAGCTGATGCGCCATTTTTCTTAAATACGCTCTTTGTTTTCCTGTTATCATTAATATCCTCCGAAGTAATTTTTATCATAAATATACATATTTAATTATATCATTTCAATATTGTATTGTCAATAAAAAAACAGGCAATAAAAAAACCCCAAAATAACCGTCAGTTAAAGTCGAGTTTCTACCTGCTCATGCAGGTGGGCTAAATCCCGTTTACTTTATATGTCCACTGGCATTCCCGAAGGAACGGAGGCGTATACGCCATAAACGGAGATAATATCCCTTTTAAGAAGTGTTGGTAAAAAAAAGACTTTTAAACGCGAAATCTCAGGGTAATTAGCTATTTTGTTTTTCTGTTATTATAATAGCACATAATGAACAAAATTTCAATAGGAAATTTGTAGTTTTTCAAAAAAACTTGCAAAACGAATTGTTTTGACATTACCTCTATGGTTTTGCCGATATTATTCTTCGTTTGCCATTTCCTCATCACGTCTTAAAAACTCATTAAATGCAGCCTCAAGTCTTGCCTCATCCTCAACCATTACAAGCTCAGCCTCTTCTGACTCAACGTCACCCTCAACCTGCATAATAAGAACTTCATCATTTTCCTGACCTTCAGGAAGAACTTCAAGAAGTGCGAAATATGTTACACCTTCAAATTCAAATACATCGATTGTTTCAAATTCAATCATACAACCGTGTTCGTCTTCAAGCATTATTATGTTATTTTCCATTATAAAAATTCCTTTCTCTTTCCGTTATTTATTTTAACTATTTATATTGTAATATATACCACTTGAAATGTCAATCTATTTATTTTTTTGCGAACTTAAATATCCGTCAAGTATTATGCACGCCGCAACGGTATCCAATACATCTTTTCGTTTTTTTCCGCGTGTATTTGTTTCATTCAGAAACCTTGCCGCACCGACAGACGAAAGTCTTTCATCCCAAAATACAATTTCGCCGTCATATATTGTTTTAAGTGCGTCGGCAAATTCGTGCGTTGCGTCAACACGGAAGCCCTCACTTCCGTCCATATTTTTCGGCAGACCGATAACTATTTTTTCGGGCTTGTATTCGTCAAGTATTTCCTTTAATTCGGTCAGTAATTTTTCGGTACCTCTGTTTTTTATCGTTCTTACGCCTTGTGCCATAAAGCCGAGCAAATCACTTACCGCAATTCCCACTCTTGCGTCACCGTAATCTATTCCGAGTATTCTCATTATACTTCCTCCCTGTTAAAATCTCTTGCAAGCGATTTTATCCATTTATTTTTATTTATACGAATAACCGCCACCAAACTTTTTAACGGCTCATCACTTTTCATCAAAATCAGTACAAGCGGTACAGGCAACCTTAAAAGTGAACCTATCAGTGCAAGCGGTGTTGCAACACACCAAAGCGTAATAATTTCCGCAAACATACAAAATCTTGTATCTCCGCCGCCGCGAAGTATTCCGACAATCGTAACAGATGAAACCGATACAAATATAGTTATGAACGCAATCGTTACCATCAATTCATTTGCAAGTGCCTTTGTTTCGGGCGGAATTGTGTAGAAATTGATAACAAAATTCTTCAAAAGCAATATAACTCCGCAAGCAATAAAGCCGATAACATAGCTTAAATATTTTAATGTTCTCGCTTCAACCTTTGCCCTTTCAATTTTTCCCGAGCCGATAGATTTACCTATTATAATTCCTGCCGCATTAGCGATACCGAATATAACAACCGTTGAAAGCTGTTGCACCATTGACGCGATTGAATTGGCTGCAACGGGGTCACCGGCTGAATATTTAATGTGTCCGAGTATTGCCGCTTGTGCCGATACACCGAGCGACCACATAACTTCATTTATAAATACAGGCAATCCGTGTTGAAACAAGTCAAGCGCAAATATCTTGTCAAGCAAGAACAAATGCTTAGGTTTAAAATTAAGACGTTTGTCAATGCAGAAAATGTATATACTTACTATCAAAAATTCAAGTATTCTTGCTGTGAGCGTTGCAATCGCCGCACCGCGAATACCCAGCGCCGGTGCTCCGAGATTACCGAAAATAAGCACCCAATTCAAAAATACGTTTGTACAGAACGATGTAATATTTACCACAACAGATATTTTCACAAGCTCTATACTTCTTATACAGCATATCATCGTATTGCTTAGACCAAACAAAATATATGCAAAACCGATAATACGCAGATATGATATTCCTGCCGCAATTATTTCATCATTGTTTGAATATATCCCCATCACGGCTTGCGGAAATATAAGTACCGCAAGTGCCATAAGTGTTGAAATAACAAACGCAACTTTTAATATAATCGAATAAATCGACCGTATTGACGCAGTATCACGTTTTCCCCAATATTGCGCACTAAGTACCGTTGATGCACCCGCCAAGCCGAAACAGACAAGCGATAAAATGAAAAACGGCTGATTTGCAAGCGATGATGCTGACAAAAACACACCCGTATCGTCTGCTCGTCCCAACATAATCGTATCCATCATACTTGTCGCAAAACTGATAAGATTTTGCAGTGCAATCGGTATTGTTATTGTGAGCAGATTAATATAAAATCTCTTTTCCTTTACTATATGCAATTATTTTCCCTCCTATTTGTTGCATAATAGTAATATTATACACGCAAACTACATTTATGGCAAGTATTTTCTTGACTATTTTCTTTTAGAAAGGTATAATTTATATATAAAATACTTAAAAGTTTGAGGTGATTTCTATGACAAAGAAAATGCTTTTTATTTTTAATCCACATTCGGGTAAAGGGCAAATAAAAAATCATCTTCTTGATATTCTCGATAAATTTGCCAAAGCCGAATATGATATTACAGTCCGTCCGACTCAAGAACGTTTGGACGCATATAATTATATAAAAAATAACGGTGATAAATTTGACAGAATCGTTGTATCAGGCGGCGACGGTACTTTAAATGAAGCAGTAAAAGGACTTATGGAATTTGACGCCGACAAAAGACCTTGTCTTGGATATATCCCAACAGGCACAACAAATGACTTTGCCTCTACTCTTGAATTGCCGAAAAGTATAGCGAAGTCGTCCGATATTGCCGTAAACGGCGTTCCGTTTAAATGCGATATCGGTAAGTTTAACAGTACGACTTTTAACTATGTTGCCGCATTCGGCGCATTTACCGATGTCCCTTATGATACACCGCAGGAAACAAAAAACATTCTCGGTCATACCGCATATGTTTTGGAGGGTATGAAACGACTTTCTTCCCTTCCGTCTTATCACGTTAAAATAAAATACGATAACGGCGAATTTGAAGGCGATATATTCCTATGTATGATTTTAAACGCAACCTCCGTTGCGGGATTGCATAAAACAAAACAACTTAAAAATGTAGATTTGAATGACGGATTGTTTGAAATGCTCGTTTTTAAACGTCCGACTAATCTTATCGAATTTCAAAATATTCTTATTAATCTTATGCGTGGCGAAAATTCCGGCGATGAATATTTGTTTGTAAAATCTTCGTATTTTGAATTTGAATGTGATGAGAATATTAAATGGACCCTTGACGGCGAATACGGTGGCAATCCTAAACATACCGTCATAAATGTTATGCCGTCCGCTATGACTTTTATCATTGATAAAACGCATAATATGTTGAAAGAATAAAAAATTTAATTTTTTTATAAAAAAGTATTGACAAATCAACTTTTCACTGCTATAATGTATTATGTTGTTTGCAGATGTGGCGGAATTGGCAGACGCGCTAGACTTAGGATCTAGTGTCACCGACGTGGGGGTTCAAGTCCCTTCATCTGCACCAAATTGGTGACTTACTTTTTGTAAGTCACCTTTTTTATTTTGAAAAATTAGGGAGTAATAGTAAACGATGTAAGTGTACATCTGATACTATTACTCCCTTTTTTGTTACAAAAAATTTATATCAAGATGATAGATTAGAAATGTCTATCGGACATTTCTGATGTGTTATTTTGAGCAATCAAACACAGAAAACTAAATAAAAGGTAATTAAGTAAACAAGATTTTCGACGAGCCGTCTGCTGTACACGCATTTGCGAACTATGTGCAAGAAGAAAAAAGAATATGGGAAACTCTTTGCCACAACTCGAAAATCAGTAATAATGATACTTCGGTAATTCGCCGCTCGGTCACAATGAAGACGGAGTATATCTTAAGATATAATGTGACTTCCCACGTCTTACTTATTTTCCGAAAAACAAAATCTTTTAAAAGGAGGGTTAAATATGCAATTTGATTATTTTTATGGCTCTGAGGCAGAGCAATTTACATTTTACAGAATACCAAAAATTCTTATAACATCACAGTTTTTCAAAAAGGTATCTGACAGTGCAAAATTACTCTACGGTCTTATGCTTGACCGAATGAGTTTATCTATTCGTAATGGTTGGCTTGATGATGACAACAGAGCATATATTTTCTTTACTACGAATGATGTTATGGAGCAAATGTGTTGCGGAACTGAAAAAGCCACAAAAATGCTTGCAGAGCTTGACAGCGAAAAAGGTATCGGTCTTATTGAAAGAGTAAAACAGGGACAAGGAAGACCTGCAATAATATATCTAAAAAAGTTTTATGATATTGAAGATAAGGATACTACATCACAATCAAGCACTTCGAAGAATGAAAATCAAGCTTTCGAGGAATCGAAAAACAAGACTTTCGAAAATCGAAAAACAAGACTTTCGGAAATCGAAAGTCAAGACTTTCGGGAATCGAAAAACAAGACTTTCGAAAATCGAAAGTCAGGACTTTCGGAAATCGAAAGTCTAGAGTTTCGAAAATCGAAATGTAATTATAATAATATTAATAATACTGATATTAATTATATCTATCCTATCAATCAAGATAATTATAATATACAGAATAGTGATACTCAAACTGAAGAAGAATGGATTGATAGATATACAAAAACAGTAGATGAAATAAAAAAGCAAATTGATTACGACTATCTCATCGACTATGCCGAACGTGATATTGTTGATGAAGTTGTAAATATTATGGCTGAAGTAATGACAGTTCCACGCCCTAAATACAAAATCGAGGGCGATTTTGTCGAATATGATGCCGTCTTAAATAATCTCAAGAAGATAACAGCTGAACAACTTGAAGTATGTCTACTTGCATATTCTCGGCAAAGACAAAGAATCAGAAATCCAAAGGCTTATTGGATAAGCGTATTATACAACATTCCACTCACGTCAAATATTGTATTGCAAAATATGGTAAATAGCGATTTGTACGAAACCGGAGGTTAAAAGTAATGGAACTAAAAAGAGATTATGAAAAAATGTCTAAACACTTTCAAGAAATCGAAAAAGAAAAACAGGCATCTATACCGACAATCAGTTTTGACAATAGCAAAGTTGTTCAGCTGTCTGTTGATTCACTAAATCCATTCCCCAATCACCCGTTTGAGCTTTATACCGGAGAAAGATTTAATGATTTAACGGATAGTATTAAGGCTTGTGGTGTTATTACACCGTTGCTCATCAGAAAGCTTGACGATAATACATATCAAATTTTATCGGGACATAATCGCAATCAAGCAGCTAAAGCAATAGGTCTTAAAACAGTACCCTGTATTGTATTATCTGATTTGACCGATGATGACGCATTGATGATAATGCTTGACAGCAACACTAATCAACGTAGTGTTTCAGAAATGCCAATATCTCAACAGGCTCATATATACGCACTTGATGTGGCAGTAAACAAACGACAGGGTAAGCGTTCAGACTTAATAAAAAACATCGAAAAAAATCTCGAAATCCTTAGTAACGGTGCGGATTTTGAGACATTTTCCCCATCGGGGAAAAAGTTAAATACAGTGCAAGAAGTGGGCGATAAATACGGTGTATCAAAAAATACTGTGGCAAGGCTTATTCGCATTGACACACTGTTACCACAACTGAAAGAGCATATTGACAATAAACAAATATCGGTTCGTGCCGGAGTAGAATTGTCTTACATAACCGTTTTTGAGCAAGCACTTATCGCTAAAATCATAGATGAATATAGCTTTCATCTTGATGAACATAAGGCTCATCAACTTAGAGAACTCTCCAAAGCTCACAAGCTTGACAGAATTATCGTAGTTGAAGTTTTTGAGGAAAAATACGGCAAGTCAGTAAACAAAAAATTAAAATCATTTACGATAAAGCCTAAATTCTTGTCAAAATACTACTCTCCTACCGTTTCTCAAGATGTGATTGCATCAGATGTTGAGGCAAGTATGGACGTATGGCAAGAAATCAAAACCTTTTACCCAGATACAGCGGTTGATGATATAAAAAACAATATAATAAATTTGCTGAATAATCAAAAACAGCAGTAAAATCATCTTTTGTTTTCTGCTATTTTACAGGCTGTTTTTCAACTCAATATTGAGTTGAAAATGGTATGGCAAGATACGCCTTTGTATCCACAAAGGCAGGCACACACCGTTTGAGTGTGCAAAAAATTGGGCATTGCCCAAACCCATAAAAAGCGAGGTGATAGTTTGAAAAAGAGTACAGATTTTCACGTTAGAATATCAGACGATGAACTGGAACTGATAGATGAAAAAGCACGTCAATTAAGAATGACACGCAGTAAATATGTAATACAGTCAGCACTTCATCAGAAGATAATAACGTTGGATAATACAGCAATTAAACAGCTTACCTCAGAACTTCGTAAAATCGGTATCAATGTAAATCAGATTGCGATACTCTGCAATATGGGAAAGTTGCAATGTGTACATATCGAGGACACGAAAAACGAAATTACAAAGGTATGGGAAGAATTGAAAAAATTGCGACAGGAAATAAAAAATCTAAATGAACACAGTTGAAAATTATAAGGAGTTGATTTAAAATGGCAAAGTATTCAAAATTTTTAAAGATGAGAGTATCACCTGAAGATATTGAAATAATGATTAAAAAGGCAGAAACATTAAAAATCTCACGAAGTGATTTCGTCAGACAAGCAATACGAAACTCTAACGTTTATGCCTTACCAAGTGAAGATATCCGAAAATTCACATCAGAGCTTAGAGACATTAACAAAAATATTGATAAAATTGTTACACGATGCAATAAAGGTAAATTAAAAAGTGTAAATCTTGAAAAAACTCAAGAGGCTATTCAAAAGGTCAGCGAAGAACTTAATGCTTTGAGAATTGCAATCGAAGAAAAAAATAATTAAGGTGGTTTTGATTTTGAGAAACTTATTTAATTATAAAAAAGCCGCTTTTTCAGGTATTGGTTTTATAGCTGCAATATTCATTTTCGGAATAGCCTTATTTATAACAATGGAGTATTATCACATATTCACAGTAAAAGAAAGTGTAGAAACCGATATATCCCGAGCTTTGAATATATCGGTTACTATGGCTGTTCAAGATATGGATTGGGTGCAGCATAACTCCGTTATGGATACAGAAAAAGCACAGAGAGAATTTAAAACATATTTGACCGAAGATATGAAACTGAATAATGATTATGAGAAATATGCCGATGACGGAAGTTTTCAATATCAAATCATTATTGATAAATCAGATATACAGAAATCTCCGGCAAAGTATTCGATTGCCGGAAGAATAAGAATGCAACCTGTTACAGTTAGAAGTATTCTTCCAAAAACTTTTGATATTCCATTTGAACTAAGTTCAAACAACATAAGAACAGATGATTAAATATGTCAGAAAAAGAAAGACAAAACGGTCGAAAAACAAGATAAAACCTCAAAAAATAGCTTGACAAAGTAATACATTTATGGTATAATATAGTTAATAAAAGAAATAGAGAAAAAGGAGGAATTCATTATGAAAAAGAAAATTTTAGCAACATTTCTATCTGCAGTAACACTTGTATCTTGCAGTTCTGCATTGGCTGCAAATTACTCTGATGTAAATCAATCGGCTTGGTATTCAAGCTATGTGAATAAGATTTCCGAACTTAATGCGTTTTCAGGATATGAGGACGGTACATTCAGACCGGATAACCAAATTACACAAGAAGAATTTATAAAAACAGTTGTTTGTTTAATATGCGGTGAGCTTAACGAAAGCAATGCTCCAACAGTAAAAAATACTTGGAACAGTAAGTGGAGCTCTTGGGCTGTTCCATATCTTGATAAAGCATTTGAGCTTGGCTTAATAACAGAACAAGATACAAAGTTTAAACTTGTAGGAATCCCTTGCACTCGAGGTGAGATGGCTAAAGTTATCACTCGTGCGGTCGAATACCTCAAGGAAGAACCGGTAGCCGATACTTCAACTTACATTGCAAAGCTTAACGATTATGACAGAATGAAAGAAGAATACAAGCCTTATGTTCTTCAAGCCTATGCAAAAGGTATTCTAAGTGGTTATGATGACGGCACTTTCAGAGATGACGGCTTACTTACAAGAGCAGAGGCATCATCGGTGCTTGTAAGATTAATTGACAAGAGCGAGAGAATTAATGCTGATGAAACACTATATGACTACTTCGGAAGAAAAGTTACTTGGACAGAGCCACTTAGAACAGACGTTCCCGAACAGTATCAAGTAAGTATTTCAGACCACGATGTAATATCACAGGCAAATTATAATGAATCTGTACAATTAGGAGGAACACCATCTGATTATTGTTTAAGCCGTTCAAAAGCTATGATGTTTGAAGATTTGGTACTGCAGTCTATCAGATATGACGGTGATACAATTACTTTAACTGTACCAGATGTATTGCCGGAAAGCCAAAGATGGGCAATAAGTATTGCTTATTGGGATACAGACAAAGATTATGATTTTACAACAATGAAAAGTCACTATGTCGGAGAACCGGGAACATTTGAATTTAATGATATAAAGGTGTTGGAAGAAATTTCGATAAAAGTATTGCCACTTAACAGCAGTAGCTTTACATCCGGTATATTTATTGATAACGGTGTGAACCTTTCATTAGAAAGACGAGAAAAACCAATAGTTGATTTTAATAATGCACAGACAACATTTGAGTGGGTGCAAGGTCAAGGATATAAAGACTATTTTAAAGATTATGTATTTGACGAAAATAAATACGAGTTTGAATTAAGTTGGTAAAAGTATATTGACAAATTAAAATAATAGATATATAATGATAATAGAAAAAGGCAAGACTTCAAGCAGTTATGCCAAGATTGTTACAAAAAATAACACGAATCTTTAGCAGGAGAGCGTGTTATTTTTTTATGGTTAATGCTAATAGCAATAAAATCAACATAAAAGTTATTATGTAATTTTTATCCATAGTATCCACCTCCTTTCCCGACTGATAATGTAGGGATGGCATATATGTATAAAACATATATGAGGTGGCATAACCGCTCAGTTTTTACACTGTTTTCATCTTACCTTTAACATCGGAAGTATCCGACAGAAACATTATATATCAAAAATATCCAAAATTCAACAATATTCATATAAAGTCATATAAATGTAAAGAGTGGAGTTTTAACTGCACTCTTTTTTAGTACAAGGAAAGGAATTTAGATATGAAAATAAAAACAATAATATTTTTAACAATTATATTTACCGTTATTTTTTCTGCAATAACATCAAGCTATATTGTAAATGCAGATGAGCTTGACGGATACACAAAGGTTGATTGGTCTTGGAACAGGGATATGGAAACCACTGATGAGAATGGCGTTATTGTCGGTGGTAACATTCCATTTTGGCGATATGTAAATAAAACAGACCCTGCAAACAATAATGCAATATGGAAAAGTATATATGGAGATGAGTTATCAGATGATGAAGTTACAAAAATATGGCGTGGTAAGTTGAATGAAAAATATGTAGTAGCAAGTGTTGATGTTGCAAACATTAAAGATGAAAATATACGTCAATACATATATGACCACGTTGATGAGGACGTTCCCGACCTAAAATTCAAATTTGACATTGATGCAGATGTAGATGGAAAGTCAAATTTAGATAAAGCAAAAACACTTTTTAACGGAGATATAGGTTACAGAGTATATCGTGACGGAGATACTTGCAAGATTGAAATGAAATTCAGTCCAAAGTTTTACTTGATAGATGGCAATGATGAAAGTTTGAGTGACGAAGAAAAGGTTTTACCCAATATGCCTAAAAAACGACTCCCAAGAGCACGTTATCCATATAGCTCCGTTATATTCTCTATGTGGGGATATGAAGGCGGTTCTAATAAGCATTACGGAGCTTTAGAGGTAGTCGAGGGTAATGACCCTAAATATATTTACGGTCAAAGCTTTGGATACGGCGATATATTAGAAAAAGGCAAAATACCAAACAATATGGTTTATCCAAACTTTGAATCCGGAGAAATTAATCAAGAGGGCGATTGGACAGGTATGGTTGAAGATGATACTCTTGACAGTAATATCATTCGCATTGGACAGCAATATAAGCAAAAAGGCGATTTGTGGTATTACAGTTACGGCGGAGCAGTCGGATATAATTTTAAGTTTCCGTTTAAGGTGTCGCTTGGATTGGACTTATTCGGAACTGTAACGAAACGATTTATAAACAGTTCATCGGGCGAAATAATTTTTGAGAATACTGATTCAATACCTTTCGGGAAATCAGACAGTATAACAAAAACATATATATTAGCTGATAATTCCGGCAAAGCTATCATAAACGATTCGGAAACAGATTATATATATGAGCGTTACAAAGTGGTAAACAGTTCAAATGGCGAAACATTAACTGAAGATACATCGGTATATGTCGATGTGGATTTGTCATCAAATATACCAAACAAAACGCTTGAAATATATGTTAGACCCAATACACCTATCGACACTCCAACAGAAACTCCTAAACCAGACGATTCAAACCGTCCTCCAAGTGATGAAACAATTCCTGATGATGAAGTAGAAACAGTACCTATTGACCCGCCAATTTGCGAAAGTGATACAAATACTATTGTATGGCAAGAACAAACAAAACACACTGTTTCAGATTCTGACGGACAAAGGCATACTTGCTATCACACATACACATATAAAGCAAAATTAAAAGTAGACAGTATTACCTTATCGCCTGACCCTATAAAAAGCGGTTATGGATTGGATGCAGAAGTTAAAACAAGTATAAGCTATGAGCAAACCAATGCACAGAAAAGTTATTCTTGCTCGCAACGCTTAGGAACACACACTCCATCAGATAAACCAAAGCCACCTACTAAGGTAACCGCTCGTCTTGGTTGGACATCAAAAACCTTTGACGGCGATTTTATTCAAGGTAGTACAGTAAATATGGATAAAGTATCAAGTAATAGCACTTCCGCTACATTCTCTGCCCCACATAATAACATCGTAAACGAAAATAAGCTTTATACTGACCTATGGTTAAGTGGAACAAAAGAAGAGCCGAAAAGGCACAAAATTGCCTTTGATATTTACGGTGGCGGTGTAGATGGTACGGAATGGTGTACAACTGTCGAAAAAACTTTTGTTATAAACGGAGATATGTATGAGGACGCTTATACAACATCAACATACTAATATTAGGAATAAGTGAGAATAGTCTATTTTAGACTATTCTCACTAAAAAAATGTAAAGGAGAAAACAAAGATGAAAGAAGAAAGAACTATAATTATAAAAGAAAATGAAAATGCTGAAGAAATAGAGGCTTATGAAGAAAAAATCATTAAACTTTTAGCAGAAATATTGATGGAAATACAAGAATAAATAAAAAACTTGGAATTTGTACTTGACAAATCCAATAGTTTTGCGATATACTCCATAATGTAACAACGTAGGGTCTATAGAAAGTATCAGATGTACACACACAAAAAAGGAGCGTGTATTATGATAGAAAACTATTTAGACAAAATTAAGCAAAGGTTGAATGTTGTAGTTCTTCACGCTGTTGTGTATACAAGATATTCATCTGATATGCAACGTGGAGAATCCATTGATGCACAAATAAGATTGATAAGAAAATGGTCTGATGAGCATAGTATTGTAATCGATAAAATTTACGCCGATGAGGCACAGAGTGCAAAAAGCGATGAAAGAAAACAATTTCAACAAATGATAGCTGATTCAAAAAAGCAAAAAGATTGGCAACTTGTATTAGTACATAAATTAGACAGGTTTGCTCGAAATCGAATGGATAGTGCAGCTTATCGAGTGGAATTAAGAAAAAACAAAAAATATCTGATTAGCACTACTGAGCAATTTGATGACACTCCTGAAAGTTGTATGTTAGAAGGTATCATTGAATCAATGGCTGAATTTTATTCAAAAAACTTAGCTCGTGAAGTTATGAAAGGTTTAACCGAAAATGCACTGAAAGGTAAAACTTGCGGTGGTACTCCCCCATTGGGATATGATTTAGATGAGCGTAAGTATTACAAAATTAATGAGTTTGAAGCTCAAGCGGTAAAACTTATTTTCCAGTTGTTTCTTGAGGGTAAGACATATGGTGAAATCATTAGCAAGTTAAATACATCCGGATATCGAACAAAATGCAATCGACTATTTTCACGAAATTCACTCTATGAGATATTGCGGAATGAAAAGTATAAAGGCATATTGGTTTACAACAAAACACAAAGCCGTGACGAGATAACAGGTAAGCGTTCGGGACATCGTTATAAATCCGATGAAGAAGTCATTAGAGTTGATGGTGTCATTCCACAGATTGTATCTCCCGAAGATTGGGACGACGTACAGTTGATTTTGAATAGCAGAAAAAAGGCATTCAGAAATAATGCAAAAGAAACCTATTTGCTTTCCGGTAAGATTCGGTGTGGCAAATGTGGTGGCAGTTATGATGGTAGACGCAGTTTCAATAGTTGTGGTACAAAATACATATATTACGCTTGCAACGGAAAGCGTAATCCAAATTACAAGTGCAATAACAATTCTATTCAAAGAGATTGGATAGAATCATATATGATAAATATTATTGATAATTACATTCATCATCTCAGCAAAGCACAAAAGCAAAATATTTATCAACTATGTTTTGATAGTGTTCAGTCTTCTAAGAAAGCAGATATATCTATCCTTAACCAAAGATTAAACAGTTTAAACAAAGAACTTTCAAGAATTGTTGATGTTATTACAATAACAAACTCCCCCACTTTAATTGAAAAGCTTACAGATTTAGAGCAACAAAAAGCGGAAATACAGTTAAGGATTAAAGCTTTATCTCAAGAAAAAGGTAAAATATTATCAAAGCAAAAAATAAATTTGTTATTGACAAAGATAAAAAAAATGTTAAAGGAAAAATCAGTTCCACAATTAAAAGAGCTGATGGATCTTATAGTAAATGAAATAATAGTAAATGAAGAAGATGTAATCGTTTATTTAAACATCCCTATTACAAAGTGAAATAGCATATAATTCGTGTATGTCAAAAAGTGATCACCTCATCTGCACCATTACGAGTGTTTTTACAGAACCTGAACAGTTTTGTAAGAACACTCGTTTTTTATTTATTCTGCACACGCCGCATAGTGAATGTCTACACCTTGTCGTGTGTGTACAGATACATTATTTTCAGGTGATTTATCAATATTCGGTATCTCAATACTCCCTATACAGTTATAGTGGATTTTCAACCGTTGTATTCGTTTACCGTCAATTTCTTCGGCCTGATAGACTTCTATTTTTTCAATTAACTCATTCAGCATTTTCGTTGTCAACTTTCTTGCTCTTGTGTATTTCCTGACAGATGTTATAAACATATCAGCCGAAACAGACTTGTTTTGTTTTTTTGCGAGTTCATCTTCTAACTCTTTTACACGAATATTAAGCTCTTTTTGTTCAGTATCATACTTGACAGATAACTTTGAAAATCGTTCATCAGATATTTTACCTAAAACATTATCTTCATAAATTTTTTCAAAAAGAGTATCAAGCTCTTTATCTCGTGCAATCAAAGAGTTTAATTCTTTCTGCTTCATTCGCTGCTCCTGTTCTGCTGCCTTTATAGAATGTCCCATAACTATTTGAGCAAATTCCGTTTCATATTGTGTTGCAAACTTCGTCAATCGTCTAATTTCACCCAATACAACTTGTTCTAAAAAATATACATGGATATAGTGAGTTGATGAGCAAACCTTTCTGCCACCTTTATTATATCCCGAACAGTTAAAATACTTAATATCGTGATTTGCCTGATTGAAATGATACCATAAATTGCTGCAACAATCGGCGCATACCAGCAAACCCGAAAACATATTCTTTTCACCGTCTGCCTTTTTGCGCTTTCTTGTCGTACCGCGATTATTCTGTAAATTTTCCCAAACTGCACGCTCAATAATAGGCTCGTGAACATTTTTTAAAACTGCCTGATTTTCTTTATCATTAGCAATTCTTTTTTTGTTTTTATAACCTCCGACTTTGAATTTTTGAGTTATCAAATTTCAAAATCGGCTTTATAGATAACGGACAGGGGGCTTGTACCATTTGCACACGATAAAAAAAATATATATTATATAAGCACAAATAACAGAAATTTTACAGATAAAATCATAAAAAAATTGACTATTCTTAATTTCTGCCATATAAAAATAAAAAAGCGTAATACTATGTGTCATAAATACACACAATATTACGCTTTCATTGTTATTTACTGTTAAAGTGTCATTTTTCGCATTGATAGGTGCAAAGATAGAATTAGAGTATTCTATTTTTTTGATAAATAAAGTTTTTTATCAGACCTGCAAATGGATTTCTCGTTTTTTACTCTATTCATATCTCCTGTACATTAGTAAATCGTTCACTATTACCTAAAATCAATTTATCACCTTTTGTTAATTTAACCTCAACCGTTCTACCGTTTTGTGAGATAATATTTTTGCTGTTACAAATCATATTATTCGCGCAAAATGGAGGCAGTTCGATTATTATATTAAATGTTTTGCTTGCTGTTAATTCTGCTTTAAACTCATTTTGAGGTATATTCCATTTCATATCAATAGTGCCGCCCTCAAATCTCCAGCCTGTAATTTTTCCGTGCTGCATATCATCGCTTAGAGCCGGAAGAAGTTTTATCAATTTCTTTGATGAATACAAAATCATTTCCTGCACTGCGTTTACATATCCCATACTTGCGTCAAGCTGAATAGGAGCGGCAGAGTCCATTTCCAAAGACAAATCCATTCGCCGCCAATCATTATGCAGCGTGAAAAAATTAGTCTGCATACAGCTTCTTACGAGATTATTTAAGCAGTCCATCGCGTCATTACCGCGATTAAATCTTGCATATATTGACGCCATATGCGCCTGCGACCAACCTGTTTGTGCGCTAATATCTCTCAAATCAACCGCCTTTTCAAATGCTGATACCATATCGTCGTTTGTTGTTATTTCATCACCCGGAAAAACAGGATATATATGCGACAAATGCCTGTGATAATACCTGTCCTCAAAATCATCGTACTGCCATTCCTTAACGGCTCCGTCTTTATTTACGCTATATTCGGGAATGGAATTTACGATATTTTCCCATATTTTAATTTTGTTGCCGTATATATTATGCTCGACGCATAACTCGATTAAATTTGTAAACAATTCCTTGATTATCGCCAAATCCATAGTGGAATTAACCGCGCTTGTCATAGGGTGCGCCATATCAACATTGTCTTTTGGAATAAAATTCAAAGGAGAATTTTCGGGCGAAACACTCGGATATATTTTTATATGTCCGTTTTTGTCAAACACAATAAAATCCTCGTAAAAATCCGCCGCCGCTTTCATAAACGGTAAAACAACACTATGCAGATATTCGCTATCTCCCGTATAGGAATAATATTTATAATAATGCTGCGCCAGCCAACCCGCTGCGCCCGTCCAATTTATAATTACAGGAACAAGCTGACAAGGCAGCGGCATATTCGGTGTTGTTCCTGCCGGAATAAATATACCATTGCAGCCGTAAAGTTTTTTAGCGCACTCCTCAAAGCTGTCAAGTCTGCTTATATAATAGTCTAATAATGCCTTGTTAAGCTCCTCCAGATTGCCGATATTGGTATGCCAATACATCATCTGTATATTTTCATTCGCCATATTATGGCTCCATACAGCCTTATAATCTCCGCACCATAAGCCGTACATAGAAAACGGAAATCCGTCCTTAGAACTTCCCGATATAAACAAATACCGTCCGTACCGCCATAGTTTTTCGATAAGCTCATTCGGAGATTTGCCGCTATACGCTTTTAACATAAGTTCCTCATTCGATAAATCATTGTTCTCAAACAAGTTAAGCTCCGCACTATGATACAAGGCACTGTGAAGCGGAATATGACGGTTTAGATAATATTCATAGCTGTTATTCTCAAATTTCAACTTGTCTTTATCAGGACAGCCATTTACAAACACCTTTATTTTAATAAGAATATCAGACGCACAATTTACATTGATACGATTTTCAATGTTTTTAATATCACCGTCAGCACTTTCGATTTTTACCGCCGCACCGTATGGTTTTTTATTGGTATTAAGCGATTTATAAATGATAATATTACTGTCTATTTCAGTACAGCTATGTTCCTTTACATATTGATATGTTTTGTCGGAGCTGTCGGTAGCTGTTGGAACATCTAATGAAAATACAGCGTCCAAGAAAGGCTTATCTGCCTGTATTCTAAGAAGTATCATATCGTCTTTTCGTGATACAAATAAATCTTTTTTTACCCACACATCTTTTTCACGGAATTGTGAGCTTACTTCGCCTGTTTCCATATTGACAGCGCGAAGATAATCAGAAAATCCTGTAAAGCCTGTAAAAGACATATTAAGTTCTGCAAGTGGCAGCGGATAACCGCGCTCATTGTTATATCCGCTTTCTGTAAGCGCATTTGTTAAAATCCAATTTGCCGTATTGAAATCTCTGTTATCCATTGCTTGACGTGTCTTTGTCAGACTTCTGCTTATATCAGGGAGAGGATTACATTCCGTACCCGTCCATACAGCACTGTGATTTATAAGCACACTTTCGCGTTTTGTGCCGCCGTACACATTTGCGCCTATTTTTCCGTTACCGCTCACCAAACCCTCGCGCCACAAGGCTTTATGCCACGACGAGGGATATTTCATTGTAATTACATTTATGTTTTTATTTATCAGTTTCATATTATCCTCCTTAAAGTCTTATACTATAAATGCCAATCCGAAATATTCCGAATTGGCATTTATAAAATATATATAGAGAGAGAATTAACGCAAAATCTTTGCTTCTGTAAGCGGCTTCATATTCTCTAAACTGTTCCATAAGAACGCTTTAATATAATCTCCGCTTTCAATCGCTGAATTTGAATATGTAATGCTATATTCGTTGGCACTATTAGCCGTTACTGTATGCTTTTCGGTTTTCAATTCCTTTAAAGTTCCGTTTTCATCATACAATGCAATCATCATATTTACGGGTATATCCGTTTCACCGTTATTTTTTATAGCAGAAGTTGCCGTAACTGTTTCTCCTGCGGTTAATTCTGTTTTGTCAAATTCTATTTCACCAACCGAGAACGGTTCTTCAAATTCTCCCTTTACAACTGTTATTCCTAACAGACCTGCTAAGACCTCGCTTGAAAGACATTCAAAGTCAACGCTTTTTATTTGATTAACCTTGCCAAAGTCAAGAGCGAGAATATTTGAATGTGCCTTGTCGCCAAGCATTTGCACATATCCTGTTTCCGCATACGGTTTTGATTGCTGATAATTGAGCCAATCGTCAATATTATCAGGGTTTGTAAGCGGAAGTATCTCCTTTGTTCCGTCTTTCATATTGACTGTAATTCTCGCGTTTTCAATTCTGCTCTGCATATTGTTTGTAGATACGCTTAACATAAAGTAAATCTTTGAACCGTCTGCATTAACGGGAATATTCATCTTGTCGGGGAACTGATTATACAACGATACAAACGCCGCATTGTTTCCCTCTGATGATGAAATTTTAAACGGAACACCTATATTAGTTGTATATTCACCGCCGCTTGACGGTAAATTAAGACTGCTCGGAACACCATTCGTGCCCCTGTTCGGCTCCCACCAAGCGCGTCCGTTCGGAAGAACAGTTCTTTCCGCGTCAGACGACCAATAAAACCTTTCAAGTCTGTAATGCTCGTTGCCCTCATAAGTGAGGTCATATGTATTTTGGTGAAGTGTTCTCAAATCCTGATTTACAACGCCGTCAAGCGATATTGTCTGATACTGCTCCGCAGTATTTGTTACGGTATCCTTTAAATTCCAAGCGGTAATTTCGCCGTAAATTGTATTGTCTATATCTCCGCTTAAAACTGCTGTAACCTTATTATTGCCGGGTGTTAAATCGGTTTCATTTTCAATCGGTACAAGAATTTCATTGCTTGCGCCTTTTGCAGCTATTGTTATATTTTCTTCTGTAACTTTTCCGCTTACGGTTGACAATACAGCGTTTAATGTAAGCTGTTTTTCAGTGTTATTTGTGAGCTTTACTTTTATTCCTGCATTTGCGCCTGTAACAATTTCCATATCGGTTAATTCAACTGCGTCCTTAATTTCAAGGTCAACAGGCAACACTGCGGTCATATCGTTTTTCTCTACTGTAACAAAGAATGTATGATGTCCTGACTTTTCGCCTAATTTTACTGTTATTGTATCTGTGCCGATACCGTCCGTATTTGTAATTAAGCTCTGCGGGTCTGAAATCGCTGTGATTTTACCGTTTGATTTAACAGTGTAATCGGAGTTTTTACCGCCGACAGCTTCCGTTTCTACTTTTGCGATTTCGTCATTTGCGTATGTTACCTCGACAACCGCGCTATTGCCGACAGGAGTTTTTACATTCACAAAATTATCAACAGTGTAGTCTGTTACCTCCGTGCCGTTTACCTTAACGCTTGTAATTTTTGAGCTTCTTGTCGGAACGTGCATTTCATAGCTTAAATTTGATTTTGATGTTACGCTGAATTTATCTGTGTTATTTTCGTATTTATAGTCATAGCTTACAGCGTCCATTTTTATAGACGCATATTTCCAATCTGCGGGGAAGCCGGGCTTTATATCAGCTTTTGAGTCCGGAACATTTACTTTTATTCCGAATATACCCTCTGCCGCTGTTCTCGCATATTGGGATGTGCAGTCTGCAAAGTCAATATGACCGTTATTTGATAAATCGGCTTTTACGATATGCTGAACAGTTCCCTGACCTGCCGAGCTTCCTTTCATAAGGGGAACAAGACAAGCTCTGAACTGTTTCATTCCCATTTCGCGCTGACCGTTTTCAAAATATGCAAGGGCATTATTCATAACCTCCTCAACATACAATCCGTCGCTTGAATAATATTCGGGAAGTCTGTTTGAAGAATACTTAAAATCTATATTGTCCCAAATTTTATCTAAGTTTGCAACACTCGGAACAGCGTAATCGGTAAATCTCATCATCTGATATACCTGCTCATCAGTCGCAATACCCATATCAACAGGAGTGTATATTGAAGATAAATCAGGCGCGGCGTTAAGTCTGCCGTATCCAAAGCGTTCCTTTACCTCGCCGAATACGCCTGTGTCAGCGTTCCAAAGCTGCTCGTTCATTTCCTTTTTGATTAAATCAGCCTTTGTCTGATATGCTGCCGCGTCGTCTGTCTTACCAAGCTTTGCGGCGATTTTTGCCATTGTATTATATGCTCTCCAAGTATATGCTGTGGCTATTGAGCCTGCGCCGCCGTTATTCCATTTATTATCGGTATTCCAAGCATCAAGCCAATTTTCATATAAATTTGTTCCGGGAACCTGCATATAATCGTCCATAAATTTCAGGTGTCCGGCGATAAAGTCATATCCGCCCTCGTCTGAAAAGAATGCGTCATCTCCCGTCCAATCCCAATACTGCATTATAATGTCTACCATTACAAGGCTCATATTATAACGTCCGTCGTGAGATGGATATGCCCATATTCTTCCTGTATCTTTCTCCTGTCTTGCAATATAATTTTGAATATTAGTTTTTATTCTGTCGCTCCAGCCTGCGTTTACAAAGCAATAGCCGCCGCGCCAGCCGCCTTGTCCGTTATGCCAGCCGATTGCCCCGTGAGTTATAACAGGATTATCCCATATGTTATCCATTGCCATAACCTGAGCGCGCATAGCTGAATTTATATACGGATCCGGTGTGTCTATTTTAATTGTTTCCGCAACTCCCTTAAAATAATTAACGCTGTCATTGAATATTTCTCTTGCGTTTGTCTGATATTCATTAAAATATTTGTTTTTAGACGGACTATCTGTCGTAATCATCATATACACCGTATTTTCGGTATTACCGTCAGTCGTACCTACTACCATTGGTTGATTTGCCGCTGTTGAGGTTAATAACGCGTCCACTCCTGAACTGTACATTGACGAGTCCTTTGCGGCATAATTCATTTTTACATTTGATGTGCCGCTTATTGTAGCATATGAGCCTGTGATACTGAATGAATTATCAGTAAAGGTCGGAACAGTTGAATTTGTATCAGACGGACTAAATTCAAGTGCGCTTGAATTTCCACCCGTAGGCTGTTTACTGTCTATTCGGTTTCCGCCTGCCGCTGCAACTACCAGCTTATCCTTTACACTGTCGGGAAGCTCCGCTTTTACAAGCATAGCGTCGATTTTGTCCGAGCGTGTATATGTCAGCTTTATTTCACCCTCAAAGGAACTGTCTTTTATGACATATTCCTCGTGTCCGTTTACATATCTTGCAGTTATATTGCTCATTTCATCAAGCCATTTTCCGTCCTTTATTCCAAGAAACATATGAGCGAAACGGAAAAAACTTGTGCCTGTACCCGCATTTGATAATACCAATTTCGGTCTGTCGCCGAGATAATAGATATATCTGAACGAGGTTTCGCCATTATCGTTTGTATGCGCCGCATATATAGGACGCGTATAATTTTTGTTTCCGTTATCAATTTCAAAGCCGCCGTCAACAGGCTTGTATGTAAACGGATTTTTTGTAACTACAACCTTTAAGCTGCCATTTGTATCAGCAGTTGAAGCGGTAACCGTTATAGTCTGTTCTGTTGCTGCGCCGTCTGCTGTAATCATAGCCTTTGCGCTGTCAAAGGTTATGCCGTTATTGTCATATGCTTCCATACTCCACGAAAAGTCAGTATTCTTAATTTCAACGCCCTTTTGGTCGTATGCTTTTGCGGTATATGTAAAGCTCTTATTTCCGCTTTTCGGTATTTCTATTGACATATCACCGTCTACGGCGATTTTTGATAATACAGGCTTATATACTCTTACTGTCTTGCTTGCGGTTATATCGCCTGATGTTGCCTTAATTATAACGCCGCTGTCGCTGTTTGCAGCGGCTGTCAGCACTCCATTTTCAAATGTGATACCGTCTGTCATATTTTCAGCGTTCCAGCCGCTTAATTCCTCTGATGGCATTTCCGCTCCGTATTGGTCGAATATTTTTATTGTATAGGTTTCACTTACCTGCGACGCGGTTTGTAACATATCCGCTCCGATTATATCTATTTTAGAAGCAGTCATTTTATATGTTTCTATTTCTTCTGAAATTTCGTAAACATTTGGATTATCTTTTAATGCAACCTTTACCTTAAAAGAGCTTGCCGCTGCTGATGAAGTTGAAGAAATAACACCTGTGTTTTCGTCTATGCTTATTCCGCTATCGTTTAATTCTGTTTCGTCAGCATTTAAAAGCGACCATTTAAGCGGTATTCCATATGCTTCGCTGCCTGCCTTGTCATAGCATTGTGCAAAAAATTCTGTACTGACAGTACCGTTATTTGGTATCGGAAGTTTTTCAGCTGGATTTATCAGACTTACAGAAGCCGCTAAGCCTGCCTGCGCTATGGTAATTTTTTTGCTGTCATATACCGCGCCGTCATAGCTTAAAAGTCTGACATTGTATTCAGCTGCTTTCGCGTCGGAGCTTACAGTTAAAACGCCTGTCGCAGGATTTAATGTTATGCCTGTCGGTAAATTCTCCTGTAAACTTTCTGTATCATCTGAATTATAAAGCTCAAACTTTACTAATTCTTTTGACAGCGGTTCATAGCTTGATAAATCAATGCCGTTAAACAAAGCCGCTGCGACAAGATAGTTTACTGTTTTTGTTGTTCCCTCGGCAGGAATAGAAACCTTGCTTATATCGTCTGTTACTCCGATAGTAACCTCCGTCGGCGCAGGTTTATATACTTTCATATTTCTGACGTCAACCGCGCCGGAGCGTATATCGCTTTCGCCGTTTACTTTGTTTGTAACATTAAATTTTGAAAATATTGTATTCTTTAAATTTCTGATTACTTTTTCTGATTTTGTCGCTTGTGCTTCCTCGTCTGTACCTGCCGCCTTAGTATAGCCGACCATACTTGTTGTTCCGTTTGCAAGAAATTTCACATTATACCATTTATTCGCTTCCGCGCCCTGATACATAGTATCGTAGCTTGACGGATTACCATATTTGGTTTTTATTTTCTCTCCGTCAAAAATGACAGTAGGGCCAAGCTGCGAGCCGCCGTATAATTCTACAACACCCGAATTTGCGTCTGAAAATCTTACGTCAAATTCTGCGACATATACGCTGCCGCCAGAAATTGTGTTGTCAACCTTTCGTGTAATCTTTTGTTCTGTGTCTGCTGCTGTATAGCGCATATACGGAATTTCCTCGTCGGTTAAGATTCCCATATTTTCTGTCTTGCCTGTCCATTTGTTATTTTCCGATGTAAAATCTTCATTGAGATACATCTGCAATTCTTCCGCGTTTGCATTTAAGACAATAGCCGGAGTAAATGCGCATATCATCTGTATAGATAATATTGCGGACAAAATACGTTTGAAAACTTTTGATTTCATAGGTCTGCCTCCTTAAATTATTTCTTAATTTATTGTTAATTTTATTATACAATATCATCTTGATTTTGTATATGTCAAAATAATGCCTGTTTTATGATAAATTCACGCATTTTTATATTGCGTTGATTTCCACAATATGATATACTAAAAGCAGGGGGTGAACGTATGAATAAAACTATCCGATATTCTTCGTTTGAAAATAAATTTGAGGTGATATACAGGAATGAAATTCCTACAATTCAAATGCCACCACATACGCATAATGCGATTGAATTGTATATAAGTTTGACACCACTGTCAAATATACTGCTCGGTGATAATGTAATGCCGCTCAAAGAAAATTCGCTGCTTATAATACCGTCATATTGTATTCATCAGTTTACACAACTTCCTGACTGTGAGTATAAGCGATATATTATAACTATCAGTACGGAATGGCTTGAAAATTTTATAGCGGGCAATAAAAGATACAGCTATTTTACTGATACAAAAAAACCTATCGTTATTACTCTTGATGATAAACAAAAAGCATTATTGCTTAATCGTATGCAGGATTTTATCGCCTGTAAAAACAACGATACCTTTTCTGAAATATCAATATTTTTTGATATTCTGAAAATTATAGACGGATTGATTTATACTCACGCTGAAAATGACGAGGTGGAAAAGAGAGTTACAGGAACGCAGCAAACGGTCAATCAGATTATCAAGTATATAAACGCGCACCTTGTTGAGAATATTCATCTTACGGATATTGCAGAAAAGTTTTATTTAACACCTAATCATATATCACGAATTTTCAAAAAGCATACGAATACGCAAATAAGCAATTATATTATTTTACAGAGAATGACAAAGGCAAAACAACTTTTTCGCGAGGGATTTACAGTTGCGGAAGCGCAGATAGCAACAGGATATTCAAGCTATGAACATTTTTTCCGTACTTTCAAAAAGAATGTCGGTATGACGCCAAAAGAATATATAAACGCTTATTATAATCACGAATCATAACCACCAGTAAACTGGTGGTTTGCACAGTCCCTGGAATGGACAATTACAGGCTTAACCCCTCTAAGGGGCATTGAAGCCTGACACCGCATTACTATCTCAGGCAGCCGCTCACGTGCGGCTGTCTTTTTTGCCTACTTTCTCTCGCTACCCGTAAACGGGTCCATACACTCTTTCAGACTAATCTGGTCTGATGCATAATCTTCTTCAAGCTGATTTCGGATATAGTCTGCAATTACTTTTTTGTTCCGTCCCACTGTATCAACATAATAACCTCTACACAAAAAATTCCTTGAACCATATTTATATTTTAAATTTGCATGCCTATCAAATATCATTAGTGAGCTTTTTCCCTTGAGAAATCCCATGAATTGTGCTATACTTAAATATGGCGGAATACTTACCAGCATATGTATATGGCCAAGACATGCTTCTGCTTCTATTACTTCTACTCCCTTTTGTTCACACAATTTTCGGAGCATTTCTCCTATATCACGTTTTAATTGACCATATATCTCTTTTCTCCTGTGTTTTGGTGCAAACACTATATGGTATTGACATCTGTATTTTGAATGTGCTGTGCTTTTTATTATTTTTTAACATTGTTAAAAACCCTTGATTTTATGCGATTTGTGTACAGGTTCTGTAAGCGTAACCGTACCATACCGAGTGTTCTTACAGAACTTTAAAGTTCTTGTATGTCACTCGGTTTTTTTTATTGTTTTTTCAGTATGAGGATGCTCCGGTGTCAGGTAATCCAACTGATTTGTGAATTTATCGCAAGCAAAAACCGCTCGTCAATAAAGGCATTTCACCTCTATTCCGAGCGGTCTTTTTTCTCATTATTTATGAGAGGAATTTCAATATTTTATTTTAAGTTTTCAACCATACGCATAAATACTGAAGCAACCTGTGCTCTTGTCGTGTTTGCTTTCGGTGCAAAGCTACCGTCTGTATTACCTGTCATAACGGACTTTTCAGCCGCCCATATTACAGCGTCCTTTGCATAATACGAAATATTGTCGTTATCCGTATAAGATGTGTTGCTGCTTGTAGTTATGTCATATCCTTTAAACTCTGCATAGCGATAGATAATCGCCGCCATCTGTTCACGGGTAATTGGCTCGTTCGGAGCAAAACAATCTTCAGAAATACCCGAAACAATACCGTTTTCATTCGCCCAAGCAACTGCACTTTCGTAATAGCTGCCGCTTTCAACATCAGTAAAAGCACATTTTCCCGTCTGTGGCTCATTTTCCATACGATAGATAACCGTTACAAACATCGCTCTGGTAACTTCGCTGTCAGGTGCAAATTCTGTGTTTGATATGCCCTTCATCAAGTCATTTTCATACGCGTATTTCACCGAAGCGTAAAACCAGTCATTTTCCTTAACATCGGTAAACGGATTTTTCCATTCACCGTTATCCTTTTCAGTCCATTTCGCATATAGCGTGAAATTCTTTGTTACCTTTTCAGTAAAATCATATTTTGTTTTGAGTTCTTTATCGGTATACCATCCCTCAAAGTCAAATCCGTCTTTTATCGGTAATTCAGGCTCTTTTATAACACTGTTTTTTGTAACGGTTTTGCTTGCAATATCATTACCGCCGTTTGTTTCAAACGAAACGGTATAACGCACATTACCGCCTCCGCCTCCGTTACCGCCACTTGATTTCGTCCAGTTAGCGGTTACGGTTACGGCTTTACTCGGCATTGTAAATGTTGTTTCTGCCGACTTACTGTCCGCAAACTGTACACCGTCGTCAGTCGTCCAACCGCTGAATTTATATCCGCTGCGTTCGCCGGCCTTAATCGTTACCGTTTCACCCTCTGAATACTCTCCGCTACCCGAATTTTCCGCATAGCTGTCATTTACCGTTACGGTGTTTGATATTTTCTTTATAACAAGTGCAGTCTGCGGTATTGATGTATTTTCGGCAAAATCCTGTGCACAAAGCATAATAACACTGCTTGTTTGACTTTCATAAAGTTTTCCCGAAACAGCAAACTTACCGTCACTGCCTGCAACAACTTCTTCATTATCGCCGTATATAATTCTGCTGCCCGCATCTGATATTCCTGTTATCGTATATTCGCCGCTTTCATTGTCTGCATAAAATATATCAGATGAAAGCGTCAGAACAGGTGGTTCTTTATCCATATTAATAAGTAGGAATACACTTGTTACATCCTTGCCGGAAATACCGTCAATCTTAAACATCAAACTTCCCTCAAATTCCGGAATTGCAAAGGTGTTTTCACCGTTTTCGTTTGGTATTTGGTCATTTGTGTCCATTCTTGTCAGCTTAAATGTCGCATCAGCGTCCGATCCGCTTACAGACAAAGTATTGTCACCGCCGCCGATATACGCGTGATAAACGCCGTTTTCATCGGCAGTGCATTCGTTACCGTTCATCGAAAGTGCTATATCCATAGGTGTATATTTAGGAAGAAATTCGCCTGTAGATTCGGTTTCCTTACTGTAATACTTTCCGTTTTCCGATTCTTTGTATGCACGAACACCGACTTTATATGTCTTATCAGGCAACAAATTCTCGGCAGGAACAGACTCCGCGGTATCTCCGTTTTCGTTTACACGAACGCCGTTTCCTCCGACAGTTAGTGCCATATCAACCGCTGTCGTGTCTTTATCCAAATCATATCCAAATCCTGTGTCTGTCCATTCGCCGTCTTTTTCCTCATAAATTTTCACATTATAACCGTCAACATTTTCTGACGCATTCCACTCCGCACGCATTACCTCATTTCCTGACGTTTGCAGAGTAACATCTGTCGGTGCGGACGGTTCGTTTACATTGGTATATGCAACTTTTGTGTTAAACGCTTGATTATCAATAGCAATAAGTGCGTCTTCCTCCTTACCGTCACCGTTAAGATCTGCTTGCTTTTTCGTCATAAGAAAGGCTGTTACATAATATTCACCTGTCGGTGCTATCGCACCCGATGCAGGAACGGAAAGTTCAATATTTGAGGTATCACTGATTTCCTGTTCTGAAATCATATAGTCCGCTCCGCCTTCTTCGTTTGAAAAATAAGTGCGAATAACGTAAGGCGCATTATCCACGGCATACTTCACCTTACCGGAAATTTGATTGTCATTCAGTGTCAGAGCCAACTTCTCAAACGGCTCAACAGAAAATGTCTTTTCATCGGTAAAGGTCAACCCGCCCGCATCAACGATATACTTTCCGTCTTCTTTAAGTCGCAGAAGAGCCAGACGATATTTTTTGCCGTCAGCGTTTGTTTTTTCCATATCTGCAATAGTTGTCGCGCTGACATCTTTGTCAGGATTAAACTGACTGTCATCAGTCATCCAGTCGATATTAAGCTCAGCGTTTCTGTCATTGAAAATCTTTAGGTTCTCTTTGATCTGCTCCTCGGTTAGATTTCCGTCAAAGGCAAGTACGATATACGGTGCTTCGTCTGTACCGGCACTTACTGAGATTTCCGTCCGACTCACGCCGGCGTTTGCAAGCACAAGATTCTCATCACGCACCGCCGCAAAATTCGCATCGCTGTCTTCCGCAAGCATACTTACAACCGGTGACACACCTTTATCCGCCCAGTTCCATTCAGGCATATAGCCTAACATCTTAAACTCAATATCCCAGCCGCCGCCTTTGCGGAAGTCGGTCTCTACGATTTTCGGCACAAGTACCCATGCTCGCGCGCTGGCTAACCAACCGCCCACCTCAGCCACCACGCCGAGGTACACATCGACATTTTGGAAGGCTTGCTTCATACCCTCCTCAACTGTGACGTTTCTGATTGGGAAAGCCGTCTGACCGCCTACGATCAGATTAATATTTCCGACGTTAAACCCTTTGCCGGCAAGAACAGGACTACTTTTTGGAATCTGAACTCTGCCTGCAACCGTGCCGTTTGCACCGATTGCAAGATACAGATAATCCTTACTGTTATTCACTCCGCCGAAAGCACCCAATTCAATAGAAGAATCAAACGTTATAACGTCTATCTGTTTACTCGGCAGATTTAATGCAAGCTCCTTTGAGCCGCCGAAATAAATGCCTTCATATGTATTACCTTTATAACTGCGTTCCTGTCCGTTTAATTTTAAGGAATAACCGAAGCTGTCGACAATCTGCGTTGCCGCCCCTGCACCTACAAGATTAACATCGGTCGCTTTTAGTGAAATCTCGCTCGGTCCTATAATAATGTTACCTGTTCCTTCGATAAGATGCAGATATGTTCCCGTCAACGCACCGCGTAATTTAATAGGAGGAATGGCAAGATAATTGCCGTTTACCGTTGCGGCAAGATCCTTAAAACCGGCACCGCCGCCGTTAAGCTGTCCTATCGGAACAGGCGGAACAAGTACAATTCCCGGTGATGATTTCACATAAAACCATAACTCGTCAGGGATAAGAGCGCCGTTATTGCTGCGTTCAAGAGCAAGTGCCGCCTCGGTTTCAAAAAGGTCAAAGGCATTCAGTTCAAGACTGAACGCATATCGCTCCTCGCCCTTAAATGTGTTTACTTCCCCCTCAACCTTTGCAAGTTCCAACGCCATTAAATCGGCGGTATCAAAGCTGCCTTTCGCTTTTACGCCGTTTACCTTAAATTCATATTTCTTTTTGCCGTTTACTGTCTTTTCTCCTAAACCGTAACCCAACTTTTCAAGCGAAAATTCAGCACCGTCAAATACTGTTTTGAATCCGATTTCACCGTTAAAAACAAGGTTGCCGTCCGCATCTGCGGTTGCTTTTTCCAACTTTGTCGTTGCATACGGAATATCGACAAAAATCACTGCGTCGTTTTTGTCGGGTTCAATATCAAATGAAAGACCTTCTTTTGACATTGTAATTTTCAAAGAGTCTTCCGCACCGTTTCGCGGCTGATAGAATTTGAATGACGGAGCGTTCAAATTAACGCCGTGCTGTTCGATTCGTCCGTCTTTGTAAACAATCAACTTTCCGCCATTATTTTCGTTCCACGTTGCCGTCACAGACGGAGAAAGCGTTGCCGCTCCGCCGGTAAATTCAAAAGAAGAACCGTTCGTGCTTTTATACTCGCCGGCTATTTGTGCAACAGGAGACGCATTATATTTCTTTTTCAAACTTTCAAGTGCAGCGTCATCCGAGACATATTCAACGGTAATTGCACCGTTCGACTCAAATACCGCAAGACGCTTTGCGGAAAAACTTGACGATATTTCGTCAGGCTTTGTCGGAAGCTCCTCGCTCAGCGTTTTCAGATTGCGATAACCCCATAGATACTGCGCACCGACCGACATTTCCGTATTTACGTCAATGTCAAAGCCACAGTAGCTTTTGCTTTCCACCCATGTAAGAACAGGAAAATCGTTCGGCTTCACTGTAACTGTCTGTGGCAAGCTTACACGCAGCGGAGAATCTCCGCAGTACACAATATCGAACTTATCGTAGTAATCGGACAGACCGACAAACGGATTTGCCCACGGATATGCGTCTGTGTAAATTTCATTAACATAAACGCCGTCTATATCTCCCCACGAGGTATACCCTTTTGGAACGTGCTTCGTTGACATATCATCGATTTTGCCTGTTACAACCGAACTTTTCGTTGTTTTTTCGCCGCTTTCGGTTACTGTTGTGCGATCCAACTTAATCGCCGGACCTCCGGGGCTGTTTGCGGTTTCACCGTGACCCATTCCGGTGAAACTGTTTATCACATACCACCACTCAAAGTAAAAATCATGTCCGAATAAAGCATCGCTGTTCATTTGTATATTCCCAACGGTTGTCAAAACGCCCCAAGCTGTTTTATCCTTTTTGTCAAGACATACAAGCTCGTGATAAACCGTTACTTTTGCCGGTATTATTGTGCCGTACGGAGTTCCGGGAATATCGTACAGACCTATGTCCATGTTGTAGTCTGCCTTAATTGCGGTATTTTTCCCGTTCGGCGTTTCAGACACAAACTCCGCCTTTTGCAGTGTGACAGACGGATAGGTTGTCTTCTTATTTCCTCCGCCGGTATAAACATTAAATTCGCAGCCGGGGGCTTGAAGATCCTGTGTAAAAACCTCGCCTGTTTCCTTTGCGATTGCCCTCGGAACCGTTGCCGTATAGGTTTGATACTGCAAATCGTAGAAATAAAAGCTTATGTAATCGTTTTGCAGAAGAAGCGTTTTACCGCCGTTAAAGGTAAGTGTTTCGTTTTGCTCGGGCGCCGCAAGAATATTCATCGGTAGCGCGCAAACTATGATGCAAAGTGATAATATCACCGACACTATTTTTTTGCTCATTTTCTGTCCCTCCTGTTTTTTATTTTGATACACATTACGGTAATCACCGTTGCGATTATGAAAGTCACAACTGCTGTCAGCACATATCCGCACATTCCGTCAATCAGCAGAATTGCACCGCAATAACCGGCAACCGCCGCACTTTTGTACGATGTCGGAAATAATGCGGTGCAGCACAGCAAAAGAACGGAAAGCAAGGCGGTTGCAACTTTGCAGAAATTCAGCTTTTTTGTCTCCCTGCAATATTTTATCTTTTTCGCACGTGCGAAAACTAAATTCATTCTTTCCGCATTAGATTTCAATTCACACACCTCCTCAATCCACCCTTTTATTATATAGGTGCTTGAAAATATAAAATTTCCCCCTAAAAAAACAAAAAAGACCGGATTTTTTCCGGTCTGAATAAAACAGAGTTATTTTGAATCAGTTATTTTTCTGAAACGGTATTTCAGCAGAAACAGAATAAGGCAAGAAACAATCGGAACCGCATATCCAAATTGCTTTATTAAACCGTTGGTTTTCATAAGCATATTAAACATTGCGTGAAATGTAATCGCGACGCACAACAGTGCAAAAATACCTGATGCCTTTAACGCACCTGGTCGGCGGAATACTCTAAGTCCGTAACCGATTATAAAAGCACATGTAATGTGCATAGCTCCGGTCGAAAAACCGCGTACTAACAAATAAAACAAATTACCTGTTCCGTGTTCCAAAAGGTAACAGATATTTTCAAAGGTAGCAAATCCCACTGCAATATTAAAAATAATATTATCCCCCTCCTGCGGTTGGAGTTCAAAAACAATCAAACCAAACAAAAGAGGAATGAGTTTTACCGTTTCCTCTATAACAGGTGATATTTCCAATACAGCAGATGTTTCCTGTGCACCGTAAAGCACCGAAAAAAATGTATTCAAATAGGCGGATATAATACAGCAGACAAATCCGAGAACTATAAAAATGTAATTTTTTCTGTTGCCGGTATTTGTACCGAGTGCGGCAAGCAAAAACGGAGCCGCAAGGCATATAAATATATTTTCTATATTGTACGGCATAGCTTTTCCTCCCTGCTCTGTGCAACGGCTATCAGAATAAGAGCCGGATTCATTATAAATATGTCAACCAAATAATACGGATTTATAAAGGTGTTTTCCGCAATAAAATACGAAGAACCCCACAAAAGATATTCTGCCGCATAAAAAATCAAAGCCGCCGCAAAAATCCACAGTTTACCCGTCTGTTTTTGAATTTTTGCAAAATATATACCTTTTACCGCATAAAAGCCCAATATTCCCATTGCTGTGCCCATTAAGATGTTCTCAAAATAACTGCCCCGCAAACAAAAGAAAATACCCATACCCAGAGAAAACAACGGTAAAATCCAAAATATCGCTTTCTTTTTATGTTTTTCTTTCGGTACATCTGCATAAAGACGTAAAGTAAGAAAAATATACGATGCCGTCCAGCTCAGTTCCGAAACACAGAACACAAGCGGAGAAGTGCCTAACAATATAAGGTACAGTACCCAATAGGCAAGCCCCATTCCGAAACTCAGGTAAAAAAGCAATACCAAAAGGCGATTGTAACTTCTGTTTCGTATTGCCGAAATACAGGAGCAGCATCCGCAGATAAAAACGCAGAAAAGCTGTAAAAGATTATCTGTCAGTTCTGTCATTTTCCTCATCCCTCTCTTTATTTCTTTTATGAAGAATGTCACACATCAAAGTTACCGAAATGCCAAGTAAAAATGCCAAAATCCCTACAACAACATACCCCAAAAAGCCTTTGTTGGCAAAAATACTGGCTGTGTCATGCATCGGCGTCTGCTCAAATCCCGCAAAATTCAAATTACATACAAGTGCCGATATAACTACGATTAAAGCAATGCCAAACGAATAGCACGAGATGACCGCCAGTCTATGTCTTTTTTCGTTGCGCTGTTTTTTTATTTCATCAGCCTGTTTTTTCGCCAGTTTTATTCTTTCAGTCGTTGAACGCACTTTTTATCCCCTCCGTTTCAAGTAAAGGTCTTAATTTCTTTTTGCCGAGTTGCAACAGCTTATCAATCTGTTTTGCCGACTTTCTTAAAACAGCAGCGGCTTCTTTGTAACTCATTCCCTCAATGTATACAAGATAAAGAGCCTCTTTTTGAGCGGACGGCAAATATTCCATACAGTCATAAATCCGCTTGTTTCGCTCCGCAATGCACACTTCATCTTCAAATGTATTTTCTATGCAAAAATTCATTTCTTCCTCTGTAAGAATGATATGTCTTTTTGCTTTTCTCAAAAACATCAGTGCATGATTTCGAGCCGCTTTATATATGTAACTTTCAAAACTGCTTTTAATATTCGGCCGTTTGCTGATCAGATACGCAAAAACTTCTATCAACAAGTCCTCCGAATCGTGGAGATTTTTTATATATCCGTTTATATACAGCGTAAGCTTGTCACCGTAAATCTCCATAAGCCTTTCAAGAGCCTTTGCATCGCCCGAAAGGTAATCGTTATAAATTATAGTTGTATCCATCATTAAACAAATCCCTTTCTCAGTTTTATTTGTCAGCTAGCTTTTCTGACAGAATGTGACGTTATGCGATACAAGAAATCTATATTGAATTGTATCATACATTTCCCCTTCCGTCAATGAGCGACTGTTTAGTATTTCGAGTAACAAACACCTCCGATTAAAGTTACAAAAAAAGCAAGCTACTGCTACAAACAATGCTTGCTTTTTCTGTCAGATAAAATCTTCAATTACATCTTGCAGATGACAGGGTGACAATTCGTATTTGTTCAGTCTGTCGATTAATTCTGTCACCTCTTTTTTGTTTGGTGACACGTCATTAACAGCTGTTTCCTCACATTTGATGCCGTATGTAGTCTTTACCACTCCCTCAATATTCTTTTCTTCTTGCAAAATTGTATACATATTGTATATTAGTCCTTTCTCCCCCCTATGTTATATAATACAACATATACCACTAAATTACAATATTGTTTGATATTTTGTAAATAAATTGTAAATTACCGAAAAAATAAAGGTGGTATTACACCACCCTTATTTTATGCACGAATTAAAAGTCCGTTTATAAGATCATTCTTTGCCATTTCCTTAATTTTATAATGAAGTTTCTTACCTGTAACATTTGTCGGTATAGTCGCTGTAAATCTATAATATCTCGGACGTTTATAGTTTGAAATCATAGGACTGTTTTTACAAAATTCTTCAAGTTCGTCAACAGTAAGCGATTCATCTGCTTTTACGATATAAGCCGTAACAATTTCGCCGTGTGCTTTATCGGGAACGGCTGTAACGATACTGTCCGCAACTTTCGGATGTGAATTAAGCACTTCTTCAATCTGCGTAGGATAAATATTTTCACCTTGTGAAATAATCATATCGTCTTTTCTTCCGGCGATAGTAATAAAATGATTTTCGTCCCAAGTACCGAGGTCGTTTGTGTACAAATATCCGTTATGGAATTTACGCTCCGTTTCACCCTCATTATTATAGTAGAAATACGCTGATTTTGCGTGTGAGCGGATAATCACTTCACCCACTTCGCAATTATCTTTAGCAACAATCTCGTGAGGTTCGGCACGTCTGTCCTCAAATACCTTTACTACTCGCACGTCATCATCAGTACAAGCTCTGCCCGCTGTACCCGCCATTTCAGGTAAATCGTTCGGTCTAAGAAATGTATTCCAGAAAGTTTCGGTTGTTCCGTAGCCATTGAATATTCTCGGTGTAAGCACTCTCTGATAACGCATACAAGCCGCACGTTCAAGCGGCGAACCCATTGTAACGATACCGTGAAGTGTACTCAAATCTCTGCCGTTTCTCTCCTGAGCCTCCGTAAGACGTTCCAAAACAGCCGGTACACCGATTATGAACGAAAGCTTATAATCTTCCACATATTTAAGCGTCAAAGCCGCGTCAAATTTACGCATTATCGTAACACATCCACCCGCATAAAATGTCGGTGTAAGACCGCCCGAATGCAAACCGCCTCTGTGGAACCAAGGTGTTGTATTCATAGACTTATCCTCTGACGAGAACGGGAAATGTATCATAACATCGTGCGCCGAAAGCACTTCGTTAATACTTGTTATACAAACCCCCTTTGGTCTGCCTGTTGTTCCCGATGTATAAAGTCTTGTCGTTTCATCATATATAGAAAGATTCCAATTCAAATTCGGATTTTCTGCCGATGCATTCTTCACAAAATCCGAATATTTTACCGTACCAGGTATAGGAGCCGCTCCTCCTTCGTCCACCATAATTATCACTTTCGGTGTGAATTTTGAAAGTTTCAGTGCCTGTTCAACAGCGTCTTTGTTGATTGATTCATATATAAATACTGTCGGTCTGCTGTCCTCAATAGTTATTGCAATTTCACCGGCTGACAATCTGAAATTTATCGGACAACTTACTGTACCTGTTTTATGGCAAGCGATATATGCAAACGCAAATTCCGGGCAATTCAAAAGTTGGAACATCACTACTCCGCCTTTTATTATTCCTGCTTCCAAAATCGCATTTGAAAAACGGTTTGCTTCTGAATTAAGTTCAGAATATGTCCAAGCAGTCTTTGTTTCGGGAGAAATCATAGCCTCTTTATCTGCAAATCTGTAAACATTTCTCATAAATCCGTTAAGCCACGTATATTCTCTTTCAAACTCAGATTTAAACATATCTATACGTTGTTGCTTTGTATCTGCCGTAAATTTTGCTTTTGCCGAATGTAAGGCTTTTTCAATGTCTGCAAATATGTTTTCTATTTCATCATTTGTGTATTCGTAATTTGATTTGTTTGAGCAGTTTTCAAGCAGGCGAATTCCGTCAAGTATTTTAATTTTTCTTGCCTCTGAAATTCTGTCAAATCTTTCTTTCTTAGTTTCCTTTTGCATTATTTTCTTTCCTTTCATTATTTTTCTTATAAATGTTGTTGTCATTATATCACCCATTTTCTATTAAATCAAGTATTTTTGTAATTATTTTTAAAAATATATCCGATTGTTTCATTTCCACAATATTTGATAAATATTGTGGAAATATCAACCATTTTAAATAATTAACGATATATTCTAAAAATATACACTTTCATAAAAGCTGTTGACAATTTAGAAATCATATGATATTATTTATGCAAACGATTGCACAGATATAAAATTTAATCTGTGCATTTTAAACACTTATTTACGCAAACGATTGCACAGGAGGTGAAATATTGCAAAAAGCAACAATAAAAGATGTGGCGAAACTCGCAAAAGTATCGCCTTCAACCGTTTCACGCGTACTTTCAGGTAATCCTTCAATTTCGGATGATACTTGCAAACGCGTAAAAAACGCCGTAAAAGAACTGCATTACACACCCAACACAACTGCAAGAAGTCTGCGTTGTGAAAAAAGCAAAAGTATAGGCGTTGTATTCCCCGACATTTCAGGTGAATTTTACGCAACGTGTGCGTCAGCGATACTCAAATACGCTCGTATGTCTGACTATACCGTACTTTTTACCGAAAGCGGACACAATTTAAAAGCAGAGAAGGACAGTATAAAAGCACTTTTGGAGCGACGTATTGACGGTATTATTTTTATCGGTGACAATTCCGACATTCCGCTTATTCAAAGCATCGCCGCACAATCTATTCCTATAGTTACAGGCGACCGAACAGTCGGCAATATTCCGTCTGTTACTTTCACCAACAGGGAAACCGTTCAAAAAATGGTTGACTCACTTTATAAATCGGGTTGCAGAAAATTTATGTATGTCGGCGAAACTCCGACAGGTCAAAGCAATCTTTTAGACAGATACAACGGATATACCGATGCATTAAAAAAATACAACGACACAACTTCGGTGATATTTTTAGAAGAAAGCCTGCACGGTGACAAACTGAAAACCGCAAGAAGACTGTTCACAGAAAAAATTATAGCCTCACTCCCCGATGTAATTATCACGTCCAACGATTTAATTGCACAGGGAATTATAAGTGCCGCACATGAAAACGGAATTAACATTCCAAACGATATGCAAATCACAGGTTTTGACGATTCGCTTTCATCTGCGTACTTTATCCCATCGGTCACTACAGTAAGTCAAAACATCGACAAATTGGCAAAGCGTTGTTTTTCAATGCTTATGGATTTAATTAATAAAAAAAGTGCTGTTTCTTCGATAATCGAACAAAACATTATTGCAAGAAACTCCGCAAAAATCAACATATAAAATAAGAAAGGATTTTGAAAATGTATATTGCAAACAAAGAAAGATATGAAACAATGAAATATAACCGTTGCGGAAAGAGCGGTCTGTTACTTCCTGCTTTTTCGCTTGGTTTGTGGCACAACTTCGGCAGTAACGACAGTTACGACAATATGGTTGATTTGCTTACAACAGCTTTCGACCTTGGCATTACTCACTTCGACCTTGCCAACAATTACGGTCCGTATCCGGGCAGTGCCGAAGAAAACTTCGGCAAGGTTTTGAAACACGAACTTGCGCCGTATCGTGATGAATTAATCATCTCAACCAAAGCAGGCTACGGTATGTGGGACGGACCTTACGGCGACCGCGGTTCAAGAAAATACCTTATCGCAAGTCTTGACCAAAGTTTGAAACGTATGGGACTTGAATATGTCGATATTTTCTATCATCACCGTCCCGATCCTGACACACCTATGGAAGAAACAGCGTCGGCACTTGACCATATCGTAAGAAGCGGTAAGGCGCTTTATGTAGGTATTTCAAACTACAACGCAGAACAGACAAAGCAAATGGCTGAAATTATGAAGTCACTTGGCACTCCGCTTGTTATTCATCAACCGCGTTACAATATGTTTGAACGCTGGATTGAAAACGGCTTGCAGGACGTTCTGAAAGAAGAGGGTATAGGTTCAATCTCATTCTGCCCGCTTGCACAGGGACTTCTTACAAATAAGTACATAAACGGTATCCCTGCCGACTCAAGAGCCGCAAAGAGTTCACCGTTCCTTACCAAAGAGGGCATTACAGCCGATAAAATCGAAAAGATTGTTAAGCTGAATAAGATTGCCGAAAACAGAGGTCAGTCGCTTGCTCAAATGGCTTGCGCATGGAATTTGAGAGGCGGCAAACTTACAAGTGTTCTTCTTGGCGCGTCAAAAGCTTCTCAGATTATTGAGAATGTCAACTCACTAAATAATCTTGACTTCACGCAAGACGAACTTAACGCAATCGAAGACGCATTGAAATAATTTGCAATGAGCCTGTCGACAAAATGTCGACAGCTCCAAAAATCACATCTCACGATGTAATTTTTGAGTATTTTCTCAGAGAAAAAATCATAAAGTTCCTCCGAAGTCGAAACTTTAGATTTTAAGCCATTTCTGCCGCACATGTCACCAGAAATGATTGAAACTTGAGGTTGCACCTCAAACTCCCAAAAATAAAGTAGACAAAACCATAGAGGTTTTGTCTACAGTATCCAACCCCATCTGTTTTATAGATGGGGTTTATTTTATCACCACAGGTCCATTACTAAAATCCTTAAATATGGTATTATAAATTCAATACAAATGAAAGAAGGAATTTATAATGAGTACACAAGATTTAAACTATGAACAACCTACAGTTTCCGACGCAGCCGTTGACAACAGCGACGACTATACCGAATACACTTTTTCAACCACAAAAGGTATGCGTTTCGCTTTAATTGTTACCTACATTCAATATACCATTCTTGCAAAGAATGATTGTATGGAAGTCAAGACATTCCCTAAAAAAGCAAACAAAATGCCTGTTGTCAGATATGATGATATAGCCACTATGCACGTCAAAAAAGTATATACTTGGTATCATATATGTTGGGCAATTATATGTTGCTGGACTATAATTTTTCCGTTTCTGTTTTTACACTTCGGTTCTAATTACAAATTGGAAATAACATTAAAATCCGGTGCTAAAACATCGGTTTGTGCGTCAAACAAAAATGTTATGAACAATTTTGCAACTGAGCTTAACCAAAGAATTATCAAAAAATGCGGTCATTCTGTTTTAGTGTAAAATCAAAAAAGACACATCTCTATTATTTTTGAGATGTGTCTTTTTTCTCGTCATTCACAAATTCCAATGTAAAATCGGGTGCGTTATACACGCTGTCGGGGTTATATTTCATAATTACGTCCGCTTTAAATTCCGTGTCGTTTTTACCCATCAGCTTATTACATCGCACCTTGTCACCCGCAAGCCATTTTTTGACCATTGTTTGAGTTATTGTTGTTTTCTTAAACAATCCCCTATCGGATTTCTTCCATATAATAAATCCGCAGTTATTATTGCACGAAAATGCTTTCATACTTTCCACAACGTCACCGTTACACTTCGGACATTTTCCGAGCGGTTTCGGCGGTGCAAAAACAAATTGTACGGGATATTGTGATTCTTTATCTACTTTCAATTCAACATCAGCGTCAAACGTCGTACCATCGTTCTTCAACAGTTTTTTCATTCTGACACTTTTACCCGCAAGCAATTTTTTAGCCATAGGCAAAGTTATCGTTACATTTGAGAACATACCTTTTGTTTGATTTTTCCAAACAGTGAATTTACAGTTCATCGGCTCACGCCAATTACTGCACCCAAATCCCCTTGTTCCCTCTATAACGTTACCGCCGCAAAGCGGACAAGTTCCGATTACTTCGTGATATTTTTCCGTTACCGCCTTTGTCATAACGGCTTGATTTACCGCAGGATATGAATTGGAAATTACTGTTTTTATCGTATCAAGCACATTGTCCGTAAGCGATTTATACGTCTTATCTCCGGAACGAATATCTTCTTGTATCGCCCACCATTTTGCCGTCATATCAGCTTTCTTGATTTCATCGGGCAATATGCGATACAGTTCACGTCCAAGCTCCGTTGAAATAAGCCGTTTTCCGTCTTCGGCAACATAGCCTTTTGTTATAAGGCTGTCGATAATCGTACTTCGCGTTGCGGAAGTTCCGATTGAGCCGTTTTCGCCTTTTTTATCCTTATCCTTTTCCAAAAGCATTTTCTTAACTTCGGGATCAGTTACATACTTTGCAATCCTTGTCATATCCTCATTCAAGGTTGCCTTTGTGTATCGTGACGGCGGCTTTGTTTCTTTTTCCTCAAACCGTGCATCAATCGCAGTTCCCGAATACATACCATCCGCAATAGAGCTAAGTTCCGTAACTTCTTCGGCTTTTATATCCTTGAATATGGCCGTATATCCTTTTTTCAAAACGACTGTCGAATATGCCACCAACGTATATTCACCGTCAAGTTCAATCGTCATTTTTGTTTTTTCTTTAACAGCCTTAGGCAAAAATTGTGCCATATAATATTTACACACCGCAAGATATACATTTTTCTCGCGTTCTGTAAGCTTGTTCAAATCAACCTTGTTATTTGTCGGAATAATCGCAAAATGTGCGGTGATATTTTTATCATTAAAACACTTTGAATGAATTGTCGGGTCAAGTTCGCTTGGCTTGAATTTAATATTCTGCACAATTTGTGCCAACGTTTTAGGCGCCTCTTTAAAATGTTCCTCCGACAGATACTGACAATCCGAACGGTTATACGTTATCGCCTTATGTGTTTCACGAAGTGACTGCGTAATATCCATAACATCGGCAGGGTTATACCCAAAGTGACTGCTGCAATAACTTTGCAATTTTACAAGGTTAAACGGCAACGGCGGGTCTTCATTTACGACTTTCTTTTCGATTTTAATATTGTCAAACCGTTTGTTTATAAGGTCATTTTTTATCTTTTCCGCCTCGTCAAGCTCAGTTATTTGCTTATTTTCAGTACCCTTTTGTTTTTTCTTTGTATATTTTGCGGTAACGGTTTTATTTCCGTCAGCCGTTTCAACATTTACATCGGCAAAAATATCATAATACACAGTCTTTATATGTCCCTCAATCTGCATATCACGTTTTACGACAAGTCCCAAAGTCGGTGTCTGAACACGACCGACTGCAAGCAAAACGCCTGAATTTGAGCATGTAAAAAATCGACTCATATTGACGCCGATCATAAGGTCTGCGACACTTCTCGCATATGCCGACCAACCCTCATTCAAGCTGTCGTTGTTATCCGTCATATGTGACAGCGCCTTTACAAGGCCGCCGCGTGTCGTATCGCCGGTATTAAGTCTTTTAACAGGCTTTTTATAATCAAACCACCTAAGAATTTCATCAATTAAAAGCTGTCCTTCTTCGTCGGGATCGCCTGCATGTATAACAGATTCCGATTCTTTAAGCAACTCGCCTATAAGTCCGACACGCTGTGCTTTGGTTTCGTAATTTCTGTTTGAATTACTGTCCTCACCCATTTTGAGTTCCCAACTGTCGAAATATATCGGTAAATCGTCAAGCGACCACTTTTTATATTTCATATCATAGTCTTCCGGTTCTTTCAGGCTCAGCATATGACCGAATACCCATGTGACCGCATAGTCGCCTTTTCGTATAAATCTGTTATTTCTCTCTGTAACCTGTCCCGGCAGTGCGTCCGCAATATCTCTGCCCAATGACGGTTTCTCGGCTATTACTAAAATCATATTCCCTCTCAGATAAAAAAGCCGTCCTAAGACGGCTTTTGCTTGTGTTATTTATTATAGAAGATTCTTGCGAAGTTCTTCTCCGCTTAGCTTGCTAAGGTAAGCCGGTGCAACGTCAAATACAGTCTTACAACCGCTTTGTCCCTCTTTGCTCATACGATATGCGGCTCTTGCATATGCAATAAGCACTGATGAAGTAAATTCAGGGTTTGAATCAAGCTTTAGGCTGTATTCAATAATGTGACTATTTTCACTGTTCCAACCTGTCTTACCACATCTGATAACAAATCCACCGTGAGGAATACCGCTGTGGTTAGCCTTTAATTCTTCTTCTGAAATGAAGTTTACAGTTGTATCATAATCAGAGAAATAGTTAGGCATTGTCTTGATTTCGTTTTCTATACGAGCCTTATCTGCGCCTTCTTCCGCTACAACATAACATTCACGCGTATGCTTTTGACGAGTTGTAAGTTCAGGATTTTCACCGTTTCTTACTGCCTTAAGTGCAGAGTCAACAGGAACTGTATATTGCTTTGCGTCCTTAACTCCGTCAATTCTTCTGATAGCGTCTGAGTGACCTTGGCTCACGCCTTTGCCCCAGAAAGTATAGTCCTTACCGTCTGAAAGTATAGCATTTGCATAAAGACGGTTAAGTGAGAACATACCCGGGTCCCAACCTACTGAAATTATACCAACATTGCCGTTAGCCTTTGCAGCTGCGTCAACTGCCGCAAAATGTTCAGGAATTTTTGCGTGTGTATCAAAACTGTCTATAACATTGAAATACTTAACATATTCCGGTGTTTGTTTCGGAAGGTCTGTCGCACTTCCGCCGCAAAGAATCATAACATCGATTTCGTCCTTCATCTTAGGAGCGTCATCAACCGAATAAACCTTAACGCCCTCTGTCATAATCTTAACAGTTGACGGATCACGTCTTGTGAATACACCAGCAAGCTCAACATCATCGTTTTGCTTGATTGCACATTCAATACCGCGGCCAAGATTGCCGTATCCCAATATACCTATTTTAATTGCCATTTGTATCACTCCATTGTTTTAAAAATTAATTTCGCCTTACATTTTATCAGATTTTATTTCAAAAAACAATATTTTTTTATAATTTTTTTAAAATTATTAACATCTTATTCTGACCTATGAATTTACAAACACAAAAAAGAATGATATAATGTAATCGTTAAAAATAAAGTAGGAGAGAATTTACATAATGAAAAAAAGTAAAGCGTGGATATTATGGACATTATTTAAGTCTATGTTTGTTTTAAGCTCATGTACATTCGGCGGCGGATTTGTAATCGTTTCATTAATGAAGAAAAAATTTGTTGAGGAGCTGCAATGGCTTGATGAGGACGAAATGCTTGATGTGACCGCAATAACTCAGTCCTCACCCGGTCCGCTGCCCGTCAACGCGTCTGTTATAATCGGTTACAGAATGGCGGGAATTTTAGGCTCACTTTCCGCCGTTTTCGGCACAATATTGCCTCCTATGATTGTACTTTCAATCATATCTCTGTTCTATAACCAATTCCGAACAAACAAATACATAGCCGTTGCACTTCAAGTTATGCGTGCAGGCGTTGCGGCAGTTATATTTGACGTTGTTATAAATCTTGCGAAAAACGTATTCAAAACCCGCAGAATTTTATATATCGCAATGATGATTATTGCGTTTGTATGTACTTATTTTTTAGGGGTAAGCGCTATGATAGTCATACTCGTATGTCTTGGAATAGGCCTACTCGATTTACTTGTGTCGGTTTTAAAAGAGAAACATAAAAAGGAGATCGGATAATGCTTTTACTGAAATTATTTTTTTCATTTATACAAGTCGGTCTGTTCAGTGTCGGCGGCGGTTATGCCGCAATTCCGCTTATTCAGGAACAAATAGTAAACATACACCACCTTATGACTATGGAGGAATTTTCCGACCTTATCACTGTTGCAGAAATGACCCCGGGTCCTATATCCATAAATTCTTCAACATTTGTCGGTATGCGTATCGCCGGTATAGGCGGTGTGTTACTTTGCTCGCTCGGCTGTATCATTCCGTCATTTATCATATGCTTTATACTCGCGTATTTCTACTATAAATACCGCACTGTCGGCGGAGTTCAGACGGTTTTATCCGCCCTTCGTCCTGCTGTTGTCGCACTTATAACCTCCGCAGGCACATCTATACTAATGCTCGCACTTTTCCAAACCGATATTTTTTCTGCATCGTTAAAAGATATTCGTTTTGTCGAACTCGGTATATTCCTTGTGGCGCTGTTTTTACTCAGAAAATTTAAAACGAACGCAATTACAATTATTCTTGGCAGTGGTGTTGTCGGAACGTTGATTTATATGCTTTTGGGAATGGTATAATATTTCTTTAAAATTTACACTAAAATAGTGGACTTTTATTGATTTTTGTATTATAATAGTGATTGTCGAAAAAACATATTAAAACGGAGGATTATTATGATAAGACAAGTTATAAAAATAGATGAAGATAAATGTACAGGTTGCGGTATTTGTGCCGATGCCTGTCAAGAAGGTGCAATAGGGATTGTTGACGGCAAGGCAAAGCTTTTGCGTGACGATTACTGTGACGGTTTAGGAAACTGCTTACCTACCTGTCCGACTAATGCGATTTCTTTTGAAACCCGTGAAGCCGCAGCATTTGATGAAGATGCGGTAAAGCAAAATATGCAGAAAGCAAAAGAACAAGAAAAGCCTGCGTTTGTCTGTCCGGGCAGTATGGCAAAGGCTATAAAGCACAATACCGAAACAAGCACGCCTGTTTCAACGAGCCAACTTTCACAATGGCCGGTACAAATCAAACTTGTACCTGTCAACGCACCGTATTTTGACAATGCCAATCTTCTTATTGCGGCAGATTGCAGTGCATACGCTTACGGCAATTTTCACAACAAGTTTATAAAAAACAGAATTACACTAATCGGTTGTCCGAAACTTGACGATATTGACTACACCGAAAAATTGCAAGCGATTATCGAAAGCAACAACATTAAGAGCGTTACGATAGTTCGTATGGAAGTTCCGTGTTGCGGCGGTATTGAGTATGCCGCAAAAACAGCGTTGCAAAACAGCGGTAAATTCATTCCGTGGCAAGTTTATACAATCGGTACAAACGGTGAAATTTTAGATTAATTTATTAACATAAAAAAGAGAATGCTGTCGCATTCTCTTTTTTATGGTTTAACATCCAATCCTGTACTTTCAATTACAATAACCGATTTAATTCTCTTCCCGTTTCCGTAAACTGTTTTCGCCGTAACTTTGCAACGCATATACATATCTTCTTTATACAAGAGGTCAAGCACAACACTAATCGGTTTATCACTTTTCTTTAAATGCTTGCATAATATTTTGTATTCGTCCATCGAATCATGATGAACAATCTTATTGTCCAAAATATATTCAAGCGCATTTTGTATGTAAGTGCCAAACATATAAGAATGTCCTTCGGCAAGTTTTGTCTTTACATCAATGGTATTGTTTATAAAATAATACTCAAGTGCAATGGCGTCAATAAGGTCAAGTGCCGTTTCAAAACTGCGTCTTAGCATATTAAGTTTACTCAAAACGCCCATTTGTTCACTGCTGTCCGAAACAGACGCATAATAAATTGAACAATCTTCACGGCTTGCAAGGTAGAAAATTTTAATCGACAGCCATATAACATCTTCACCGAATACATTTCTGACCTGTACGGAAACGCCTTTATTTCCCGCCGTTTTCGATTCACGAAATGCCTTTATTGCCTTTTCTCTGTCATCGGGATGAAGATTTTCCAATCCGTCATATCCGCCTGCAGTAACATTTTTCGGATAATTCTTAGTTATCGAATAATAAAATTCGTTTGCTTTTAAAACATTGAGTTTATTTCCGTCATTACTGAGCGAATACAGTGCAACGCCGCCCAAAATATTGTTAAGCAACCCCTCAGTCATAAAATCGGAATGAAGCAATTCTTCAATTTCAATCGTATTGTCAAATACGTTGTCCAAATTTTCATTCGCAACATTATTTGGGTCACTGATTAATTTTCCGAATGATTCTTCATCTATCGCTCTTGAAAAATAAAATCCTTGTGCATAATTACAGCCTCTGTCAAGCAAGAAATTCTTCTGTTCGTCCGTTTCAACACCTTCGGCGATTATCGACAAACCAATCCACTTTGCCATTTTTATAACCGATTCAAGGATTTCTTTACCCTTTGTATTTCCGTCACGACCTGCCTCAAGAAATCTTGTATCTATTTTAAGTACATCAACGCTTATATCTTTCAACATATTAAGCGACGAATAACCACTGCCGAAATCGTCCATCAATACAATGAAACCCAATTCACGAAGTTCGTCAACAGCTTTCAAAATTTGTTCTTCATCACTTGTAAACGCACTTTCGGTAATTTCTATCTCCAAATATCTTCTCTCAATATTGTATTTCTCCGTAAGATTTACAAAAATCTTTGACAAATCAAGAGAATAAATATCCATTCTCGAAACATTCACCGATATAGGAACCGCGGTATATCCCTTATCAATATAATCACGTAAAATTCGGCAACTTTCCTCCCATATATATTCGTCAAGTTTTGTAATAAGCATATTCTGCTCAAACATCGGAATAAAATCTTTCGGAAAGATAAGACCTTTTTCGGGATGCTGCCATCTTACAAGGCTTTCCGCGCCCATTACCTTTGTTGTTCGTATATCGTATTTAGGCTGAAGATACACTTTAAATTCGTGATTTTCAAATGCCCTTTCACTTTCGTTTAAAAGTTCGTGTTGCGAGAAAACATAATTTTTCACACTGTCATTATATTCCGCAACATTAACAAGATAATTGTTTTTTATCGACTCACACGCAAAACTTGCTCTGTCGCACATAAGCCTTACGGGGATATTTTTTGTTTTAACGTGGTAAATTCCCACAGTCATTCTTATTTCAAAATCAATCGGATAATCCTTTACCCAACTTTGAATTTCCGCACCCAATGCGTCCGGCTGAATATTTTCTTCAAAGTCCATAAAAGAAAATACATCACCCGAAAGCCTTGCGGCTACAAGACCGTATTTTGCGGCTCTTTCTTGCAATTTCTTGCCTATATAGCTAAGAAGTCTGTCACCTTCGACAAAACCGAATCTGTCATTGACAAATTTGAATTTCTCGACATCAAAACAAACAATAACATATTCTTTGTCCGGTTCATTTTCAAATTTGCACCTGACACGGTCATAATATGTATTCCTGTTGTAAAGTCCGGTAAGTTCATCAAGACTCTTTACTTTTCGTAAATTTTCTTCCAGTTGATGAACTCTTTCTTGAAGTTCTTCCACTGTCCCCTCTGACATCTTCTTCGCCTCCCCACTGTGTAGCTTACGTTTATATTATATCACTTTTTATTGTTTTTGCAATACTTAATTACAGCATTTTAAATTTTTTTTGAATATTTTTCTGATTTTTAAAATTTCACTTGTTTTTATGCAATATGTATGATATAATAGGAATATTAGGGGTGAATTTATGAAATATATACTATCAAAAGGACTCACTAACAGTCCGGATGCAAAAGCGATAAGGCAGTCTGTTTTCGTGGAAGAGCAGGGTTTTGAATACGAATTTGACGACATTGACGAAACCGCTTTGCACCTTGTTTTGTACGATGAAAACGATAATCCTTGTGCAACGGGGCGACTATTTTTCGACGATTGCATGAAAATCGGCCGTATCGCCGTTATGAAAGAATACAGAGGTCAGTCGCTCGGCAGTGAGGTTATCGTCATACTTGAAGAAAAAGCACTTGAATCGGGTGCACATCATATTGAGCTTTCCGCTCAAATACAGGCAAAAGATTTTTATAAAAAACTCGGCTACACCGAAATCGGCGAAATATATAAAGAAGAATTTTGTCCGCATATAAAAATGTTTAAGGATTTAAAATAACTTAGATAAATCGGAATTTGAAGCGGAGGTATGTATTATGAATATAGGATTTTGGTCGTGTATAATTTTGGTAATACCATTTCTGATTATAGGTGTGTTATTTGCGATTTTTAAGGAAAAAGCAGCAAAATTTGTTTCAGGATTTAATTCATTTTCTAAAGAAGAACAGGCATTGTATGATAAAGCTCATATCTCTCGTGATATAAGAAATCAGTGCTTTATGTGGGCTATTATAATGTTGGCAGGAGCATTATTATCCTGCTTTTTAACCCCATATATAGCTATACCAACCTATATTATTTGGTTAGTTCTGTTTTTTAGAGAAGTCCACTTTGATAATCATAAAGCGTTTGAAAAATATTTATTAAAGTAAATTTCGGTTTATCGAATAATACACTTACTAAAAAAAGGAGCAGATTTAAAATCTGTTCCTCTTAATTTACACGCGTTATCTTACCACAAGCGATTTTCTCACCGGAATTACCGCTCGCACGATTTCTTTTATACATATTCATATCTCCCCTATCGAGATATGAATTAAATTTCGATTTTATGACTTTTACGGTTTTTTCCTTATACTGCCCTCATATTTTTTTATACTTCCGCCAAGTGAAACCACATTTCCGAAACGATTTTTCAAATTATCAACCGTTTTTTCAAACTGCTCGACTTTTTTCGTATTTTCCGTATTGTCCTCAATCAAACTCATCTGTTCGTATACGTCATTCTCACCGACAAGGTTTGTTCCCGTTACAGATATCATTCGTATCGGTAATTTTAAATTCCAAGATTTTTTTACAAGTTCCATCGCCGCATTGCGTATATCTCTTGAAACATATGTAGGCTTTTCGAGTTTTTTCTGACGGCTTATACTCTTAAATTGCGGATCTTTTATCAATATTTGCACTGTCGTGCATTTCATATTTTTTCGGCGTAAACGTGCCGCAACACTGTCCGAAAGTGCATATATACCGCTCCGTACATCTTCTTCACCGACAAGATCCTGTCTGAACGTCATACCGTTGCCGACCGATTTCACTTTCTCTTTTTCGTATATTGATTTAACCGGCTCACTGTCAAGTCCGTTTGCGTATCTGTACAGCATATTCCCCGCTTTACCGAAATGCCTGACAAGGATATGTTCGTCATACTTTGCAAGCTGACCGATAGTTTTAACACCCAATCTTTCAAGTTCATCACCCGTCTTTTTGCCGACAAAAAGCAAATCTCTTACCGACAGTGGATATATAAACTGTTTCCAATTTGATTTTGAAAACACAGTTGTCGCGTCCGGTTTTTTATAGTCACTGCCAAGTTTTGCGAACACCTTGCAAAATGACACTCCGACTGAAATTGTAAGCCCTGTTTCCTCTCTTACAATTCTTCTAAGCTCGTTCGCAATCTTCACACCGTCACCGAACAGTCTTTTACTTCCCGTAACATCAAGCCAAGCCTCGTCAGGTCCGAACGACTCGACATAATCGGTGTACCGTTTATAAATATCCATAACCTGCTTTGAATACTTGTAATACAAATCATGGTGCGGTCTGACTATGACTAAATCGGGACACTTTTTCTTTGCCTGCCAAATTGTTTCGGCAGTTTGTATGTTGTACTTTTTCGCAAGCTCATTCTTTGCCAAAATAATACCGTGCCTGCTTTCCTCGTCACCGCCGACCGCCATAGGCACTTTTTTAAGTTCCGGATTTAATACACATTCCACCGACGCATAAAATGCATTACAGTCGCAATGAAGTATTGTTCTGTCCATCAGTTTTGCTTCCTTACAATCGTATAGTCGTCGCCCATTCTGAAATAATGGCAGTTATCGTTATTGCCCATCGTAAATCTGTACATTTCGTCCTCGTCCAAATTTATCGCACAGCAATAACATTCATATTCATCGTCATAATAGTAATTCATACAAAATTCACAGTTGGTTTTCATTTTTTAACACCTCTGAATATGATTATATCATAACGGCCTGCACTTTACAACAAATTTGTCTATGTCAAAATAATAACAATTATTGACTAAATGCACTGTTGTATTGTATAATAAAATTATTCATTATGATGGAGGATTTTACTATGGAATTTAAAGAAAATACTGATTTTGACCTTATCGGTTTAGGCGAAGTTATGCTAAGACTTTCACCTCCAAACAAAGAAAAGATTTCTCAAAGCGAAACATTTGAAAAAAATGCGGGCGGAAGTGAACTTAACGTTGTATCGGGTGCGGCAATGCTCGGTATTCGTTCGGCGATAGTTACAAAATTGCCCGAAAACAAGATGGGACATTTTATAAGAAATAAAATTCGTTACGGAAACGTGTCCGATGACTATATCATATACGACCACTCACCTCAAAAAAGATTGGGCGTTTATTACTATGAAAGCGGTGCTTATCCGCGAAAATCATCGGTAATTTATGACAGAGCAAATTCAAGTTTTTGTTCACTTTCTCTTGACGAACTTCCGGAGGATATATACGCAAAAACTAAGATTTTTCACATTTCAAGCATTACGCTTGCACTTGACCCATCACTAAAGGAAACGGCTATTAAAATGATACATAAATTCCACGAGGCAGGTGCATATATTTCATTTGACGTAAACTACCGTGCAAGTTTGTGGTCTGAAGAAGAGGCTAAAAAGACTGTTGAGGCGATATTCCCATATGTAGATTTTCTTTTCGTTTCGGAAGAAACATCAAGAAGGATGTTGCAGAGAACAGGTACTTTGGAAGAAATAATGAAAGGCTATGCCGACACTTACGGTTGCACACTTATTGCAACAACAAGACGTGAGGCTGTAAGCCCTACACACCATAATTTCAACTCAAAAATATATATGAACGGTAATTTCTATGAAGAAGAACCTTACAATAATATCGAAGTTATCGACCGCATAGGCTCGGGTGACGCATATCTTGCAGGTGTGCTTTACGGACTTATCAAGTTCGGTACTCCTGAAAGAGCAATCGAAATCGGCAACGCGCTTTCAGCTGTTAAAAACACTGTTGCAGGCGATATGTCAGCAAGCAGTATTGAAGAAATCGAAAGCGTTATTAAATCACACAAAGCAACAGGTCATCAAGATGAAATGGTAAGATAAAATAAAGGATAGCGACATATTGCCGCTATCCTTTTTTGTGTTCCTATTTAATTTCAATTCTTATTTTAAATTCAAATTCACTTTCATCAAAGCGATATTCTTCTTGTGTAAGCGGTCCACAGCTGTTTTGACCTATACCGTTTTGCTTATAATCAATACACAAAACAGTATCGTCGCATTTTTCAAGTTCAAAATTATGTTTCTTTTCGGTCAATTCCTCTTGCGTGTAATGCAACGCACTGAATGAAAACGGAGTATCCGAGCTTACTCTGATATTTTCCGTTTCAACATATCTTGTACCGAAATGACTTCCGTTTTCCTGTGGTTTTATATATGGTTCATACATATCCGAAACGGTTGTATTAAATTCATCAAGATATGTGCAAAGGTGCTTATCACTGTAACTTTCATACGGACCGTAGCCGTAATACTTGACGTTCTCGCCTTTAGTGAAAAATCTCAAACCAAATCGCGGAATTACAGGCAGATTTTCGCCCACTTTAACGCTCGACTGCATATCAATAATACCGTTTGCATAAATCGTCCATACGGTTTCAATATCCATATGCTTGCGCTGCACAACGGGAATAAGCGCATTATGGCACTTTATCGTAACTGTATCAGTCACATCATAAGTACAGTCGTAGACGTAGCTTTGTTCTCTATGATAATCGGCATTTATCCAATCACGCATAATATTTCTGTCGTTGTCAGTCGGTGCTCTCCACACATTCCATTCAACAGATCTTGTAACCGCATCGGAAAGTTTTTTGAAATTACCTGTTGATTTATCAAAGATATATTCAAAATTATTGCCTTTTATCGTAATGTTTCTGCCTTGCTCCGATACTTCAAAACTTCCGTCTGCATTGACAGATTCAAGTTTCGGCACATTGTCATTTACAATAAGTTGTTCAAAGCCTACTTCATATCCTTTTTTCGCCCAAAGCGTGTCGCTCTTTTGATATGCCTTAACCATTACGACATCACCATTCGGACGCGGAAAGCTCTTTTTTCCTCTCGGCGGAACATCAAATTCCATTCTTTCACCGTTGACTTCAAAATAAAGTTTATCGTCAAGCTCCGCAAAATCGTAACGATTTTCCACCACCATAATATTGCTGTATGATTTTATCGCAAACGGTTTAATAGCCTGCTTGTATTCCAAAAGTCCCGTATGAGGTCGTCTGTCGGGGTAAACAAGTCCGTCAACGCAGAAATTACCGTCATTCGGATATTCGCCGAAATCACCGCCGTAAAAATATTTACTGTCCCCCATATCAATAGCATGATCGCACCATTCCCAAGCGAATGCACCGAAAAATCCGTCATATCTGTATAGGCGGTCTATATATTCCTTTATACCGCCGGGGCCGTTACCCATTGCGTGTATAAATTCGCACTGCATATACGGTTTTACAACCGCCATTTGTTCCTTTTCTTTCTTGCCGAGTTTACTCTCCGAAAGATTTATCCATTCGCCCGCACCGCCGTATTCACTGCCTTTTCCAAGACTGACTCTGTGCCAAACCACTTCACCCGGATTTTCAAAATACTTGTCTATCCACTTATAATCCGCATACATGGTACTTTCAACATCAAGCATTGAGGTATCGTTTATATGTCCCTCCATCTGCCACATACTGCTTTCGTAATGCGTCAATCTTGTGGAGTCATATTCCTTAACCCATCTGCCAGCTTTCTCAAAATTCACGCCGTAACCGCCCTCATTGCCGAGCGACCAAATGCACACGCTTGTTCTGTTTTTATCGCGTATAACATTTCTCTGAACTCTGTCCAAAATTGCATTTTCCCAATCGGGATTTTGTGCAAGCAATCCGAATGTAACGGCTTGTGAGCCGCCGAAAAATGATGCTGTTCCGTGAATTTCAATATCCGATTCCGCAATAACATAAAAGCCGTATTCGTCGCACAACTGCATAAGCCACGGAGCATTTGGATAGTGACTTGTGCGAAGTGCATTGATATTATGCTGTTTCATAAGCTTTAAATCTTTTTCGGCTTGCTCGCGGCTTATGGTATATCCTGTTACAGGGTCACTGTCATGACGGTTTACGCCTTTCATTTTTATCGGTTTATTATTAAGAAAAACAATTCCGTCATCAATTTTTATTTCTCTGAAACCGATTTTTTCGCGTATAACCTCATCTTCCGTTACAAGATACAATGTATATAAATACGGATATTCCGCGTTCCAAAGTATCGGTTTTTCAACCGTTATAGTTTTACTGTCCCCGCTGTATATCTCGCCTTTTTCATTTTCAAGAACAAAGCTCACATCAGTGTCCGAATCTATTTCAATATTAATTTTTCCTTGAATATCTGTTTCGATTTTATAGTCGCGGATATGCTTCTGCGGACGATTTAAAATATACACATCTCTGAAAATACCGCTCATTCTGAACTTATCCTGATCCTCAAGATAACTTCCGTCACACCATTTAAAAACCAACACACAAAGTATATTATCGCCGTTTTTAACCTTATCTGTAATATCAAATTCAGATGTTGAATGTGATACTTGACTGTAACCGACAAATTCGCCGTTCACCCACACATAAAAACAAGAATCCACACCCTCAAAATTCAAATACTTCCTATAATCATTATCCGATTCAAAATGAGTTAAATACGCACCGCACGGATTGTCATACGGAACATACGGCGGATTATACGGAAACGGATATCTTGTATTTGTATATTGATGGCGGTCATAACCTTGAGTTTGCCAACATGACGGTACAGGAATTTTATCAAAGCCGTCTGTATTTCCGTCCTTAAAATCTTCCGGAACATCATCAATGCAAGTGTAATACATAAAATTCCACTCACCGTTTAAAACCTGCTTTCTGTCATTCGTTCCCTTTCTTGCATTTTCTATATCCGAACACGGCATATAATACGCTCTGTTTTCTTCTGTATTAATATGCAATGTGTTTAAATCATTGTAGTATTTTTCAATCTGCATACCTTGTCCTCCTATTCATATTTTAGTATATCCGAGCGGCTAATTTTTGTCAATACGATTAGCAAATTTTTATTTTATCTGCATATCGGCAGATGTCAAGAAATTAGTTTGGATTCTGCGAAAATGAACTTGTCGGCGTACACAGGTACGTTAGAGTTTATTTTCGCTGAAAGTGCAAAGGCAAGCCGTATATTAAAGATAGGCTTGCCTTTTGTTTTTTATTAAATTATAAGAATAATATTTTGCACGTTCCAGATAATTTATTGACAATCTGAGGGGACACTGATTTTTAGTGTCCCCTCTTTACTATTTTTCTTCACCTACACGTATTCTCGTAAGTGCTCTTTTTAATTTTATTTCAGCGGCTCTTTCTTCGTAGTCGGAAGCTTCTTTAATTTTCTTTTCCGCCGCCTCTTTTGCCCTCAACGCACGTTCAACGTCAATATCTTCGGACCATTCAAACGTACTTGCAACAAGTCTGACTGTTCCTTTTTTCACATTCAAAAGTCCTCCCGAACACGCCGCCGTTCTTACACCGCCGTTCGTTGTAACTCTTGCCACGCCCGTATCGACAGGCGTTACATAATCGCAGTGACCGCTCATAATACCGACGTCGCCCTCAGTAGTACGAACAAGTAATTTTTCCGCATCACCGTCAAACATAAGTCCGTCGGGCGTTACTATCTGCAAATGAAATGTATTCATAATCATTCACCCATTTTCTTTGCTTTTTCACGAACTTCGTCAATACCGCCCGCAAAAAGGAAACACGATTCGGGAATATCATCACATTTACCCTCGATAATTTCCTTAAAACCGCGAATTGTTTCTTTAATCGGAACATATTTACCTTGCATACCTGTAAACTGTTCCGCAACAGAGAACGGCTGTGACAAAAATCTCTGAACCTTTCTTGCTCTGTTTACGGTATTCTTGTCCTCTTCCGAAAGCTCGTCCATACCCATAATCGCAATAATATCCTGCAATTCGGTATATCTTTGAATTATACGCTGTACCGCTCTGGCTGTTTCGTAATGTTCCTTACCCACAACTTCTGGTGTCAAGATTCTTGACGTTGATTCAAGCGGATCAACCGCCGGATAAATACCCAACGAAGAAATCTGTCTTGACAAAACGGTTGTTGCGTCAAGGTGAGCAAATGTCGTTGCGGGAGCAGGGTCTGTAAGGTCGTCCGCAGGCACATAGACAGCTTGTATCGAAGTTATAGAACCGTTCTTTGTAGATGTAATTCTCTCCTGCAAAGCACCCATTTCAGTAGAAAGTGTAGGCTGATAACCGACCGCCGACGGAATACGTCCGATAAGTGCCGAAACCTCCGAACCGGCTTGTGTAAATCTGAAAATATTATCAATAAACAAAAGCACGTCCTGATGTTGCTTATCTCTGAAATATTCAGCCATTGTAAGTCCCGAAAGCGCAACTCTCATTCTTGCCCCCGGCGGCTCGTTCATCTGACCGTAAACAAGCGCAGTCTTATTGATAACGCCCGACTCTTTCATTTCATTATAAAGGTCGTTACCCTCTCTCGTTCTTTCGCCGACACCGGCGAAAACACTGATACCGCCGTGTTCTTTAGCAATATTATTTATAAGCTCCATTATAAGAACAGTCTTGCCGACACCGGCACCGCCGAAAAGACCTATTTTACCGCCTTTTGCATACGGCGCAATAAGGTCGACAACCTTAATACCCGTTTCAAGTATTTCCGTTGTCGGATTTTGTTCTTCGTATGTCGGCGGCTCACGATGTATACACCATTTTTCTTTCGTTTCGGGATTTGGCATATTATCAACCGCATCACCCAAAACGTTAAAAATTCTTCCGAGTGTTTCTTCACCGACAGGCACTTTAATTCCCTCACCTGTGTCAACGGCGTCCATACCTCTGACAAGTCCGTCCGTCGAACCCATCGAAATACATCTGACAACATTGTCACCTATATGCTGTGCAACTTCCGCAACAAGCCTTTGACCTTTATTGTCAATTTCAATGGCATTTAAAATATTAGGCAATTCACCGTCCTCAAACCTTATATCAAGGACAGGACCTATTATTTGAACTATTTTTCCAACGTTATTCATATTTTCAAATCCTTTTTATATATTATTCGCACCTGATATTATCTCTGTTAATTCCTGCGTGATTGACGCCTGTCTTGCTCTGTTATATTCAAGGCTCAGATTTTCAATCATTTCCGACGCATTGTCCGTTGCGGATTCCATCGCATTTCTTCGTGCCGATAATTCCGACGCAACCGATTCCGACACAGCACCGTACACCATTCCGGAAATATAATAAGGTATTATCTGTGCAAAAGTTTCCTCTGCGTCAGGCTCATACACAATAAGGCTGTAATTCATATTACGCATACCCTCTTTTGTATGCTCAACTCTTATCGGCAGAACATTTTCCGTCTTAGGCTCTTGCGTAAGCATATTGACAAAGCTTGTATACGAAAGAATAAGGCGCGTAAATTCGCCCTTTTCATACGCCTTTGCCAATAAGCTTCCTATTGCGTGACAATCGGAGATTTTTATATCGCCTGCTTTGGCATATGTGTCGGTATACACATTATCTTCACCGAAATGCTCCACAACCTTTTTACCTATCGGAAAAATTATATCTCCGTCTTTTATGTCAAGAGATTTAAACAAATTGTTGTTATATCCGCCCGCAAGACCTCTGTCACCGGCTATAACAATATGACACGTTTTTCCCTCTCTCTCACGCGTAAATACAGAGCTGAAATCCTTATTATCCTTTGCAATATCTTCAAGCGTTTCGTGAAGTATATTAAAATACGGCTTTGAACGTTCAATACCCTCGGACGCTTTACGCATTTTGGACGCGGCAACAAGCTCCATAGCTTTTGTTATCTGCATAGTTGAGCTTATACTCTTTATTCTGTTTTTTATTGTCTTCATTGATGAAGCAGACATCAGAGCATCCCCCCTACTTTACAAAACGTTTCTTACAATCTTCAACAGATGAACGGATTTTTTCTTCACATTCTTTATTCATTTCACCTGTGTTTTCAATCGTATCTATTATATCATGTGCATTATTTTCAATATACTCAAATAATGATGTTTCAAATTCCTGTATTCTTTCAACAGGTATATCTTCAAGCAAATCGTTTATAACCGCATAAATAATTACCACTTGCAATGATACTCTTATCGGCGTGTTTCTTCCTTGCTTCAGCACTTCAACTATTCTCTCACCCTTTGCAAGACGCATTTTTGTGTCTTTGTCAAGGTCCGAGCCGAACTGTGCGAATGCTTGAAGTTCTCTGTACTGTGAATACGAAAGTTTCAGACTTCCGGCAACTTTTTTCATTGCCTTTATCTGTGCGTTACCGCCTACACGCGACACGCTTATACCGGGATTGACCGCCGGCATAATGCCCGAATGGAATAATTCCGTTTCAAGGAATATCTGTCCGTCCGTAATTGAAATTACGTTTGTCGGTATATATGCCGAAACGTCACCTGCCTGTGTTTCTATAATCGGCAATGCCGTAAGCGAACCGCCGCCCAAATCCTCCGACAATCTCGCCGCTCTTTCAAGCAATCTTGAATGTAAATAGAATACATCGCCCGGATACGCCTCACGTCCCGGTGAACGTCTTAAAAGCAGCGACAACGCTCTGTATGCGACTGCGTGTTTTGACAAATCGTCATACACAATCAAAACGTCCTTGCCTTTATACATAAAATATTCGCCCATTGCACAACCTGCATACGGTGCAATATATTGAAGTGCCGGCATTTCAGACGCCGTTGCGGAAACGACAATCGTATAATCCATCGCACCGGCCTTTTCAAGCGTATCAACGATTGACGCAACCGTTGAACGCTTTTGACCTATCGCAACGTAAATACAAAGTACGTCCGTATCTTTTTGGTTTATAATGGTATCAACCGCAATCGCCGTTTTACCTGTTTGTCTGTCACCGATTATAAGTTCTCTCTGACCTCTGCCGATAGGTATCATAGAGTCAATCGCCTTTATACCCGTTTGCAAAGGCACGCTTACAGACTTACGTTCGATAATTCCCGACGCCGGAGATTCGACGGGGCGTGTTTCGGTTGTATTTATTGCACCCTTGCCGTCAATAGGGTTTCCGAGAGCGTCAACAACACGCCCCAAAAGTGCATCACCAACGGGAACGTCTGCGACACGTCCCGTACGTTTTGCGATACTGCCCTCTTTTATTCCCGTATCATCACCGAGAATAACAACGCTGACGTTATCTTCTTCAAGGTTCAGTGCCATAGACATAACTCCGCCGTCAAGCTCGATAAGCTCACCGGCCATACACGCATCAAGTCCGTGTATACGCGCAATTCCGTCACCGACTTCTACAACGTAACCCGTTTCTGTTTCGCGTATTATATTATCGTAATTTTTAATTCTGTCCTTTATAACTTTGCTTAAATCCTGCATCTTCTACTCCTATGCTATATCAAAGCTTTTTTTAAATCTTCAAGTCCTGATTTTATACTTGAATCAATCCGCATACCATCTGTTTCAATTATAATTCCGCCTATACATTTTTTATCAATGTGCATTTTCAAAACTACTTTTCCGCCTGTTTTCTTCTCAAGTTTCTGCAATAGTTTTTCTTCCAAATGCTTGCCGATAGGCTTTGCTGTTGTAACATTAACAATTTTTATATTATTGTCCTCATTATACAGCTTTTCATATGTTTTAAAACATTCCCCGATGTGATGTACAATATGCTTTTCCGAAAGTAACTTTAAGAAATTCAAAACATATCTGTTCACCTTGCCCAAGAAATCTTCGTTGAGTATCTCCATAAGGTCATCACGTTCGATTTGAGGTGCATCAAGTATTTTAACATATGCAGGGTGTTCGTTAAATAACGAAACAATCCCCGCAAGATCAACCAAAATCTCTCTTGACATCCCCTCATCTTTTGCAAGGTCGTAAAGCGAGGCACCGTAAGTCTGTGGTGCAGACATATAAATCACCTACATTCTATCAATAATATCAGAAATTAGTTCTTCATCATCACTGTCAGTTAATTTTTTGCCTATAATTTTTTCTGCCGCATCGACAGCCATAGACGCAATCTCTCTCTTTGCGTCAGTGACTGCGTTCTGCTTATCTTGTTCAATCTGCTTTTGACTCTTTTCCATTATATACCGAACTTTTTCATTTGCCTCATTTACAATAGATTCAGAGCGTCTGTCCGCCGTTTCAACCGCCGATTTTATTATACCGTCAGCCTCATTTTTTGCAGACAAAAGTTTTTCTTCGTATTCACTTTTAAGGCTTATCGCCTTATCGTTGGTTTCCTCTGCCTGTTTATACGAATTTTCGATTTCTTCTGCGCGTTCATCAAGTATCTTCGTTACAGGTTTAAACAAAAACTTCTTTAAAAGCAGAAACAATATGAGCAGGTTTGCCCACGTAAAAATCATTGTCCATGTGTCTATGGATACAAAAGGCAAATATTCATTCATTTGCTCTCATCCTTTCGCTGTTTGATTAAAGAAGTCCTATAAGCGGATTTGCAAACAATAAAATCAATGCGACAACAAGACCGTAAATACCTGTTGATTCCGCAACCGCACAACCAAACAACATTGTTGAAGTAATTGCGCCCTTTGCCTCAGGCTGTCTGCCGACTGCCTCTGCCGCCTTACCTGCCGCAAAACCTTGTCCTATACCCGGTCCGACACCTGCTATCATTGCAAGTCCCGCACCTATTGCCGACGCCGCTAATATAATTGCTCTTTCCATTTTAAAAATCTCCTTTGTTTTATATTTATTGTTGTTTTTTTATTGTTGTTTTTTAGTCGCCTGCACCTTGAACAAACACCATCGTAAGCATACAGATTATATATGCCTGCAAAAAGCTTGTGAACAGGTCAAAGTAAACCGAAAGTATTGCCGGAATACCGACTTGTAAAATCGGTATTGTTGCAAAGAAATCATTTGGTATCCACGAAAGTATAACACTGCTAAGACTCGCCAAACCGCCGTATACAAGTGATGTTATAACAAGACCTGCGGCAATATTACCGAAATGACGGAACGTCATTGAAACAGGGTTTGCGATTTCACTTATAAGGTTGAGCGGCGTTATAACCGGTACAGGTTCGGTAAACGACTTAAGCCAACCGAGAACACCGTGATTTTTGATGTTCGTCACCTGTATCATAAGGAACGTCACTATCGACCACGAAAGTATAACGCTTAAATCAGCCGTTATCGGTCTTAAACCCGTAAGCGACGATAAACTTCCGACTATCGAAAATATAAAAAGCGTTCCTATATACGGTGCGAACGACATATATTTTTCACCCATTGTATCCTTTACAAGATTGTAAAGCATTGTAATGAGTTTTTCTGCCACAAGTTGTTTTTTTGACGGATTTCTTACTCGCATACCGTGTGTCAGCCATACAGACACTATCACGAGTGCCGCCATTATAATCCACATATTGACTATACTTTCGGTTACTTTAATTCCACCGAAAAGCGGTATCTCAAATAAAACCTTAGGTCCGTTCATCTTCTGACACTTCCCTTTCCTTTTTTCTCGTAAGATTTAGTATGAATATAGAAATCTGCGGGAATATAAGCGGAATTATAACGCATACATAGTTTAGATAATCAACCTTTGTTGCCCAAATTACCGCAAGTGCAATAAGTGCCAGCCTACCTATATAACCGACTCCCATAAGTCCGGACGCACCTTTTTGCTTTGACACACATCTTTCAAGGATAATTCCCATAAGTGCAAAGTTTAAAATTGCCACCGCACATCCGAGAAGTGTTCCGAATATTGCAGATAAACCAAAAAACTTTGTCGGCAAAGTAACAAGTACTTGCACCGCTCCGAGTATGATTACACCTATTGCAATATTTCTTATTTCGACAAGTAAAGTCTTTGACACATATTTCCCCTCTTTCTCTTTTTGATACTATATCTATTTTACCATAATACTTATTATTTTCAACCCTTAGTTTTCCGACAAACGTATATTTTTAAACAATTTTATCGTTATTTGTCGTTTATTCTTTCATTTTCTCACTTATACACAAATTTATCCTTTTCTTTGTTGCACTTTGCACAAAGAATAATGAGTATATTTTCACTTTTTGTTTAATTGTCTTAATCGGAAAGTGTGTTGACTTTCTTCTTATTAATACTAATCATAAATATTGTGCCGATAATCGCCGAAATAATCTCTGATATAGGAAATGTCAGCCATACAAGCCACGCATTATCCATAGATTGAATTGCCAAAAAAGAAAATCCCCAAGCAACCGGCAATACAAATAAAATTTGTCTGCATACCGAAATTATAAGTGATTCAATACCGCTTTGAAGTGCCTGAAAAATACCCTGATATGCAATATTAGCACCTGCAAATATAAAACTTACGGCTATAATACGCATTGCACTTACGCAAAGACTTTGCGTTGTTCCCGACAATCCGAAAACAGCCGAAAACGGCAAAGCAAAAATTTCAAGAAGTGCTATGCCTATTACCATTATTATAAATGTATATAACATTCCGTATTTTATACCGTCTTTAACTCTCTCTTTGTCACCTTTACCGTGATTGAATGAAATTATAGGAGTTATTGCATCTCTCAGTCCAAATGCCGCAAACAATATAAACTGTTGTATTTTATAGAAAAGTCCGTATGCCGTAACCATTGCCTCATCTATTCTGACAAGTATTATGTTAAAACCGTATGTCATTGCCGACATAAGCGCCTGTGCTATAATTGCAGGAAATCCTATCGCATATATTTCTCCTATTATTTTTATTGACGGTTTCATATATTTTATGCCGTTTTTTATCGACTTATTCAATTTCAAATGAAAAACAAGCGCAACAATACAAGATGCTATTTGTCCGATAACCGTAGCATATGCCGCACCCTTTACTCCCATTTGCGGAAGTCCGAACAATCCGTAAATCATTATCGGGTCAAGAATTATATTTATAACCGCACCCGTTATTTGTGCAACAGTCGAATACAGCGACAGTCCCGTTGCCTGAAGCATTTTTTCAAATATTGAAAAGAACACAATACCCATCGATATTACACTGCAGATACTCAAATAATCAGTTGCCATATCGTATATCTGTGAATTTGTTGTCTGTGTACCTATGTATACACCGACTCCGAAAATTCCGAATATAAGGCAAAGCACATATATGATTATCGCCAAAAGCATCGCATTTCCGCCTACTCTTGCCGCCTTTTTACTGTCACCCATACCAAGGCATCTCGATAAAAGTGCATTCGTTCCCACTCCCGTACCTATGCTTACCGCCACCATAAGCATTTGTATCGGAAATGCAAGCGTCAAAGCGTTTAATGCCATTTCTCCCGTACCTTGCATATTTGATACAAACGCACTGTCCACAATGTTATAAACCGCTTGCAATACCATTGATATTATCATAGGTGCTCCAAGCGTCAGCATTAGTTTGTTTACAGGCATTGTCCCCATTTTGTTAATTGATTTTTCCATATCGTTATCCTCCTAAAATTATTGAGCAAAAAAATAAAGCGTAAATCCATAAATCTGGATTTACGCTTTTCGCCACTCGACTACTCGAATTATACCTCATATAAAGCTAAAAAGTCAAGATATTTTTTAAAATCCCAACGGAATTTTGAACAGAATAAATGTCATTAACAGCAATGTCCATGATACCATAAAGATAACCGAATACGGAATCATCATTGATATTAAGTTACCAGCCGTAAATTCCGGTTTATACTTTCGCATATACATAAGCACCACTCCCGCATACGTCATAAGCGGTGTTATGATATTCGTTGACGAATCGGCAATTCTGTATGCCGCCGCAACAACATCGGGCGTCATTGAGCTGTTTACATGGTATAGCATCGGCACAAAAATCGGTCCGAGCAACATCCATTTTGAACTCAATCCGCCAACAAACAGATTAATAAATCCTGTTATCAATATAAAGCCAATTATAAGCAATATCGGTGAATTTGACGCACCGACCGCCTGCAAGCCCATTGCTCCGATATACGTTATATACGTTCCCAAATTTGTATAAGTCAAAAGTGACAGGAAGTTATAGCTGAAGAACGTCAAAACAATCGCATATCCCATTGTACCGATTTGCTTAGACATAGCTCCGACCATATCGCTGAGTTTTCTGAACTTACCCACAGCATATCCGTAAAACATTCCCGGTACAAAGAATATGAATGTAATTATCAATATGATGTTATCAAGAAACGGTGTTACGGTTTTACCTGTTTCGTCAACATATGACGAAAGCGGTCCGAATCCAAGCAATGCTACTGCTGCAAGTGCTGTCAAAAGTCCCGCACCCGACCACCAAAGTGCTCTTTTTTCTTTATCCGAAACAACAAATTCACTTACATTTATATCTGACGGAATTATATATTTCTGTTTTTCAAATTTAGGTTTTACAAACTTTATTGTAACAAATCCGCCTATTATTACAAGCATTACCGTTGACGCAAGCATAAAATAATAGTGCATTGTCACAGGATTTATCGCTTTTCCGAGATACGAAACGAACGGTATATTCTGACTGCTTGCAAAAGCCTCCGCATTTGTACCGATTATAACGTCAACAACCGTTGCCGGTATCAAATTTGCACTGAATCCTGCACTTACGCCTGCAAACGCCGCCGCCATACCTATAAGCGGATTTTTTCCTATACCGACATATAAAAGTCCGGCAAGCGGTATCAAAATCAAATATCCCGCATCTGTCGCAATATTACTCATTATTCCGAGAAATACAAGCACAAACGGCAGCAGCTTATCCGATATATTTGTACCCATACGTCTTATAAGTGCCGACAAAAGTCCCGATTCTTCCGCTATGCCTATACCAAACATTACTATTAATATAGTACCTACTATACCTCCGGCATATCCGAGCCAATTATCAAGTATCGCATTTGAGAATATCCACCTCACATTTTCGGCAGTGAACATATTTTTAATCTCATAACTCACGCTTGTACCGTCAGCTGAAGTCATAGAGAATGTATTTCCTCCGAATATCCCCGTTACAACAAGTACCAATATATAAAGCAATATAAAAATTATAACAGGGTCAGGTATTTTCTGTCCGAGTTTTTCAATTATTCCGATTTTATCTTTTTTACGCAAAACAAAAATCACTCCCTTCTGTATGATACTATACCATACGGGAGTGATTTAATTCAACGAACAATATATGCCAAAAGCTATTTGATAACTATTGTCTTGATGATTTGATTTTGAACAGGTACATCGTCCATACCCATATCAGTTAGTGAATGAGTTTCGGTTTCCGCGATTTTATCCACATATTCCATACCCGATGTTACCTTACCGAATGACGCATACTGACCGTTAAGCGACGGACTGTCTTGGTGCATAATAAAGAACTGACTTGACGCACTGTCCATACTTATCGCCGTTCTTGCCATTGATATAACACCTCTTTCGTGAGGTATCAAATTAAAGTATCCGTTTTGGATAAATTCACCTGTTATTGTATCCGTTTCGTGCTGTGTCATATCGGTATCATAGCCGCCTCCCTGAATCATAAAGTCTTTTATAACTCTGTGGAACACAAGCCCGTCATAAAAATTTTCATTTGCAAGTTTAACAAAATTTGCAACCGTTTTCGGTGCAATATCCGGATAAAGTTCAAGCTCAATATTACCGCCGTCCTCAAGTTGAATTTCAGCGTTTACAACGTTTCCTGTGCCGTCAGCATAACCCTTATATGCGTCATATTTTTCGGCAAAAGCCTTTTCATATGATTCAAATTTCTTTGCAAGTCCTTCTTCTACATTTTTCTTTGTGTAGTCGATTGTAACGGTTGATGTACCTCCGTCCCAATTAACCGTTGCGCCGAACATTTCCGATATTGCTCTTAGCGGTACCATTGTGTAGTCATTCATTATAGTCGGCGATACGTCCATTACAGTTGTATCTTCAAGCGCAGTTGCCGAAGTTTTAAATGCGTGGTCTTTGTCAATCCAAGTAAAATACAGATTACTTCCGTCACAAAGTGTTATACCCTTTGTATCTGCGTCCCACGACACGTCACAACCAAGCGCCTCCGAAACAGCTCTAAGAGGTACAAGTGTTCTTTCTTCAACAATTACAGGTGCCATTTCGGGATGAATTTCTTCACCGTTTACCTTTACCGTAATATCACTCGCCTGTACTGTCGGAACCAATGCCATTGTCACCGTCATTATTGACGCCAACATTAAGCTTAACTTTCTCATTCTTATTTCTCCTTTTCTTACTCTTAAATTCTTCAATCATTTTTTGTGTTTCTTCAATTTCCTCTGTTGTTTTCATAAGCGGAATAAAACTTTTCGCAATCTTTCCTTTACCTCTGTGCTTTATGTAAAGTATTCCGATAATCGAAAATACAACCGCACCGATACAGTTTACCATAAGGTCTTTCATTGTATCGATTATTCCGACATCAAGATACCCTCCCTCTATAACGTACTGTCCTCCGTTATAGTTCACAATCGTACTTGTTATGCCGTTTAAGCTGACCGTGCCGTTAAGTCCGTTCGGGTTAAGCGTTGCGGAATGTATTGCATTCACGATAAAATCTTTCTGCATATCCATTCCGAAAATTTGGTCCATACCAAACTCAAAGAACTCCCAAACAACTCCGACCGTCATAGAAAAACAAAATGCCACGAACGCTACAAAAAACGGTGACATATTAATATGAAATCTCGGGTCTTGATTTAAAATATCAATAAGTGCAAAGCCTATCGCCGCCATTATAAATCCGTTAATTGTATGGAGTATAGTGTCCCAATACGGAAAAATCGTATAAAAACTTTGTATCTCACCGAGTATTTCCGCCGCGAATATGAATAGTAAAATTACAACTTCAAGCATTGTCGGTAATTTTATGTTCAATTTTAAGTCTACAAATCTCGGAATGTTAAATAAAACCAAAGTTAGCAGACACAGAAATACATTATAGAAATTTCTGTTGAATATTTCCGCTACCATTGTTAAAACAACCAGAATTTGAAGAACAAGCAACAGTACAAACCTACCTTTTTTTCCGATCCTCTTCATAATATATTCTCCTTTAACAATAGTATAGATTATTATATCATAATCCGACATTTTTTTCAATCAAAATGTTTACAGTATGTTCACTTTTTGCAGGGTAATATTTACTGTACAAAATTTGTTTTTTGTGATATAATAAGTAAATAGAATTGATTGAACGATTTTTAGGAGCGTGTTATTATGAAAAAAAGCGATCTTACAAAACTTATTGCAATCGGTGCGGCTGTAACAGCGGCTGCCGCCACTACTGCGATTGTTATTTCAAAGCACAAAAAACACAAAACAATGCTTGCAGAACACACAAAAACTCTTACGAAAAAGCAGGCATATATCACAGGCGGAGGACTTTCTGCATTTGCGTCAGCACTTTATCTTGTGCGTGACTGCGGTTTCACTCCGGAGAATATTCATATATTTACAAACGGTACTCGCGACTGCGGCAACAACGAAACAGGCTTTATCTGCCGTCGCGGAAAAACTATAAGCATCAAAGACAGTATGAATTTCTTTGACCTTATCAGCGATGTTGATTCTTTGGATATTCCTGATTTGACGGTATGCGATGAAATACTTAATATTTATCGTGCAAATATTTATCCGCGAAGTGTGACTTTGATTGATCAAGACAAAAACGTTATAGACAGTTCAAAAATCAAGATTTCAAAATCACACAGAAACGCAATACTTGCACTTATGCAGTCAAAACGTTCGCAAATTCAGTCTGCGTCGATATTTGACGTTATGGACAGCGATTTCTTCCTTTCACCGTTCTGGAAACTTATTTCCGCATTATATGGTTTTACCGAAGAATCAAGTGCATATGAATTTGTAAACTGTATTGCAAATATGGATAATATGCTTTCGGGTATCATTCCGAATGATTTTGACAGATACGAAGAAATTGTCAACCCTCTAAAAGAGCATTTGAAGAAAATCGGTGTTGACGTAAGAGAAAATGCGGTTGTTACCGATATTGATTTTGAAAACGACAATGCCGACTCAATTCACTTTACGGACGGTGCAACAAGAAAGACTTTCTATCTTAATGACGGCGATATTTGTATTATGCCTACCGATGAAATGGCTGACTGCGAATCTTTCGGCAGTTTCAACGAACCTGCTCCGAAACTTTATTCAAAGCCGTTTGAACTTTGGGAAAAGCTTGCTGAAAAGCACCCGTCATTCAAGTCACCTGACTTGTTCTTTGATGAATTTGAGGGTAATATGTCAGAGGAATTTACAATTACTCTTTCAAACAAACTTTTGCCTGAGCTTATCGACAAAGTTACTTGCGGTGCCTTGGGGCGCAACGGTATTATCGTGCTTGACGATTCAAATTGGAAAATGACAGTTTGTGCGGTACCGTCAACTTATTTTAAAGACCAAAGCGAAGATATTACAGTTTTGTGGGGCTGTGCTATGCGTCCTAATTGTGACGGTGACAGAAGCGGTAAAACTATGACTGAATGCAGCGGTGCCGAAATTTTATATGAACTTGTTTCATGCTTTAACCTTGATGAAGTTTGGGACGATATTTGCGAAACGGTAGTAAACGTAATTCCTTGCCACAGACGTTACGGTACATCATATTTATCACCTGTTAATTCAAAACTTGAAATAATTCCGACAGGTATAAAGAATTTTGCGGTTTCCGGCGATTTTGCCGAATCGGATAACGATACAGTATTCTCGGAAGAATATATCGTTTCAACCGCACGCACCGCATCATATAAACTTATGAAAACAAACAGAAAAATGTTTGAAAGTAAACCGAAATCATTCAGAGAAGTAAAAAAATCTTTAAAAAACTTGGTAAAATAATTTGTTTTTTAAGGTTATTTTAAGGTTTCAATATTATAATACAGTTAAAGAATTGATAATTATTAAATCAATTCACGATAATTTTTTCATTTTTTTCTTCATAAAAAAGCAGAGCCATTAAGGCTCTGTTTTTTTGTGCTGTTATAAATTTATATGTTCTTCGGAACAGGTTCACCGAATATCGGAAGTCCGTTTTCATCATATTCAAACACTTTCGCTCTTGCGTGACGGTTGTTATCGTGAAGCGGATCGCCTTTGATTTCCTTATAGTTTCGGCTGTGATATATAAGCACGTCTTTACCGTTATCGGTCGTGAAACAGTTATGTCCCGGTCCGTACTGCTTATTCTCCTCGCTCGTTTTAAATACAGGCTTGTCGCTCTTATGCCACGACTTTATATCAAGCAAATCGCTGTTTTCATCAGCCCAAAGCATTCCCATACAGTATCTCCAACCTGTATCGGACGCCGAATATGTAACGATAACTTTACCGTTTCTGACAAGTACCGCCGGACCTTCGTTCACTTTAAATCCCTGCACTTCCCAATCATACTCCGGTGTTGTAAGAATCATCGGCTTTGTTGCAAGAGTCCAAGGATTTTTCATTTTTGCAATATACACGTCAGATACATCTGCAGGCTCTGTCTTTTGTGCCCAAAGTACATATTGTTCACCCTTATGTATAAATGTGGTCATATCAAGTGAAAAGCTTTCCACTCCCACATCAATTCTGCCCTTTTCAATCCACTTACCCGTCATAGGATTTTCGTCCTCGCACATAAGCAGATAAGGTCTTATTTCCCATACGTCTTTTGCGTCACCGGCTGTGAAATAAATATACCACACACCGTCTATATAATGAAGTTCAGGCGCCCAAATATGTGAGCCCATTTCACCTGTCGTATGCTTTTTCCACACTACTTCCGAATCAGCCGTCAAAAGTCCGTTAAGAGTCTTTGCACGTCTTATCTCAATACAGTCATACTGTGGCATTGTACCTGTGAAATAGTAATATCCGTCAGTATGCAGATACACAAACGGATCTGCCCGCTGATACACCAAAGGACTGTTATATTCATATTTCTTATCCATATTATTTTCTCCGTTTCGCTTTTATATTTTTATATTATCTATTATAATAGCTTACAACGGTTTTGTAAACAATTATTTTTGAAATTGTCTGCCTGTATTGTCTATCACATAATTATCTTTGTAAATAAGTTCCGACACAGTTACAAATTCATATTTGCACTCCAATGCCTCCAAAATTTTCGGCAGAATTGCCGCCGTATTCTTTGTGCCGTTATGCAAAAGAATTATGTCGCCGTTTTGCGTGCGTCTGACGCTTCTTTCATATATATTCTGTGCCTCCGCGTCACCGTAATCAATTCCGTCCACCGACCACTGAATATACATTCTTCCGCTATCCTCCGCCACTTTCACAACAGTGTTATTATATCCGCCTGACGGCGCACGCATAAGGTACGGTCTTTCACCGGTTATGCTTTCAACAATTCCGTCACATTTATCAAGGTCGGCTGTAATCGCCTCTGCCGACATTTTCGTATAATCCGCGTGATTATATGAATGATTGCCGATTTCATGTCCACTGTCATAAATTTTCTTCAAACTTTCGGAATACTTTTCAGCCCAATCACCCACAACGAAAAATGTCGCCTTGCAATTATACTTGTCCAACGTATCAAGAATTGAGTCAATATCATCATCGTTCCACGCACAGTCAAATGTCAGTGCAATTTTATTGTCGTCCCTCTCCACGCTGTAAATCGGAATTTCTCTGCCGTTTACGTTAAACACGCTTACCGCTCTTGAAGTCGTAAACCAAATTATCGGTATAACCGCAAAAATCAGTAATGCTATTATAATATGCTTTAATTTAATAACATAAAAATTCAAAATGCCGACCTCCTAAAATATATCTGCTTAATATATCTTATTCGTGTCGGCATATGTTTATGACATCACAAAAGCCATGACGGAAGTTTATTTTTCTTTTCTTCTTTCTTTTCCTCGATCGGTTTTGTTTCTTCTGTTTTCTCGATTTTGATTTCAATCTTTTTAACCTTTGTCACGTCCTTTTTCTTCGGTGCGGTTCTCTTAGGTTTTGCCTGCTTTTTCGGCGTATCGTTTTCTAAATTTTTGATACATTCTTCTATTTCTTCGTCAGTTTCAAGAGGCTCACTTTTAAATCTGTCCGCAAAAAGCTTGCCCTCTCTTTCGTGAGTTCTGTTGAAATATCTCGCATAGCTTGTCGTGACAGGTTTCATTGTCATTGAAATTCCCTTTTCACCCTCTTTTACAACAAGACGAATTTCCGACTTTGTAAGATAATAGCTATGTACAATACCCGTTGCGAAATTCTTTTCAAGAATTTCAACAAACATTTTTTTATCCTCGTCTGTTACAAAAAGTTCATTGCCTTTCAGCGTAATATAATAATTACCGTTTTTACTTATCTCTCTTGCCTTTCTTGCCATTTAGTGTCCCTCCTTTTCTTACATTATAACACATTTTCGGAGGGGACACTAAAACATTTTGATTACAATTTAAAGACAAGTTGGTTATAAATACAGGCAATACGGAATAGTTATATCGTATAAAACAGAGGAGGTATAAAAATGCAAACATACCACAATAAAACCGTACAGCAAACCGCCGAATTGCTCGGTACGGATATAAAAACAGGACTTACACATGACGAGGTAAAGAAACGACTTCACCATTACGGCAAAAACGAACTTATCGAAAAAAAGAAAAAGAACATATTTATAAAATTCCTTGAACAATTTAATGATTTTATGATAATTATACTTCTTTCCGCCGCTGCGGTATCATTTATAACGTCAATTATGCAAGGTGACGCGGATATAACAGAACCTGTAATAATTCTTGCAATCGTCATATTAAACGCATTGCTCGGAGTTATTCAAGAAAAACGTGCCGAAAAAAGTCTTGAGGCTTTAAAGAAACTATCATCACCCCATGCCTGTGTACTCAGAAACGGCAATGAGCTTAATATTCCTGCCGCGAACGTTGTTCCCGGTGATATACTTATAATATCGGCAGGCGATCTTGTTGCCGCAGACTGCCGTCTTGTCACATCTAACAACCTCACAACAGACGAATCCTCTCTTACCGGTGAATCTGTAAACGCCGAAAAAGACGCATCGGTTGTACTTGAAGAATTCACGGCACTTGGGGACAGAAAAAATATAATCCTTTCTTCCACCTCCGTAACAGGCGGAAAAGCCACCGCGATAGTTACAGGCACGGGAATGAATACGGAAGTCGGACACATTGCGAATATGCTCCTTGATGATGAAACACCGCAGACACCGCTTCAGCTAAAGCTTGCCGATACAGGCAAAACACTCGGTATTGCCGCACTTTTCGTATGCCTTGTTATTTTTATTGTCGGCCTGTTCCGTCATCTTCCGCCGTTTGATATGTTTATGACAGCCGTTTCTTTGGCGGTTGCCGCAATACCTGAGGGACTTCCGGCAATAGTTACGATTATGCTTGCAATCGGCGTAATGCGTATGTCAAAACATAACGCAATAGTACGAAACCTTCCGTCTGTCGAAACGCTCGGCAGTGCGTCCGTAATATGCTCCGACAAAACAGGCACTTTAACGCAAAATAAAATGACTGTAACTTCATTTTATACGTACGATGAAAAAAAGCTGATACGACTTTGTTCGATGTGTTGCGACTGTGATGAGGGACACAAAAGTCCGACAGAAAGTGCAATACTCGCCGCCGCAAAAAAACACGGTTTTGACAAGTCCGTACTTGACAAAAAATACAGACGTATTGCCGAAATACCTTTCGACTCGACACGCAAACGAATGACTACAATGCACAGGGACATAAAAGGTTATAAAACAATAATAAAGGGTGCATTGGAATTTGTACTTCCGCTATGCACCGATATTTATAACGGTCAAAAGGCTATTCCGCTTACTTCACAGAGCAAGCGAAAAATTATATCCGAAAATTCAAAAATGACTTCGGACGGTTTGCGTGTAATCGCGGTTTGTTATCGTGATGATTACACAAAGACAGCAATCAACGAAAACAATATGGTATTTATCGGTCTTATCGGCATTGAAGACCCGCCGCGAAAAGAGGCAAAGCAATCCGTAGAACTTTGTAAAAGAGCAGGTATTCGTCCTATTATGATAACAGGCGATCACGCAGAAACGGCTTTATCTGTTGCGAAAAAAATCGGAATTGCGGACGATAATTCAAAGGTTATGACAGGCGATATTCTTGAAAAAATATCGGACAACGAACTTGCACTCACAATAAATCAATACAACATATTTGCACGCGTTACTCCGAGCCATAAAATGAAAATTGTAAAAGCGCTTAAAGCCAACGGTGAAATTGTCGCAATGACAGGTGACGGTGTAAATGACGCGCCTGCACTTTCCGCCGCCGATATTGGATGCAGTATGGGTATAACAGGTACGGACGTTGCAAAATCAGCATCCGATATGGTGCTTACGGACGATAATTTTGCTACCATTATATATGCAGTCCGTGAGGGCAGAAGTATTTTTTCAAACATCAAAAAAGCGGTACAATTTTTGCTTTCAAGCAACATAGGCGAAATTCTGACCGTATTTTCGGGTATTATGTTCGGTTGGTCGTCACCGCTTACCGCTATACAGCTTTTATGGGTAAATCTCGTCACCGACTCACTTCCTGCTATTTCTTTGGGACTTGACACTCCCGACAGCGATATAATGGATAAACCGCCGCGTTCACCGAAAAAAGGTTTATTTGCCGACGGACTTTGGCTGACAATCATATTTGAGGGCTTGATGATAGGTGCACTCGCACTTTTGGCATTCACCATAGGTGCAAACATCTTCGGCGGTATTACAGCAGGTCGTACAATGGCATTTGCGGTGCTTAGTATTTCTCAGTTGGTACACGCATTTAATATGAGAAGTGAACACTCCGTTTTTAAAGCCGGTATATTTAAAAATCCTTACCTTGTGCTTTCACTGATTTCGGGACTTATTTTGGAGGTGTCGGTAATTTCCGTTCCGTACCTTGCAAATATTTTCGGAGTTATTCCGCTCAATGCTATGGGCTGGATTGTTGTAACGGTACTGTCCGTTATGCCTCTTATAATCGTTGAGCTTCAAAAGTTTGTCAGCTCGTTTGTATGGCGAAAGGACTGATATATGAATTTAAGCAATTTAAAGAAAAACGAATCCGGCGTTATATCCGCAATACGGTTAAGCGGTTCAATTAAACGCCGTCTTTCCGATATGGGAATGACGCCCGGTGCAACCGTAAAAATGCTTAGATTAGCACCGCTCGGCGATCCTGTCGAATTTCGTGTACTCAACTGTAACATAGGTATACGAAAAAAGGACGCCGAAAAAATTTTTATTCACAAGGTGGTGAAATGAATGTCCGATACAAAAACAGTCGTTGCTCTTGTCGGCAATCCGAATTGCGGAAAAACAACTCTTTTCAACGAACTCACAGGCAGTAATTATGATGTCGGCAACCGCATAGGCGTTACTGTTGAAAGCAAAAAAGGCATATGCCGTTACAACAAAAATATGCTTATAGTCGATCTTCCGGGTATCTATTCCCTTTCACCGAACAGTGCGGAGGAAATTATAACGCACGACTTCATTATAAATGAAAAGCCCGATTTAATACTCAACATAGTTGACGCAACCAACCTCGAACGCAATCTCTACCTTACAACACAGCTTGCCGAAACAGGCGTGCCTATGGTAATCGCACTGAATATGGCGGACGCAGTTAAGAAAAACGGTTTTGAAATTAATGCAAATATGTTGACAAAACGTCTTAATATACCGTCTGTTCCGATTTCGGCAAGCAAATGTATCGGGATTGAAAAACTCATCAAAGAATGTAACTTAGGCGGTAATACACAAAATCAAATTAAATACAATGCGGAAATTGAAAGGGCAATTTCCGCATTATGCTTAAAAAATAAAATAAGCCGTTTTTACGCCATACAACTTACAGAAAAAAATGATACCGAAACACATATAGCGCAAGCTCGCTACAAATTCATAAAATCAGTCGCAGCCGACTGCGTAAAAATAATCGGTCAAAACAGACAATTTCTTCTGACCGAAAAAATAGATTCAATCGCTATGCACCCATTGTTTGCGATACCGATTTTTATACTTGTAATGTTTTGTGTTTTTCAGATAACGTTCGGAACTTTTGGTTCGATGATGTCCGATATGCTCGACACCCTGTTTAACGTTCAGTTTGCAAATATGCTTGAAAATATTTTAACATCAGCCGAAGTCGGTGCATTTTTCAAAGGACTTTTGCTTGACGGAATAATATCCGGAATAGGCAGTGTCATAACATTTTTTCCGCAGATAATGCTGTTATTTTTATTCCTTTCCTTTCTTGAAGATTCGGGATATATGGCACGAACGGCTTTTATTATGGACAAACTTTTTATAAAAATCGGTCTTTCGGGCAAGTCGTTTGTACCTATGATAATGGGATTTGGGTGCAGTGTTCCTGCGACAATGGCAGTCAGAACGCTTGACAACGAACGTGACAGAAAACTGACAATGCTGTTGATACCGTTTATGTCGTGCGGTGCAAAAATGCCGGTTTATGCGGTATTTACAGCGGCACTGTTTCCGAATAATGCAGGTATCGTCACATTCAGTTTATACATTTTAGGGATAGCTTTAGGGGTAATTTCGGGATTGATTTTGTCAAATACGGTATTCAAAGGCGATGAACCGCCTTTTGTACTTGAACTTCCACCCTACCGAATGCCGACTTTCAAATCGACATTTAATCATATGTGGGATAAAGTCAAGGACTTCCTTACAAGAGTAGGTACTGTAATTTTGCTTGCAAGTATAATCATCTGGCTTTTGGAAAATCTTGATTTTCATTTGCATTTAACCGCTGACAGCGAATACAGCATTATCGGCACTTTAGGAAAACTTATCGCACCGATATTTAAACCTTGCGGATTCGGTAATTGGAAAGTTGCGGTAAGCCTTATTTCAGGTTTTGCCGCAAAAGAGGCAGTCGTGTCAACTATGTCAATCCTATACGGAGCATACAACACCGCCGACCTTGTATCGTGCCTTACGACTTCATTCACTCCCCTGTCGGCATATTCGTTTTTAACGTTTGTACTGCTTTATGTGCCTTGTATCGCCGCAGTGTCAACACTCCGCAGTGAACTCAACTCACGAAAATTAACCGCATTTTCGGTATTATATCAGCTTTCTGTTGCGTGGATAATGTCAACGCTTGTATTCCAAATCGGTAATTTATTTGTATAGACTTCACAAAATTAAATTTTTTTATGTTAGCTATTGCAAATTAAAGTGATTTAGGTTATAATAAAGGCATAATTTAATTGATATTAATTTTCGAAACCAAAGAGGGTTTTAGAAACAGTAATGTTTCTATACCCTCTTTATTTTTTTATTAGTTTGCGGACAGAAAGGCTATGGTGATTAATATGTTAGTTGATAATGATATTTGTATCTCAAGCGCACTGGAAGATTATCTTGAATCAATATATGAAATTTCAAAGCAAAAGACGAGTGTGCGCATAACGGATATTGCCCTTGCACTCAAAATATCAAAACCAAGTGTGAACAGAGCGGTAAATACTCTAAAAAAGCAAGGTCTTGTTTCTCACGAGCCTTACGGCGATATAATTCTTACGGAAAAGGGTTTTGAGCTCGGTGAAGCAGTATATCACCGTCATACGATGATTAAAAAATTCCTTGTAAATGTTCTTCATATTCCCGAAGATGATGCCGAAAAAGAGGCTTGCCAAATTGAGCATAATATAAGCCAAAATACAGTTGAAAAAATGAAAAGTTTTATGGAAAACTAAAAAGGAGTACCGAAAATGAACTCATCGACGTACATTTGTACGTTAGAGTTTATTTTCACAAAAAGTGCAAAGGCAAGCCGTATATCAAAGATAGGCTTGCCTTTGTTTATAATATCCGTAAATTAAATTCAAATATAAAATAATATTTTGCACTGTTCGGACAATTTATCGACCTCCTGAATTTATAAATCTCTTTCGTGCATTAAACCCTTCATATAATCGTCCATTGCGTCTGCAACTTGCTTTGAATACGCAACCGCCTCAACAACCGTTTTCGCACCGCGGACAACATCGCCCGACGCAAAAATACCGTCACGCGTAGTTTCTCCGAACGTGTTTGTTACAAGCAAACCTTTTTCATTAACTTCCAAGCCTGTCGTTGTTGAAACAATTCTGTCCTTCGGACCTTGACTTATCGCAATAATCGTTGAATCTGCCTGATAAAGATTTTCCGTTCCTCTTATCGGCGAAAGATTTCCTTTTCCGTCACATTCAAGTTCAACAAATATAACTCCGTCATCTACAATTTCCACAGGCTCAACGTGTACCACGAATTCAACACCGTCAATCTTTGCATAATCCACTTCACGCTGACTTGCTGCCAAATGGTCACTTCTTGAAAATACCGTAACCTTTTTAGCACCGTGTCTTAAAGCAGTTCTTGCAACGTCCATTGCCGAGTTACCCGCACCGATAATATTAACCGTATCGCCAAGTCTGTAAACATCGGGATTGGTAAGATAATTAATCGCATAATGCACATTTCCGAGCGTTTCGCCTTTTATATGAAGTGTGTTCGGTTTCCATACACCTGTACCGATAAATATTGCACTGTAACCGTCACGGAACATATCGTCAACGCTTATAGTCGTACCTATTGCCGTATTCGGTCTGATTTTAATACCAAGCTCAATCAATTTTTCCTTATATCTTTCCAAAATTGATTTCGGCAATCTGAATTCGGGAATACCGTATCTCAACACGCCGCCGATTTTTTCTCTTGATTCAAATATCGTAATATCATATCCGCGCTGTGCAAGTATTACCGCAATGGTTATACCGGCAGGACCTGAGCCGATTATACCTGCTTTCAAGCCGTTTTTTTCAATCCCCGAAAAACCAAGTTTATCAAAATAGTTTTCGGAAATATAATTTTCAATACTGCTTATATGAACCGGTGAGCCTTTTCTGTTCAAAACGCAATGTCCCTCGCATTGATTTTCATGATTACATATAAGCGAACAGACGATTGAAAGCGGATTATTCTCAAACACCATCTCGCCGGCTTGATTTATATCCCCCTCTAAAAACGTATGTATCATATCCGGTATCGGTGTATGTATCGGACATCCCTCTCTGCACATAGGTTTCTTACAGTTCAAGCATCTTTTTGCTTCATTAATAACGTGTATCGCCATTTCACATTTCCTTTCTGCAACATATTTACTAATTTGATTTTAACATATTTTATGTGAACATTCAACAGTTTAAATAATAAATTTTGTTGACAATTTGTTAATTTTTTCTCAATTACAAATTTCGACTTAATACTACATTCCTTATCCTTGAAAATACACCGTTTTAGTGATAAAATTATATTGTTTACTTGACAATTTACAAATTAAGTTGTATAATAACTTTATCGCTTTAGCACAATAAAGTTAAAATTCAAAAATATATTGAAAGGATTAGTTTTATGTCTAATTGGAAATTGCATACACCGAACGGTGTAAATGATATACTGCCGGACGAATGTGCAGTAAAAAAAGAAATTGAATCAACAATATGGTCTGTTTTTTCTTCAATCGGTTACAAAGAAGTTGAAACACCTACATTTGAATATTACGACTGTTATTTAGGTCTTAGCGGTCAGATTTCACAAGAGCATATGTTCAAGTTTTTTGACGAACAAGGACGTATTCTTGCACTAAGACCGGACTTTACAACATCAATCGCCCGTATGGCGGCAACAAAGGTTGCAAATTCGGACAAGCCTCAGCGCTACCTATACACAGGCAACGTATACAGAGTTGAGCAAACGCAAGGCGCACGTCAAAGAGAATTTACGCAAAGCGGTATCGAGCTTATCGGCTCATACTCACCTGCCGCAGACGCTGAAGTTATTTCAGCAGCTATGGAGGCTGTTCTTGCGGTAGGTATTGAAGAATTTTCAATGGAAATCGGTCAGATTGCATTCTTCAACGGACTTGTAAAGCAAGCAGGACTTGACGAACAATCTATCGAAAAACTTCGTGAACGTATTGATTCAAAAGACTCTGTCGGTATTAAGACGATTACAGACAAACTTGACATTGATGACAACATCAAAAATCTTATGATTGACTTGCCTTACCTTTTCGGCGGTGAAGAAGTTTTCAAAAAGGCTTATGTTGACGGTCTTAACGAAGAATCTAAAAACGCACTCGACAACTTAAAGCGTATATATGAGCTTTTGTGTCTGTACGGTTTTGAAAAGTACGTTTCTATTGACCTTGGTATGCTTGAAAGTATCGACTACTACACAGGCTCAATCTTTAAGTGCTACACACACGGTGTCGGCTTCCCTATTTGTGCCGGCGGACGTTACGATAATCTTATGGGACAATTTGGTGACAATAAAGGTGCTGTCGGTGCGGCAATCGGTATAAACAGACTTATTTCCGTACTAAGCGACAAGGAGGTACATGATGTTTCCGCATCACTTGTTTTTGCCGAAAAGAACGCCGAAGGCATTGCCTATGACATTGCATACAATCTTCGTGTAAACGGCTGCCTTGTTGAAATGTATATCGGTGACGGCGATTATAAAGCAGCCGAGGAATATTCAAAAGGTAAAAATATCGGTGCAATGCTTAGAGTTTTCCCTAACGGTCAGCTTATGATTAACGATTTTGCAAAACACGAAATTATAGAAACAACCGCAAACGAATTTTTAGGCTACTATGACGAATCTATGATGTTTGACGAACACGACCATTGCGGCTGCGGCTGTGACCATGACCACGAGCATGAACATCACCACGACCACTGCGACTGCGGTCACGAACACTGATTTTAGGGAGGAAGAGATTATAATGAGATATTTAACAGTTGCTCTTGCAAAGGGCAGACTTGCCGAACTTGCAATGGAATTATTTATTTCAATCGGAATGGATTGTTCCGAAATGAAAGAAAAAACAAGAAAACTTATTTTCACTGACGAAAAAAACAAGATGAAATTTATCCTTGTAAAAGCGTCTGACGTTCCTACTTACGTTGAATACGGTGCGGCTGACATCGGTATCGTCGGTAAGGACACACTTTTGGAAGAAAGCCGTAACCTATATGAAATGGTTGATTTGGGATTCGGAAAATGTAAAATGGCTGTATGCGGTCCGAAAGAATTAAAAGGTAAGCTTGACACTATGACAAATCTTCGTGTTGCGTCAAAGTATCCGCACATCGCAATGAAATATTTCCAAGACGACAAAGGTCAGACTATTGAAATTATAAAGCTAAACGGCTCTGTTGAGCTTGCTCCGCTTGTCGGACTTTCGGACGTCATTGTCGATATTGTCGAAACAGGTAAAACACTTTACGAAAACGGTCTTGACGTTCTTGAGGACGTATGCCCTCTAAGTGCACGTTTTGTTGTAAACAAGGTTAGTATGAAAATGGAAACAGAACGTATTATGAATATTGTAAAACAGTTTGAGGAGAGAATTACAAAATGAGAATTTACCCTGCGATTGATATAAAAGACGGTAAATGCGTGAGATTGTTCAAGGGACAATTTTCGGACGTTACCGTATACGGTGACTCCCCTGCCAAAATGGCTAAAAAATGGGAAAGTCTTGGCGGTGAATATATCCACGTTGTCGACCTTGACGGTGCTTTAAAAGGTCATGGCGTAAATGCCGCAAAAATCAAAGAAATATGCGAAAGCGTCAATGTTCCCGTACAAACAGGCGGCGGTATTCGTACTATGGAGGATATTGAGGCAAAACTTGCCTGCGGTATTGACAGAGTAATCATAGGTACAAAAGCCGTTTCAGACAGTGAATTTGTTAAACGTGCCGTTGATAAATACTGCAAAAAAATCGTTATCGGTATTGACGCAAAAGACGGTATGGTTGCTATCGAGGGTTGGGAAAAAACAAGCGATTTTACCGCTGTTGAATTTGCAAAGAAAATGGTAAATATCGGCGTACAGACAATCGTTTATACGGATATTGCAACCGACGGTACACTTGCCGGTCCTAACGTAAACGCAATGGCTGAAATGGCAAGTGCGGTAAATGCCGATATTATCGCCTCGGGCGGTGTCGGCAGTCTTGACCACATCAAGTCACTTGTTACAACAGGTGTTGAGGGTGTTATCGTTGGTAAGGCACTTTATACGGATAAGGTTGACTTAACCGAAGCTATCAAGGCGGTAAAATAACAGGAAAGGCTGAATAATATGAAAAAGGTAGTAAGTCTTACAAGGCGTGCTATTGAACAGTATAATATGATTGAGGACGGCGATAAAATTGCCGTCGGTGTTTCCGGCGGTAAGGACAGTCTTGTACTGCTTAATGTGCTTGCGGAACTTTCGCGATACTATCCGAAAAAATTTACCGTTATGGGATTGACTTTGGATATGGGATATGATGCCGATTATTCAAAAGTACAAAAAATGTGTGATGATTTGGGCGTTGAATATAAGGTTAAGAAAACAAATATTAAAGAGATTATTTTTGATATACGAAAAGAATCCAATCCTTGCTCATTGTGTGCAAAAATGCGCCGCGGTGCGTTAAATGATATGGCAATCGAAAACGGCTGCAATAAAGTTGCACTCGGTCATCATAATGATGATGTGCTTGAAACATTCTTCCTTAGCCTTATGCACGAGGGCAGAATACATTGTTTTTCGCCTATTACATATCTCGACCGCACTGATATGTATCAAATCAGACCTATGATTTACGTTCGCGAACGTGATATTAGGGGTGTGGTTAAAAATTATGATATTCCCGTTGTTCACAATCCTTGTCCTGCTGACGGATATACGCAACGTCAATATATGAAAGATCTTATTAAACGTCTTGAAAAGGAAATGTATCCCGGACTTAGAAAAAGACTTTTCAGAGCAATTCAAGACAGTGCAATAGACGGTTGGAGCGATTATACAAAATAAGGACGGTCATTGACCGTCCTTGTTTTTTTGCCACCGCTCCGTCACTTCGTGACACCTCTCCTCAAGGAAAGGTTTTTTGTATGGCTCCCATTGAGGGGAGCTGTCGACGCAGTCGACTGTGGGGTAGCTTTCTTATGCTTTATGCTTTTGCCACCACTCCGTCAATTCGTGACACCTCTCCTCAAGGAAAGGCTTTTTTGTATGGCTTCCCTTAAGGGGAGTTGTCGACGCAGTCGACTGTGGGGTGGTTATCTATCTTTTCCACTTTTCAGACAACATATCAATCTGGTCTGCGAACTTTGCCAAATCTTTATTGGCCATTCCCTCACAACTTCTTGCAACTGCAAGCAATCTTTCCGCCGCGGCAATAAGTCTGCCGAATACAGTCGCAGCACGTTTTGTAGTTTTCTTTTTCTGCACGCGTATGCCGTACGTCTGTACAACAACTTCGCCTGTAAGCAAATCGTAACAAGTACCGCTGTATGGTGCAACAGAATTATAGCCGTATTCATTTCTGATACAATCGGTAAATTCATCGCAAGACTTTTCCTCGCCATGATTAACAAAAACAATTTCAGGCTTTTTCTTAAATGTTTTAAGCCACTTTATAAGACCGTTCTTGTCTGCATGTCCGCTTATTCCGTCAAGCATTTTAATTTCGGCATTTACTTCTATATCCTCACCAAACAATTTTACATTCTTAATACCGTCACACAACATTCTGCCGAGCGTTCCCTCTGCCTGATAGCCGACAAACAAAATCAAACATTCTCTTCGCCACAAATTGTGTTTTAAGTGATGCCGTATTCTTCCCGCCTCACACATACCGCTTGACGATATTATAACTTTCGGCTTTTCGTCAAAATTAATTGCAACAGACTCATCAGTTGAAACGGCAAGTTTTAATCCGCTGAATGTAAGCGGATTTATACCGCTGTCCACCAACGCTCTCGCTTCTTCGTCCAGACATTTTACGTCACACTGTAAAAATATCGCGGTAGCCTCATTCGCCAAAGGACTGTCCACGTACACAGAAAAATCACCGTAACCTTTTACAAGATTTTGTTCTTTAATCTGACGTATATAGTATAAAAGCTCTTGCGTTCTGCCTACAGCAAATGACGGTATAACAACATTTCCGCCCCTGTCAAATGTTCTCTGAAATTCCCCCGCAAGCAATGTTATATAATCAGGTACTTCCGTATGAAATCTGTTTCCGTAGGTGGACTCTATAACAAGATAATCGGTATCGTCCGTATCATAAATCGGAGTCGGGTCTTTTATAATCGGTTGATTTGTATTTCCCACGTCACCGCTGAAAACTGTTTTCTTTGTAATACCGCTTTCTGTTATCCAAATTTCTATACAAGACGAGCCGAGCAAGTGACCTATATCGTGAAATCTTATTTCGACATTTTCCAAAATTCTTATTTTCTCATCATAATTACACGGACGGAATTGCTGAAGCACACCGATAGTATCGTCCATATCATAAATCGGAACATATTCTTCCCTGCCGGCACGCTTTGCTTTTCTGTTTCGCCATTTCGCCTCAGTTTCTTGAATATGCGCACTGTCCGGCAACATTATTTCGCATAAATCAGATGTTTCATTCGTCGCGTAAATTTTACCGCGAAAACCATTTTTGTAAAGTAACGGCAAATTGCCCGAATGGTCAATATGTGCATGAGTAAGCAATACACATTCAATATCATTTGGATTTACGGGGATTTCTTGATTTTCAAATATATCAGCACCTTGTTCCATTCCGCAGTCAACAAGAATATTTTTTCCGTTCGTTTCTATTAGCGTACAACTGCCCGTAACTTCGTGTGCCGCACCTAAAAATGTGATTTTCATACTAACGCACTTCCTTTCTATTTTATTTATACCACCAATTTCGGCTTTAGTAACAAATAAATTGTATTTTTTATGTTTTAATGTATAATATTTTTGAGGTGTTTGGTATAAAAAAAGAGCTTTAAAGCTCTTTTTTTATTTCCTTGAGTAAAGTAGTGCAACCTTCAAGTACATCATTGTATGTCACATCAAAATCACCTGTGTACCATGGATCCGCAATATCTCTCGGATTGTCGGACCAATCAAGTAAAAGGTGTATTTTGTTTTCGGTATCATTCGGTAACATACGTTTCATATTGCGTAAATTGTAACTGTCCATACCGATAATGTAGTCATATTTGGCATAGTCGGATTTTTTTAATTGAACCGCATATTTTCCGTCAACGGAAATACCGAATTCCGCAAGCTTTTTGCGCGTACCATAATGTACACCGTTCCCGATTTCCTCTGTACTCGTCGCCGCAGACGCTATGTAAAACTCATCACTAAGCCCTGCCTTTTTAACTAAATCTTTCATCACAAACTCCGCCATCGGCGACCTGCATATATTGCCGTGGCAAACAAAGAGTATCTTAATCATAATTTTTTCCTTTCATAAAAAGCCGTAAAATGCCGTGATTTGCCCGTATTTGCGTTGTCCTTCAAACGATTTAAAAACATGCTTGACAAGAGCGTAATCTGCAAAACACGGCAAATAAGGGCAAATCGAGGACACCGTTAGTAGTAAGATAGTAGTAAAAATCCGAGTGTTTACTACTAAGAATTTTTTGGGGGGTATTTTTGTATTTGATTGATAATCTTGCAAATACCTTAAGCATTTGTTCTCCAATAAAGTACATCCAAAATCATACACCATTAAAATGAAGGTTTACACAATACTTGAAACAGCGTTCCTCTCGGTATGTTACTATCTGAATTTATACTATGTTTTAATAGCTCACATATTTTTGTTCGTCAATACCCCTGTATATTCTCATTCAGATTAGTATTAACGTATTCTTTTAACACCCTGTAAGACTGTAAATTATTATATAGTATTTCTCTGTTCATTTCTTTCCTTTTACGCAATTCTTCCTCAGGAGAATCGTCCTCAATTTCTAATTCCTTTTTTAACGTTTCCCACAGAATAAAATACTTTTCCTGTTCCTCTTTGGGTAATTTTAATATCTCATCCATTTCTTTAGTACGCTGATCCAGAATCTTGCGTTCTTTGTCAATATTTTCTTCGCTAAATCCGAAAAATGTCATTTCGTATAATATATTCGCCAACAGTCTTGTCTTGCCAAATTTCTCAGCATTATTTTCATCAATCTGAAAACCAAGAATATTATCCCATGGTTCATATTCATAACCATAAGAAGTCGGATGCTTATAATCATTTATCAGCTCCTCTATCTCTGAATCACTTAATATATTGACATCTGATATTTTCTCGAATTTATCATTTATTTTAAATTCGGTTTTGATTTCGTTTATATTATATAATACGCAGTCTGGCATAGGCTCACCAAAATTTATCCAATCAATCCCTAATATAACATAATCGCTTATATTCGGGATACGATTTTTCAATTCTGTAATAAGAGGCGAATATGAATTATACACCTTGTCAATATTCGCATTTTCATATCCTTTTTTCCATACAACCTTTATAATATCATCAGTCAAACACTGCATTAATAAATCTTTAACTACCATAACTTCTTCCTTTTGTGTTTTGTATTTCACATTTTTTATTTTCCACTTTATCTTGATGGGTATCTTGGTGGGTATCTTGGCGGGTATTCTCCTCTTTCACTTATGAATTCTTCTTTATTGGTACTTATCATACACATAAATTTCATTTTTCAATCAGAATATACCTTTCAATATTTATATTCCTTATAACTGAAGCTAACTCATCTGCAAAATCCTCTGTGTCAGTTATTCAAATTTTTCGAATAACTGAATTCTCTTATAATTCATTGCCTTTCATTATTCCACAATCGTATAACACATTTTACCTTTAAACGCCACTCCGTATTTGATAATATTCTTATACCCTTCTTCCCTTGCTTTTGATGCATAGTCACGGTCATTTATTTGCTTTAAAGCACATTTTGTGGCATCATCCGCCGTCTCATTTTTAACGCACACTTTAAATTCTAAAATCACTGCATTTTGTGCCACATCTTGCAGATACAAAACAAATCACTTTTCTTACTTTAAAGTATAGCATAAATCATATAATATATCAACGAGCAAAGTTTATTTTGTTACATTTTTAGTTTTAAATAGCAAAACGTATATTCTTACAAGATGTATATATTTGTAAAATTTTATGCTGTCTAATAAAAAATACTTTTCTTCTAACCAGCCTTACTCATTCTCATTCATATCAATTCCATCTATTTAATTATTATATCCGCCCACATATCAATCAATAAGGCCAACCAAATTAAGCAAAAAGTACCCAAACTATAGCTTGAGTACAGTCTGTATAATATATATTCAATATAGAACCCCAGATATCTTCTGATTCACCACTTTTTAGCTTTATCATGTTTACAATCTTTCGGATGTTTTAGTTTCGTCATGCGTACTAACCCTTTTTGTATGAACCACTGGTTGTTTTTCGTGCTTTGTTATATATTACAGTAAATAATTAGATTTCTAATCATTTTAATATGTTTTATAATCATTCAACTTTACTTTATCGATGTATTATGCTATAATAAATTAAGAGGTGATTTATATGTCAATAAAATGTAATTTATCAATTTTAATGGGAAAACACAAAATGACAATACAAGATGTATGCAATCAAACTGGTTTGGCTCGTAATACAGTGTCGTTTCTATATCACGAAAAACAAAATGCTATTAGCTTTAAAACATTAAATAAGCTGTGTGATTTATTTAATTGTACAACTCTTGACATCATTGAATATATGGAGGACGAAAAAGATGAACCCATTAATTAAATGGCCCGGAGGCAAATCAAGTGAAATAAAACAAATTAAACATTTGATACCTGAATTTAACAGATATGTAGAACCATTTTTTGGTGGTGGTGCATTATATTTTTATTTAAAGCCCCAAAACGCCGCAATAAACGATATATCTGAAACATTAATGGATTATTATTCTTTGTTAAAAATCCAAGATAAGCAATTTTTGGAGTATTTAAACTTATATAATTTAAGTTTTAATAGCCTTGTTGACATATGCGAGTATAACTACTCTGATATATCGAAAATATTCTTTTCTTACAAGGATCAAAAATTAGAAGTCAACAACTTGAAAAAAACAGTAACTGCATTGGTATTAAAATTATTTGATTATGATTATTTTAAAAACATATCAAATTTAATTTTATCTGAAGATGAATTTTTGGGGTTTATCATAAAGATGTCTGTCGACAAAATAAAAAGAACAGTAACTAATGATAAAAAAGCTTCTTTTTCTGATGATGATTTGAAGAATAATTTAATAACCGGTTTTACAAGTGGTTATTATATGTATTTCAGAAAAATATACAACGATATAAATTTAGGACGCAATACAAGTGTTTCCAAACAATATAAGGTAGCCAATTTTTACTTTATACGAGAATATTGCTACGGCTCGATGTTTAGATATAATCGCCAAGGAGAATTTAATATACCGTATGGTGGTATATCATATAACAGAAAAAATTTTAAAGAGAAAATAGATAATATGTTCAACAATGAAGTGGAAGATGTTTTTGACGGTACTGATATTTATTGCACTGACTTTGAGGATTTTTTAGACAACATAGAACTGAATTCTGATGATTTTATGTTTTTGGATCCGCCATATGATACAGATTTTTCTAACTATGAAGGAAAGGATTTCACAAAAAAAGATCAAGAACGTCTTGCAGAAGCCTTAAAGAAAACCAAGGCACAGTTTATCCTTGTAATTAAAAATACTGAATTTATTTACTCGCTTTACAAGGATATTTTTCAAATTTTAACCTTTGATAATCAATATACTTACAATGTTCGTAGTCGCAACAATAGAAATGTAGAACACCTTATAATAACAAACCTCCCTATTTAAACTAAAGGGAGGTTTTATTCAAAGAATCTTGAATTCTCTTTTCCATTTCTAATCTATACGTATCATTCGCCTTTTGTAAATTACTATCCCAAAATTCGTGATATTCAGCCGCTCTTGGTGAAACCAAAAATTCAATTTTTCTATCGATAAGTATTGGCGGAAAATTTTCATAAGAATCATAATCCTCATCAAAATCTATCGCATATAATTGCCAACATTCATAAATAAATGGATCAATTACTGAATAAATAAATCTTAATATTTCAAGTGAAGCATTAACATCTTTTGGGATTGCTCCAAAATGTTGAATACTATTCCGAAGTTTTCCAAACCGAATAAAAACATCTTTGTTGGGTAGATGCATACTCGTAGTTGCCCACAATCTGTTAGGTAATTGAGACCATTCAATTGTATGCCCATCTTCAAATAACGATAATAACGACAAATTATCATCTGTTATTTTAGGAAATTTTTCAAATATAAGTAACGGATGTTCTTCGGCAATTTTTGCTTTTATTAATATTTCCGCAGCATGTGCAGCTTGTAAAACAGATAGTTCTGCCCACTTATCATTAACTATGTCTTGGTATGCGGCATGTCTATTTGCATGAGTTAAAGCGCCTAAACCAAGTTCTCTCATATTTTCCGCAACATTTCTTAATTCATTATTCATTGTTTTTACCTACGATTCTTTTTAATTCTTCAATCGAAAGAGGATTTTTTTGCCTATGTATCATCCGATGACAATTTGCACACAACGGTTTCATATTCTTTACCGCCTCTTCAACATACTGTCCAAAACCTTCATCTGAATACTGATATATAGGAACTTCATGATGTATTTCTATATATCCTTTGCCAAGCTCCTTATAAACTTCCTCAAAATCAAATCCACATACACTGCATGATATATGCCCATTCTCTTTAGTAAATTTTTGAATTACAGCATTACGTAACTTTGTACAACGTTTTTTATGTTTGGTTTCTTTGAAAATAGTTTTTCCTTCAACAACCATTTCCTTTTCATCATAAACTATTATCTTTCGTTTTTTTCCTTTTGTTTTGATTGTGTCAAGAGAGAGCTTTTGAATATCATCATAATCAAAAGGATTTGATGACATATATTCCATAGTTTCTATATTATCATCTAAATATTTTTTCCCCGCTACAGTCAATGTATATATTCCTTTTTTAAAATCAGTAAATTCTTTCATCATATTATTATCGCGATGAGACACAAGATTTCTTACTTTTTGCGAAAACTTTGTATCCTTTCTCCCTGCTAATATCTCTGCGTCTTCTCCTGTAGGATGAAATATACTTGTTAGTTCCTTTATTAAATCAGATGTTGTAGCAGAATTATTTTTATTTATTATATACAAAGCAGGTAAAATTAATGCTTTTTCCTTTATTCCCATCTTATATCCTCCTATTATTCTTTTTTCATCTCAGTATTAACTTTGCTAATCTTATTGCTAAAGGTTATACATATTTCTCAATGTATTTTTGTTCATGAATATGCAATGTGCCATTTCTTTACTCAGAATCCAACCTTCGAACTCATCCATAATTATTCATCTTTCAGAGTTATAATATAATTGTATCACATTTTGATTTGTTTGTATATAGTATAATATTTTTTATATGCAAATTTTTGGGGCACCTTAATAACATTGTGATGTAACATAGTTGTAACAACTTAACCTATGGGAAGCTATTTCAATACATTAAAATATGAAATGATATATCGGCACTTATCACACATCGGATAGGCTCTACGCAACAATTGAAGAAACTCTGTATGTATGCTATGAGGCACACTAAATCCTGTAGTAATATTGGGTCGTTGTGTTACAAAAAAGCTTATTGAGTCGTAAAATAAATGTATGCTAAATAGCAGATAGAAATTGTATTAAAAGAATATGAACACTTAAGCTCTGTTCAATCAGTCATAAATTTATTGAAATATCCATCAAGCAGCATCTTGTACCGATGGTATAAGAGAAAACTTATAGAACAAGAACAATATTCATTTGTTCAAAAAAAGACACCTGTATGGTGTCTAATCGCAATAAAATAGGATATGTTCATATATTTTTTTCATTTGCTGAATAGTAGTAAAACTGTAGTAATGGACTTTTCCTAACGTCACTATTTGCCCCGATTTACAGAATCAAAAGCCGATACGTCTTTTTCACTCATACCATTGCCGTATGCAACCAAAAAGTATCTTAATCATAATTTTTCCCTTTCATAAAAAGCCGTAAAATGCCGTGGTTTGCCCGTATTTGTGGTGTCTTTCAAACGATTCAAAAACATGCTTGACAAGAGCGTAATCTGCAAAACACGGCAAATAAGAGCAAATTGAGGACACCGTTAGTAGGAAAAATCCGAGTGTTTACTACTAACGGATTTTTTGGTATTTTTGTATTTGATTGACAAACCGAAATTTATAAGTTAAATTCAAACATTTTGTACTCTGTCCACCCTGTATCTTCATAAAACATTTCTTTGTTTCAACAAATTGGAATCCGCAACTTGTATAGAGATGTTCTGCTGCTTTGCAGGCACTAAGAACATCAAGTCGTACAGCTTTCTTATGCTCTGTCCTTGCAATGTTCAATATATTTTCTACCACGAGTTTGCCAACACCTTTTCTTTGTAACTTTGGGTTAACAGCAAGTGCATGGGGAGTTAGGACTTCACCGGAATCACAGATGATGCCCCATGTACAGTTATCATATCCCTTGTTGTGTTCACTGTTTAAGATAACACAGGCATATAAAGTATCTTTTTCTGTCAAAGTATAGAGTTCACCTTTGATAAGGCTACTTTGAATAAATTTATCAGATGGATAAATACCTTTTTCCCATCCGAGATTTTCATTATTTACATTGTTCCTATGAATATTATCTATCACATCCCCATAGAATTTCTGAATAATATGAAAATCAGTTTCACTTGCTTTTTGAAATTTCATTTGCCTTTCTCCCGTACAAATTTTGATTTATCTGTCTAAATATTATACTACACTTTCTACATCCATATCAATTCGCAACCCATACAAATTTTTAACAATAAAAAAAACAGGCACTCAAGCCGTAGCCTGAGTGCCGTATGTGAAACATTATCATATAACTCTGAACATCTTCTGAGTTATTAAATTTCTTCTTGAATTTTTATCAAGTTCGTTTCTCGCATTATTCAAATCCTCCATACGTTTTAGTTCGTCCTCGGCATCTTCAAGACCGAGATGTGTATAAGTGTTTAGTGTTACGCCTATGTCGCTATGCCCCATAAGGTACTGCAATGTCTTTGGGTTCATTCCTGATTTCGCCATGTTACTGCAATAGGTATGTCTGCAAACGTGCGGCGTAATATTCGGTATCTGTATACGGTAAATATCGTTGTATCGCTGTACCATATGGTTAAAACGGTGTTCCCAATGCATTGCCACGAGCGGATTGTTATTTTTATCATAAAATAGGAACCCGGCATATCCGTCAATCATTTTTTCTCTTTGCTGCGGTTCTCTGTCCTCGATAATGGCTTGAAAACACTTTGCCACTTCCTCGGTAATCGGAAGTTTTCTTGTTCCGGCATTGGTTTTCGTTGATTCAATCACATACTGCATATCCGATGTTCTCTGAAGCTGATGGTCAATATTTACAATTCGGTTCTTTAAATCAATATCTTTGAGTGTCAAACCGCAGAATTCCGATATTCTCATTCCTGTATGGAATAGGATATAAACCACCTCATAATACTTACAATAGCAGTTATCATCATGCACAAATTTCAAAAACTGCCGCATTTGCTCTCTTGTTATTGCAGTTCGTGTATGTGAATCATTCACCACAACTCCGGCAAGCTGAAATTCAAATGGATTCTTATTTAAAATATCATCATCAACAGCCATCTGAAATGCAGGTCTAAGAACTCCGCGTACCGACTTGACTGTACTGTAACCTTTGCCGTCACTCTGCATTTTAATAAGGAAAAGTTTTGCATCCGATGTTTTAACGTCTGCTATTTTCGCCTCGCTAAATTCCTCTTTTTTCAAGATATTCTTTACAAAGTTATAGTTTGCAACTGTACTGTGTTTTGCTCCTGTTTTTGTGGATAGGTATCGTTCTACAAGTTCGTTCACTGTTATATTTCTTTTCATCGGATCTAACTGTGATTCCAAATCGTATCCTATCTGCTTTTCAAGTTCCCTCAGTGAAAGACACGGTTTCTTTCCTGCAGGTAATTTGTCCGTAGGTTCAAGTTTCCAACTGTACACAAAATGCGGTTTGCCTGCTATATGATACTTAAACTGATATTTTCCGTCTGCTCTCATTGACTCTCCCGCTCTCAAAACTCTATGTTTTGAATCGCGTCTTATTCTTCCTCTGATCCCCATTATCTGCACCTCCTAAGTTCCGGATGTTTTAAGATATACCTCTCAAATGCCGTTCTGATAATCAATCTTCGACTGCCATAGAAAACGATAAAATCATGAACCGTTTTTTCTCTGATAAGAGAATGAAACTTTCTTTGGCTGAGGTTGAAATATTCAATCGTTTCTGACAGATTTAATAAATCCTTTTTCTCTGCTGTTGCTCTCTGCATAAAATTTCTTCCTTTCTGTTCTTTAATTTTCACTTTTAGTTTGATTATAAGCTTTATTAAGCTTGCACTATATATCACTCTAAAAGCTCATAAAGTCAACTACTTACGGCAAATAAAATCAATTTATATCGTAGAAATTCGGCAGAGATGTTCCTCAAATTTAGGACGTATTATTAAATATCTGTTGCCACTGTAAATAGAGAATACTCCGAGATTATCTTCCGCCAGTCTGCGGATTTTTTTGACTCCGATATTGAAATATATACTTGCTTCTCTTATGGTAAGCATATATTTTTCTCCGAGTGTTATAGGTACATCTTTCTCTTCATTCATTGCAATCACCTCTGTTATTTATATATTGTGGTTCTCAAATAATAAAAATAATGCCCGTTTAGAAAATCAATCTCTAACGGGCATAAACTCAACTATTCACTTTTACCGTCCCATCTGTTTTCATATACTCCCGCTCTGTCATTTATAACAAAGACTCTCAGAAGTTCATCGGTTAAACCCAGACAGCCATTTTCATCACCTTTAAGGAACCCCTTATCCATCATTTTCTGAACAGTAGGTCTTGCCCATTCAGGCATATTGTCATCAACATAATTGTAAATCATTTTACTGTTCAGTTTATTTACATCAGCCTGCAATTTTGCGATTTCTGCTTTCAACTCCGTATATTCCTTACTCATAATTTCTTCCTCGCTTTCTGCCGTTTCATAATCCGGTCTGCAGAACTTCGTCCCCGCAAGATTGCTGATATAATATCCTTTTCTGCAGACACCGCCGCCGTTTGCAACAACCGCACTTCCGGCTGACGTATTTCCCTCAACAGTAGTGAAATAATCACCGTCCACGCCGGTTACAATTCCCGTATGCGTAAATACCCCATTATGATTAAATATAACAATATCGCCCCTTTTCGGATTTGCGTACAATTTAAAAAGTCCCGACATTGTCGGACAATATACATACGGATAATGCTTCAATAATTGATGTGCCTTATCCACTCCGAAAACCTTGGTAAAGCACCATGTAACAAACACCGCACACCACGGCTGTCCTTGATATTCGTTTTTTATATCACGCCAATACTTAGTATAATTGTTCATACCGGCATTCGCTGTTTTATCATCAAGCTGTGAATTACTTGACTTCTCCAAATAGCCGACTTCATTATCGGCTGTCTGAATCAATTTATCTATTGCAGTCATCTCTTACTCCTTATCATCGTTAGGTATATCGTATGTCAATGCACGTTTGCTGTCTGTAAATCCTGTTGTTGTAGGGTCTGTAATTGCGTTATATACACTGACAATTACAAGGCTCAAAATGTACGGGCTTGAAACCGCCTTTATAAGTACTTCCCCCAATACCGACCACGAGCTTAAATCCTCGGCTGTAAGTCCGAGATATGCCAGTATCGGCATAATTACAGACAGCAATATCTGTGCCCAAAACATAGGATTTCTCATTCGTACTTTCCAGTTAATCATTTTACATATCCCCCTTCAGTTCATCAATTTGGTGCTGCTGAGATTTAAGTGTATTTTCCGCAATAGCCACTCGTTCAACAACACTGTTGTGTTTTTCTACTTTACGTTCAAGCTGTTCAATTCTATACAGTGTCTTATTGTTTGAAACAATACCTGCAATAATAGAACCGCCGAGCGTTCCTACAAGCGACAAAATCGCCACAACAACCGTACTTTCCATAGTCAGTACCCCCTTATCAGTTATTTTCTAATTTTTCTACTCTTTCAAACAGGTCTTTTATCGTATTAAATATATCACTCCTTCCTATACAAATCGGCTTTCCGTCTATATAGATATATTCCGCTATATCTCCGTCTTCTGCCACTATATATACGGTTCTTTCGTCATCACTTTCATTTCCCGATTTTGATGTTATGCTTATATTGTCAATCCCCATTTCAACGCTATTTACATAAGAATAAATCTCAAGTCCCGTAACCTTACTTGCAGACTTATCATAAAAATCAATCTCACCGCTTAATTTGGCGGATTCATTATTGTTTGTAATACAATACGATACCGTTTTTGACTCGTAATTGACTTCTATTCGACTATGAACCCAACAGTTAAAAAAGTTGTCTTTCCACGTCAAGTCACTGTTTATGTAATAATACTTTCCGTCTTTTGTGCCTTGCGAAAAAACAACTCCCGTACTGTCATACGAACCTCTGCTTGATTCTCCCGGACGCTGTGCCAAATCAGACAGTCCTATATACCAGCGGTCGGTATTTATTTTCGTATCAAACTCAATTATCAGTTCTTTTGCATTAGCCGTATATTTTGAAAAGTCAAGATAAGCAAAAGCATACATATTCGCTGCATTTGAACCGGTTACAATTTTTTGATACTTGTTGCCGTCACTTTCTTCCGCAACAGATACAGTACATCTATTTATAGCATTGAATTTTGAAACACCGTCTGAAAAACCAAATTCAACAGACATTGACGGCAGTACGCCTACAACTTTTTTCTTCAGATACCCTTCTGTTTCAAGCATAGCCACATCAGCCTTACCGTTCCAATTTTGCTTGTCACCGGCAGTAACGTGAGTTTCATCACTGCCGATATGGTTATTCACTATATCCTCAAGTGCATCTAAATCTTCGCCTTTTGCCAATCGTATATCTTCCGGCATACTTTATCACCCCACGCTATTCCTTTACAAAATGATCTTTAGGATTATAATAAATATAATTGTTATCCGTACTCCAACCATTCCAAGAAAGCTTACTCACAATGCCGCTGCTGATACTCCACAAGTATCTATGGCGTCCATATACCGTTCCGTCCGGATAGATTACAGCCTGAACATTATATATTTCACTTTCGTCACCGGATTCGGCTGCCCACGACACTAAAAATACGGGTGCATTCGATTTATTCGGCAGTTGAGCGTTATTTCCTACCTGCACTATATCAGTCTTATATGTACCGTTTTGATACTGACTGTATGTAATTCCGAAACTGTCAATATTACTGCAAGTGCTGATATTATCTTTATCAAACAACAGCATAGCATAAGTGCTGTCCAATGTTGAAGATACCAGTTCTGAAATCTTTTTGTCCACTGCTTGCACCAAGTTCTGCACAAATGCGGTTGTTGCTATTCTCGTTGAAATATCAGATGACGGCGGAGTCGGAGATTTCGGTGTACCTGTAAAACTTGGTGAATTTTTGTCCGCTTTGCCTGACAATGCCGTCTGTATGCCTTGTATCAGTCCCTGCACAAAAGCAGTAGTAGCAATCTGTGTAGAATTTGTACTGCTTGACGCAGTCGGTGCGGTTGGTGCACCCGTAAAACTCGGTGAATTTTTATCTGCCTTAGCAGACTCCAATGTTTTAATAAGTGCGTCAATATTTACAAAATTCTCATTGAGCACCTCTACATCAATAGTGTCGGACGGTGCCGGCAGTTTAAAATTATGATTTGATGTGTACTTCATTTTTCACGCCTCCTTATAATAAATGTGCATACGGCTTATTATCTTTAAATACCACATATGCGTTTGCTCCATTTTCTCTTAAATATACCTCATTGTTTTCTACATACAGCCATGTTCTGCCGTCATAATCTTTAACACTTCCCCATGTAAATATTTTTGCATTGCCCCATGTCCCGAGTTTTTTCTGAACTTCGCTCCAAGTATTGCTTTGAAACTCATAATTCACTTGAAGATGTGCAGGCTTAACCTCATCCACCGCTGATTTTATCTGTTCAAAATTATACGGCACTCCTTTACGTCCGCTGAATTTAACAGCCACTGTGTAATTTTTATAATCCTCGATTATTGTACAGCCTGTCCTGTCATACATTAAAATAAGCTGTTCAAGTTCCGATTTTGTCAGAAGATTATTTCCTTGCAGTCTTGCAATTACTCTCGCCCTCTTAGTTTCATTATCTGCCGTAATTTCAGACAGTCCTATGTCTTTTTCATGCAGCAGAAAACTGTCAGTGACAGTAATAAACAGACGCTTATCTTCATCAGTAATATCTTCCGAAACTTTATCAAGTATTGTTTGAACGACATTGTAAAAGTCCTTTACCGTCTTTGATTTTCTATAATAATTCGGAAGTCTGTCAATCATTTCAACACCACGCTTTCAAGCACCGGTACCGCTCCGTCTGCTATTTTGATATTTTCTGTTCCGCTGTTGACCTTTAAGTCCGTATAATCCTCAACACCCGATATTGATAATATAAGACTGCCGATTTTGGCATATGATATATATTCCTTTTTTATTGCCTCTCCCGACAAATAGTCTTTTAATACATTTTCAACTGTTGTCTGTATGTTTGATGTATTATCAGCTATAAGACTAACTGATATATTTATCATAACGGGTGACGCACTGACCACTGTAACTTCTGCACCGATTGGTCTGTTTTCCTCTATGTGCTCTTTCACTTTTGAAATAAGTTCACTGTCTGCGGGACGGTTATCTGCATCTACAATTACTACTTTTACTGTCCCCGCTCCGTTCCAAAGCGGTATTACTTTTACATCTCCCACTCCGCTTACTTCTTTTGCCCATTCAATATAATGATATTTATTTCCGCTGACATTCGGGCGTGACACTTTTTCAAGGTATCGTTCCAATAAGTCTGCATCACTCTCCGCATCATAACCGCCTGTAAAATCCGTTATATTCTGAACGGCTGTAATTCCGGGAAGTGTTATAGGGAATCGATTTATATCTCCTTTCTTCACATTGCCTGCACTTCCCGAAACAGCGCAAGTCGCACCGACTTCAACAGAACCGTTTTCAGCAATGCTCACTGTTTCATTTACTTCAAACAGGACATTATCCGCCGCAACCTTTGCACCTTTCAAAATCACTTCACCTCGGTTTCCGCTGATTAGCAGTGTACCTTTTGAATAAGTGGCTGATTTACGAACTATATTCTGCTCGGCTGTCTTGCGGTCAAGATATTCTCCCTCTGCCGTCACGGCAAATGTGTTTTCTGACAATCTGCTTATCCTTTTCTGCAAAAGATATATTTGTTCTGCCACGGGATAAAGAAGGTCATAAAAAAACGAGCCGACCGAAATATCATATTCTTCCGGCACGCTCGACAGCATATATTCAATTATTTCATCAAGTGTCATATGGTGTACACCTCCGCACTTTCTCCGTAAGCTGTGTTTAATGTGAAAGATATTTTAAGTGTCGATCCGACTTTCTCCGCAGAAAAACTGCTCATACTATAAATATCCTCATTCCGCAAAAGTGCTGTTTCTATTTCTCTGCGAAGTTCTGATTCTGCAAAATCAAAGTTATATGATTTTCCTATTACCAAATCTTCAATATTTGCACCGTATTGTTTGTCTTTGTATATGGAGTATATGTAAAGCTGTGTCCGCATACATTTTTGTATCCATAGCTTAAGAGCATTAATGCCCGATAAAATAACAGGATTACCGTCTTTCATAACAAATTCGCCATTACCGAAATCAAAACCAAATGTCTTTTTCATTATTCGGTTACTCCTATCACAACAAACTTGTTGTCGTTGTCATACGGCAATAAAACTACTTCTTTTCCAAGGTATTTGTATTCCGTATGATTGTCCCGCTCTTGTGTTTCATAAATATCAAAGACCGATTTTATATCACTGTCATCAAGTAAAATATTGTTTCCAAGCTGTATTACAAGTTTCGGCAGAGATATAATCCTGCCGAACATCGGTGTGTATGATGACGGATTGTCTCTTGCTTTTATGTGCCTCGCTAAATCTGTAACTCCACTCATATCATTTTTCCTTTCCACGAAAAAAGCGACTACCTAAGTAATCGCTTTACATTTTAATCTTCTTTTATATATTCTCTAAAAATATCTCTTAGCATAAATATGACATAAGCATACTGCATTATAAATTAGTTATTCTGCACCTTTTCAAACATTATTTTGATAAATTCGTCCTTTGTGAGTTTTCCGTCTAAAACTTTCATGCAAAGTTCCTTTTCGTTATCAGAAATCTTATATCCTTCCATTTCGACAGATGCCACTGCATTATTCAATGCCATTTTCTTTTCTCTCAATGAAACTTGTTTCATAAAAAACTTCTTTCTTAATTGATGTTAATATTCTCATATATTTTTATCAATACATAGACTACCTAAGTAATCATTTTAATCTTCTTAATCTTCTTTTTCCGATTCTTTAATTAGGTCTTCTGCTTTTTTGCATCCGCCTTCTACCCATTCTTCAAATTCAGTCTGTACTCGCACAGACTGATTAATTTGTTCTTCCACCGGTTACACCTACTTTACTCGTTATGAAGATTATTATACCACAACACATACTTTAAATCAACTGTTCATACAAGTTTACTCAACTCCAGTTTATCAAAATGCCAGCCGTCTTTATAACTGTGACTTGTGCTTTCGATTGCATACTTTACACCATCTACCGATATAACTTCTCCGGCTCTGGTATAGCTGTCATATTTTTCTATTATTTCAAACGAAAAAGTTTCATTCACCTTTGCATTTTCTTTAAGTTCACGTTTTGCAACTATATCGGCATTTTCTTTTTCGGTATCTATCTTAACGATTTTCTGCAAAAAGCCATATTTATCAATAAGGTCACGATTCTGCAGCACCATCAATTCCTTATACACATTATCCTTTTCAGATGTAATTTTAATAGAGTTGTACATATCATCAATAGATGTGCTATGGCTTACATTACCTCTGTAATCAATCGAATATCCCTGTCTCACATTACTCGCCACCTGAAATTCGGGATAAGCTGTCAAATCTCCGATTTTGTATATTCTCAATCCTTCCGGCACAAAATCAAAGTTATAATTCCCGCCGCATTTTTCAAGAATATCTTTGAGTATATCCGATACGGTTTTATCAAAATATATCTGCTTTATATTTGCAGTCAATTCCGGCAGCATTACAATAGATATAGACAAGTCATTACAGATTTCTTTAATTGCATTTGCTGCCGAAATATTTTTAAACTGATATGTCTGACTTGTTTTATTAAGATACCACCCAAGGTCAGCAATAGTATACTTATTACTGTTCTTGTCACCGTCATCTGCCTTAGTTATTACTCCCCGAAAAATCTCTGCATTTGTTACCATTCGGATAATATCGCCGACTTGCGGTGTGTACATCAAATCTTTCAGATATGCTGCGTCAGTTTTCGCTATATCAAAAGACATTGTAGTTGCAAGTTCATATATACTGTTTTTCCACGACAGATTTCCTATCATTTCGGTTATATCAGTATCATTTGCATACATTCTCAGTTCATCAGTAGGCGTAATAGGAGTAAGGTTCTGCATTGCAGGATGAATGTTTTCCTTAACTCTGTTATTCCATACAGCCGTAGGTTCTTTTTCTCCGCCGTATGAATTTTCCGAATACATATAGCTTTCCATACTTCCGGAAGATGATGTTCCGTTTGACTTATCGGAGTATTCCGGATTAAACACATAATCATAATTACCGCCTGAAAAGCTCCATGTATGACTTCCCACAGTTCTGCAGTTGCTTGTCCCTCCTGTATTGCCTTCAACAGTAGTAAAACTGTTACCGCTTACAGAAACAATTATTCCGGTATGTCCCTCACGCAGAAATATATCTCCTGCGTGAGGTGTATATGTACCATTTGTAACTTGATGTTTTGAATGAAGTCTGCCGTTTCTTCGTGCCCAATCAATACAGTTAGGACAATATGAGTAATTAGGAACTATACTTGTCGGAACACCGCACTGTCTTACAACATAGCTTACAAATGCCGCACACCACCAAAAGTTATATCCTATATTCTCAACATTGTCGGAATACCAATGAGTGTATTTATTGTTATTTCCGCACTTGCCCCCTATTTCCTGCATTTCTTTTCTTGCACGTTCCGCAACATCAAATCCCGATGACATTATTCAAGCAGCCCCAATCTATCCAACCACACAATTACACGCAAATCATCATATTTTAAATTCCATCCTTCGTCCGTTCCGCTGAGTACACCCTTGTCAACAGCCTTTTGGACACTCTTTCGTGCCCACTCCGGCATGTTTTCATCAATATAGTTATATATCATTGGATTTGCAAGGGTTTCAACAAGTCCTACAAGGTATGTAACTTGTTCTTTGAGTTTATTAAGTTCTTCCATATCAATTTCATCCTCCGCATTGTTTTGGTCCTCATAATTCAGAAGATTAAACTCCTCTAAATCAAGTGTGTACCAAAGGTCACCGTCTGTCTTTATTGTGTATTTAAAGTCCTTGACCGCAACAGCCATATTTATCGGTGTTTCTGTAATAATAAGGCGTATAGGAAGTTTCAGGTCTATCCATGTATCAATTTTATATACATATTCCCACCCCTTCATTGACTTATCACGCAGATACGGATAATCTCTTATCGGGAAAAAGCTTGAAATAGAAATACTTTTTAATTTCGAACTTCCTATCAGCATAAGTTCGCCATGTGATACTGTTTCAAATGTTTCGGTTGACTGTGGTTTGCTTATGGTAAACTGTGACGGCAAAACGGGAATTTTCAATATATCCGCTCTGTTATTTACGCTTAAATATATATCCAAATTCGCACCTCCGACTTAAAAAACTGCAAAGAAAAAAGCCGTCAGGAGCTGACAGCCACAAAAATCACATATTCTCCAAAACTTCAACAATTCTTTTTGCCACCTTATTTGCCAAAGTATCATCATCTTCGCCGTTTGAATACACAGTAACATTTATCTGGTTTATTATGCTTGGTTTCTCATTTGCAGACACCGGTTTCATATAGTTCTGCAGTGTGTTCCAAAATCTGTCGAGCGGAAGAATTGCCTCTGCTCCGGATTCACCTCCGACCATATGGAAACCGCCGTTCATACCGAACATTGTAGGACGTGTCATAATACCGCCTTTTGCGTACCATTGTATGCCGAGTTTCGGTATCGGTGTATTGATACCGGCAATACTGATAGTTCCCGTCTGCACAATATGCGGAGTTTTTATAATACCTTTTATCCCGTTCCATACATTGCTTATTGTACTCTTTATTGAATTAAAGACGCCTGACACTGTGTTTTTGACTGAATTAAACACATTCTGAAATGTTGTTCTTATACTGTCTATTACTGTTTTAATTCCTTCTGTAACATTCGTTACAACCGTCTTTATATTGTCAAAAGCAAGTCCTGCGGATAATGTTATCGTATTCCAAATATTTATTATAACATTCTTCGCACCGTCAATTATTAATGTAATTCCGCTTATCACATTCTGCACACCGTTTTTTATAGTTTCGGTATTTAATGTAAATATACCGACTATGACTTGGAACACACCGGATATTGTTGTTTTAATGCCTTCAAATATTCCTGACACTGCCGTTTTTATATTTTCAAAAACAGACTTTATGTTATCAAAGAACATTTGAAAATTCTGCTTTATTCCGCCTATAATATTCGATATTACCGTTTGTATATTTAAGACGGTATCGGATACTTGATTTTTAATGCCGTCAATAACTTTTCCGACAGTTGCTTTGACGTCATTTACAATCTCGGAAATTACATTCTTAACCGGAGCAAGTGCTGTACTTACCGAAGTTTTTATTTCTGCAAATTTTTCAGTGATTGCTGTTTTTACTGAAGTAAATTTCTCTGCGATTTTGCTTTTTATTCCGTTTGTGGCATCACCGATTGATGATAACTTTTCTCCGACAGCTTCTTTAATCCCGTTAAACTTCTCACTGATTTTTGTCTTTATACCGTTAAATGCACTTATGCATTTATCCACTATCGGTTTCAAAGCACCTTCATTATATGAATTTCTCACAAATTCAAAAGCTTTTGAAAAGGCACTGCCAAATACATCTTTTATGCCTGATAATTTTTCTTTGACAGTATTCAGCATAGGAGAAAGTTTTGTTTTTACACTCTCGACAACCTGTCCGAGTTTTCCGCCCGTGAGAGTGTTTATTGCATCATATCCGGTCTTGTAATATTCTTTTATTGCTGTCATAGTACCGGCGACTGCACCTTTTATTCCTCCGCCGTGTTCCTGATAGGAATTCTTGATGTTATTCAGTTTTGTTGATACCGTATTTTTAATACCGTCCCAAACATTTGCTGCAGTTTCCTTGACTTTACCCCAAGCATTTGAAACTGTATCTTTTATCCCGTTGAACACATTCTTTATACCGTTCCAGAGATTTTTTGCTGTTTCCTTTACCTTGTCCCAATGCTTAAAGAGCAGAACGCCTACTGCAATAACTGCACCGATAGCAATAACAACAAGACCTATCGGTGATGTGACAAACGTCATTATTGCACCGAACACTCCCGTCACCACATTAAGTGCCTGAGTTGCGGCAATTTGAGCGATAGTCGCAGTTGTAAGCGGTGCAAAAGCAGCCGCCTGCGTTCCTGTCATGACAGCAGAAAATGCAATTAGTCCGTTTCTTATCCCCTCGACTACATTTGCAGCCGCAACAGCAATTTTATATGCGGTTACCGCTCCGGCAATTCCGGCAATCACAGGTGAAAGTGTGCTTGCAGCGGATATTACACCCGAAGCAATATTCATCACTGCCACAAGTGAATTGCACAAATTCGGTACTACTACATTTGCAAGTGTCTGAATTAATTCAGTACCGTTTCCGCTGAATGCGTTTACAATTCTGTTCCTGACATTATCAAACGCATTATGAAGTCGTTCTATTGCCGGCTGATTATTTTGAATTGCATTCTTTACAGCGTTAAATACCGTGCTTGCAGTATTATAAATTGTCTGAATTGCAGAAAATAATCCGTTTCCTATTGCAACAGTAACATAAGAAATAGCGGGAGTTAATGCACCGAGTCCGTCAGACATAGACTGAAGAACGCCTTTAAACTGCGATGAACCGAGTGCATCAAATATCGCAATTTTCACACCCTCGAACTGCGACTTTAACAGTGTGAGTTTACCGCTTACCGTGTCATTCATAGTGTCAGCCATTTTTAAAGCCGCACCTTCCGAATTATTTATAGCGTCAGACAATGAGTAAAAATCATCAGGACTTGCATTCACGATTGACAGAAATCCCGACAGTGCATTTTTTCCGGCAATCATTGTTGCATACTGACCTTTTTGAGCATCGGTAAGTGTTGAGAAGCGTGTCTGAAGTTCGGGAATAAGCACCGATAAAGGTTTCATACTGCCGTCCGTATTTACTGCAGAAATCCCCAAAGCCGACATGGCCGCATCTACTTCTTTGGTAGGTTTCGCCAATCTTGTCATAACACCTCTCAGAGAAGTACCTGCGTCCGAACCTTTAACTCCGGCATTTGCCATCAGACCGAGTGCCGTGGTGGTATCTTTCATTGAATATCCCATTGCACCCGCAGTTGCCGCAACATTTTTAAAGGACTCGCCGAGCAAAGATACATTTGTATTTGACTTTGACGCTGCAACCGCCAAAACATCAGCGAACTCACCGCTGTCACTTGCTTTCAGTCCGAAAGCGGTCAAGGCATCGGTTACAATATCAGATACACCGGCTAATTCCTCACCGCTCGCAGCGGCAAGGTTCATTATTCCCGCAATACCGTCAATCATCTGCGATGAATTCCAGCCTGCCATACCCATATATGACATAGCCTCTGACGCTTCTATTGCAGAAAATTTAGTTTTAGCACCCATTTCCTTTGCTTTCTCGGAAAGTGTAGTCAGTTCTGCACCTGTTGCTCCCGAGATTGCGGATACGTTTGCCATTCCCTGTTCAAACTCTCTGCCGGTATTCACTACATCTTTGCCGAAGTCTATCGCTTGACGTACACCGACAAACGCTCCTACGGCTACTGCCGCCTTAGATGCCAACGAGGTTATAACCCCACCTACTCCGGAAGACTGATTTCCGAAGTTTTTCATTCCAGACGTTGTACCGTTTAAACTGTTTCTAAGGTTATTGCTCGCATTGACAGCGGACTTCATATTGACGAAAAAATTACCGTTATTAAGGCTTAAAGTTGCACCTATATTACGAGCCAAATTTTACGTCACCCACTCCCCAATAACTCCTTATACTTCTCCGTCTCCTCTTCCACAGCAAGCTCCATACTCGCCTTTAAAAATATTTTTTCAGACAGTGATAACCTTGCGAGCCTGTCCCAATCAAATCCCTTTTGAAGATAGAAATGAATAAGCTGCAGGTCACCGTCCGTCTGTATTAGTTTTTTACGGCTTCTACACCGCCCATATATCCGGCAAGCTTCATACACTCAATCGCAATCTGCGGTATTTCGCCCGGTGCAAATATAATTTCAACAATATCCATAGGTACTGCACAGCCGAATGCGTCCTGTACTTCCTTCGACTTAATGTCAGGTTCTTTGATACATTCATAGCACATATATTTATCACCCTCGCCTGCCTCCATATCATTTGCATCACGGCAAAGTGCTCCGTCCGGTTCTTCAATCGTTATAACCGAATCAATGGACTTAATATATAAATCCATTGTCTTTTTAATTTTCTTTGACGCAATCATCTGCTCCTTACGACGTAAAAGTTCTGCTAATGTTAATTTTGTAGCTTTATTCATTTTAGTGTCCCTTCCTTTTTCCTTAATAAAAAACAGCTGTATAGCCGTCATTTTTTTAGTGTCCCCACCATTAAAAATACAATCTTTTTATACACACGGGTCAGCGATTGTATCAAGATACTTAAATCCGACAAATCCGCCCGAAAATTCATCTTCGGTAATTTTTCCGTTTTCAAATGCCTGAAGTGTAAGTTCATCAAGCCAGCATGACATAAGCTGTACTCTTTCTGTACCGCCGTTATCGGGGTCCTCCAATTTTGATATAAGCGACAATCGCTCATCAATACCCGCCGAAAGTTTCTCCGCATACGTTTTGCCTCTTGAATAAATCTTTTTTATTTTCGCTGTCCAAGTACCGGACACACCCATCAGTTTACTGTCGTCCCACATTTGTCCCGAAAAGTTTATCGTTTCACGGTTTGTTTTGATTTTTGCTTCAAATGAAGTTATTTCATAGCAAATACTGTTGTTCCACCAAAAATAGCCGTGCGTACCGCTGATTACTTTTCCGACAGCGGGAAGCTTTCTTTCTCCTGCCATTGTTTACTGCCTCCCTTACTCCATATTTATAGAAAATTTCAAATCCTCTATTGCATCACAGAATGTTATATCCGCCGTTACAAAAACATAGCTCCCCGTCTTTGCTTTACGAATCTGTTCATCACTGTACTCGGATATATCATATTTTTGTGCAAGCCAGTCACGCTGTGCATTAACATCTATATCCGCTGTATTTTCCGCATCACCGTACAGTACGCCTTCTCTTACAAGTCCGTCAAAATACTGATTAATAGCAGCTACAAACATAACCTTATTGTCATAGCTGTTATTAATTCCGATATAGTTATTCTCAAATGCAGAACGAATATCGTCACGCATTAAGTCCATACCCTCAATAATTTTGATTTTCTTCATATCTTCGGTCTTGTCACCGCTTAAGATGTGTAGCGAATTTACACCTCGTGCGACTTTTACTTTTTCACCATCATTGATTAATATAAACTTGCCTTCGTCTATATCTTCATCGGGAGTAAGACTCTCCGTTATAGAGTCAATTTCCGAAAGAATTTGATATGTCGCACTCTCTGTCATTGACAGTCCGGCAAGCAAGCCTGCAATTCTTGCACAATATTCATATGCCGAATATGTCTTTGCTCCTACTTTGATACCGCTCGAGGAAAAGTTAACAATGCCCTCATTATTTGCCGCAGAACAAGTCAAAACCGCTTTGAATGTCTTTTTTGCCGCTCTCTGTGCAATAATCCAATTCTGCAGTTCTTCCGTCAAATCTTTATGCGGTTCCAACCCCGGAAACGTCAGCCAGTTCCACGACTTATTTCTAATGCGTGCCAAGGCGGCGTTATATGACTTTTTGAAGTTCTCGCCTGTTTCAACTCTTTCCACAAGCACTCGTTTCGGTTTGCCGAGAAATATTTTATTCAAGTAGTCAAGATTTGTCGTTGTCCAGTCGGATTTGACAATATCGGCTTCATAGTTATATGTATAACTTAAATTTTCATCTCCGACTTTGGTCGAATCTTCAAGAATAACCGCTACAATTCCGTTCTGACTTCGTGTTACCGCAGTCTGTGCCTTCGTCTTAAATTCAATTAAAATTTCAGGTAACCCCATTTTTATCCCCCCGTATCACAAGTTCGCTCATTTCATCATACTTTTCTGTTTTATCCACAGCCTGAATGAAATTTATATCAAAATATACATACATTGCACCCTTTTCAATTTCAAAATTCATTTCATGAATAGTCAGATGTCTGTCCATAATATCGAAAGTCGGGTACAAAAAAAGCTCTTTAATCCTGCTGTAAGCACCTATACAGTCCTCCACAGTTTCAAGAGCCGGTATATATTTTAATTCTACCGAAACAGTAAGTTCCTCAAGTGCACCGCCGCAGCACTGAGGCTGTACATCTGAAGGATACGCAGAAACAAACACTGCCGGTTTTAAAAATCCCTCATCTACTTCTGAGGCAACCACGTTAAATCCTGCATTCGTAAAGATTTCCGCAGTTCGTGTCTGTATATCTTTTTCTGTAATCATCTGTCCTCCTACATTTGTATATCTTTTGTTATCTTATCAAGCAGTTTTTCTGCACCCGAGTTGAATTTTGCCTGTGCCTCCGACATTGATTTTTCAAGCATAAAATCACCTTGTACATATCCGCCGGATTTAATGCCTCTTGCAGAACGTTGTACACGATTAAGTTTTCTGCCTCTTTCCTGAGTTCTGCCGCCGCTTACAATCTTATGACCGAGTTCAATAAGATGAGCATGCGGTGCTGTTGACTGAACTCTCACCACTCTCACTTTACCGCCCTTATACAGTTTCACTTTTTTCGTTCTCCATGAGTTGCGTAGTTTTTTTGTCCTTACCGGTGTAAGTGATTTTGTTCTCTTATTTACGGCACGTCCTTCTGCCATAAGGAATGCGTCTGCTTGACTCGGATAATTCTTCTCGCATTGCTTCATAGCTTTTTCAAGTTCGTCAAATCCGAATACATCAATATTCCTTGCCATTTCGGTCTTTCTCCTTTGCGACAATTTGCAATTCCGTATTGTTTTCGCCTATGTTAAGAACAGAAACAATATCAAGAACCTTTAGTCCAAACATGATTTTCATATCCTCGGTTATATTCGGAAAATACCTTGTTGTAATTTTGTATGTGGTTTCTGCACGCAGTTTTTGTGACTCCTCATACTCACGTCCCGACATCGGAGAAACATTTGCCCATACGGCATACTCATTCAAAGAAAGCTGATGTGAATACAGTTGTCCGCCGCCTGCTGATTTCCACACTGCGTTGCCTTTGTTATCTGTCAGCACATACACAGAAGTTTCAGCGGCATTAATGTCACCGCTTAATTTAGGTTTGAACGGAATCCACACAGGCACATTTTCATTCATTGAATTTAATCTTTTATCAAGCGGTTTCAAAAATATAACCCGATGACGCAGTTTTGAAAAGTCCATTAGAATGCCACCTTTCTGTATGGTCTCAGCAATGTATAAAATATACTCGGTACGCCGTTTTTATTTCCGTCACGCTGTTCAAAGAAATATCCTATACACACAAGCATAGCTTGTTTATAGCTTTCCGGCAGTTCATCAGGCATTGCAAGACGTGTATAATTTTCGCACATTTCTCCTGCTAAGAGAATAAGTATTCGGAGATAGTCGTCCTCTGCATCAGAATCCAAATGCAGATACTGTTTAACCTCTTCAATCGTCAGCATTTTCTTCTTCCTCCGCTTTAGACTACACTGTTTTAGATTTAGTGTCCCTTCTTGTTGCTTTAGTGTCCCTTACTTCTTCCGCAAATCCGCACTGAACCAAATCTTCGCCTATTTTCTTGTCAACATCAACAGTCTGACCTCCAGAAAAACTGAAGGTCAGACCCGAGCATGAAGTTGTTATCTTTATTTTCATTTTACCCTCCTGTTATTTCATCTGAACAGTCTTAACCGATTCAGGCAATATCAGCTTTCCGTCTAATCTTTGGAATACACGGAAACCGACTTGTCCGTTCTTTGCAAAAAGTTCATTCAATCTTTGGAACGAACGTCCTTGTCTGTCAGCCACCCAATAATATGATAAATCACCAAACAGCAATATCTTATTGCCGGACTCTATCTCAGGCATATATGCAGAAGTATGTATCGGACGGTTAAGAATTGTATCCGGCTGTCCCGCCTGCAGACCCGGCTGCCATAAATACTGACCGTTACTGTCTTTAAGTTTTCTTATAGCCTTTATTGTACTGTCGCTTGACATAAATACGGCATTCTTTCGATATGGTGTTCTAAGACTGTGATATAGGTCAATTATTTCATCTGTCGTAATTGCGTTTGACGCAGCAGACGTAACCCCTACTTCAGCCGTATTTAACACACCTGTCGGTTTTCCTGTACCGTTGCCGTTGATAAATGCCAATTCCTCTGCCGCACCCATTCTTCTTGCAAATTCCGATGATATGTATGTTTCAAGATTAAATGCGGAGTCATTGAGCAGTTCTTCCGATACTTTTATAATCGTACTGAGCTTATGAGCTCCAAGCGATACCGTTCCGAACTCGTCATCACTTTCAGTATATTCCGAGCCTTCATCTGTCCACACAGCCTCACCGTGAGATGCAACTACCGGAATCTTTTTATCACCGTTTGCACTTGTTATGATTGTAGCTAATCCTCTCATAATGTTTTCATCGGCAAGTTTATCAATTAGAACTGCCTCGTATTCGTCCGGAACAAGATATCCGCCGTCACTGTCAGTACCGATCTGCAATGTATCATGCACCGAATATGACAGCTGATTATTCTTCATAAGCTTCCAAAATGCCTGCTTATATTCGTCACTTGCTCTGCCCGTTTTTGTATTACCGTTCGTTTTAGGTGTTTCAAGAACGGGTGTATTAACCGGAGAATTCAATCTTTTTTCCATCTCTGCCTGACGTTCTAAAATGTCTATCTCCTTGCCGAGAGCAACAATTTCACTCTCCATTTTTTCATATGTTTCCACGTCCTCTGCCGAAAGCATATCGTTTTCTCGTTTTGCATTATCAAGAAATTTCTTTGTCTTTTCCCATAACGCTGCCCTTTTTTGTCTTAAATCAGTTATTAACGCCATTTATATTACCCCCATTATTTCAATAAATTTAATCTTGTTTCAAACTGTTCTGACGGAATACAATACTTGGAGTCTTCCGGCTTGACTATCGGTTTAAGCTTCTTACGCATTGCGGCAATGGTATTGGTCACCATTGTTGTTTTGTCAAAAATCATATCTTGATTATCAGTGCTGTCATCACTGCCGTATAGGATTTTGTCGCAGAACCCCATATCATGTGCCGAATGTGCATTCATCCATGTTTCTCCGTCCATCAAATGTGACAGTTTGCTTCGTGACAGTCCGGTCTTTATCTGATAAGCATTTATAATTGATTCCTTTACTTCGTTAAGAAAATCAATACCTTGTTCAAGTTCAGATGCCTGTCCGTAAAGCATCATTGAAGGATTATGTATCATAATCATTGATGTCGGAGACATCTCAACCATAGCCCCAGCCATTGCAATTACAGATGCCGCACTTGCCGCAATGCCGTTTATTTTAACGGTAATTTTGCCGTTATGTTCTTTCAGTGCCGTATATATTTCACTTGCCGCAAAACAGTCACCGCCCGGACTGTTTATCCATACCGTAATATCACCGTCGTACCGATTAAGTTCATCACGGAACATTTTCGGTGTTACATCATCGCTGTACCAGCTTTCTTCAGCAATTACACCATTTAAAAAAAGCACATTTTCTGTGCTTTCATTTTCTTCGTCTATTTTGTTTTTAACAGTCTTGAACCTCCAAAATTTACTCATTTTCACTTTCACCCCCGCTGTTGTAATTTCCGGCATTATTTATATCAACCATATTGCCGTTACACAAATATCTGTCACCGCCAAGTTCTTTAGGTATTTTATTCATATCCTCCAATTCCCTTATATCGTTTGCACTGTACCACCCATTCTGTCTGCCGATAGCATATCCGCTCATACGGCTTTTAAAATCCCCTCGCAGAAGTCCGTCAACATTGAATTTTACGAAGTATTTCTTCTGTTCTTCTTCTGTCAGAAGCTGCTGAAATATTGTCTGCTCTATCCTCACAAGCCACGGCCGGATTGTATTCGTTACAAAATCAAGCGACTGCTGTTCTATATTGTTAAAACTTGATTTTTCCAAATCGGCAATCATATGCGGAGGAACACGAAATATTCTGCATATTTCATTCACTTGAAATTTTCTTGTTTCGAGAAACTGTGCCTCATGAGGATTTATCGAAATCGGATTGAATTTCATTCCTTCTTCCAACACTGCAACCTTGTGTGCATTTGAACTTCCGCCGTATGCGTCATTCCATGCGTCACGAACTTTTTCAGGCTCTTTCAAAACTCCCGGATGTTCCAAAACTCCGCTTGGTGTACCGCTGTTTGAGAAAAAGCTTGAGCCGTATTCTTCGGCAGCAATAGAAAGTCCTATCGCATTCTTCGCCATAGCAATCGGTGAGTATCCCACAAGTCCGTCAAATCCCAGTCCGACTATATGCAGAATTTCATCTTTGCGAAATACAAATGTCCCCTGCTTATCACTGTTATATGTGTAATATATTTTGCTGTCCGCACCTCTGTCTATACGCATCTTTTCCGGCATAAGCGGATAAAGTGCCGTAACCTCACCTTTACCGTTTCGGATAATCTGTGAATACGAATTCCCCCATAAAAGCAGATGTGACATCATAACCTCACGCATTATGAAACTGTTCATTTCAGGATTGGGTATATCGTGCAGAAGTCTGTACAACGGATGCGTAAAGGCTCGCTCTTTTCCGCTGTCCGTGTATTCATAAAGATGAATCGGCAGACTTGCTACCGTTTCAGATATGATACGAACACACGCATATACTGCCGTTGTCTGCATAGCCGACCGTTCCGTCACAGATTTTCCCGACCACGTTCGCCCGAAAGGAAATGAACGTCCTCCGCCGATACTGTCTCCCCTATGATTTTTAGGCTTGTCTCTTGGTTTGAATATTGATTTTATTATGTTCATAAATTTTCTCCTTTTTCTTGACATTTGATAGCTTTTATGCTATCATTATATTGTAAATATAATCTACATATCGGAGTATAATAATAATGTACACTATCGAATTTTACGAAAATGCACACAGCAAATCTGAACTATGGGATTTTTTAGAGTTATTGCGTACAAAAGCAAAAACAAGTAAAGACGCCCGTATTCAATACAATCAAATAGTACTCTATATACAGCTATTACAAGATAACGGTACTCGTTTACCCAAAGATGTCACAAAGCATATTGAAGACGGTATATGGGAATTACGTCCCGGAAATAACCGCATATTTTATTTCTTTTTTGAAAACAATACCTTTGTTCTGCTTCATCAGTTCCGTAAAAAAACACAAAAAACACCACACAGAGAAATTGAAAAAGCAAAATCTGAACGCAGTGATTATCTATCCAGAAAGGAGCGTGCTTAATATGAGAACATGGAATGATTATAAAGAACACGTAAGAGAAGTTGATCCGATTGCCGCTAACGATATTAATGAAATTGAGAATATCGCATCTATTGTCGGTGCACTGATAGAACAGCGGACCGCTCTCGGTATAAGTCAGCGTGAGCTTGCTTCGCTTTGCGGAATCCCGCAATCATCAGTTGCACGTATTGAATCGTATAAATCAACTCCAAATCTTGATACTTTGCTTAAAATAATGCAGCCGCTTGGTCTTAAACTTACTGTATCACCAACTAAATAATTATTTTCTTAAGCACATCAATAAATATTGGTGTGCTTTTATGTTGTCTAAAATACAATAATACCCCTACTGTCATAAACACTTCCCTGCTGTCCGCCGTTACGAACCGCTCTGTCGAGTGCCATTACTGCTGCAACCGCACCGTCTATTCGTTCGGTACTGTGTTTCTTAGAAAGTTTAATATTTTCTGCCGAGTCTGTTTCTACACATACATTATCAAAATTCCATCTGAGTACAGGATGATTGTTATGTATAATCTTTTCTTTCAGAACAAGCGAGTAAAGTTCCTTGGTCGGAGGTGACATATCCTTAAAGCCTTGTCCGAAAGGTATCATCGTCAATCCTTCATCCTGCAAATTAAGAATTATCTGTGTTGCATTATATCTGTCATATGCTATTTCACGCACAACATACTTGCTTGCAATATCCTTTATGTCAGCCTCTATTCTTCGGTAGTCAACTACATTCCCCTCTGTTGTTCGTATAAATCCGTTTGCTTTCCATACATCATACGGAACGTGGTCACGTCGTACACGATGATGAAGATTTTCTTCCGGTATCCAAAAATACGGAACAATTATATATTTTTCTGTATCGTTTCTCGGAGGGAACACCAAAACAAATGCGGTAAGGTCAAGTGTTGTTGAAAGGTCAAGACCTGCATAGCATTCTCTTCCGATAAGTGTATCAAGATTTATTACTTCATCGCACGCATCCCATTTCTCCATCTGCATCCATCGTGTTGACTGCTTAACCCACTGATTAAGTCGGAGCTGTCTGAACAGATTTTCCTCAGCCGGATTTTCTTTTGCCGACAAAAATGCGGCACGGACTTTTTCAATGTCAACTGTATGTCCCAGCGATGGATTTGCTTTATACCAATTGCGTTCATCCGTCCAGTCATCTGTATCTTCTATTCCGTATATAACAGGATAAAATGTCGGATCGATTTTTCTGCCTTCCAAAATGTCAACTGCCTTTTGGTGCTGTTCAAAACATATGCTGTTTCGGTCTGTTCCGGCAGTAGTTATAAGAAAGAACAGTGGCTGTGTTCGTGCATCACCTGAACCTTTTGTCATTACATCAAACAATTCACGGTTCGGCTGTGAATGCAGTTCATCAAATATTACGCCGTGAACATTAAGACCGTGTTTTGTAAAAGCCTCGCTCGACAGCACTTGATAATATGAATTAGTCGGTTTATACACAAGTCTTTTTACTGACATAACAGGCTTAATTCTCTTTTTCAAAGCAGGACATTGTTCGACCATATCCACCGCCACATCAAACACAATACTTGCCTGCTGACGGTCACTTGCACAGCCGTATACTTCTGCACCCCATTCACCGTCACCGCATGTAAGATACAGCGCCACTCCTGCTGCAAGTTCTGACTTACCCATCTTCTTCGGTATTTCAACATATGCTGTGTTGTATTGTCTGTATCCGTTCTCCTTTACCGTACCGAACACATCATTTATTATTTTATCCTGCCACGGCAGCAATTCAAAAGGCACACCCCGCCATTTGCCTTTTGTATGTTTAAGTGCATTTATAAATGTAACTGCACGTTTTGCTTTATTTTCGTCATACATTACTTTTTCTCTCCGCCCAATGAAAGAAGCTGTTCCATTGCGTCATCACTGCTGTCATTGCCTCTGTCTGTTACAATTCTTGACCTTGACGCAGGAGTAAGACCGAACTGTTCACAGAACTTGCTCATCTGTTTCATATACTGCTGAGCAATAGATACCTGCGGCACTTGCTGCCAATATCCGCTCGGAGTTTTGACAATAGCACCGTGTCTTGATATAAATTCTTCTGCCTCTTTCCAACGTGCATAAGCTTGGCAATATCCCGCAAAAGCCGCCATATCAACTTCTGTTAGAATACCGAGCTGTTCCATCTGTTTTGCAAGACGTCTCCATTCCTTTTTCGCATCATCTTCAAGCCATTTCGGACAAGACGGTGCACGAGCCGCAGGTTTCGGCTCATTTGCGTTTAACTGTCTCTTGCCTGGATTACCCTCAAGCTGTTTTACTGCCGTTGGTTTCGGCTTTCTGCCCCTCTGTGCCAAGCGTATCACCTCCATTCGTATAAATTTCTTGTCATTAAAAATTTTCATACAAAAAACCGCCATTTAAGGCGGTTTAAAAATTGTATTTTCTTATTTTTCTGTAATCATAATCTCATATTCATAGCTGTTTAGTTCAAAAAGGTCAACTACTTTCCATAAATCATATTGGTCAGGAATATCTTTAACTGTTCCGCAGAAATAAACGTCTGTATGTTTTTCATTAACCAATTTCATTGTTGCGTTTCGGTTGATAAGGCTGTAAAGTTTCTTTAATTTTAGCATTTTGTTTTCCTCCGTTTTCTCGGTCTGTTTATCTTTTTGTTGTACACATATTACCGTTATGTGAGGACTTTATCAATACCATTACTATACAAAAAATACAGCCTTTATTTGTGTATATACTACCCTCGTATTCCCTTAAAGTTATAGTTTCCCTTGCGAATTTCTGCAATGTCGGCGTCTTGTGCCTTTTTGTATTCCGAATCGGTACATTCTTTTTTCTTGCAGTCCATACAGATACATTCGCTATTAAACATACTTTGAATTCGACCGTCTTTTAAAGACTTTCCGCATCGGTCACAGTTTTTCTGTGTAAAAAAATTATCCATCTCAATTCACCTCCGCCATACAGCGTTCAAATGCCGTCTTTAATTCCTCCACGGGCATACCGTTAGATTTATACCCGCGTTCTATTCCTCCGTAATAATACTCTGTCGGTGTCTGCATCTTTTGACAGTATTTATCGTCCATAACATAGAACATCGCTTCAATCGTATCTTCGCCGTTATCAATTTCCACAGAAATATTCTGCTTGATATAAAAGCTCGGATAACCCTCATAATGGTCAAGTGTCTTTTCGCACTGTTCTGTAATAACCCAAAGCAGAACAGGCACTCGGTCTCCTTCAGATTTTTCAATGTTGGCAAAGCCTCCGCTCCTGAATGTGAGCCGATAGCCGTTTATGTACCCCACCTTGTACACTTCAGCATGCGGACATCTATACGCCATCTGTTCCAAATTAATGTTTGAGCCGTATGCTCCGTAGATTTTTGTTTTCATAATATTTCGTCCTTTCTGAGCGGTTGATTTTTGTAATACCGCTTCTACTGCCATAAGGACGGCTTAAACCGTCCGTTGGCTGTAACTGTTTCAGAATTATTTGTCTTTCTCTCTCATACTGCGGTGTATAATTTCAAGTATTTCATTCTGCTCCTCTTTACCTACACCGATATTTTCAAGAGCCTCATGTATTCCGCAGTCAGGACAAATCATTGTTTTGTTATCTGCTCTTGATAATGCTGGTCTGCCCGTGTATTCCTGTCCGCATTTAGGACATATGGCTGTTTTTATATCTTCATACTTCTTCATATCATTGTCTCCTTTTTGCTTTCGTCAATAGCGTGTAACAACTGTTTTGAATCAAATCCGAAGTTTCTGTATCCCCAAAGACAAGTCATAACATAACTCATTGACGGAACACCGCTCGGTCTGTTTTCGTCCAATATATATGCAAATGCTGTGCGTTCACGTTTTTTGCCCGTCTTAATTCCTGTTACCGTTACTTGAAATTCCTTTTTATAATAATATTTCGGATACCCCTCGTAGCGGTCAAGCGACCGTTCGTCCTCTGTTGTCAACTGCCACACAGCAACGGGGACTTCCGCACCTTGTTTCGGTTCAACGGTCAAATAAGAGCCCGTCTTGCTTTTCTTGAACATTAGCTTGTAATTCTCTATAACCGCAGTTCCCATAAGCCGTGCCGACGGACAGCGATACCGCATTTGCGGTATGTAAAGGTTACTGCCGTAAGTTAAGTAATGCCGTTTCATTATTATCATATCCTTTCCGAAGGAAACACCCTTCTACCACCTTAAGACCGCCAAATGCGGTCACAGTTTTAAGGTTATAGGAGGCTGTTTTCTTCGGTTATGCCATTCTGCCGTTTCTGAATGATGCATCTCCGTCAAGGTGTTTTGTAAGGATTTCTCTCGCCGTTGCAAATTCTTCACCGATAAATCCAAGTCTTAAAAGCCATGTTCTCATTGCGTATTTAGGATTTTCAGTCTGCTGTGGTTTCGGACTTGCTGACTTTAGTGTTTTTGCCATCTGACTGAGTGCAAGGCAAAGCTGAATGTAGCTTTTTAACTGTCCTGCGTGTAAGCCGTTTTGTTTTCCGTTGGACGGTGCATCGAATTGAAAAAGTCTGAATTCAACCGTTCCTTTTGTAAAAGTTGCGTGTAGGTTCAGCATATGGTATCTGCTGTCGTTGTAATGCTGTGTTCTGCCGTAGTTTGCACCGTTTGATGTGTACCAAATATCCGCTAATTCCGACATTGTTCTTGGCTTTCTTCTGTTAAGGTTATCAAGAAATTTCGGACTTACCATTCTGCAGTAATTGTTTATTCTGCTCTGTGAAATATTTAATGCACTTGCTATGAGGCTTTCGTGGCTTGCCATTATGTTTGCAAGATTTCTAAGTGTCTGTGCTGTGTGTCCGTTAGCACCGATATGAATATGTACACCGCATCCTCGTGTTGCATCGCTTTTGGCTTTCGCTTTTCTAAGTCTTCTTATAAGTTCCTGCAAAAGCGGAATATCTTCGTATTTAAGAATCGGCGTTACCAATTCGCATTTCTCACTGTCAACCCCTGCAATGCTTACATCCCTTTGGAATTTCCACTCTCTGCCCTCTGTGTCCCAAGCTGACCAAGTGTAATAACCGTTTCTGTCTGCTGTATATTTGTATCTGCCTGTTCCGAAATAGTCTGCGGCTATTCTCGCAGCATTTTCTCTTGTAATGTTGTTCATTTCAACCTCAACACCGATGGTCTGTCTTTTCATTTCCTCAATCTGAATTCTTGTTTTCTCGTTCATTGTATTTCCTCCGTTTTTAGGCTTTCTGCCCTTTTCTTGTAACACATATTACCGTCATACGGAGATTATATCAATACGATTAGTACACAATAATATACACTATAATTTGTGTACATTATGGCTGTATATTGAGTTCATGTTTATTTTTTTCTTACTTACATCGCTCCGGTCTGCCGTAGCGAAATGCACCGTCACCGCTGAGATTTCTCATCAGTTCTTTACGGAGCGGTTTATATTCAATACCTGATAAACCGATACGGTTTAAAAATGTACGCATTGCAAATTTTTCGTTGTCAACGGGCTTATCCTTTGTATTCACTCTTACAGCTTTTTCTGCCACTTTGTAAAGGGCTTTAAAAAGCGATATATATATTCCAAGCTTTTCATTAGGAATTACATTGTCAAACCAGTCAAACCATATTTCATCCTTGTTCCATTCAATTTTCAGTTCCTTATCCGTACCTACTGCTTTTTGAAACAAAGTCATTTTACCCGCAATAATCGCTTTGAGATTCGCAATTATTTTATCGTTACAAGGTTTATCGGACAATTTTGAAATCGGCAGTCCTATTGAACAGCCTATTGTTTCACTTGCAAAATCTTTATTTGTGTCTGAAATATCAACATTTTCATCATTCTCGGTTTCATATCCGCACTCATACAGCTTTTCAAGTAAATGCTCAACCTTATCATTGTCGGTGTCGTTTGAAATTTTAAGTGTTCCGTCACTCGTAACTGTACAGTCGTCGCCAATTTGATAAGCAAACGACGGTGCTCCAAGATATTTAAACTTTTCTCCGATTATATTGCTAACTGCTTTTACAAGAGCCTTTCTTTCCGTTCCTGTCAGATTATATTTAATCTCCATTACGGCAATCCTCCTTTATTTTTTTGTTAAGCACATATTACCGGCATGCAGAAAATATATCAAGGTGTATAGTACACAATATTATATTACAGAATTTGTGAGTTCAGCATAGTGAGCAATTCCGTTCAATACATAGAACACGCACGGAAGTGCAACACCATTTCCCCACATCGTATATTCCGCACTGTCGGAATGAGGATTTTTAAGCCACTTTATAATCTGATTTCTTGTTTTCGGTTTTGTACTTTTACAAAGTGCTTTTCTGTGATTTTCAAAAATATCCGACCATTTCTGAATTTCTTCTTCCGTAGGATTTTCTGTTTTCAAACCGTCACACCACCATACAGGGAACCCTTGCAGCAGAGCACATTCTTTAGGTGTCAGACGTCTTACTATATATTCCGTACCGTTTGTATCATTTACAAGCGGAGGGTCTTTGTAATCGCTTGCAACAAGTGTATTTGCACATTCTTTTTCGGCACTTGTAAAGAATGATGCCTTGCTTGCCGAATATGCAGGTTCGGCTACCGCTCCCGGACCTTTTGCCACCATTGTCGGCTGTTTCTCTTTTTCTATTGCAAAATCATATAACGCATTTTGTCCTTGATTAAATGCAGCACGGTCAATTCCGTATGCAACCGCATGCCGGTCAACTGTATTTAATGTAAATGATGTATCCTGATTAAATCCGCTGCCGTTCGGTCCGTTTTTCTCCTTACGTCCAATAATTGAGCCTTGCAATGCAACAACAGCCATACCTCCTTGATTAGATGACGGATTTACACCACCGCAGTCAATGGTACGAGAAGTATCTGCCGCATATATTCCGCTGTTCGGATTGTCAGACTTCATCGAATTGCTATCGTTTGAACATATCCCATACACTTTCGGTTCAAATAAGGTCTGGTCATTATTACAGCTTAATGTTGCCGACTTATTTTCTTGTATCAATGCACCTTTACCGCCGCCGTCACATCCGCATCTGATTTTTAAAGTTTTCGGTGTATGTACGACAAACGGCTGATTATTACCGCCCGTTCCGAAAGTTGCAAGCACTGTCTGTGATACTTCTAACGGACCTATATATCTTGTATCTTGAGAGTGATTTTCAAACATTACACACGGCGGATGATGTGCCTGTGCTCTCAATGTAGTTGTTTTGTCTTGCGTCACATCTATACGTTCTCCGCCTTGATCGTTTAAACATATTGTGCCTGTTTCTCCAATGCCCGTTTCAGCAGTTCCGGCAGTTCCTTGCCACGAGCAGAGGCTCTTCTTAAAATTCCCGAACACGCTCTCTGACTCAAATAATACTTTTCCGGCACATTCTCCTGCAAAATCTGCGACAAGAAAGATTCTTCTGCGTCTTTGAGGGACTCCGAAGTATTGCGCATCGAGTATTCGATAGGCAACGGAATAATCATTTCCCACAATTTCTCCGGCTGTTGTCCATTTCTTCTCAGGCATAGGAATATGTACGGTTTCATCTTTGATTTTGCAGATTTCTTCAAGGACTGTCCTAAAATCCTGTCCTTTTGAGCTTGACATTGCTCCCGGCACATTCTCCCACACAATCCATCTCGGATATTCTCCATTTGTACTCTCCCTCATTTCCTTTATAACCCGAATCGCCTCAAAAAACATTGATGATTTTTCACCGTTTAGCCCTTCACGTTTTCCTGCCAAAGACAAGTTTTGACAAGGACTCCCGAATGTAATTATATCAACTGGCTCAATCTTTCCGCCGTTCATTTTTGAAATATCCCCATAGTGTTTCATCTGCGGTATACGTTTTGTAGTAACCCGAATAGGAAATGGTTCGATTTCACTCGCCCATATAGGCGTAATTCCAGCCATCATTCCGGCAAGAGGAAAACCTCCGCTGCCGTCAAATAATGAGCCAAGTGTTAAATTACTCATTAGTCAATACCTCACTGTACGGAATTTTTTCACCGTTACGCAATAAAAAAACGTCATCTGAATTTTCTTTAAAATCCACATAACGTCTTACAATTACATCTACAAACTTCTCATCAATCTCAATCGCATAACATATACGGTCAGTCTGTTCGCACGCAATCAATGTACTTCCGCTGCCGCCGAACGGTTCAAGAATAACTGAATTGACCACACTTGAATTTTGTATCGGATATGCCACAAGCGGTATTGGTTTTGTTGTCGGATGAAGTTCCGATTTCTTCGGCTTGTCAAAATTCCATACCGTTCTTTGTTTTCTGTCAGAATACCACTTATGTCCGGCTGTAGGTTTCCATCCAACAAGTATAGGCTCATGACAATACTGATAATCACATCTGCCGAGCACGGGTGTATTTTTCACCCATATACACGTTTGATGACAGAAAAATCCGGCATCACGAAATGCCGTTCTGAAATTTATACTTTCCTTATCAGCATGAAAAACATAAATACTTGCACCATCCGCACAAACATCATACATACACTTAAAAGCTGAAAACAGAAATTCATAAAACTTTCCGTCCTCCATGCTGTCATTTTGAATAGTACCTGCTATGCCCTCGTATGCAACATTATACGGCGGGTCTGTTACAACAAGATTTGCTTTTTTGCCATTCATCAAGTTTTCATATGTTTCCGATTTGGTACTGTCACCGCATATTAATCTGTGTTTTCCCAAAAGCCATATATCACCTTGTTCAGATACCGGATTTTCCGGAGGTGTCAAATCTGCATCATCTTCTTTAACTTCACCCTCTTGCGATTTGGCGAGAAGTTCATTAAGTGCTTCTTCCGTAAATGCAGACATTTCAAGTTCAATGTCACCGCTGTCCTTTATATCTTGTAAAATATCAGCAGACATTTTCATATCAAGTTCTGAAAACTCCTGTATTTTATTATCTGCCATAAGGTCGGCATATTCCGAAGCTTCACTTTCATAATCCTGAAAATCAACGGGAACTTGCTTTGCTCCGATTTCTTTTGCGGCAAGAAGTCTTCCGTGACCTTTTACCACAAATCCGGAACGGTTTGACACTACAATCGGATGTCGCCAGCCTTGACGTTTTATGATTTTAGCCAATGCTGTTATCTGTTCTTTAGGGTGCTTGTTCGGATTTCTCGGATTGCCCACCAAGCTGTCCGTATCGACAATTTTATCGTGAGCACAATACACTGCAACTCCGTCTGCTGTTGCTTTCGGTTCTATATGTTCAATCATACTTTTCCTCCGTTATGTAGATTCCAATATTGTTTTCTGCATTTGTCCGAGCAAAAAACTTTTCTTTTTTTGCCTGCTGTATGCTTAAGCCGTTTTCCGCAGTTCCGACAGATAAGTCCAAGCTGTACAGATACATCGTTGTTCATTGCCACCACTGGTCCTACGCCTACAAGTCCGTTCCGTTTACAATATGATTTCACTGTACTCAGCGGCAGAATAAGTGTACTTGCAATATGCTTATATCCGTTACCGTCAAGCCGCATTCTGCGAATTTTAATTTTCTGTTCTTCGGTCATAAACTGTTCTCCTCTATCAGTAAAATTCAATAAACAACAGCCGAATAATTGAAATCTTCATAATGTTGTGATATAATATTTATGAGTCATCTATTAAGCTCCTCTATGACTCACCAGACCAAGTGTGGTTCAGAGCAAACGAAAAGAATCGCGTTTTAGGAGGAGGAATGCTTATGAAGATTTTACTGTTTTTATATTATTTTATTGTCAGTGTTCAATTTACTTTTGTAATACCAAATAGCTTCATTGAATTTTCGTTTGTAGCCCTGATAATAATCGGTTCACATTTTTGTGAACCTTTTTTATATTAAAAAGCAATAAAAAATGCACACTTGAGGACGATTTCAAGTATGCAATAATGCAAGTGTATATTTAGTTATGCGATAATTTTAATGTGACCGTTTTTAGGCCCCCTTGCTTAATTTTGCGAAAATTTGCGTAAATGGGGGCAACGGTCTACGCTCACCCATTTTTTAAGATTATATAGTCCCTTGGGGAGAGTGTACCCATAAAACACCCGATTATTTGTTCATTTAGGATTGTAAACCTTTAACCGATTATATATTTTTTTATTTGCTTTGCTGCCTATGATATTTTTATTATAATTGCATATAATATTTATATATTAAACTGCTGATTGCGTTTTATTAGCTTGATATTAGCAGTCTAATATGTTATAATAATACTACAATCAACGGAAGGAGTGATTTTACATGGCTAACATATCAAATGTAAGTTTTCGCATTGACAGCGACTTGAAAGCTCAAGCCGATACACTGTTTTCTCAGCTTGGTATGAATATGACCACAGCGTTTAACATTTTTCTGCGTCAGTCAGTACGCGAAGGACGTATTCCGTTCGACATAACTATAAACACACCCAACTCAGAAACAGTGGCGGCAATGCTTGAAACCGAGCGTATGCTGCGCGATCCCAATTTAAAGGCATATGATGTTGAAGACGCTCTAAAGGAGTTGAAGTCATGAATCTAAAAGTCATCTGGACTTCCAGATTTAAAAAAGACTACAAACTCGCAATCAAGCGCAACCTAAACATTGAGCTTCTTGACGATGTAATTCGTATGCTTGCCGCAGAACAGACATTGCCGGAAGAATACAATGACCATCAGTTAACAGGCAATCTCAAGGATTACCGTGAATGTCATATTCAACCGGATTGGCTGTTGATGTATTGCATTGAAAAAAACATTCTTGTTCTTACACTGCAAAGAACAGGAACACACAGCGATTTGTTCGACAAATAAATATCGGGACGATTTCAGTAACTGTATGTAGGTTTACTGTCAAACCGTCCCGTTTTTTTATCATGACAGCTCTTACAAAGGCTCTGCCAGTTGCTTTTATCCCAAAACAATTTATTATCACCTCTGTGCGGTTTGATATGGTCAACCACCGTAGCTTGAACGTATTTCCCGTTCCTCTTACAAATCTCGCACAGAGGATGTTCTCTAAGATATGCCTTGCTTGATGTTCTCCATTTACTTCCGTATCCACGCTTTGTGGCTGAGCGAGTAACTTCAGGGTGACATGATATATGTTCCTCACAATATCTTCCGTCAGTTAAATTTGCACAGCCCGGATGTCTGCATGGTTTCTTTGGTCTGTATGGCATATTCTTTCCTCCAACGAAAAAAGGACGCTCCGTATAGGAAACATCCTTCTTTGTATAACTTTTCACTTTCAAGTCTTAAATATTTATTTCTAATCTTCCCTGCAATACCGTATTATCGGAATAATATCAAGTGTATCGGAATAATACAACCTCAATTATTGGAACAATACACAAAGCCGACTGTTACATATCATCTCTCTGTTTATTCTTCTCTCGCGATTATAGCATAACACACTTTTTTACGATGTTCAAGAGTGAACTGAAGTGAACTTGCGTGAACTATAGTGTCCAATTTTCTTTTTATATGATTTTATCAAGTTCAGCCAAAGCTTTCAAGTGCATTTTATGAATATACCGTATTGTAAAATTAAGTTCCAACGCAATATATCTCCACGTTTTACGGTCGGCATATCTAAGCCACAAAATCCGTTTATATCTTTCATCTGCGATTTTATCAAGCTTTTCCCATACTTCTGCTTTAAAATCGACAAGTTCATCAATATCTCTGTCAATATCACGGTCAATATCGATTATCTTTGTCATTATATTTTCAAGCGGATTTTTATTCCGTGTATGCTGAACTGTTTCTCCGCTGTAATTCGGAGTGGTATTCATTGCAACATCACGAAGTGTCATAAGACGCTGCTGTTTTCTGTTTATCGCATTATCCATTGTTATAAGCTGACTTAAATATTCCTTTGCCGTCATTTGTATATTCCCTCCATCCTTGCTTTTATAGCCTCCATCAAAGAAGCCTGTCCCATGTCTTTATCATTTAAAGCCGTCATCACATCTTCATCAACCGTACCTTTGGTCACAATATGATGAACAACTACCGTGTTGTTCTGTCCCTGCCTATAAAGTCTTGCATTCGCCTGCTGATACAGCTCCAAACTCCACGTCAGTCCGAACCATATAATCGTGCTTCCGCCTTTCTGCAAATTCAGTCCGTGTCCGCAGCTTGCCGGATGTGCCAACGCAATTTGTATTTTACCGTTATTCCAATCGCATATATCCCGTTCCGTTTTTATCTCACGGATATTAAATTTTTCTGCTATTCTGTCCTTATCGTGCTTATAGCCGTAATAAACAAGTATGCTCTTTCCGTTTGACGCCTCAATTAAATCCTCCAAAGCTTCAAGTTTACGATTATGTATTTTCTTCACATTTTGGTTTTCATCATAAACCGCACCGTTTGCAAGCTGCAGCAGTTTATTGCTGAGACTCGCCGCATTCACTGCATCAATATCACCGTCGGCAAACGGCAGAAACATTTCCTTTTCAAGTTTCCGATAAAGTTTCATCTCTTTATCGTTCATCTCAACTTCGTAAATATTGTCTATTCTTTCAGGCATTTTGATATAATCCGTTGCTTTCATCGAAATACATATATCCGATATTTTCTCATATATCCTTTTTTCTGCATTAACCAACGGCTTGTATGAATACACAATCGCACCGTTTCGTTTATCCGGTTTGAAATATTCATCACGAAAACCTGTTATATATCTTCCGAGCCTTTCTCCCATATCCAGCAGATTTATCTCAGCCCACAAATCAATCAAGCCGTTAGGTGCAGGTGTTCCGGTCAGACCTACAATTCTGTCAAACTTAGGTCTGACCTTACGCAGTGCTTTAAACCGTTTGCTTTGATGGGATTTAAACGAACTGAGTTCGTCTATCACAACCATATCAAAATCAATGTGACCGCTATTTACAAGCCACTCTACATTTTCACGGTTTATGATATAAATGTCTGCGTCTGCTTTTAAGGCTTTTTCCCTTTCGTCCGCACTGCCGATTGCTATTGAACATCTCAGGTATTTTAACTGTTCCCATTTGTCACACTCCTGTTTCCATACCGACAGTCCAACTCTGAGAGGGGCTATTATAAGGACTTTTGAAATCTCAAAATAATCATACATGAGGTCACTTACAGCTGTGAGTGTTGTTATCGTCTTGCCAAGACCGCATTCCAGCATAAGTGCCGAAATCGGATTGTTTATTATAAAATCAACACCGTACTTTTGATACTCATGCAAATTAGCTCTGTTCAATTTCATCAAGCACACCTCCGATTTGTTCCGTATCGTCAATGCAATACACCGAAAAGCCTAATGATTCCAATTGCCTTTTTCGCTTTATCTGTATGCTCCTCATTTTCCGTCCTGGTGCTTTCATCTCTGCAAATGCAATTTTTCCGAAAGGTAGCAAAATCAATCTGTCGGGCATACCGTTAAAGTTCGGCGATACAAATTTCAGTGCAAGACCTCCGTGTATTTTCACTGCATTCACAAGCATTTTTTCTATCTCCTTCTCACGCATTTTACCTCCCATACAAGTTCCGAAGTTCCTTCCGTTCCCTATATCCTACGCGCGTATATATATGTGCGTAATTTTTAATATAATAATATATAATCTATATAACTTTTTAGGTAACATCGGAACATTACCTTTAATTTATATAGGTTTTATGCCGTTTTCGAGTGTTCCGAGCAAAGCTTTTTTACGGAACTTTTCGGATACATCGGAACACAAAACAGGTATAGAAGTCTATACCTCTGTCCTTTCGTAACCTGCTGCCGCTCCATAAATTCCGAAACGGCTCTTTTTGCTCATCTTCTGCCAGCCCTCTATTTTTGCCATAATGGCAGATATGGCATTTGCGTCAATCCTTTTCAAATCCGCTTTCGCCTTACCGAAACATTCACACCATATTTCCATATTGCATACCTTCTGACGCTTTATTTCCCCTTTAATATTCACCTCTCCGAATTCACTTCCGTCAAGAAAATTCCGACGTTCATACAAGGACATTTCATTCCAATTTACAGGCAGCAATGTTTCAAGGTATTCACGCACCATACCCTCACGTTCGTCTGTTTCCAAAGCCTCGCGCTGAAGATTCTTCGCATATTGCTCTATCTCCGCGTCAAGAATAAGCGGTTCCTTGTTCCTGTAATACACAAGCGCCTCCGCCCAAATCTGGTCTATTTCATTCTGCGTAATCTGCCACGGCTTTTTCTCCGAGTTCCCCGATACCTTAACAGGGAAAAAACGTCGGTTGCCCGTAGTATCTCTGAGGTATCCGTGTTCCGCATTCGTTGTGCCTATGAAAATACACTGTCTTAAATGCGGCGTCGCTCTGCGACCGAAGGACGCACGGAACACATCGTTCTGCCTTGATATAAAGCCGCGCAGTGTTTCAATCTCAGTTTTCTTAAGTCCTGCAAGCTCGCCTATCTCTAAAATCCAAAATCCCTGTAGCTTCTCCGCCGCCGTCTTATCCTTCGTATCGGATAATAAAAGCGAATCGTTAAACCACTCACCGCACAGCTTGGATATAATCGTCGACTTTCCTATCCCCTGCGGTCCTGACAATACAAGCATCGTATCAAACTTAATGCCCGGTATCATAACACGGGCTATCGCACCGCATAAGGTTTTACGGATTACGGCGCATGTGTACGGATTATCCTCTGCGCCGAGGTAATCGGTAAGCAAGGTGTCAACTCTTTCTGTCTTATCCCATTCCGGCAAGCCGTCAAGATACTGACGAATAGGATGGAACGAGCGGTCATCGACTACCTTTGCCAATGCCACGTCATAGTTCACCCTTGTGAATTTACCGTAGTGGTAGGTTAAGTACGTTAAAAGCTGCGCGTCATCCGCATCGCGCCAATATTTAGACGGATGCTGCCACGGCACATTTCCCTTTATCTCTATACAGTCCGACAGTTCGTTGAAAACGATACCTTTAAGTTTCGGGTCGTTCTGCAATATAATCGTGAGGTTTTGTATAGTGTTCTCTATATCTCCTCTCTTGTTCATAGACAGCCTGTGCCGCCACATCACATCGTCATCATCCGAGATAGCCGAAAACTCCTCCTGCGCCGCCGTTTCCTTATCGGTGAGCGTCTGTGCCTTGACATTGTCATCGTTCATCGCAAAGTCCATCATTGCTTTGAAAGACGGCGATTTCTCGCTGTCTGTTTCGTCCTTGTCTAAGTATGAAAACTTATGTATCCGAACAAGGTCAAACGCATTACACAGCTTACCGCAAGCCGGATCGGTCGCGTGATGGCTGTATGCGAATTTATCGTTATAGACTATAACTCCCGCGATTGAGTCTGCCGGGATATAATCATATCTTCCGTTTAAGCTACTCGGCGCATATACATCCGACAAAAATGCGCTTATTGCCTCCTGTATCGGATACGCGCGGCAGAACGCGCCGACCATTCCGTCCTTTGTCAACGGGTCGGCTTGCTTTTTCAATGCGTGGGATACTATCTTTTTCTGCCTTGACGATACGGGATATTCAGATGTATCGTGCCAATCCTTATACCTTGCAAGCACAGCGTCCGCATCCACAGGATTTCCGTCCCGATGCCGGAACACAAACTCACCGTCAGCAGATGTTGATGCCCAATACATAAGACGGTGCGGCTGATAGGTCGTATCGTCAAACTGCTCTATTCCGATGTCGGCAGCGATGCGCCTTGCAATAGCCGTGTACTCGTCCGCCGTAACAGGACGGGACAGCGGGATTATAAGCCTGAGTCTTGGTCGTTCAGGCGTATGCTTATGCGTCGAGTATATAAGACAGCGGAAGTCAAAAAACAGTTCTATCTGCTCCCAAAAATCATCATCCGCGTAATCTGCATCAAGCGTGAGCATACAGCGGTTTACAACGGTGTCCTTCTTTCGGATACCGTTTCTTAACTCGCCGCCGACAAAGCCGCCCACATCCTTTATATTATCCTGCTGACCTTTCGGGAGTTTTCTGTATTCCTGCACCGTTTCAGCCGTTCTGATTGTTTCTGAACATCTGCTTACAAATTCATCCCATGAAAACTCCTTGATTTTCCACGCTCTTGAAGTCCTGCTGTTGCCTACGGATATCTTCATCGCCTGTTCACCTCCACGCATTCCGATGTAAAGTATCTGACGGGAATATGCCGTTTCTTTGCTATCCGGATTTCATTTCTCATTCCTTCAGATACTGTATCCCCAAACACCCATACCTCACGGCAGCGTCTGAGCATATTCAAAGCAAGGTTTAAGCCAATTTTTCGCTCAACTTCAATATCATCGTCAAGAAACTGCGTGAAGTAAATGTGAGGACAGAACGGAACCTTGCCCTGCATCACAGCAAAAAGCGAGTATCTCTTGGCGTTCTCTGTATTTGTTTTTACATCACCGCGATACGGAGACGCTATGTAAACCCACGGAATATACTTCTTCCCTTCGCAGAACGCTTTCTCCATTCGCCGTATGTTGGCATACGCGCCGCTAAATGTCGGATCAGGATAATGCTCACTGTTTCTGTGCATTTACTCTCCTCCTGTGATACATCTCAATCAAGTCCGTTCTTCCTTTTTTCGTCAGCGTGTACCGCGTATTTTCAAGTTCAGACTCAAACTGAGCCTTTTTCTTGTAAAACGGACAGTCCCTGCCGCCAAAATCGTTATTCATTAAACAGGTACAATAACCGTTGGTATTTGCAAAACAGTCCTTATGCCCGGAACACGGTATTTTTATAACCATATCAATCTCCCCTCTCCTCATAAGCGCAGAGCTTCTCGACTGCAACCTTCATCGGCTCAAAGCAGAAAATCTCGTGTATCAGCGTTTCCCTGTCATATTCGGGAAATGCCTCGTGGTTTAAAACCGCCTCGCCGTACTTCGTTCGCCTTGTAAGTCTTATCTTAGTTTCCTTCTTACGCTCTGCCGCTCCGATTATTTCTAAAACACAGTATGCTGCCATAATAAAGAACGGCAGAATAAAATACTCGCCGCCTATTACGGCATTGCTGCGTATATGTGTTGTATATATGACCGCTGCAAGCTCGGACAGTGCGCCGATTATGACAGCGGTTAAAATTACTCTCTTTTTCATAAACCTTAATCCTTCCTGTAATATTCACACTCATAGCCGTCTGCGCTCAAGGGAATACCGTCTGCCCAATCAGGATTTATGCTCATCAGCATACACATCTCATCAACCGAACCTTGACCGTCCGGCACTTCGGCTATTATTTCATCGTGGACATGGAAAACAATATCGTATCCAGCATTTGCGACATTCATCATTGCCGAAGCAAGCAAGTCCCTCGCAATCGCCTGTACGATATTCTCTACCAGCTTACCGCCGAATGTTTCGAGCCGTTCCCATTTCTTTGACGCACCGACGCCCATATATGTGATACTGTCGCCGCCGAATCTGTTTGTGCCGATACGCGGCTTTATATATGACAACCTGCGTCCGCTCGGCAGGCGTATGAACAATATTCCGCGCTCGTACATAAACACAAGCTTGCCGAGTGAAACGATTGTTTTTTCCTTTATTGCCTTCATTGCTGTGTTTCCGACTTCCGTCCACAGCTTAACGATATGCGGATTGGCGTTTCGCCAATCGTTGATTAAGCCTTGCAGTTCATCCTCCGGCACTCCCATCTCAACTGCGCCCATATTCTTCAATGCGCCGACTGAACCGCCGTAACCGCAGGCAAGCTCAGATATTTTACCCTTTTGCCGAAGATGCCCGTTTACTCCATGTTTTTCGACCGGAACACGGAACATCTGACTTGCAGACGCGCAGTAAATATCGCCGCCGTTCCTGAACGTGTCAAGCCTCCACTGCTCACCCGCAAGCCACGATAACACACGCGCCTCAATAGCCGAAAAGTCCGCGACTATAAATCTATGATTTTGTTTCGGAATAAGGACGGTGCGGATAAGCTCTGACAGGACATTTGGAACATTACCGAATGTCATATCAAGCATTTCAAAATCTCCGTCTTTTACAATATCCCTTGCAAGCGTCAAATCCGGCAGATGGTTCTGAGGCAGGTTTTGCACTTGCAAAATTTGTCCGGACCATCTTCCTGTTCTTGAAGCGCCGCAAAAGCGCATCATTCCGCGCACACGGTTATCTCTGCATACCGAACGCATAACAGCCTCATATTTTTTTACCGATGTTTTCGACATCAACAGCCGCAAATGCAGCATTTCCTGTATATCGCCGTCCGTTTCATCTGCAAGCGCAGCCACAGCCTTTTTTGACAAGCTGTCAATCTCCACACCGTTCTCTGTAAGCCACGCCTTAAGCTGTGCTACGGAGTTCGGATTTTCAAGACCTGTTAATGTATATGCCTGCTCCGTAGCGACTGCGGTCTGTATGGAATTAAGCTTTACCGCCTGCCGCGCCAATTCCAAGTCCACAAGCACACCGCGGTCGTTTATGTTCTGGTCGAGAACGTATAAATCGTGTTCGGATTTTGAGAGCGGATATTTCTTTAATTTCTCCGCAATCTGACGTTCCACATCAACGTCGCGCTTACAGTATTCCTTAAACAGCGCCCATTTCTCAGGAGCATTCCACGGCATATTCCTTGTTCTGCTGCCGTTTGATTTGGTAGGCTTGCATGGAACGCAGAAGTATTTGATTAACTCTTTACCATCGGTCATCTTCTGCCGTTCCAAGCCAAGAGCCGCGCCGACATCTGCAAGCGATGACGGCAGCGACAGTTCCGCAGCCTGTACCGCTGTGCAATACCAAGACGAAGGGTCAAGCAGGATGCCGAGATGCTTCGACAGACACACCCGCTCAAACTGAGCATTGAATGCTGTCTTTATAACTGTGTCGGATTTGATTGCTTCGGTTATTTCATCCGGCAGTTCTTCACCTCTTACAAGGTCAACAATATGTATTTCCCCGTCATCTATGGAATAGGCAAACAGAAGTATTTCAAAAGCGGGAGAATCGGCATATTTATACACTCCGCACTTGATAAGGTCTATGTCAGAAAATGTTTCAATGTCTATGCTTAATTTTTTCATAAATCTCACCATTTACCAATAAATTTTAGGTTGACTTTATCCTAAAATTAGAGTATAATATTTATAGAATATAAATGGAGGTATGCTATATGAATGTTAATACAAACACAATGGTTTCTATTTCTGAAGCCAATCAGAATTTTTCTAAGGTTGCAAGACTTGTCGACCAGTACGGCAGCGCTGTAATTCTTAAAAACAATTCGCCCCGTTACTTGATTTTAGAATTCAACCAAGCTGACGAGCAATTAGCCGCGCCAACTGATGATGTGTTAGCTATATCCAAGAAAATAATGGCTCGTAATAAAACTGTATATAAGGAGCTTGCAAAATGAAAATTCTTACTAAAGAACAGATTTTACTGCTCCACTCACAGCTTGTAGAGGATTTCGGCGGTTCATCTGATATACGATGCACTTCTTGACTCAGCTATCAACACACCATTCCAAACATATGACAGCGAAGAATTATATCCGACTTTATTGGATAAAGCCTCGCGTTTATGCTTTGGTCTTGTAAAAAATCATCCGTTTGTCGATGGCAATAAACGCATAGGGACTCACGCAATGCTTGTATTTCTTGCAATAAACGGTGTTGAATTGGAGTACGGTGATACCGAACTGATAAATCTCATTTTGTCAGTTGCAGCAGGAACACAATCCGATTCGGATATTCTCCGATGGCTCCAGCAGCATATCATTTAAGAACATCTTATAAGTTGTTCTTTTTTTGCATACACATCCTTTACTCTTAACTCAGGAAATCGTCATCCTCATCCTCATACGCTTCAAAATCGTCCTCGGCTCTTGTGCGTCCGCCGAGCGGCTCACCGTCTGCAATCTTCTGAATATTGCCGAGTCCGCAGGCAATACCTCGGTTTCCGTTAGTATTAAACGGATAAAGCGATATTGACACTCTCGCATAACAGCCGCTGTAAACCTCGTTACGGTCTAAGATAGGCTGTACATTCTTATCTACAATCTGAGGCTTATCCTTTGAATTGCAGTTTATGAAATAGCTGTCCTGATACGCCTCATCGTCCGGGCGCTCAATATCACCGTCACGGAGCGGAAGTTTCAGATTTGCCGGAATTCTGCCGCCTAACTTAGCCTTGCCGTCCTGTTTCGCCTGTTCGATTGCGTCCTGAATAGCCTTTACCGTCTTTGTATCCGATTTCGGGATAATCAAAGAAACACTGTATTTCTCATCGCTGCCGTTAATTGAGGCAGGTTCCCATATATGCTCGTATGATAATCTAACTTTACCTGTTACTAAATGTGCCATATTCAAATTCCCTCCTAAAATAACGGGATTTCATCAAAATCCCCTAATGTATGTACTTCCTCGCGCTTATCCGTTTCCGGAACAAGCGTTAATTTGCCTTTCGGTTTGATAATGTATTCACCAAGCAGCTCTCGGAACTGCTTTTTACCCATCAGCTTCTCCATCTCCGTTATACCGATAAGCGTATTTTTATATATCTGCGAAAGCGTATAACCGTTATCGCGGCATACTTCCGCAATCTTGCCTTCATCCGCATACTGACGCTTTGAACGCCCCTCGACAACCTTGAAACCGCGCCAATGCTTACCCTCGTTTATAGCCTTTGCCTGTGCGTATGCAAACACATCCTCCGCCCATTTGGAGAGGTCGGAGGCAATCGTAAGAACACCCGCTATTTCATCATCTGTCAGTTCCGCAGGTTCTTTGAATTCGTGTTTTGCGGTTTCAATCATAAGCTCTGCCCTCTTTCGACAGGTGGCTCTAAGTTTACAGAACCGACAATGACTTCCGGCTTTGAACTCACCTTCGCCTTTCGCTGCAAGCTGTGCGATTGGTCTTAGTGTATTTTCCGCCCAAGAAAGCAGCTCATCAACAGACATCTCCCACTCGGAAATACTGTCAAGTCTCGGCTGAACAATCGCCATCTTAACCGTTTTTACATCATACAGATAATCATAAAGATTTAACGCACCCAAAGCATATAGCATCATCTGCGGATTATGCTCCGCCGATACAGCCACGCCTTTGCCGTACTTGAAATCAATTACCTGTATAACATCATCAGCTACAATGACAAGGTCGCCTGTGCCAAAGCCGTCCTCGACATAGTTTGAAAAGTCAAGTCTCTGCTCTACCATAACCACTGCATCGGGACACGACTTTCGGATTGTTTCAATTTTATCCGTAGCATAATATGCATAGCTGTCTGTGTGTCGGTCAATCTCCTCTGCGTTAAAGTTTCCGGTAGAAGGCATTGGAATATCCCGTTCACCTAAATACCACCTGACCTTATACTCTGCGACTTCGTGAGCAACAGAACCTTCCTCTGCATACACTGTCGTTTCATCGGGCAGTTCTTTCTCAAGCATAGCCGAAGGCGGACACGCAAGCCAGCGATGCGCCGATGACGCGGATAAAACCGCGTGTTTACGTTCAGTAGATTTTGCGCTTTGCGCAAAACTCGCACCTTCGGTGCGCCCGCCCTTCTTGGCGGTACATAATGGCGGCATTTACTCCACCTCCATCTGCTGCAAATCAGCATAGAATGCGTCAAGGTCAGCATCTGCAACGGCTGTAATATTCTTTACACCGTATTTTTCAATAAGCTGCTTGATTTCCTCACGCTTTCCCTCACGGGACAGCTTAACCGCAAGTTCTCGGAGCTGTTCGTGCGTCACAGAGGGCGTGTCTGCCCCTTTCTGCGCCGATACTTTCTCTTTTGGTATACTATCCCCATCGGACATAGCATTCGCCATAATTTCCAAGCTGTCGGCAAGTGAGCGCATACCGTTTACAACGTCAAGTAAAAGTTTAATCCTGCTCATCCTACACTCGCCTCCTTGTTTACCTCGTGTATGGAAAGCTCCTCCACACTGTCTCCGGGAACAAGAATTGTCATTTTACATAGCATACCGAATAAGAGCCGAAGGAACTTCTCTCTTACCGAAACACTGCGGAAGTTGACAACACTGTCTGCTCTCGGTTTCTTTGAAACACTGATTTTCAAAGTATGTTTCATATTTTATCGTCCTTTCCGAAAGGCTGATTTTTAATGCCCTTCACTATACGGACAAATAAAAGGTCAAATGTGAGGATTTTTTATATAAACTTTTTTAATTTTTTATAAATCGTTCTAAGACGATGAGAAATAGCCGAATGATCTACACCTTCCTTCTTTGCGTATTCATTGACTGTTACTCCCTCAAAGTATATAGCTCTGATAAGAGCCTGCTGTTTGCTTGAAAGATATGTAAGAGCCTCGTTTAATCTCTCAGCATCGCCCAATCCTCCAAAAAGCGCTGATATTCCCTTGTCCTCTACTGCATACTCAGCCCCCTCGTATGTACACGCCTCAAGCGAATAATGTCTGCGTTTTTCCTTTTTGTCATTATTCCGCTCCAGCCTGTCAAGCTCTGCAAGAACACTCGCCCACTCATCGGAAACCTCAAGTTCCACATCTCCGTCTACAAACTCATATTTGATTTTCATAAAAAGTGCCGCCTTTCTGCAAGAAAAACGGCACTCTAACAAGCCGAAAAAACTCGCATTTTTTTTAATGCGAGCCATTCGGCTGTCCTACATTTTCAGACAAAATCCCCCATTTCGTGTAAAGGGCAAAAAACGCCCGGCAAACAGCGTTAAAAACACTGTTTACCGAGCATTTCCCCATTAAATTTATTTTGCTTTTATGTTAAAGCTATTTTACAAGCTCTACTAACCACGGTGTAATCGGCTTTGCGATTGCACGGGCATTTAAATACGCCATTTCAAGCGTCAGACAGGTATTGCCTAAATAATACCCGTCCATTACTGTAAGTGTCATTGCAAGGTCGGGCTTGTCCATTTTCGTAAGATAAATGGGCAACAGGTACTGCACCCGTCCCATATACCCCTGTGCCGTAACAAGTCCCGGCTCCACCACAACCTTCCGTCTTGCAAGCTCTACCGCAGTTTCCAGCAGCAGAGGCAGATTCTTAGCCTTGCGTATCTTGGCGGGAAGTCTTTCTAAATTTTCCTCATCGCCCAAGATATGCTCAACATTTACTCTTATTGGCCATTCGGGATTGAAATTCAAACCTTGCTGCACCATCGGATATATCGGTCGTTCCGGTAAAGGCTCAATGTACTTGAGCCACGGCGACAATTCATCGCAGAAACCTCTGAAATACCACTCAAGCATAGAGTCCATCTTTTTGTTTCTGCCGAAGAATCCGTATATTCCTTTATATCTTGGCGTATAAAGTCCTGTATGAAAGCAAGCACATTCATTTTCTACATGAAAATACTTTGATGCTTTCTCCTCTACCGATTCCGAATTAAATTCAATAGCCTGTTTGCGAAAGATAGTATGTATATATCGTTCTAATATCGGTGTTTCAAAATTCTTTGTTTCAACCGCAGGTTTCTTAAACTGCCATGCCTCCGGCAAAGCCATACATTTTAAATCATAAAGATGCCTGTACCATTCCGGTACATACGCAAAATCGAATAAATCAGTTTGTAACGTCATCATTGCATCACCCTGCACTTTGGTAGTGCCTCAAGATACCCTGCCTGTATCGCTGCTTTCAAATCCTCATCAATATATCGTCTCATATTTCCATCACCATCAACTTCCTCTACTGTGGACAACGCATTTATATAACTATCGTAATACGCTAAAACTTTCATTTGCGCATCATGGTCTCCGTGAACTGCGCGATACGCTGTTTCATAATCAAGTTTTTTCTCGTCCATTATGTATGTTTCCTTTCATAATAATCTCGTATAAAGTTAAAAGCTTTTCTTTTCCATTGGCTGATTGTCGTTTCAGAGACACTAAACAATTCTGCCACTTCTTTTCTTGATAACCCATACCAAAATTCAAGTATCAGCACTTCTTTCTGACACTCCTTAAGCTTAGTCATAGCTTGATATAGCCACTCGGTTGTAACAACACAACTATGTCCGTGTTCATCTGAGACAACAAATTCTGATGGATACATATCCTCTTTTCCGTATGTCTCCATCACATATTGCATCACCTCCGCACCGCCGGTTTCATTATTTTTTTGTTTCTTTATTACAGCAGTCTTTTTTCTACTCATATTACGCATTACTGTCTTGCTGTAGCTATCAAAAATCGCCATATCTACATTATTATCGGATAAGGAAGTTGACACAAAGGCACCCCCTTCTCCGTATACAGTTTTGTGAATGAGTCTTTTACCTCCTCTGAAAGACTAAGACTCCGAATGCGCGGATATGTTAAGCAAATTACTACTTTTTATTGTTTTTGGGTATAAAAAATAAAGCGCATTACAAAACGGTTTTTAACCACTTCATAATGCGCACTATTACCATCATTTTATTGTTTTATGAATTCATATTAAACATAATTTTTCCCTACTTACATCATCACAAATCACTATTTCCTTTGCATCAACGAAATCTATACTTTTATTATATTATTTACTCTTTTGCACTTAATGCTGCGCCTATAATCCCTGCATCATTCAGGAGCGTAGCAACTGCTATTTTTGTCTTTTCTCTGTATTTGTTATAATCGCCTGCATAAACACACTCCCTGAGTGGGTTGAGCAGATAATCTCCCTCTTTGGATATACCGCCGCCAATCAGGATTTTACTCGGCTGAAATATATTCAGTATAGAAATCAATCCCATTCCTACATATCGAATATACTGCGCTACTACTGCCGCAGCTGTCTTATCGCCCACTTTTGCACAATCAAAAGCCGTTCTTCCCGACACTTCGCCGTTCTCTTGTACCCATTTATGCATCATAGAACTGATGTCAGCTTGCATTGCTTGTTTGGTCTGCCGTATCAGAGCCGTAACAGACGCATATGCTTCCCAGCAGCCTTTATTTCCGCAGGAACATTGTTCTTCTCCATCGGCATTTATTATGATGTGTCCAAGCTCGCCGCCTGCACAGTTAAATCCACGATATGGTTTTCCGTCTATGATAACTCCGCCACCCACACCTGTTCCAAGCGTAATAAGTACAAAGCTGTCAGCATTATCACCGTTTACCGCATATTCACCTAATGCCGCCGCATTTGCATCATTCTCTAAATTTACAGGCTTTCCGAGCTTCTTTTCAAGCATTGCCCTTAATTCAGTATTTTTCATTTTAAGATTACATGAATAAGCAATAACCCCGCTTTTATTATCAACCGTTCCCGGACAGCCTACACCGACAGACCTAATTTCTGATATTTGACGATCAGCACCATTTACTACGTCAATACACAAATTTGCCATATCTTCAACTATTTCATCAATCGGTCTTTGTGCCAATGTAAGAACAGATGATTTGTATATGATATGTCCTGTCTCGTCTACCACGCCCGCAGCGATATTTGTGCCACCTAAATCTATTCCTATATACATTTATTTACCTCTGAATATTTATTTCATAACAGCTATTTTCTCAATATTTACAAACTGCGGAAACGACATTACAATATTTCCTGTTATATTATGTACTGTAAAATCAATATATGTACTTTCTTTTTTATCGTTTGTGCCGCTGATAGTTACGCTTGCGTTTATATTATCATTGATTTTTGCAGTTAGTACAAACTGCGATATGCTCGGCGCGTTCGCAGAATATTCAATGCAAAGCAGATGCTTTCCTGTATCCTTATAGTCTATCGCTATTGCTTGACCGTTTTTAGGCTTTTTATATTCAAATACACTTTCAAGCTCGTCTAACTTATCCTTTAATGACGTTTCAAGCTTGCCGCCGTTTTCGATAAATCTCTCAAACGTATGCGTTCCCATTATGTAATTCAAAATATTTTTTGCATTTCTTTGTAACTGTCCGCATGTAAGTGTTCCGTTTTCAAGACTTTCATCAATGTTGCTGTTAAATGTTACCGCATCTTGTGCAGGCATATATACATCATTCTGAGCGATAATCATATCCCTTAAATTTTGCTTATCACTTTCCTCTTTACTTAGCTTCGGCCACCAGTCCGTCATAACCATTCCCGTATATCCCCATTCCTCACGAAGAATTACAGTATTAAGCTCATAGTTTACTGCCGTCCAATGCTCATTTATGGGGTTATACGAAGTCATTATTGTTTTAGCATTGCCTTCTTTTACACACATTTCAAACGGTTTCAGATATATTTCCCTCAATGCTCTTTCAGAAACAACCGATACAACCGTATTTCTGCAAAGCTCCTGCGAGTTTGCGGCAAAATGCTTGACCGTCGCACTGTTGCCGTGAATGCTCATTCCTTTTACAAGCGCCGCGCCGATTTTGCCCGTAAGATACGGGTCCTCCGAAAGATATTCAAAATTTCTGCCGTTCAAGGGGGAACGATGAATATTTATTCCCGGTCCCAATAATGAGTCAATATTATGACTGCATAATTCCACACTTGCGTATTCATACAATTTCTCTGCCGCTTCTACATCCCATGAACAAGCAATGAGCGTACCATTCGGCATACTTGTCGCCGTATCGCCGTTATCCATTTTAACTCCCGAAGGTCCGTCAGCAAGGCAAACTACAGGAACTCCAAAGTCCGCAAGCTCACGCGTTACACCTCCGAATACTCCCGTATTACCAGGACGCGCCTTTGGCGAGGACATTCCCTCTCCTGTTACAAGACAGCGTAAATCTGTGTCCGACAGCTGCGCAATAAACTTCTCCATTGTATTTTTGCCGTTTTTAACATCAATAAGCTTTATACCCCTGTCGCCTGTATATTCAATTGTTTTCGGCAGATTATCGGTTATTCTCTTGTTATAATTAACGGTTCTTTTTGATACGCTTCTGTATGCAGGTTTAAAATTTCTGTCGGGATAAAGCACCTCAAAATCACGCTCAGGCGCAAGCGCTTCCGTAAGCTGTTCTGTGACGGTTAATTCATCTATTGTAAATGTGAATACTTTTTCTGCGTCCCTTACATTTTTGCCTATGTAAATACTGTATTCGCCCGCTTCAAGCACATAACAAGACTTATGACCCGTTATTCCGCTGTCGTCATATGAAGCAAGGTCAGCTATATCCATTTCAATCAATAATCCGTCGCTTTTATCCGGTGCAATTATACTTGTTTTTGCAAAGGCGCAAAGCGAGCGTTTTGCCTTACCGAGCTTACCCTGCGGAGCTTCAACATATACCTGCACAACTTCTCTTCCGCTTACATTGCCTATATTCTTAACAATAACAACCGCCGATATTTTTTCGTTATTCTTTGTAACGCTGTACGGCTCTATCTCAAAATCCGTATATGACAATCCGAAACCAAACGGATACAGCACTTTATCAGGAGCAAAGGTTTCAAAATATCTGTAACCAACATAAATATCCTCCTGATATAAATTGAAGTCTTTATTTCCAAAATTTTTACTGCTGGGATAATCCGATATATCCTTAGCTATCGTATCTGACAGTCTGCCACTCGGGTTTACATCGCCCGACAGTACGTCAGCTATGGCGTTTCCGCCCTCCTGTCCTCCCTGCCAGACATACATAACCACTTTGATATTATATTTTTCTACCCAATTCATATCAAGGATATTTCCAACATTGAGCAAAACAACAGTATTTTCAAAATACTTTGAAACAACATCTAAAAGCTGTTCTTCTTCGTCTGTCAGATACCAGCTTCCCTTTTCGGGTGCGTTGTCCCTGTCCTCGCCTGCCGTTCTGCCGATGACTATTACCGCAACGTCTGATTTTTCGCGTGCGGATTTTACAACGCTTTCATCTGGCACATACTCCTTCTGAAACCACGGTTCGCTTGCCCAGCCGTTACCCTCGTCAAACGGATTTTCCTTAATCCACGACTTGTAAATATCAACAAGCTCAGTATTTACATTTATTTTTGAGTTATTAAGAGCGCCGTCAATAATATTGACAACGTATTCAGTATGCACAAGTCCGCCTGAGCCTGTGCCGCTTTTTATGTAATCTATCTGCGTTCTGCCAAAGAATGAAACAGTATTTTCAGGCTTTATCGGCAAAACCTTATTTTCATTCTTTAACAGTACACACCCCTCCGCCGCAAGCTTACGTGAATGTATAGCAAGCGGCGCATACGGCTTTTCCTCAAATCCTTTTATATCTGTCATAAAATCAAACCTTTCCCTATAGTAATATATCGCTCAGCACAGAACATACGGTGTAAATAAGAGGGAGAGAGGGTCTTATCAAGGGGTAACAAGAATTTCCGTACATTATGAGATGAACAGTATATTATGATTTTTATTAAATTGTTGAAATTGTTCCGTTTCCATTTTGTATCTCAACCGAGTACAATCTGCCTTTATACATCAGCTTAAAGCTCATGCCATTCCACTTTTCAGGCAAATTCGGTCTGCATACAAGCTGTCCGTTTTCCTCGATTACGCCTGCGAAGCCTTTAACTGCCGCTATCCATGCACCGCCTGCGCTCGCAGGGTGTGTGCCGCCTATGTATATTGAGCCTGCCCATTCCTTGCCGCCTTTTGTTAAATCAGCCTTTGCCGACTTCATAAACATTGGATACGCGATTTCCGGATTATCCGTATAACACGCAAGCAGCGAATACATACACGCCGACAATGACGAGCCATGCTCGGTGCGCGGTTCATAGTATTTTAAATTCTTCGCCATTATGTCGCTTGTATAGTCGTTTTTGAACATACTCAGCATTGCCACAACATCCGCCTGTTTAATCACCTGCGTATCAGCCGCAACTCCGTATGCACCTCCCCAATATTCCTTCGGGTTTATTACTCTTGACCGCACTGTGTTAAGACTTGCGTCCTCCAGCTTAAAATAGCCGTCAAACTGCTCTATTATGCCGCTTGTATCCGGTTCTTTTATCAGAATATTTTCGGACGAATCTCTTAACATTTCTTTTAGATTACTGTCTATCGGACATTTATCTGACAATTCAAGTGCTGTATCAAATACGAATTTCGCCATGCGGTTCGTATAAGCGTTGTTGTTCACTCTTTCGTGATATTCATCAGGCCCGACAGCGTCATGGATTTCATAATACGGCTTATCTGCCTTTTTCAACAGCAGTGAGCGGTAGAATTTAGCGCATTCAATCACCATTTCCATTGCGCCCTCGTTTAAAATATCATAATCGCCTGTTGCGTTTATGTACTTCATAAGTCCGTAGACAATAGCAGCTGAAACGTGGTACTGCTTATCACGAAAATGCGTCCTCATAGGACGGTTTGTGAATACATCTGTTACATTATAATCAGAGCAGCCCTCATAGCCGCCCTCCTGACTTTCCCATGCGTAATACGCTCCGTCAAGATTGTATTCCTTTGCTTTTGTTCTTGCTCCGTCTATGGTGTCAATTCTGTACTGCAAGAGTGTTTTTGCGACTTCGGGAGCGGTATGTATATAATAGTCTATCATAAACATTTCCGTGTCCCAGAACACCGCGCCTTTATACACCTGTCCCGACAGACCTCTTGCGGGAATGGATTTTCCTTTCATATTTCTCGGAGCAATACAATTAAGATGATAGATAGAATAATTCAGGGCATATTCCGCTTCGTCATCTCCGTCAATATGAATATGGGATATATCCCATATTTTATCCCATTCGGCTTTATGCTCGTCTTTTAATTCACGATAGCTTAATTCGTCAATTCTGCCGTTTGTGCCAAAGTCGTCAACAGATGTTGTTATCTCAGCAATTTTTTCAAAGGCATATTCCTTATTGGCTTTCGCCGTAAATCTTATATGGCGGAATATTGATTTATCGGTATTTTGATTGGTCTGCTCCGATTGAAAATCTGTCCTTATGCATTCCTTTGCCGTCACAGATATATTTTTTTCGCCTGTTATGCCTGTGACATAATCAATACCGTCCTTGCTTCCCATCTGCATTTTCACAAAATGCGGACCGTTTATATCCCATACATCGCCGTCTATACCTGTTACGATTTCCGCTTCACAGTCAAAATCGGCTGAAAACGTATATTTCATAGCTATAATATGCTGACGCGCTATGCTTGCAAATCTCTCGCATATTACCGTAATATCCCCGTGTTCTGTTTTCCAGCGCGTAACGCGGCAATGTATGCCATATCTAAAATCAAGCTCCTGCTGATGAAATTTGGGTTTTTCATCGGGCAAGGTGTATGCTTTACCATTGACTTTTACATATGTATATATGGGATTGGGCGCATTTACGGACTCGCGCCACGAGTCTCTCACGCGGTCGTAAATGCCTGCCATATTTACGGCGCACATCTGCTTTTTCGTATATTCCTCAAGCGTTCCGCGTATGCCGAAATATCCGTTGCCGATAAGAAAACGGTTACCGTTCCATGCGATATTATCTTTGTTAAATTCTGTTTCCGTTAAAATAAAGTCCATAGCTATCTCCCAAACATTTCTATCGTTCTATATAAGCTTCCAAGCGAGGATACCGAAATATCAGCCTTGCTATTATTTTCCGCTTCACCAACTGCAACAGCATACATTCCGCCTGCCTTTGCGGCTTCTATTCCGGCGTCGGAGTCCTCTATAACCACACATTCCGACGGCGCTATGCCTATCTTTTGCGCCGCTATCAGAAACACCTCCGGGTCGGGCTTTGATTTTTGCGTGTCAAGTCCGCAGCTTACCGCGTCGAATTTGTCCGCCAAATCTGTTTTCTCTAAAATCAGCGGCGTGTTCTTGCTTGCCGAGCCGACTGCGGTTTTAATTCCGCTGCTTCTCAGATATGCGATAAAGTCAAACACTCCATCCAACACCGCCGATTTATCAAGGCTTTCAAGCGATTTTACATACATATCGTTTTTCTTTTCCGCAAGTGTAAGCTTTTCTTCATCGCTGAATTTTCTGTCCGTTTTTTCAAGCACGACCTCCAGCGAAGCCATGCGGCTTACACCGCGCTGACGGGCGTTGTCCGCCTTCGTAAAGCCCGATATTCCAAGCTCCTCCGCCAGATGCTTCCATGCCGCAAAATGCAGCTCGTCCGTTGTTACCAAAACTCCGTCAAGGTCAAATATTACTGCTTTTATCATTCTTTTTCTCCTTCACACATAATCTCACAAAAAATAATTTTACTCTTATTAAAATAATTTTTTCTGAAATTATCGGAATATCGGGCGGGATATTATCCCGCCCAAAACTCTCAATTAAATAATGTTTACAAATATTCCTCCCAAAACAGTTCTGTTTTGGAATGACGCCATTCGCGGAATACTGCTGTAATACCAATCAGTTACGGGAACTCTGTCTGTGGTTTCATTTATAAAGCGATAAACCGAATCTATTACCTTGTTAGTATATTCTTTATCGTCAGTCATAACCGTAGTCCAGAAAAGCCAATCCATCTTGGTATAGTCCTCACGGCAGTCAAGCGGTATTCCATAAGCATTCATCTTTTCTTTATATAATTGGATTTCTTTTTCAAAGATTTCATCATCAAAAATATGAATATCGAGCAATTTATCCCATATGATATTATATTTAAGACTCCACGAATCCTCTTTATCAAAAGCAAGTCTTGATGCTTGTTTTCCTTTTGACTCAAGCTGCCACTTCTTAGCATACTCCTCTGCAATGTCAACATAGTTTTTATCAGAAAATATTTTCCCGTAAGCCGCTATACCTAAAATTGCCTTAATGCTTAAATTGCAGTTATGCGCCATATGACTTGCAAAATCATCGGTACAAAGCTGTTCACCGGGGTCATACCCGTATTTCACAAGATAGTCTGCCCACTGTTTGAGTATTTGCTTATTCTTATCAGCTACATCTCTGTTTCCGCCGTATTTTATAACAGCATACAGACTTATCAGCATATTTCCGCATTCTTCAACCGGCATTTGCATTGCTAATATATCGTCAGGGTTTGTTTTCTCATAACCGTACACCTGTCCGTTTGCAAGAGGATATTGACCTATATCGTGCGGCGCAAACTCATACTGCCATTTATCCGTCTGTGCAAAAAACAGGATAGGACGCAGCATAGCGTTTACAAGTTCAGGATTATATTTAAGAAACAGCGGTGCAGACGGATATGTTATATCAAGCGTTCCTATACATCCGTTACTATGGCATTCTTTAGAGAAGAACAACAACTCGCCATCAGTATTCTCCACAAGTTTATGGGCGGCAACTACTTGCCTGTATGTAAGAGATACTATCTTTTCATACTTATCACTTATATTTCGCGCTTCATCCATCAAAGAATTATCAAATTTTATACACATTTGTTTTACTGTATCATAATCTGATATTGCACTTTTTAGCATTTCTTCAAATCCTGAATAAAAGTGTTTATAATATCCGTCAAGTTGTTTACCGAAATACTCAATAGATTTTATATCATCATAAGCAAGTGTTATAACTCCGTGAAAATCATTTTTCATTATTCCGATGCAAGGATAGCTGTCAAATACGCTTAAACATTTTGTTTCATCAAGCTCCTCTGCGTAATTATTCTTTATGCTACACCTCTTTTTACCATTAAAGACTTTTGCATTTTTATCGGCAATATGTAGATAACCCCAATCAATACAAACGCTGTCGCCGCTTTTATGGAGTACATTCTGAGCAGTGTTTCCACACGAAAGCGATATATCAGTTCTTTTAAATTCAACCTCCGCTTCTCTGTCATCTATACAACATTCGGCAGATATATCAAAATAAAAAGATACGTCATGTTCAGCATTATCAAGCGTTTCAATATCATATTCTATATACGATACGGGTCTTGACATTACTTTCAGATTGTCTAACAGCATTGGACTTGTAAATACAAGCTGTACCTTTATAATGTCATTTTCAAAAACATATATCGTTCTTGTAGGTGTGACTTCAAGCGATTTTTGCGGTATTATAGGGTAATATCCGTAAGTTCGCCTGTCGCTGTCAGCTTCTAACTCACCCATCAGTATATACAGTTTATTATCTATAACCACTCCTGCGGTCATAGGATTTCTTCTTCCTGTCCAATGACTCGTTACTCCATCGTTCAATTTATCGCACATAGACCAAATACTGAAATACGGGTCTACTGTTACAAGCGGTACTGCCGAGGGTCTAAACGCCTTATTTTTATCATTTTTATTATCAATCATTCTATTACTCCTCGTATAATCAAAATTGTGCTTAAATGATTTTTCAATTAAGCTGTTATTAGCCTTTTATACCGCTCATATCAACGCCGCCGTTAATCTGCCGCGAAAAAATGATATAAACAATAATAGGCGGAATAGCTGCGAGCATTAAGAGCAACATAAGCTCATTGTTTTTTAATACTGTTGTACCTGTCGTCAATTCATACAGCAAAACAGAAATTGTGCGATTTCCTTTATTCAGCACAAGGTATGGCCAAAGGAAATTACCCCAAGAGCCGATTATGCTGAATATTGCAACAACCGCAACTATCGGCTTGCTTAATGGCAGTATAATTCGGAAAAACGCTGACAGTTCAGAACAGCCGTCTAATCTTGCCGCTTCAATGTATGACATTGAAATTCCGTTAAAGAAATTTCTGAACAGAAAAATATTAAACGCGTTAGTTCCTGCCATCATCCAGAGAGGCAAATATCCTCCAAGCAGATTAACATGCAGAATTGGAACATCTGCAAAGCTCATATACAACGGAACCATACTTATTCCCGGCAACATCATAGACCAAAATATAAGTGTTTCCAACACAACTGAGCCTTTCGGCTTTACTCTTGATAAGACATATCCGGCTATACCGTTTAAGAATATATCAAAAGCCAAGCATCCTATAATAAGATTAAACGTATTAAATATATATTTTCCGAAATTAACTTTTGAAATTATCTCAGGTATTTTTGATAAATCAATACTTTTCGGAAAGAATGTCGGTGGTATTGCATACATTTCTTTCGTTTCTTTAAAACCCGAAAGAGCCACCCATATAACAGGAACAAGACATACAAGGGCTATTATAATCATTATAGCGTACATAATACCGTATAATAGTTTATATTTTGCCGCCTTTAAATCGGAGGAATTTAACAAGCCGTATTCTCTCTGAGATTTTTTACTCTTTATTCTCATTGTCATTCCCTCCCTTAATCGCTGTATTTTTTTTCTAATTTAAAATACACAACTGTTAATCCAATTAAAATTACAAACATAATAACTCCGACTGCAAGCGAGCGGTCTGTTTGACCAAATTTAAACGCATAGTTATACATCTGCAAACCCAAGCTCATAGATGCGCCGTTAGGACCGCCGCCTGTCATTGTCATAGGCTGCTCTGTAATTTGGAATACAGATATTATTTGCCTTATAGCCATTAAAAGCACTATGCCACGCATATGAGGGAACAGGACATAGCGTATTCTGCCCCAAAATCCTGCTCCATCAATTCTTGCAGCTTCATATAGCTCACGGTTTATGCCTTGGAGCGATGCCAAGTACATAATCATTGTACTTCCAAAGCCGCTCCATGACATAGTTATAATAATAAGTAAAATTACAATATTCTTATTTGCAAGCCACTTTACCGGTTCCTGTCCCAAATAATATAACAGCATATTCAATAAACCGCCATCGCCTTCAAGATATATCATCTTCCAAATCAGATATACCGCCATTGCGGGGATAACACATGGAAGATAACTCAGTGTCTTAAAAATTGTCCGTCCGACCCAAAGCTCATTTACAATTACCGCACATATAAACGGAAGCGGAAGCCCTACAATCAACGACCAAAACACATATAACAAAGTGTTTTTGAGCGTCTGCATAAAATTTGTATCTGTCAACACGTCTTTAAAGTTTTTAAGACCCACAAATTCAACAGGAGTGAAGCCTTTGAGTGAATAAAACGAATACTTCATTCCGATATATATAGGACGCCACACTATAAACAAAAACAGCAGTATAGTAGGAATAACTAAAATCCAGCCGGAAATATCCTTGCCACCCAATGATAGCCGCCGTTTTTGCAGGCTATATTTTTTTCTCTGTTTCATTCCTGCACTTCCTTTCAATTTCTGTTAATCCATTTTATCTAAGTGATTAACCTGAAAATCATTATTAGCTGTTTTTACAAGCTCATCTATATTTGCATTTTCATTAGTAAACACTTCCTGAATCAGCTTATCCAAAATCGCATACAACTCCTGACAACATACAGGTTCTTCAGGCTTAATCGTTACGTCCTCCATATTGAGATAATTCTCATAATTTTCAGCCTTAACATTTGTGTATTGCGCGCGTAGCTTTATATCCTCCTCATATCTATCGCCCGTTTTCCATATTGTCATAGGTTGTTTAGGCAATATGATACAATTTTTGCTTCTGTCATTCTCATATGATTTGCCCTGACGCTCTTTTTCTTCCTCTGTAATTGTAGGGGTTTCCTTTCCTCTGAACTTCAACCATTTTAATGCCGCTTCTACCTGAGCATCTGTTGCTTCGGGTGAAAATACAACTATACCGCCGCCCATCTGTGCAAATCTTCCGCTCGGTCCTGCCGGTACACGGTCTGCATATATTGCGTCAATATTCATATCATAGGCTGTTGTAAGCGATTGAGTAGGTGGGTCTGCAATCATCATAGCAACCTCATCAGAACCAAACATTGATTCCAATCCAGCTTTATCAATAGCAATATCATCAGGAAGCGCATTGTACTTCCATTTCAAATCATACATATACTGCAACGCATCTCTCATTTCCTGAGAATCAAACGTAGCTGTGTATGAACCGTCATTTTCCTGCTTCATAAACTCAACACCATATGACCACGCTATATTCATAAAATGCCAGCCGCCCTGATTGTTTATTGTTGGGAGTGCATAGCCTGCTTTTCCTGTTTTTTCTCTTATAACCTTTGCTGTTTCAGCCAATTCCTGCCAAGTGTTAGGAACTTTCGGTTTTCCATTCTCAATAAGACCTGCTTGCTCAAATAAATTTAGATTTATTTCCAATCCCTGTGCATAGGCATTATCAGGAATACCATAAATTTTACCATCATACGTCACCAAATCAAGCATTTGGTCATTAAGTGCGGTATCAAGCCCGTTCTTCTTCATAATCTCGGTAATGTCACGCAAATATCCCGCTTTTGCATTTGCCTTAACCTCTGTAAACATCATATAATTAAAGGTCGGCAGTTGCTTTGCGTTTGCTTTTGCGGCATAGGTTTGCGGATCAATATAATTACCTGCATCATCTACAATGACAATATCGGGATTTTCTGTTTGGAAATCATCTCTGAATGCTTCCATATCTTTTACACCGTCAACCGCTGATTCTTCGGGCCAAGTGCCATCATACACATAAACCTTGCCGTCCTTTTCGGCAACCTTACCCTGTGAGCACCCTGCAAGCACACTGCACGACATAACTCCCATCAGCGCTAAAGCTATTAGTTTTTTTGTTTTCATTTTTGTATCCTCCTCATTTATAAATTATTATTTGTACCGGTTCTGCATAATATGACTGTATAAGTATCTTTGAATAGTCTGCGGTTACTTCAAGATTTCTTAAATCGTCAGTAGTTCCAACCTGTATAGGGTCTTTTCTTCTTGATGAATCATAGATTAAAACAGGTACGCCTTCACAATTCCACTTTTCATCATAGCTTAAAGGAGAATCATATCCTATCTTCATGATATTATCTTCCATCTCATTTACATAAGCAGTGATTACTCGCGTCTGAACATAAAGATTTGTTCCTGTAAGCTGTTCTGTTACATTCTCATCATAAAGTACTTCCACACTTTTTACAGTTCCCTTATCATTTAAGATAATGTTAATTAAATCACCTTTTTCAACCTTGACATTCTTCAATACATCTCTGCTTTCTGTCATTACTTCAATGCGTGACTGTCCTCTGTTACCGCAAATCTGATATACAAGTTCTTCATCGTCATCCACAGCCTCATTCACATCATCTACCAAAATCATTGCTGAATTATAATCGGGAGTACCCCATTCTTTACCTTTGACCACAAGAATTTCCGCCGCCCCGTCCGTATCAGATGCAGTATATGACGCTGTATTATAATTTTGGTCTGTTACAAAATCCGAAAAACGCTTGATAGCAAAATCTTCTTCCTTTGCATTTGTCAAATCGTTAGGAATAGAAAAGACAATAGTATCTCTGCTTAAAATCGTTTTATTATTTACTCGCCCGCTGCCCCATTTAAACGTGCCCTCTGAAAATGATGTAAGCTGTTTCAGATTTCCGTTAGCTGTTACAGTGTCAATCTGTGTCAGTTGATTATCATTATTTAGCTTATATAACACCAACTGCTTATTTGACAGCATATTAACAATATCCTGCGCTCCGTTTACACGGTTACCGTTTATACGCAATTTATTGATTGCTTCATAATCTACCGTTTCTCCTGTTGATGTAAAAAGTCTTGCCCACGCTTTATCTCCGGCATCATCAACCCAAGAATTAAGCAAGAATGCTACGTTAATTGAAGCCGTAGACTTTTTGATTTTAGCTATATATCCGTTTATATCCAAGAATAATGTTACTGTTTCACCCGTTTTCACAGAAAACAAATCAACATTATCAGTATATGTTTCATACTCCTGACCGTCTATTGTTATAGTCTTACGGTTATTGCTATTACTCATTGATGAAATAACACCTGTAATTTTTTGCTTGCTTACAACAGCTCTTATAAATCTGTTGCTTGCCGAGCGATAAACACTTACACAATCGTCTGCTGCGATTGACGAAAACTCTGTGGGATTACCGCCTTCGTCTATTATGGTTACCTTATCATAATCATTATCGCTTAATGAAACTTTTTCGCCGTTTATGCTGTTATATATACATTCATCATCTGAGCTTACTCCGCTTGCAACCACATTAAAATATTCCTCAACGATAGCTAAATTGTACGCATTGCTGTTATTTGTTTTTAACAGTTTAACTGTATAGTTTTCTGCATTTAATGCCTTATCAATGTCATCATAAATATCTCCGTTATAAAGAATGGTTATATTCGATGCAAGCCGTGCTGTTCGAGTACGCTTTTCACTTTCCAAGGTATATTTCAAGATATTATTTGAGGCATCATATTCTTTATCATCCTTAAGTCCCAAGGTTATTGTATCATTATTTTTATTTCGAGATTGAAACCATAAAATTTCGCGTGTATCCTCACGCTCGATTTCGCGATATATAAATGAAATGTCCTCACCAAGATAATCTACAAGGTTTTCTGAATTGTTAATATATTCAATCCCATCGATTATCGCGGTATTATCATTTATAGGCTCACCGTAAATACTGATTCGTGATGCACCGCTTAAAATGCCTTTTTCAAAATAGCAGTCATAATATTTTGATAACACAGTTTCATCACCTATGTAATACGATTTGTTTATACCTATTTTCGTTTCACATAAGTTACATTCCAGCGCATTGCGAAGCAGTATCAGCATATCCTCAAAAGTCAGTACAGACGAACCTTTAAAGCCTTTTAGCAAGTCTAATTCTGACGCAAGTGAATTAAATCTGTTTGCTCCGAAATATTCGCTGCTGTATCCAAACAGTCTTAACAATATCGTTGTCGCTTCCGTACAGCTTATTTTTTGGTCGGGCATAAACAGATGGTCGCCGTATCCGCTTACAACTCCCGTCGAAGCTAACGCGTTTATGCTTTCAAATGCCCAATGGCTATCGGGTACATCATAAAAATATGTACTTTGATTATAGTCCTGCAATTTAATTAACCTAACCGCATAATATGAGAACTCTGCTCTTGTTACTTCCTGATTTGCAGCAGTATCTTTTGTATAATCATCGGATATAACATCTAATATTTTCAAGATGCCTAACGCTTCCTGTATTTTTTCCTCTGAGTAACGTTCATTTTCGGCAAACACTATATTCACGCTGCTAATAATAAACAATACGCTTAACATTATACTGATTATTTTCTTCACTGAGAAATCACCCCATTCATTCTTTTATAAGCTGCATAAATGATTACGGCAGCCTGTGCGCGTGTTGCGTTATCCTTTGGCGCAAACATATTATCACCTACGCCGTTTATGACTCCCATTGATGAAAGAGATGACACCGCAGGCTTTGCATAGTCGGAAATATCGTTATCATCCGCAAATTCCGTATGCAGCGGATTCATAGCTTCATGATTTGATTTCAAAAGATTATGTACCATAACAGACATATCCTGACGTGTGATTTCTTTTCCTACACCGAAATTACCGCCGCCTATTCCGTTACATATACCATTTTCATAAGCAATATTGACATATCTTGAATACCACGCATCTGCGCCTACATCTGCAAAATGGTCGTTTGAGTACGCGCTGTTTTCAAGTCTTGCCATACAAACAAGCAACTTTGCAAATTCCTCGCGTGTTACTTTATCGTTAGGATAAAACTCGTTGTCCGTTTTTCCGTTTACAATGCCATTGTCTGCAAGAGCCATAATTGCTTCATATGCCCATTCAACAGTGTTAAGGTCTATAAATCTTGCGTTAATTTCAGGAACTTCTGCTTTACCTGTTCCATGGAATGTTACACCTGTACTGCCTGTACTATTCGATTTATTTCCCGAACTGCCTGAACCGCCGCCTCCGCCTGAGCCTCCTGAACTCTCGGAAGGACTTTCTGCATTCTTCAATGCTGTGTTAAGGTCTGCCGCGCTGCCATAGTCTTTTCCGCTGACAGAACTATATGCGTAAGATTTTATTGATGATAGCTGCATGCCTACATCTGCACCGTATTTTTCCACCACAGCCTTTAACGCGCCGACATTACTATGGCGCGCCGCCGTCAAAATCAATGCTTCGCGTAATGATTTATCAGCACCGTCTACACCAAAACCTGCAATATTTTTCAATTTTGATGTTAAATATTCAGCTTTTACATCCGATGTGCATATCTTCGATAAATCGGCAATAAAATCGTCATTTTGCTGCAAGTAATCCAAATATCCGATTACATTTTTTATTTCTGACTGTTTAACAGCATTTAATATAACATATGTGTTCACTATTTTATCGTTTAGCTGATTATTTTCAACAGTTAGCTGACTGTTTTTAATTCCGGCGGCAAGTTTCTTTACTGAATCCTGAAAAGACTTACCCTTTTTTAATTCCTCATCAATGTCAAATACATTTCCGTAGGTATTAAAAGCATTTACAAAATCCTGTTCTGAGGACTGCGACGCCTTGTTAAGCTCTGAAACAGCCGTTATATATTCCTGCTTGGGAACAAGTTTGATTTTCTTAGTATATATTTTATCTGTTCCTGACTCGCGCACATTGATTTCATATATGCCGTTTTCAGCTCCGTCATACCGAAAAGGAATTTCATATTTTCCTCCGTCAGATGTGCATTGGTCATTAAACAGTATAGAATTACCGCTGTCAGATATATTTCCGGCATTGGGTTTGTAGACCTGAACAGAAATCTCTTCTGTTTCAGTGTTTGTTACACCATTTATTACAACCCGTTCATTGCTGTAATCCGCACTGTAATTAAAATCAGCAAAAACCGTACTCGTTGAAAGCAAAGCGGCTATTAAACAGGCTGTAAATCTATACTTTCTCATTAAAAATCTCCTCTCTGTTTTGATTGGCTTATCGGCAAATAATATATGCCGGCTTATAATCAAGTGTAAAATTATATCCGTTCTGCACTTGAGTTTCTTTTCCGAAACAATCCGCATAATATAGATTTTTATCTGTTTGAGGCAATGTTATATTCAGATTATTTCCTGATAATTCAGCCTCAAACGCATTACCATATGTTATGTTTGCATTTATGCTTCTTCCGCCCTTTGTCCATAAGGCATAAATATCTTCATTTTCGGTATCATTTCGGAATTTAAACAAGCTGTATTCATTTGCCTGCTTTGTTTCTTTAATTTCAGCATTACCTGTGAAATGAACTGCTGCCGCAACCGAAGCAAAATTCGGTTTTGCTCTTAAATCGGAGGTAATCATACCAAAATTATGCTCTGCATTTGACGCATCATTACCATCGTCTTGCAAGTCATAGAAAAATACCTTATCTATTTTACCGTTAGCCTTATACAATACGGCTGTTCTTGCTTCGTATGCCGCCTGTTCTTCTTCGCTGAATTTAGGTGAACTGTAATATCCGACCTCTGAAACCCAAATAGGTTTATTATACTTCTCAAGCATATTAACAACCCATTCAAACTCTCTGTTTCCTTCACCTATCGGATTTGTTCCGAAGCACGAATACAGGTGTATGCTTATTGCATCCATGTAGTTATATGCTCCTACGCTATTCAAACTCTCATAATATTCGTGAACATTATCGGGAGTAGCACATACTCCGCCTATGACAACGGCATTAGGATTGACAGATTTTATTCCTTCATAAGCAGCTTTTAGTAATTTCGTATAATCTGCCGCTGTTCGGTTTTCGGGATTAAACGCAGTAATATTAGGTTCATTCCAAATCTCAAAATATTTTACTTCATCTCTAAAATGCGAAACTACAAATTTGCAGTAATTTACATAAGCATTTATTTGTTCATCAGTGTATGGCATCTGACTTGTGTTTGACATATACAAATGATTTCCGTATGTAAGCGGCATTAAAATATCAAGATTTTTCTGATTGGCATATTCTACATAACTTTGAACTCTGTCAGGGATTTTATATTGCCCTCTTGAATTTTCAACAAAATCCCACATAGCTTCATCTCGAATCATGGAAAAACCAAGATTTTTTAGTAAGCTGACAATTTTTTTATCTCCGTAAAGATATAAATGTGTGCATACTCCGACGTCATCTGTTGTCCGTTTACCTTCTGTTACGGTAAATTCACCGTTAAACACATCGCATACAGTGCCGTTTTGTTTCAGTGTCATTTCCAATGTATATAGTCCATTGTTATTAACTTCCGGCACAACCGCTTCTAATATTCTTGATTTTGCATTGATTGTAATTGCTTTGTTGTCCGACCACACTATTGCTCCCGTATGGTCTGTAACCTTTTCCTCAAGTTCTAAAGTCTTGCTTTTTAATGTCTTATTATATATATCCGAGTAAAAAACTTTATCCGCTGACCTTATAAAAGCATTGCAGAATGTTTCACTGTTAATATCAATTCCGATAACCTTTTCTACATTAAATGCCGATACTACCGTTTGCAAAAGCAGTGCAATAATGCAAATTCCCAAAAAGCATCGTTTAAAAAATTTCATATCAACCCCTACCATTTCTGTTATACGCAGCCCCACAGGAAAACTGCGGGACTGCATAGTTTAATTACTTAAAAACAGCGTTCTTGCAATATGGCTTCATATTGTTTACCGTATCCCAAACAAATACCTTTATGCAATCCACTCCGTCTTTGCTTTCAATAGGCATATCATATTTAAGGACGGTATTTACTGTATCTTTGCTTACTGTTTTATTCATAACACTTGTTTTAACAAGTCTTTCACCGCTATAATAGCTTGTTATTACGCATATATTTGTATCATTTTGCGGTTCTGTACCATTTTGATAATTCAGGCTAATCGTTGTTGCCGCGCCTGCCGCTATCAAATCAGTCAAGGTCGATACTTCTTGTTCTCCGTTTGATATATTCGCTATTTTAACAGATAAACCTCCTGCACTGCTCTCAGTAACAAATGTTACTGTCTTATCTTCGCCGAGAGCGATGTCATTACGGTTTTTAACAGTTCCCGGAATAATAAGCGCATATGTTGTGTTACCCTCCAATAGCTTATCAAGTACCATTTCATATGTTTTCTGTGTTTTTTGAGCAGTAACCGCAACCTCTGTATTAGTCTTTTTATTTATCAGCTTAATGCCGTCAAGACTGTCAGCATCCATATATGTCTTAAAATCAATTACAATCTTAGAGGTTCCTGTCGAAACATTGGTAAGTTCATTTGTCGCATCGCCGTTCGCATTATAGAATGTAACACTGTTTTCAGTAATTTCAGGTACAGCCATAGATGATTTAATACTCAAATTATCAAAATCAGCGTTTGCATTTACCTTACTCCAGCACTGCATTCTCACAGAATTTATGTCTGTCATATCAGTATTTCCGAATATAAGATTGCCGCTTTTTATAGTATCTGTTCCGTCTGAAATACTTACTGTATATGTTTTGGTATTCAAGTTAAATACCGCGTCAACATCATACCATGTATCCGCTTTAAGCGGTGCAAGCTGCTTTGCATGGTCGCCGGCATAAATTTTACCTTCTGTAACTAAAATATAGAAGAAAGATTTATCATTTGAACTCCATACACTGAGCGGCACCGAGAGTGTCGGGTCTGATGATCTAAATCTCGTCTTGACATTTAAAATACCCTCGTCAACCTTTACAAAACTTCTGGTTGCCCATATACTGTCTGTTTCACTGTTCAAACCAAGTCTGAAGAATTTATTTCCTGCTTCTTCTACAACGCTGCTCAATTCTTTTCCTGTTATACCATATACGCCCATATCATTAACAGTATTGTAGCTCTCAAAGTCATCTGTTATATCAATACCATCAGGAATAGTACCAGGGTCTTCTTCAATTACAGGCTTTTTATCAAGCTGCTCTACCAATAAATTATCAAAATATGCCGTAGCATTTTTCTTGGACCAGCACTGTAATCTCAATGTATCTATTCCCGTTAAATTAAATGCGATGTCCTTCGAAACATGTATTTTGTCATTTTCATCTGTAACAACAATATCATAAGTCTTTGTTGTAAAATCAAAGTATGCGGTAATGTTATACCATTTACCCGCTTCATATGCCATTATCTGCGGACCGTTTTCAACTTCGATATTTCCGCCGTTCATCATAACATAGCGCAAATCGCCGTCCATAGTTGTTACTCCCAACGGAACAGTAAGTCCTGCGTCGCTTGATTTTACATCAACCGATACCTTCAAGCACTTATCGCTGACCTTGTTCATTCCTCTGTAAGTCCATATGCTGTCTGTGTTTTCATCTAATTTCAGCGCAAATACTTTACTATTATTTTCTGTTACTATTTCAGATTTAGTCTTTGAATCATTTTCTCCCCAACCATATGAACTCATATCATTAACTGTATTGTACGATTCAAAATCATCTTCAATCAATTTTGATGTTGGTGTGGGAGTATCTTCAATTACAGGCTTTTCGTCCAATTTCTCAACATACAAATTGTCAAATGAAGCCGTTGCATTTCTCATTGCCCAGCACTGCATTTTTACATTTGCAATTTTGGTCTGACTTGTTGTTGCATTTTTCAATACTGTTTTCTGTCCGTTTTCATCTGTTACAACAACGTCATATGTCTTTGCAGCAATATCAAAATACGCTGTAATGTTGTACCATTTGTTTGCTTCATACGACATTATCTCTGTATCGTTTGCCTTAATTTTCGCATGGTCGAACATTACAAATATATTATAATCGTTTATGCTTATTGGTACTGCAAGCTCCGTGTCGCTTGATTTTGCATCAACCGACACTTTTAAGTATTTGTCGGTAACCTCGTCAAAATCACGCAGTAATGAGATGTTATCTGTACTTGAGTCCAAATTAAGCGCAAATACTTTATTTTCACCCTCAGTCTTTATTTCTGATTTATGCTGCGAATCATTCTGTCCCCAATACCATCTGTTTTCATTTGTCAAATCATTTACTGATGAATAGTTATCAAACTTTTCATTTACAAGAATTGATGTTTCAGGTTTCGGTGAAGCCGGCGGGTCAATAACCGCTTCTCTCGTTGTCAAAACAACCGTTACATCCTCTGCCATTTTTGCACCTGAAATATTTTCTATATCCTTGCTGATTACCAGATTATATGTAGTATTTGCCGCAAGACTGCTCGGAACGATAGTATATACGCTTCCGTCTAATGTTCCCGTGTAGGATACATTTTCATTATTAGAGGTGTTTGTCAGTTTGACGGTGTCTGTGGTAAACGATGATGATTTCATCGGTGTGCTGAAATCAAGTGATATTGATGAGATGTCAAATGGAATACTGTTCCAATTTTCCACAACCTCATTATTGCTGTCATATACTTTAACCTTAGACGTAGGTAAAGATGGTGCTTTATAATACTGCTCTACATAGAAATCATCAAAATACGCGTTTGCATCAATTTTTGACCAGCATTGCAGCCATACCGAGCTAATTGCTGATAATGACTGATTTCTGAAGGGAACATCTTTTGTTTCGCGTTCTACGCCATCAGGACCTGTTATGGTAACATTGTAGGTCTTTTCCGAAAGGTTAAAATCAGCTTCAACCTTATACCATTGATTCGCTTCATACGTTGCAAATTCAGTGCCGTCCTCTGTTTTGATTACCCCGTTTGTAAACATAGCATATACAAACCAAGGGTCACTGTCGCAGTGTATTCCGAGAGGCACTGTAAGTCCTGTATTATCAGTTTTAACAGATGTTTTGATTTTAACATTACCCGTATTTATCTGTGTAAACGGTCTTATAGCCCAAATACTGTCTGTTGCCGAGTCCAAATGCAATGCAAGAGCTTTATCGCTTCCATCGCTTACTACCTCAGCCTTATCCTGTGCGCCGCTAAAATTCCAAGCAGACATATCCGAAACTGAATTATAGCTGTTAAAATTATCACTTATTGCACCTTCGGGTATTACTTCACTTTCTTTTACATAGCTTTCCGCTGAAAAATCGTCAAAGAATACATTTCCGTTTAAGTTATCCCAGCATTGTAACCTTATACGGTCTATATTGCTCATGCCTGCATTTCCAAAAGGCACATTCTCAGTTACAGATTTCGTTCCTGCCTCATCAATAACAGTTATATCATAAGTTTTTGTTTCAAAATTGAAATCTGTTTCAAGGTCATACCATTTGTTTGCTTCATAGCTTGCAAATTCTGTTTGCTCTCCGTTAAGCGTTTTAATTTTTCCGTCAAGAAAAATAGCAAACATAAAATCTCCGCCCGCTCCGTAAACGCTCAATGGGATTCTTAGAGCTGTTGTATCCGTTTTTACGCTCATTTTTATTTTTAAGACTTCATTTCCGCTGCTTGATAATCTACGGTCTAACCATATAGAATTAGTATCAGAGGTCAATTTCAGCGCAAACGCTTTATTACCGCCCTCTTCCGTAACTATCTCCGACTTTTCCGAAGAATGGTTATCACCCCATTCCCATATGCCCGTACCTATCGGCATATCTGAAACAGATGAATAGCTTTCAAAATCCTCTTCAAATATTTTACCCGCCGCACTGCTATGTATTGGCATTACCAACATTGAACATAACATTGTTAATGTTAAAAATAGACTGATTTTCTTCATTTTTTCCTTCCTTTCTTTTACAATTTCTTATTTGCTTCTATTTTATATGCGTCAGCTTGCAAACTTCAAAGTGCCAAACAGCTTTGAGTTTTTATCTCTGCCAACGCCGCTGTTATATTCAATCCACCCCTTTCGTTCCTTGTTATCAGCATCATTTACCACTATTGAAAAGCCCATAGTTTTATCAGCTTTTAATACATATCCCTCTTTGAAAAGCTCGGAAAACGGAATTTTAATTTCATATATGGTTTCCGTTCCTATACGCTTTATCTTTGCTTCTGCATTTTTAATTTCGCCGCTTGGCAAGTCATAGCAAGAATTATATCTCCATATAGTCGGACCATCCTTTGTCTGTGCAATTCCTATCTCGGTGAACTTTGAAGTGTTCGCATCTCTTTCTTCCTCTGAAAAATCTTCAATAGCAAGCTGAACACAATCTCCGTTCCATATATCTGCGCCCGTATTTTCCTGTACAAAGGCATTATCTTCTACTGTAAGTCCCAAATAAAGATTTTCGCTGTCATACATCACTCGTCCTGTAAGACTAATATCCTTTTCTCCACCCCAAGCACCGTTCAAATCAAAAGCCTCCGACTTACTTTTCGCTTCAAACAAACCACTTTTCCACTCGGAATTTGCTAAAACTCCATCAATAACAGGAGGAGTATCCGCCTTTTGAGCTACTGTTTCATTGATATGCCCCGAATCTTCCCAAACCGTACCGTCATCAAGCTCGTAACGCATTGTAATATTCCAGCTTCGTGTCGTTAACTGTTCAGGTAAATTTATAGGAACGCTCACTGTATCTCCCGGACGTACATTTAAAAATCTTGTTTTCTTTGCCGCGCTTGCCAATTCCTCCGGAGCGATAATTTCACAGCTTCCCGAAATAGTTGTACTGTCCGTCTGATTTTTCAGGCGGTTGACAAGCCGCTGTCTCCTCGGAGTTGTTTCGGTTGTTACCAGCATAAATTCTCCGCTCATCTGAGAACCTATTTTTATTGTATATCTTGAAGATAACACAATCTGCTCACCTTCATAAATATTGACAAAGACATTATGCAAATCGCTGTCCTCTTTCATAACCTTCATTGAAACCTTGCCATCACCGTTTACAACTCCGTTATTTTCTTCTATTGTAAACGCGTCATCGCATTTAACATCTATTCTTAAATTCCTTTTCTGTTTATCTGCAACTTTAATATTGAAAGTATTTCCCTTTACAACCTCATGAGGATATTCCGTTGTAATATCAGTATCCGCCTTTGAAAAAGCCGTAAACTTTCCCTTGATATAATATTGGTCATCATTCAAATTAAATTGATAAATTCCGTTTTGACTTCTGAATGTATCTACAATATTTCCATATAAGTCAATCACTGTAACTTCTGTCGCTCCAAGATTAAGCGAAACATTATCCTCCCGACTACTCCATATCGCAATGGTTTGCTCATTGCTGTCCCTGTCCGTAAAGCGGTGCGCGGAAGTATCTTCATTAAAATAAACACTGTCCACATAATCGGAATTTCCAATCAGCTTATTCATTGCCGCCACTGCTATTAACGCAGGCTTTGCCGCCAAAGGAGTTCTGACGTTATACTCGGAGCGTACTATTCCGAAATGATGCTCAGGGTTGCCGGGCTGAATACCTTTCTCCTCAAAACCATACATGAATATTCTTTTACCAAAGTCATTTGCACGACAGGTCATATACATTCTTGTCTGATATTTTCCCTGCTGCTCATCTGTATATTGAAGCATCTCTGTCCGTTCTTCCGTCTTATGTGTGGGCCAACCCACTTCCGTAAGCCATATTTCTTTAGGCTCACCGTATTGTTTCATTAAGTCCTTAACCTCAAGCACCCATTTTGCCCACTCTTGGTCAGCAAAACGCTGTTCCTTATATACATAGTACGGATGTACTGAAACCACGTCCATATATTCATATCCGCCTGCGTCAAATACCTTTTTCATAAAATCAATATCCACTCCTGCGCAGTCTATTCCTATCACAGGAATGTCAGGATTAACCTTCTTTATTTCCTGATAACAAGCCTTGAGCATTTTTACATAATGCTCTGCATCAAGCATATTAGGGTTAAACGGAGCAATGTTATATTCATTCCATATCTCTATCGCCTTAATTTTCCCTTTATACTGCTCTGCCAGAAAAGCCGCGTATTTTGCGTATGCTTTTATTCCCTCATCAGTTTGTGGTACAGACCTATACTCATCATACAGAGGATTGCCATAGCAGGCGATAAACAGCGGATATACTCCGGCATTATACATAGCGTTTACATTTTCATCGTGCATATCTGATTTCTTATAATCGCCTTTTGCCCTCTCAACTACATCCCAGCCGTACTCATCGCGCCATGCACCCATACCAGCGGCGGTAATAAGCTCCATTGACTTATACACATCATGCCCCCACGAAGTATGACCTGCCGTTCCGAGAGTTTCATTCAACTTTTCGCCCTCTTTAAATTTGTTCATCACGGAAAAGTCCTGCTGCTCTTCATATGTAACGGGCAATTCATTCGGACCTGTTGTTGTAACTTTCAGATTTAATACATATACACCATTTTTTGATGTTTTTATTGTAAGCTTTTCGTCCGTTTTCTCTTTGCCTTTTACGGATTTTTTAAGTTCCCCCGTTTCAACAGCATTTCCGTAAATATCCGTCACTGTATATTCGACCAGTGTTTCCTGCTGTGCGGCTGTATTGTTTTCCATATTAAGATTAAATACCTTTTCATCTGCGGTATCAAATATATTACCCGTATGTTCGGTTGACGCAATAACATTAACCTCGTGTTCGTAATATCCCTGACTCACTCTTATTCCTCCTAAAATAACATCTTCGTTTGTCATTCCCATGACCTCCGACCATTCCCCGATTCTGAAATCCCATGCTCCTCCGGTAGCCAAAAAGCCATTTGCAAATTCAGCGTCGTAAAGATAAAAGGTATGTGTTTTCCATTCGCCCGTATCTTCAAGCTGTACTATTTCGCCGTCCGTAAAATTCCCCGTTAATCCGTCGTAGGTTATTGTAAATTTTCCATGTCCCTCATCGAAATAGTCTACTTCTACGCCTACCCTTGCATCTTTCGGTTCATAAAGCATCTTATTATTTACATCAACGTAGACAAAAATCGTTTTTGAACCCTCCTTATTGAGCTTTATACACTCTCTGCCATCCCTCACAAGCCTTGTTCCGTAATCTCCAACATCGCCCCATCCTATCCGCTGGATGTTTTTCATCCCGAAAGAATTACCCAAGGTAAGCTCTGCAATAGGATATTCCCCGTTGTGACCTGACGCATATGCGGCAGGAGCTATAAAGCTCAAAGAGCAAAACAGCGTCATTACAAGTGATGCTATTTTTTGGCAATTTCTTTTTTTAATGCAACTCATTTTTTTACACATTTAGACTATAACCTCCTATCTTTTTTGCATTTTCACAAATTTTTCAATCATTTTTATATATAAAATTATCATTTTATATAATGTTTCTATTGTTTATTATACCATGTCATGATATAATAAACAATACAAAACAGCGTCATAATCACGCAAAAGCGTACAAAATAGTGTCAATAATAACTTTGAATGTTGACTTTATTTAAAATTATCAATATAGTGATAATAACCTAATTATAAGGGAGTAAGAAAAATGATAGAGCAAATTATAAAATATGATAAAGCACACCCAATCAATTTATATAAAGAACTTCTGTATCCTTATCTTGATGATGAACAAGAGGTTTTCTCTCCTTTATTGGTTGGAATCACCAATTCTAATCCTAAATATAAAATAACCCGTCCTCCTATACATCGTGATTTCAGTATTGAATATGTATATGAGGGAAAAGGCATTATCAAACACGGTAACGACGTGTTTGAAGCAAAAGCGCATGATGCGTTTATTCTGCACCCAAATACAGCACACAATTATTATTCCGACCCTGAACAGCCGTGGAAAAAAATATGGTTTATGGCAACGGGATCTTTGATTGCAGATTTGCTTTCCGTATATGATTTGAGTAACACTGTTCTTATTCCAAATTATCATAACGCAGTATATTTTGAAAAAATCTTTGAAACCATACGGGATGACCCCTTTGCGGACAGAACAAAAATTGCTTTTATATTGCATAAGCTTTTTGCTCAAATGTCAGATTTCATCAATAAAGATACTTCACCTGCGCCAAGCAGCGACGCTCTGCTGCTAAAAAAATTTATTGACGCAAATCTATACCGTAAAATATCCCGTGATGAATTGGTTGCACATATTCATTCGTCGCCATCTACGGTAACGCGGATATTTAAGAAGAATTACAATCAAACACCGTTTGACTATGTATTAAACAGCAAAATTGAGCTTGCCAAAACCTATCTTTTAAATAGCTCATATACCATTGATGACATTGCATCTCTTTTAGGGTTCAACAACCGTTCGCACTTATCAAGCACTTTCAAAAAAAGGACGGGTATGACTCCTCAAGAATTTCGTCATCAAAACACTACCATATAAATTAAGGAGAATACTGATATGTTTTATAAACAAAACCAATCCTATGAGCTTGACGAAAAGCTCTTTAAAAATCCTACAAGCGAATATCGCGCAGCACCATTTTGGGCATGGAACTGTAAGCTCAACAAAGATATTCTTAACGAGCAAATTGATATATTCAAAAAAATGGGCTTCGGCGGTTTTCATATGCACTCGCGGATAGGCATGTCCACACCGTATCTTAAAGACGAATTTATGGGGCTTATTAAATTCTGCACTCAAAAGGCAGAACAAGAAAATATGCTCGCATATCTTTATGACGAGGACAGATGGCCTTCAGGTTCCGCAGGCGGATATGTTACAAAAACTCATAAGTACCGTCAACGTTACTTGATATTTTCACAAAACAGCCGTGAGCATTTTTCTCTCGATGAAGCAATAAATAACAGTAAGGATTATCTCCTTGCGGTTTTTGACGTTGTTCTTAATGAAAAAGGTGAGCTTAAAAGCTATCACACCATTTCAGAAAACGATACTACCATAGGCACAAAATGGTACGCCTATGTGCATACTCACGATGAGTCCCCGTGGCATAATAACCAGACATATGTTGACACTTTAAATAAGGAAGCTATTGACGAGTTCATAAAAATCACTTATGAAGCGTATCAATCCGCTGTCGGTGACAAATTTAACAAAATAATTCCGTCAATATTTACCGATGAACCTCAATGTAAGCCGAAAATCCCTCTCAGCTTTGCCGACAGTACAGATGACGCGCAACTTCCATGGAGCTTTTCTTTACCAAAAGGATTTTCAGATAAGTACGGATACGATATTTGCGGGTATTTACCTGAGCTTATATGGAATTTGTCTGATAATAAAATATCAACAGCACGATACCATTTCCATGATTACATATGCGATACGTTTACCGAGTGTTTTGCCGATAATTGCGGCGATTGGTGCAAAAATCATAATCTTCTGTTAGCAGGTCATGTTATGGGCGAAGAAACGCTCAATTCTCAAACAGTTTCTCTCGGCGAAGCTATGCGGTCATACCGCGCCTTTGGCATTCCCGGAATTGATATGCTATGTAATTGGCTTGAGCTTACAACCGCAAAGCAATGTCAATCAGCCGTTCATCAATACGGACGCGAAGCAATGTTAGCCGAGCTTTACGGGGTTACAAATTGGGATTTTGATTTCAGAGGTCATAAATTTCAAGGAGATTGGCTGGCGGCTCTCGGTGTTACTGTACGCGTACCTCATCTCTCATGGGTATCTATGGCAGGCGAAGCTAAACGCGATTATCCGGCATCTATCAGCTATCAATCACCGTGGCATACAGAATACAGATATATTGAGGACCATTTTGCACGATTAAACACCGCTCTCACACGAGGAAAGCCTGTTGTTAAGCTCGCAGTTATTCATCCGATTGAAAGCTATTGGATAAATTTTGGGCCGTCCGAAAATACATTTAATATAAGAGAACAAATTGATAAAAAATTCTCGGATATTACAAAATGGCTTTTATTCGGTACGGTAGATTTCGATTTTATCAGTGAAGCTCTGTTACCGGCTCAAATTAAGAATACCGATAAAACATTATGCGTAGGCGAAATGGAGTATAATGCGGTAATTGTTCCCGATTGTATTACATTAAGACGCTCTACCCTTGAAATACTCGAAAAATTTCAATCGTCAGGCGGCAAGGTCATTTTTGCGGGCAACTGTCCCAAATATATTGACGCTGTTGATTGTAAGGACGCAGAAGTGCTTTATTCAAAAAGTATCGTAGTTCCGTATGACAAGATTTCTGTTCTGAATGCCGTTTCAGAAATTAGAACAATATCTATAAAAAACAGCGACGGCTCACCCACGAACAACCTTGTATATAATATGCGCGAAGATAACAGTTGCAAGTGGCTCTTTATAGTCCATGCTTCATTAGATGAGTATAACAGGCATGATTACAGAGAGAATACCTTATCACAAAATATACGAATATACATTGACGGTGAATATACTCCTAAGCTCTATAACACTCTTGATGGAAACATTTGTGAAATTGCTCATACGCATCAAAACGGTCAAACAGTTATTGAGTATTCTTTATATACAAACGACAGTTTGTTATTCAGACTTGACAGCAAAGTCCGCTCTGTATTTTTACAGAAAACAGATGATACTCGTAAGCCGGATAAAACAATTCGCTTTATGGATAAAGTATCATATCAGCGTACCGAGCCAAATGTTCTGTTGATTGACCGTGCAGAATACGCCTTAAATGACGAGCCATTCAATCAGGAAGAAGAAATATTAAGGCTTGATAACGAATGCCGCAGAAAATGTGGTTTCCCATTAAAAGGCGAATCTTTAGCACAGCCATGGGTTGTCAAAGATACTCCTGTTAAAAACTATCTTACACTTAAAATGACCGTAAACAGTGAAATAGAAATTCTCGGAGCAAAGCTCGCCATTGAAGATGCCGAAACGCTGCAAATTCAATGGAATAATGAAACCGTAAGCAATATCCCTGACGGATGGTATGTTGATAAGGCAATTAAGACTGTACCATTGCCAAAAATCAATGTTGGTAAAAACACGCTTATTGTAAAAATCCCATTTGGTCAGCGTACAAACACGGAATGGTGCTACATTATAGGCGATTTTAACGTAAGAAATGAGGGTACAATATCAACTATTATTCCCGCAACCGATAAAATCAGCTTCTCATCTCTTACAAATCAGGGTATGCCGTTCTACGGCGGCAATGTTATATATAAAACCGAAATAGAAACGCCTGATTGCTCATTAAAAATTCATGCTAATTACTATCGCGGCGCACTTATAAAAGTCCGCATTGACGGTGAAGATAGGGGCATAATAGCCTTTTCACCATATACCATTGATATTGATAATTTGTCAAAGGGCAAGCATACAGTTGAATTTGTATTGTACGGAACACGCATAAATACATTTGGCGGCATGCACAATGTATCACAGCAGGAATGGGTCGGTCCCGACTTTTGGCGAAGCACAGGCGATAATTGGTGCTATGAATATATTTTAAAGGATACGGGTATTCTCGCATCTCCTGTTATAGAGATATTTGAAAAGCAATACTTACAATTTTATCAGTAATTCCAATATTAGATTTTAGCTTGTTTAAATGAGTATGAAACAGGCTAAAATCTTTTTACTATTATTTCTAAGCAAATAGAATCTATTGTCCGTATCCACATGATAAGTTATAATATCTGTTTTGTGTAAAAAAATATATATCTTCTTTCTAAATCACTCCCGCTTCTTTTACATAATGTAATCGTTTTATTATTACATAATTGTACATTACATAAAAATTAATGTCAAATTACAATTACAATATTGATTACATAATTATAATTTGAGAGGTGTTTTCTATGGAAAAATTAGTAATTAAGTCAGATGTTGAAGCAATGAAATCATACGCATAAAGTCAGAGTGCTTTGATAAACTAATGGAACTTGCTGAAAAGCATAATATTTCATTTAATAAAGTTGTGTGTCAGTGCCTTGATTACGCACTGAAAAATATCGAAGAATAAAAACTTGCATAAAAAATGCAATGCAGTTCAAATTGAACTGCATTGATTTTTATTATTCCACCGTTTTCTCCGAGGGGCATAAATGCCTTTGAACGGCTTTCAATATTTCATCTTGTCCTTGTTGCACCTATCCCTTTTATTGCGCTTATTTCGGCTTTTAGAGCCTCCATATCGACGTCGGGCTTTTCCGCGCTTTCCTTACCCATATTGTAAAACTCTTGAATAAGTGATTCTAATGCTTTGCGATTCATTCCCTTAATTTTACGATATAATGCCCTGTCAAGGAACTCAGCCATTGTTCTGCCCTCCAAATCAATATTTTTTAGATGAACTGATTGTATCATAGTTTTATATTTTTGTAAAGCAAACAATGTTTTATACTTTTAATCGTTTGTTTTTACGTTAAGGGGGGACGAACCTGCTATACTTTTAACCGATTTACACTAAGGGTGTCGGGAGCACTTTAGCCTACTTTAAAATTTACTAAAAGTAGGCTGAAATTTTAATGCTAAATACGCAAAAACCACAGTAAAACTGCGGTTTCGGCGTGTATCAAATTTATGGTACAATCGTGCCCCGATTAGGCTAATGGATAAATTTAATACAATTAACCGAAATATCTTGTTTTTATGCGGTCTTTCGTGTATAATAGATAGTATATGTCTGCTAAAATAAAACTGAGCCATTAGAGGAAAAAATGATAATAAAAAAGTGAGCCACAAGAAATAAATCTTCTGTATAATAAGAGAAAAAACTTGTATACAGGAGGGATAAGGAGTGGCAATAGCAATGGATATTTATGAAAAGATCAGATATTATCGAGAGCATACAGACTTCAGTCAGCGTAACGTAGCAAAGATACTGGGAATCTCACGAAACACAGTAAAGAAATATTGGGAAGGACAAACAGTTCCGTGGGAACGCAAACCGGGCAGTGGCAGAAAAAAGGACATCATCACTGATGAAGTTAAAGCATTTATCATGAAGTGCTTAGATTCTGACCGGAAAGCTCCGCGAAAGCAGCAGCATACAGCACATAAGATATACACACGCCTGGTTGCTGAGTGCGGTTTTGAAGGCTGTGAAGCTTCTGTAAGAAAGACTGTGGCGGAACTCAAGGACAAGGTGAGTAATGTATTTGTACCACTGTCCTATGACCCTGCCGAAGCCGTTCAGATAGATTGGGGTGAGGCAACTGTAATACTTGGTGGAATCAAGCAGAAAATCCAGATATGGTGTATGCGTGAATGTCATAGTGGGGATATCTTTGTTTCAGCCTTTTATCGGCAGAATGAAGAAAGCTTCCTGGAAGGAATCGTAAAAGGACTTGAACATTTCGGCGGAACACCGCAGAAGATCATTTTTGATAATGCTTGTGTTGCTGTAAAAGAAGGCTTTGGATACCATGCAAAAGCAACGGATAAATATCTTTCCTTGTCGGCTCACTATTCCTTCAAACCGGTATTCTGCAATCCTGCACAGGGTCATGAAAAGGGGCTTGTAGAAGGTCTGGTCGGACTTGTCAGAAGAAATTTCTTCGTGCCTGTCCCTAATATATCGGCCATAGATGAGCTGAATAAAAAACTTCTGGAATACTGCGCTGTGTACAGGAATCATAAGATACCCGAAAAAAATCTGACTGTAGGTGAAATGACTGAAAACTGTAAGGATCACTGGATCCCTTTACCACCGTACCGCTATGATACGTCAAACACACTTCAGATTAAGGCTGATGATTTCTCACTCGTGAGATTTGATCACAACAAATATTCAGTGCCGTATCAGTACAGTTCCAAAATGATAACTGTTAAAGGCAGCGGTAATCAGGTCATAATGCTGTTCCGTGGTGAGATCATTGCGAAATATGATCGCGATTACCGTCATAACCAAACCCATTATTGTTTAGAGCACTACATCGGATTGATCGAAAAGCGTCCGAGAAGTGTTTACAATGCTGCACCGATAAAGGAAACTGTTCCGACCGAACTTTATCAGTTTTTGATGAAACTGAACAGTCCCAAAGAAATTGTCAAGGTGCTGCGGCTGTATCTTGATACCGGAAATGCGGTAATGAAACACTTGCCTCATGCAGATTCCTACAATACGCTGTATGCAGGTGTAATCGGCAGTCCGGTAAGAAAAATGCAAATAGAATCCTCCATCGAGATTGTACCGCCGGATCTCAAACGATATGATTCACTGATGAAAGACGGTGATGCAGTATGAACAGCGTACAGAAAGAAATGATCAAACTCTATGCAAAGCAGCTCAGACTGCCGACTTTCAACAACTATGAAAAGGTCATACGGCAGCTTTCTGCTGACGATGGTTATGCACAATTTCTAATAGAACTGATGAAACAAGAACTTGCAGAACGTTCAGCAGCCGGTCAAAAACGCAGGATAAAAGCTGCGAAATTTCCAACACTGAAAACTCTGGATGCGTTTGATATGACAAGGCTTGAGAATGTCAGTGAAAGCACCATACAGCAGCTCGCTTCCTGTGATTTCATAAAGCAACGTCAAAATATTGTCATGATCGGAAATCCCGGGAGTGGAAAGACACATCTTTCAATCGCACTTGGCATGAATGCCTGCGAAGCGGGGTATCGGGTAAAATTCTATACGGCTGTCAATCTTGCTGCTGAGCTTGCAGAAGCTGTCCAGATGAACAGACTGTCCAAACTTGAAAAGAGTCTCAGTAAAATAGATCTTCTGATAATCGATGAACTCAGTTATCTGACTTTTAACAGGTACCAGTCAGAAATGCTATTTCAGATCATATCAGAACGTTCAGAGAGAGCCAGTGTTATCATAAGCACAAATCTTGAATTTTCACAATGGACACAGCTTTTTGAAAACGAAATGCTGCTTGCTGCACTCATAGACAGAGTCACCCTCAGATCCTTCGTTCTGAACATGAACTGTAGCTCGTCTTACCGTATCGACTCGACTTTGAATCACGATTAGTGGCTCAAAATTTTTTTATCACAACTGGCTCACTTTTTTATTAGCGAGGTGGCTCAGTTTTTTATTGACAAAGGCAGATAGTATATAAAATTAATGGAATTTCATTTTTCAGTAGGCTAAATTGATGTTTTTGCAGAAAAATTGTATATTTTGAGGTGTTATTATGGAACCGAAAAAAGTTAGAATTATAAAAGAAAAACCTGTTCTCCCTACCTTATACAAAAATGTAGGAATATATTGTCGAGTGAGCAGTAACACTCAAGAACAGTTAAATAGTATGGCTGCTCAAGTATCATTTTTTGTTCAGCTATTAAGCAGACGCCTTGACTGGCGCTTTGTTGACATATATCTTGACTTTAAAAGCGGAGAGTCCAAAAATAACCGTTTAGGCTTTAAGCGCATGATTGAAGATGCCAGAAATAAAAAGCTTGATATAATTATGACAAAAAGCATCAGCCGCTTTGGGCGAAACACCTTAGATACTATTCAAACTCTCAGAGAATTAAAAGACCTTGATGTAACCGTCATATTTGACCAAGAGCACCTTGATACTTCCAAGGAAGATTCAGAAGTGATATTAACAACATTGGCTGCCTTTGCTGAAGAAGAAAATAAAAATCGCAGAGATAACCAAAATTGGGCTATAAAGAAAAGACTGAAAGATGGCACTTCTGAAATATACTCCAGAGCATGTTTTGGATACACAAAATCTGACATCGGAGAACTGACCATAGATCGCAAGCAAGCAGAAATCGTTCAAAATATATTTACTATGTATCTTTCCGGCATGAGCATATTAGGCATTGTTAAAGAACTTGAAAGACAAGGCATCAAGTCTCCCACTGGCAAAGATAAATGGTGCAAACGAACCATCGACACAATGCTCAGCAACGAAAAATACATCGGTAATGCCCTTGTCTTTAAAACCTACAGTATCTATACTCCCAAGCATAAGAGAGTTCAAAATAATGACCATTCTCATGAGCAGTTCCTTCTAAACGATGGTCATCTCCCTATTATTTCAAAGGAGGTGTTCGACGCTGTGCAGGAAGAAAAGGCTCGCCGCAGCAATATTGTCACAGATGAATCCGGCAAGCACAGAAAAGATACTCGGTATAGTTCAAAAGAGAAATAGATTGTGAAACAAAAGAAAACTAGCTCGCCCTTACTCTCCTAATTGCTATTACCATTCATTTCCAAAACAAATTGCTGGAATTCTAAAAATAAATTTATCATATTTTACTTCTTGATATGTAATCTCAGCATCTTGTGGCAAATCAATCTCATATTCATGATTTCTAATGATATGAAATACATTGCCAAGTAAATTCTTTGAAAACAACTCTATTATTCTCTTTAAATCTATAACTGGCACATATTTATTTCTTGTTCGAGTATTGTGCTTTGCAATAACACAACAAAACAAATCCGTGCTTTCTCCATCTTCATCACCAAACACTTGATTGAAAAAATGTTTTTTGTCACTCATTGCATATGACATTATTGATTCCATTTGTTCACACCCATGAGTAATTTCATCTTCTTTAGCATAAACCTCCTTTGCCGAATCAGCCGCAGCAAACCATTTTAGTTCACATAATAAAAGTGCATTTGATGTTTTGTCTAATATGGCAAAATCAATATCTGGCAAACACTCACCAAGTTTTTTATTCTTAACAATTTTGATGTTTTCTTTTCCTAAGACAGCCTCCTCTAATTCCTGAATCATTAATCCTTCTAAGTCATTAACCTCTTTTGAATACTCTTTATCTCCATTTGAACTAATGACCGCAAGAAGATTTCTTTCAGGTTTTGAGCCCATAATTAATATGGGAGCGATTATAAGCATATGATTTTTTAATTCAACAATAGGCTGATACATAATTTCAGCATTTTTCTTGCTTGGTTCAAAGATAATATAATTTATTATTGTTTCTACACATTTTTTAGTCAATCCACTCATTGATGAAATATAATCGACAATATTATCTTTTGGCTGAATAATGATACTGTTTCTAATTCTTACAAGTGCATCTTTAATGCTGAAACAGCTAAAAAAATGTATGTAGCAAAGCGTCGCAAGCCAAATCCATACTTCTTTGTATTCTTTTAATGTAAATAAGTCAAATTTCCAAGACTTTGGTAAAGTGCTTGTTATATTCCAATGCTCACACGCAACTTCCTTAAATGGATCAATTATGCTATCTGATAACTGATAGCATAACATATCATTCTCAATTTTTATATTTTGCTTTAATAACTCATTCGCCTTTACAATCTTCACGGGATTCATCTGTTCCATTAAATCTATAAGAGATGATTCACTATACTCTCTTAAAATATCGCTCCAAGATGAATTGTTATCTTTATTAAGATTGAAAGTCACTATATTATCATCAATTATTGCTGATAAACGTTTCCTTGAAAATGAAATATAGCCACTGCATATTACAGAGTATGGATACGCATATTGAATAAGCAAATCTACACACTGTTCATATCTCGTTTCAGATATTTTTAATTGTTCATTTCCAAAATCATTTGACTCACATCTTTGCTCAACCCACTGTAATGCCATATTCAATGCATCCATATAATCAGTTATTTTATTTAAAGAAGCTGGATTTAACACGCTGCTCATTACTGACAAACTGCATAAATCTTCAAAGCTCGTCAAAAGCTCACATATTGCTTGTTCTTTTGGTACATTAAAAACTGGATGATTATCGTGTATATGGTCAATTATATTTTCTATTTCTCTAATCTCCAACACTTATTAATTTCCCTTCTAAATGTAAATTGTACATATTCAGTAAATCTATTTTCTTGTTGACTATCTTCTGGATAAAATATCCAATACTAATGCAACTATTAATAATAGTCCTTCATTATCATTATAAATACCAAACTTGCTTCTCTCATTTCCCTGTATATATTCACTATATCCTGCAAACGCTTGATTCCAATCCTCCAAATTATATGGGCAATCATCATCAAATGTATTAAACATATTATCTTTATACTTTTCTCTGATATATTGAATCAAATTTCCAGCATCAATATGTTGTTCAATTTGCTCTATCGTTTCTGATTTTCCTTGGGATATAAGTGCAATTATCTCTAAGCCAAATAATTGTAATCGTTCCGTGCCATTAAACATTTTATTCATAATACATATCTCCTTAATTTCTATATTTTAATCGGATATTATTTTTTATAAAAATATATAGGATATTATATCATATTTTAGCTAAAATTGCAATTAGTAAGTCCTACAAAACTTTTTTAACAAGCAAATCCAAATATTAAACTTATACTTTTAACCGATTAAAATCAGTCAAATAGCATGTTAAGGGATACACTTTTAACCGATTATCTCTAAGGGGGCTGGATCAATTTAGCCTACTCAAAATTTCACCAAAAGTAGTCTAAAATTTTTCTCTAAAAACGCAAAAAGGCTTGAAATCAAACCTTTTTCATTGTATCAAGTTTAAAACCTTGACTTGTGCAAGCCCGAGTCCGACTCCAACATTAAATCCTACTGCAAGTCCGACCGCAACCGCAACTCCAAGTCCGACGGCAAGTCCTAATACCGAAATTGACTGTAATATCAATGGTGAGAATCTATCTGTTACACTTAAAAACAGCACTTTAGGTGAAATTATTTTGGTTGCAGAGTTTGATACAAACGGTAAATTCCTACGTTGTACTACTAATTTACCATAGGAGAATATAAGTATTCCGTTGCTTTCTACAACCAATACCGCAAAAATTATGTGGTGGGATTCTCTAAAAAATCTCATCCCACTTACTGACGCAAAAACTGTAACAAGATAGTTTAAATTTTTATTAACTTTATTAGATTAATCTGATAGTTTATAATGAAATGGCAGTTGAAATGATAGAGCTAAGGTTTTAGCAAAACTCTAAGTATTCAACTGTCGTTTCATTATTTCTCGGTAAGCCATATTCTACTAACCACTCGCAAGTGTATTAATATTCTTACAAGATGTATATGTTTGTAAAACTTTCTGTTATCTAATATCTTTTTCTTATCCCCTGCATTACTCATCCTCATTCACATCAAATTCGTCCATAATCAACTGCTCAATATAGTTTTCAAACTTTGTTCTTACAATCAAATATCTGTTTCCCATGTAGAAAGCGAATCTTCCTTCATTGTTTTCTGCCATCCGTCTGAGTTTTTTTACTCCGATATTGAAATAAGCAGAAGCCTCATATATTGTCAACATATATTTTTCGCTTATTGGAATGTTATTTTTAATGCTACTGATATCTTTTTGATTAGCCATATTACTGCCTCCTATTTCATGTACAATAACCTTTTTGTTATTACATATATAACTCAAAACTCAGAAAATAGCAACTAATATCGGCAAAGAAAAAGCATTTATATCGTAGAAGTTTGGTTAAAATGATTCTCGAATTTTGTGCGATTTATGAAGTGGCAATTACCGCCGCAATGTCAGAACATTATAATACGAGTTCAACATTATTAGACATTTTATTTTTCATGTGTAAATCGACCAGCTTTATATACCTCTACACACAAAAGAAGATTTGTAATAACTAAAGCTGTTCCATTAATACCTTTATTTCTACTAATGCGTTCAATTTACGATTTAAAAATCCCTATAAAATAACCAAAAACAAGTATAAAATTAATTTATATGATTGACTTTTCATTTCTGGTTTTGTTCTCTCCAATATATCTCTTCATTTCATCAGCTTAGTTGTATGTATTGCATTTGGTTGTAAATTATGTATTTAGCAAACATACAGTTGCATTCGTTTACTATACTCTCCCCTACATTCAGTGTCACTTATTATATGCCCTCACAAAATTGTCACACTTTTAATTTGTCGATAATACGAAATATCTTGTAAAAAATCATTAAATAATGTATAATAATATTATTTAATATTACAGATTAGAACGGTAGGTACAGTTGTGCATATTATTGGAAAAATAGACATTGAAATATATCGATGCGTGACAGCTGATATACAGACAAGCGATGTTATTATAACACAACAACAGATTGAGCATATACAAGAACGTCACCCTAACGATTACGAACGATATTTTAAATATGTAAATGAAATATTGGAAAGTCCAGATTATATACTTGAGGCTAACAAACCAAATACGGCATTTATTTTAAAACACATTTGTGATAATGGTAAGAATTATCAACTTATATTGCGATTGAAGACATCACAAGACCCTATTGGTTATAAAAACTCTGTTATAACCTTTCTTAAAGTTGATGATAAAAGATATAATCGTTATCTTCGTACTAAAAAAATTCTTTACAAAAATGAATAAAAGTGCTATAATATTAGTAGGATAAGATAAGGTTATTTGAGGTGGACAATTTCGTGGCATCCACACGCCGATGGTAACGACAGGGGTAACCCGAGAGATGCAGGAGAACGCCACGCCTGCCAAATAACTATTCTTTAGAGAACCGCCTTGAATTTCAAGGCGGTTTTTGCATTAATGACGGGAATTACAAAAATGACAGTTTTGAAAAAATAATAAACTTATTTGTGTTGTATGTTTTATCTACTCATTAAGTAATTCATACAAATTCACACGTAAACCTATTGCATTTAATGAAATATAATCTGAGCATTCATCAATAAGCGCAGATAAATCATTAGTGGTTTAGATTTCTTAGTCATATTGTGTAATACTCAATTCTAAATGAGACTCTTTGCATTTTTTAACATCTTTTAAACTAACCAATACATCAAGTTATCTAATCACTTTTACTTGTCTGTCGCTATAAATATTCGAAATAAAGTAATCATATTGCTTTATGCGTTCCCATTTACCCGCCACAACGAAAAGTCTATCACGATTGTTATAAATTTCTGTTCTAATTTTATTATAAATTTTTTCTTCATCAAATTGCAAAACAAACGTATATTTTCCACTTTCAGTTGGTGCTTTCAAAAAAATTTTTTTGCTTTTATCTTCATAAAAGTAACCTACTTGTCGTCGTGCTTCAACTATTTTATTCCCAAAACAACCTTTAGTATAGTAATATGCGCTTCTATCATCCAATATCATATCTCGTATTTTTTTACCTGCATACATATCGGTCACCGGACGACTTTTACACATTGAATATATTTGTCGTAAAGTTTTTATCGGTTGTTTGTTGGGTTCTCCATTATTATGTTCTCCTATATTCCTCTGATTCCTATTCCTTTCTGATTCCTTCTTTACCAAAAAAAGATTATTTATTGCATCATCGAATGAAAATGCTTCTTCATTAAACTTATCAGAATCAAAATGATTCGCACTTGAAGCAAAAGGGCAATTGTCTATATGAGGAAATTGTTTGTGAGTAGCTCTAAAATATGCTTTTCTACTACCATCTACTGCACATATATGCAAATGTGCATTGCAATCTTTATTAGGGCAGAAAAAGAGCGTATCTATATTTTCTGTCATTGCCTCAGATGCATATATAACCTCTGTTCTATTCCTATCTCTATATGCGTATGCTGACATATTATAACCTCCTTTAAATCTATTCTTCTTTTTTATATTATTAAAGCGTATGTATAACAATTTAAAAAGCACTTAAATAGCAATTATCTTGTATACAATATATCATATTTTAATAATAAACACAATTAACTTTTTACAAAAGTTTCTATCACTTTTATTATAGTCCAATTATTTAATTTTTTCAAAGAAATTTATTATAATTTTTAGTCAATCAATTAGATATAAAGTTTTAACAATGTACTATTTTCCCCTTATTAATGTATCTTTCAAATCTTCATACAAATAGAATAACTGTATTGATTTTATGCAATCTTTTATAAATATAATAGATATTAATAAATATTAATATCTATTAATACACTTATATTTTCATTAGACTAAAATAATTTTTTATCATAAAATTCACTAAATTAGAGATACTTTTATGAATCAAAAGAAGTTAGATTAATAAAACCAAAATTTTAAATTCCGGCATTATATAAAAAATATCCAATATTTGTTTGTTAAAAAAGACACCTGCATGGTGTCTAATCACAATAAAATATGATATATACATATATATTTTTCATCTGCTGAATAGTAGTAAAACCGTAGTACAGGACTTTTTCTAACAGCACGATTTGCCCCGATTTACCTAATCAAAAGCTGATATGGCCTTTGCACTCGTACTATTGCCGTGGCAGACGAATAGTATTTTTATCATATAGTTCTTCCTTTCTAAATTCAAAACTTTATTCCAACAACTTCATATACAAAAGCAGATAGGGATTTCCTTCTTCGTTGTAGACTGTTCTTTTATATATTTAAAAGCCTAAGTGTTTGTAAAATCCAACCGCTTTAAGGTTATCTTCATTGACGGTTACTTACTATATATTATAATTTTGAACGCCATATCGCACAAATTGTTTAGCTATTCCTTTTTTCTCGTTCCTGTGGTGAAATGAACAACATTTTCAAACGATTATTTTAAGTTCCCATAAAACCGACAATGTTATCCGTTTCGGCAACAACAAGATATTTTACGCTGTTTATAGTCTGCGGAACATATTCTTTAATCTTATTTACTTGCTAATCAGAAAGAAAAAGATGTATTGCACGAACGGAATTTCCCCAAACATTCAAAAGAGAATTTATAAGTTGATTATTTCTTTTACTTCATACAATTTAATATTATTATCCTCACCGTCTACATATTATACCACAGTAAAAAAGCCTTGATGTGAGTCATCCGCCCACATCAAGGCTTTTTATTTATACAAATCTCTTTTCAACCGCAGCCTTAACTTGTGCAAGGTGATCTTCCTTAACTTCTTCAAGAATAACTGCAATATCCGGATTATATTGCTTTAGCTTATCCCAAAGCAAATCTTTATTAAGCAATCCGTCGCACGGGAATTCATAAGCAACTTCACCGTCAACAAGTTTAAAATCTTTCAAGTGAAGCAACTTTGTTTTCTCGCCCAACAAATCAAAATGAGTATTAATAATTTCATCTTGATTTTTATAATTTGCGGTATTGATATAATTAACAGGGTCAAATATAACTCTGACATTTGGTGAATTAAGGTCATCGACCAATCTTTTCATCTTTGTCGGAGTATTTATAACATGAAAATGAACGCCCTCAATACCCACATTTACGCCTATTTCTTCCGCCGCAGAAACAAGTTTTTTCATATTCTTCAAAAGATACTGATATGTTTCTTCGGAGTTATTTATTTCATCGTCATCACTGAAACGGCAAGTTTCAAGACCGACCATTTCCGCACCGATATATTTTGCATAATGCAAATTCTCGATAAAATAATCAAGGCTTTCATTAAGGCTTTCCTCGTTTGCGTCAGACGGATTGATATAACAGCCCAAAATCGGCACACGAATACCGTTTTCACGCAATTTATCACCGATTGACTTAGCATATTCAGGTGTAAAATTACCTTTCTTAAAATCAGCCAACGATCTCAAAAGCACAAGCTGAACACCGCCAACGCCGTACTCTTTACACTTTTCGCACAAAGCGTCAAGCGTATTAGTATCGAAGTCATGACCTCTCATTCCAATATACATTTTACTTCTCCTATTACTTCAAGTCCTTTGTTTCAATGAAGTCCATATCGTCAAACTCTTGGTTTTCACCGCACATTGCCCAAATGAATGAGTAATTCTTTGTGCCGACACCTGTATGTATTGACCAGCTTGGTGAAATTACAGCTTCTTCATTATGCATAATGATATGTCTTGTTTCGTCAGGCTCGCCCATCATATGGAATACTGCGTCATTTTCGCCCATATCAAGATATAGATAAACTTCCATACGTCTGTCATGTGTATGACAAGGCATAGTATTCCAGTTTGAACCTACGTCAAGCATTGTAAGACCCATTGCAAGCTGACAGCTCTGCATAACTTCAGGGTGGATATATTGATTTATAACTCTCTTATTACAATCTTCAACACTGCCGCAAGGAACTTTCTTAGCCTTTGTAATATCAATCTTTACTGTCGGATATTCCTTATGAGCAGGACATGATGAAACATAGAACTTCGGTGGGTTTGCTTCGTCAACGCACTTGAAAGTAATTTCCTTATTGCCTCTGCCGATATATATACCGTCACGAGGGTTCATTTCATAATCTGTACCGTCAACTGTGATTATACCTTTTCCGCCGATATTGATACAGCCCATTTCACGTCTTTGTAGGAAGTAGTCAGCAGCAAGTTCCTTACCGGCCTCCAATACAAGCTCTTGCTTTACAGGCATAAATCCGGCTGTGATAATACGATCAATATGGCTATATACCATTTTTGAATTATCCGGAGTAAACAATCCGCTGATATGAAATTCCTCTCTTAATCTTTCAGTTGTGTAATGCTTTACATCTTTTGGGTTTGATGCACATCTTAAATCCATTTTAAATTTCCTCCTTGTATTAAATATTTTCTATATTACATTTTAACATATATTACTTTTAAAATCAAGTAGCTACTATTCCTTAGCCATTATGCAAATGCTTTTTTCTGCATTTACACCTTTCACCGTATGATCAGCCAAATCAAGTGCCTCGGTAACGCTTTCACCCGGATTAATCGTCGCGACACTCGCGATTATCACAACAGGACATTCCTTATAATTTCCGACCGTATCGGAAAAAGCTTCAAGCTTTTCTTGTATTTTCGTTTCTAAGTCCACGCCTTCTTCAAACATAAAACAACTGATAAATTTATCTGTTCCGTTCAAATGACAATTCACGCATACATCTTCAGAGCTATCAAGCAAGAACTTTGCAAATTGCTTTAAAACTCTGTCACCCTCTTCACGACCGTAAATACGGTTAAACTCATAAAATCTTTTAAAATTAAAATACACAAATCCGATTTTTTTGTTTGTCACGTGAGCGTTCCTCGTAATTCGTCCGACTTCTTCTTCAAACTTACTCAACGTAAATACGCCACAAGCGTCATAATCAACTTTATTTTGAAGGAATTTTTCATATTCCGTGATTATGTGTGACGATTTCATAAACATTGACAGTATCTTTGTTATTTCAAACATATTGTCAAATTCGTTCTTTTCCCAAATACGTTGCTTATCCCAACACTGATAACAGACAACATAATATACATCTTCGTTTTCGGTATTTGATGAATATATCATTTGAACGTGTTCCGCCGCCTCAAATATGTTCCTGTATTTTTTCGTAAATCCTTCTTTAAAATCAGGAGTATACTTAAATATATTATCCTTTTGAAATTTCTTTTTAAACAAAACAAGGTCATTATGCTCGTAATAACCGCTCTTTTTATCGGTGAACACAACATTATAATCACCGTCATGTTCTTTCCACCACTGAAATTCTATTTCAACTTTATCGTTAATCATATCGTATTTCATAATCTGAATACAGTCAAGATTAACTGCAACACCGATATGACGCATAAGATTTGATATGGCATTATCCGAATCGGTTGATTTAGACGCAATTTCAAGTGCAACCATTATTATATCGTGATTTTCCGAAACTTCTTCGCTTTCATCTTCTTCGGTCATAATTCCGGCGTATGTCAAAGCATTTTTATCAATAAATTCACCGTTGAAATATTCAAAGCGATTTTTTCCGTTCGTCTTTGCCGTATACAAAGCACTGTCGGCTTGTCTGAAAAGATCCTCATACTTCACTCCGCCACGTCCCAAAGTAACACCCATACTGCACGAAATATCTTTTTCGTCATTTTTATCTATACGCATTTTTAGTATGGCAAGACGTATATTTTCAAGTTTTCTCTCCAACTTTTCCGGCTTTGTGTTATCTATATACACAAGAAATTCATCACCGCCGAAACGACCGATTATATCCTTGCTGTCAAGCGTACTCTTTATACTTCCCGCAACCATCGCGATAACCGCGTCACCGTACAAATGACCGAATGTATCGTTTATGTTTTTAAAATTATCTATATCAAGAACGATAAATGCACATTCTTCGTTCATTTTTTGAGCTTTCAATCTCTCTCGAATTTTCTCGATTGCCGTTTCTCTGTTAAGCACTTTTGAAAGCGGATCTATATGTGCTTTTAATTTCAGCTGTTCTTCCTTTTTCTTTGTTTCGTTTATGTTTCGTGCACAGCCGATATATGTGTTCGTTTTCTCGGACGGTTTCAATACAAGTCTGTACCATTCAAACGGCTCTGAGTCATTCATACGCATACGTGCGTCAATCGTCAATTCGCCTTTTACGGGGCTCCCTTTTAAAGACTTGAGCAGTATTGTATCTTCCTGAAACATATACGTATTATTATCAAGATTTTTCATAAAATTCTGAACAGGACGTTCCAACATTTCATTGTCGATAGACGACATATAAAATATCGTGTTTGTATCTTTTTGAGAATCATATTCAAAAAAGTACTCATTTGTCGCACTTAATGCGATAATATACTTTGAACATTGATTTTCAAGTTCCATAAATTTTTTCTTGTTTTCAGAGTCGTCGAACAACAATGCAAATATGTGCTTATCATCAAGCTTTACGGCAAACATACAAATATATATACTGTCACCGCTCAAGTTTTTGCTTTTGAAATACAGTCGCTTGGGAGTGTCGGCACTTCGGATTGTATCGTCAAATAATTTGCGACATTCTTCTTCAACTATAATATTATCTTGATTAAAATTTCCGTTGTTGTATGTGTCATTGGTGTAATATATTTTGTAATTATCATCAACAGAAAACACCACCGCACTGCACGGCAATGAATCATATATTTCATAATCTTCTTTAAGAAAATACGTCATTGTTTTTCTCCGTTTACTCATTAATTTGTGATTTATATTATACCACACACTGAATATTTTTGCAATTAATTAATAAAAAAAGAACACTCAAAATTTGAGTGTTCTTAAATTAACAAATTGTTTTAAGCCAAGCCTGCTGCTTTTAGACCGATGTAGATTGCAAATAATACAACTGAAATCCACATAACAGCGCTGATGTCCTTTGCCTTACCTGTAACAAGCTTTAGTATTACCCATGATACGATACCGAACATAATACCGTTAGCGATTGAATAAGTAAGCGGCATCATAATGATTGCCAAGAATGCACCGATTGCATCGGCAATATCACCGTCAAACTTAACTTGTCTGATTGATGAAAGCATCAACAAGCCAACATAAAGCATAGCAGGAGTTGTTGCGAACGAAGGGATTGATGTAAAGATTGGTGCGAATATCAATGATATGAAGAACAATACTGCAGTTGTAACTGCTGTAAGACCTGTTCTGCCGCCTGCCGCAACACCGGCACTTGATTCAACGTAGCTTGTAACAGTTGATGTACCCAAGCAAGCACCTACAACAGTACCTACAGCGTCAGCCATAAGAGCGCCTGTTGCGTTTGGAAGTGAACCGTCTTTATCAAGAAGCTTTCCTTTTTCTGCTACACCTATAAGTGTACCTACTGTATCAAAAATATCTGTGTACAAGAATGTGAATACGATAAGTATAAATGCAGGAATATTCTTTGCTATAAATCCAAAGTCAAATTGGAACATCTTTGGAGCCTCAAAAGAACTTAGTGAGAATTGAGGAATAACTGAATATACGCCTGCCTCAGGATTTGGCACATACCAACCTACAAGCTGTGCCATGATGCCAAGAACCCAAGTTATAAGTATACCTAAAAGTATTCCGCCCGGAACTTTATAGTGCTGTAAAGCACCGATTATAAGCAAGCCTACAAGCGAAAGTACAACAGTCGGTGAAGAAAGTTCACCAAGTGCAACAGTTGTTGATTCACTTGCTACAACAACGTTTGCATTAAGCAATGCTATGATAGCAATAAACAGACCGATACCTGCTGTGATAGCAAATTTAAGGTTTGAAGGAATCTTGTTTACAAGAGCCTCTCTGAATTTGAATAGTGAAAGCAACATAAATATGATACCTTCAATAAATACTGCGGTCAATGCAACTTTGTAGCTGTAACCCATAGCACCGCATACTGTAAATGCAAAGAATGCATTTAGTCCCATACCTGACGCAAGAGCAACAGGATAGTTTGCAAAGAACGCCATACATAATGTAGCTATACCTGCTGAAATTGCAGTTGCAGAGAATACCGCTCCGGCTGACATTCCGTCAATTCCACCCAAATATGATGGGTTTACGGCAAGAATATATGCCATTGCAAGGAATGTTGTAATACCGGCAATAATCTCAGTTTTGACATCTGTACCGTGTTCCTTTAGTTTGAAAAGTTTTTCCATGGTAAATTTCCTTTCATTAATTTTTTGTTTTTACAGATTACATTCTATCATAAAAAATTTAAAAAATCAACGAAATATTCATAGTTTATTCAAATTTTAAACTATTCTTCATACTTTTTTAACAGTCTTGTTGACACAAAAAAATTACTGTGGTATAATTCTAAAAAATATAATAATTCTGCAACCGGGTAGAATAAATCAAAGCACTCGTTACACATCGTCAGGTCTTAGAAGATGTATAACGAGTGTACTTATTTTTAATTGTATAATTTTGAAAGGTGAATGAAATGTTTAGAGAAATGCGTAGAAAAAAACAGGAATTGAGTAAAGAAGAATGTATTGATATATTACAAACCGCTAAAACAGCCGTACTTGGTGTTGTCGGTGATAATGGATATCCTTATACCGTGCCGATTAATTTTGTATATGCAAATGATAAAATATATTTCCACGGTGCAAAAAACGGTCATAAAATCGACGCTATAAACAAGTGTAATAAAGTGTCGCTTTGCATTGTTGATAAAGACGATGTTGTTGAAGAAGAACTTACAACTTATTTTAAAAGCGTTATTTTGTTCGGTAAAGCAAGAATTTTAAATACAGATAAAGAAATTTTTCACGCAACAAAAGTTTTTGGTTTGAAGTATAATAATGATGTGACCGCAGTGGAAAAGGAAATTAAACGTGAGTGGAATGCCCTGTCCTGTATTGAAATCAAGATAGAACATATGACAGGTAAAGAAGCAATCGAATTGACTCGTAAACGTGGGTAATATAAAAGCAAAAAAAAGCCTTTCATAATGAAAAGCTTTTTAATGTTGGTGACCCGTGCGGGAATCGAACCCGCGTTACCGCCGTGAAAGGGCGGT